>FQKF010087867.1_pt1 | contig 34152 bp, 25 predicted proteins | sample 1504521 | NCBI WGS metagenome assembly FQKF01 (sample SAMEA4475357, study PRJEB15587) | soil metagenome | biome: Soil; feature: Field | place: India | collected 2015-03-11 | depth 0 m
GAGCCTCTCAGGGGACTTGAACCCCCGACCTGCGGTTTACGAAACCGCTGCTCTAACCAGCTGAGCTAAAGAGGCGTTCAGTAAATGAATAAAACTCAATAAGTAGTTGCAAAAATACTATTTTTCGTTAATTTTCAAAACTTACATGGTAATCAAATCTAATGTTTCAATGCCCGTATGCGCTGCAATAAAGTAGGATGTGAGTAATGAAAGAATACATAAGCCGGGTGCGGATTAAGGTTACTTAAATTGTTTTTAGATAACTTTTTTAAAGAGCTGATTAAATTATCAGCTAAACCGAATTGTGCAGCAAAACGGTCGGCCTCATATTCGTTTTTTCTAGAAACCACGTTCATTAGTAAACCCAGAACCAACGATATGGGTGAATATAAAATACCAAATACAATTAAACCTACATGTATACCTTCTTTTTCCAGACCCAATGCTTGCGAAAGTAAAGGATTACCAATGATTAGTGACATAATATATAAAGTCAATGCCGATTGGATTAACGAAAGTGTTAGACCAATATAAGTATGTTTCTTCTTGTAATGACCTATTTCATGAGCCAGAACTGCTACTATTTCATCAACCGATAATTGCTGGATTAATGTATCGTATAACACAATTCTTTTTTTCGGCCCTAAGCCTGTAAAGTAAGCATTGGCTTTTGTCGAACGTTTCGATCCGTCTATAACATAAATGTTTTTAAGCTTAAAACCAGCTTTCTTTGAAAATTCAGTAATTGCATCACGTAAAGGACCTTCGTCGAGTGGCTTTTGTTTGTTAAATAATGGAACGATAATATTTGAGTAAAACATGCTCATAAAAATGGAAAATAAAGAGAATATAATTAAAATGTAAATCCAGAACCATTGGCCCGTTTTATAGTAAAACCATATAAAAGCGGCCAGTAAACCACCACCAATAATACCACTGAGTAAATAACCTTTTAGTTTATCGGTAATAAAAATTTTTGGTGTACTTTTATTAAACCCAAATTTTTCTTCAATGACAAAAGTAGCATACCATTCGAAAGGAATACCTATAATATCGGAGGCCAACATTAGTATACCAAAAAATAATAGTGCTAATAATATAGGATTTTCAGTAAATTGCCGACATAAACTATCGGCATATGCAAAACCCTCAAAAATTAACATGAATATCACTGTAAGAAAAGATACCGAAGCCGTAATAATTCCAAACTTTTCATAAGTCTGCTTGTAGGCTACCGACTTTTTGAATGTTTCTTCATCATAGACATCTTTCAGTTCATCGGGAATATGCTGTAAACGTTTACTAGAGTTAAGAGCCGATAAAATTTGTTCTAAAATAAAATTCAGGATAATGATTACGTAAATGGCAATTAAAATGTTATTAGCTGTCATTTTTAATTTTTTTACTTGATAAAACATCAATTAAATGGTATTTGTTTTATATGTAAAATTCATTCTATACTGTACTTTCTTAATTCTTCATTGTTCATTCTTCACTAAACTGATTTCGCCCGATTCAACATGAAATATACGGTGTCCGTTCGAAATATTATCCAATACTTTATGAATACGGTCCATTTCGGTATCGGTAATAAATATCTGCCCAAAACGGTCATTCGAAGTTAAGTCAATGATATGTTTTACACGGTTGGTGTCGAATTTATCGAAAATATCATCGAGTAATAAAATGGGTTTTTTGCCGCTATGGTTTTTTAAAAATTCATATTCAGCCAGTTTAAGTGCTACCAGATATGTTTTTTGCTGACCCTGCGATGCTACACGCTTGATTGGCAAATCATCGAGCAAAAGCAAAATATCATCTTTATGAATTCCCGCAGTGGTATATGCCAGTGCTTTATCTTTTGCAAATGACTCATTCAGTAGCTTTAAAAGATCATGGTCAGATAATTGCGATTGATATACCAACCTGGCATTTTCATTTTTTCCTGCTATTAGATAATAATAGTTTTCAAATATAGGTTTAAATTCTTCACTGAATTTTACACGTTCTTCAAATATGGTCTTACCCAAACTGGCCAATTGTTGATCATATATTTCAAAAATATCGAACATGTTTGAGTTAGGCGATTCGGTAAAATCTTTTAGTAATTTATTCCTTTGCTGAAGAATTCGGTTATACTGAATAAGTTGTTCGAGGTAAACTTTATTATATTGTGATATAATGGAATCAATTAGTTTTCTTCGAATTTCACTTCCTTCGGTAATTAACGAATTATCGTTAGGACTGACCATAACTACGGGAATCAATCCAATGTGTTCTGAAAGGCGTTCGTATTCTTTTTTATTACGTTTTACAATTTTTCGACTATTTTTTTTGTAACTGCAAATAATTTCTTCGGTTCCGGAATGGTTAATATAGTTTCCTTGAATGACAAACATTTCTTCACCGTGCCGGATGTTATATACATCGATATTATTAAAATATGATTTACATATAGAAAGGTAGTAAATGGCATCGAGAATATTTGTCTTGCCAGAACCATTATTTCCAACAAAACAATTAATTCTGGCCGAGAACTCAATCTCAGCCTGCATATAATTTTTGTAGTTAAGTAATGACAAATGAGTAAGTATCAATGTCTGATGAGTTTAAAATCAATATTTAAATTTCGTTGCAAAAATACATTAACTAATTAATAAGTCGATAAGTGCTTTCGATTTTAAACAACATTCGTTATATTCATCGTCAGCATTGGCTGCGGCCGTTATAGCGCTTCCAGCTGGAATTGATACATATCTGGTCGGTTCATTATACAGGATACTACGAATTACCACGTTTAAGTCGAAATTTTGATTGGGGTCGATATATCCCACAGAGCCCGAAAATAATCCGCGAGCAAAACATTCAGTTTCATTAATCAGTTGTAATGCCTTATACTTAGGCGCTCCGGTCATTGACCCCATAGGAAAAGCATATTTTATGGCATCGACAAAATGATAACTATCAGACAATGAGCAACTAATGGTCGAAATTAACTGATGTACATGTTTGAACGAGTATAATCCACAAAGTTCCTTAACTTCAACACTGCCTATTTGTGCACATCGGGTTAAATCGTTTCGGACTAAATCGGTAATCATTACGTTTTCTGCAATTTCTTTCGGATTACTAAGAAGTGAATTTTTTCGATTTTCATCGTCGCTTCTATTTTTGCCACGGCTGGCTGTTCCTTTTATTGGTTGTGAAAGAATTTGGTTGCCATTTTTCCTAAGAAAGCGTTCAGGACTGGCCGATATCAAGTACTGGTTATTTAGTTTATAGAAAACCGAAAATGGTGCAGGCGATTGTTCCGAAAGTTTAAGGTAAATGTAGTAAGGATTAATTTTTATATTTTCGTAGTAAAAATTAATGCAATAATTGACTTCATATATATCGCCGCGAGCAATATGCTGTTGCAATATTTTGATTTGCTTATTATATTCAGGTTTTTCAATCGTTTTAAATTTGTTTAAATTGATTGTTTCTTTTTTAATATGCTTAATCCGAGGCTTTTGTATTTCTGTAATCAGACTTCTGGCTATTTGCTCATCGCCATACAGGTAATGGACCGTTAAAATATCATTTTTTACTTCAATTACAAACTGAGGTCGAAAAATATGAAACGATGGGAAAACTACATGGCTTGAAAATTTAGGTTTAATGCCATGGGTATCTTCCATCAGATCAAAAGTCAGATGTAAAAAATACCAATCGTTGAACTGTTGCTGAAAAATTCTTATTTTTTCGAATGAACCATTGGCATTCCCAATTACCGAGTCATAAATGCTTAAACCCGCTAATAGTTGATAATTAATATATTGAGCAGGCAACCGATTGGGAAGTTTTTCTACATGCGAATCAAGTATAATACAGGAATTGAATTCTTTGGCCAGCTGCAGAATATTACAGCGTATGGTATGTAAATCGCTTACATGTATGGAAATGGTGTTTCGCATGCAGCAAAAATATAAATGTATTTTTAAAATCAGATAAAATGTTCTGGTATATATAATTAAATACTGTTATAATGCTAACTTTTGGATATTGTCCAGGAAGGAAATAAAACATTTCGTTATATGATTAGGTTCGTTTTTCACGAATTTTATCGAGCAGGGCATTGAGTTGCTTTACTTCGTCGACTGTTAAATTTTGAAGTAAAGTATCGATTTTTTTTTCACACTCGTCCATTTGTGAAAGTAATTCCAGACCTTTTTCGGTGATAGTAATGTCTTTTTGTCGACGGTCAATTGAATTTTCTTTTCGATCAACCAACCCTTTTTCAAGTAATTTATCAACAATACGACTTACATCTGAATTTTTATCGAGCATACGTTCTTTAATGAAACCGATTGAAAGTGGCCCTTCAGACCGAAAACCCCGAAGGATACGTAATACATTATATTGAGCCTCGGTTAATTTATGTTTTTTGAGAGATTGCATAAAATCGTAATTTAACTGATTTACGGTATAAATCAGATTAATAATGCCCCGATGATATTCGTTTCGAAATCGTCCTTTTATTTCTTCATCAATGGTCATTTATTATCAATTTTAAAAGTTGAGGAATTACGATAAAAATAGTTAAAATTAACCTTACTGGAATGCAGGCTGTAAATATTTGAATAATGTATTTTGAAAAATTAATAGAGCAATTGCCTATTTTTTCATAACAACATTCAAAAATATTGATTTTTAGAAATAGAAACAAGCGTGTAAAATATTTTTATTTTTTTAAAATTATTTTCTGGTTGTGTGGCTTTTATATCGCATGCTAATCATGATATAGCTTTACACTAAATCAATCAAATAGTTAAGAAAGCAAGCCGGATAAGATCCAGGCTACTTTCTTATAATAAAGTTAATTTATTTTCGGATAGTTTTTAAAGCTCCTGCCCATGCTATTAATTGGTCTAACATGGTGTGAAGCGTTTTTACAAGTTGTTCGGCAGGTTTAAAAACACTAAAGTTTTCAAAATCGGTAAATAATGAAAGAGCAACTTGTGCCCTGACTGTTGCCACCTGCATTTCGGCCATAATTAAACGCAACTGTTCCACCGCGCGCACACCACCAGCCGAACCATAACTTACAAATCCGGCTGCTTTATTGTTCCATTCGGCATAAATAAAGTCAATAGCATTTTTTAATGCCCCGCTGGGCGAATGATTGTATTCAGGTGTGACAAATACAAAACCATCGAGCGATGCTATTTTCGCAGCCCATGCCTTTGTATGTGCATTCGAATACTGATTCAATGAGGCCGGTATAGGCTCATCAAGTAATGGTAAATTAAAATCTTTAATGTCAACAATTTCAAAGGTAGCATCAGTCCTTTTTGATGCATGCTCATACACCCAATTGGCAACCGATACACTGTTTCGTCCGGGGCGGGTGCTTCCAACAATAATACCAAGTTTTAACATAATTAGTCCTCCTAATATTTTTTACGATATATATAACATGTTAAAACAAAATATGTTTAAACAAATTAAATAATTTTTAAATGTGCATGCATAAACCAAAATGACAGAAGCATATGTTTGATTGAACAGAAAAATTAGAGTATCACCTTTCTTTTAATAAGTAATTTATTAAAAGGTTCTGATACGTTGTAATATTAGGAATAACTAATTTTTTGATTTTAAATAATTCACAGTTTCGAAAGATAAATGAAGTTCTGACTGATTGCCCAGCTTATCGTATGCAATCACTTTTAACTGGTTTTTGGGGAAGAAATTGGTTAAAAAGCCGGTAAATTGTTTTAGGGGAGAGTTGTTCAGCGAGTAGAACATTTTATCATAACCGGCATGATTATCGGTGGCCGAGATAAATAACCCTACTGATTGAGGATAGATTTGAATTACTTTACTATTATCAGCTGAATTAGAACCGCACGAAGGAGCAGAAAATAGACTATATAATGATGGTCCCTGATTGTCGACAATGACCAGAAGTTGAGTATTATTGATATTATCTACATTATCGATGGCAGATATGTCAATCAGATAAAATCCGTCGGAATCGATAGAAAATGCTTGTTCAAATTTCTTCATTTCATTTTTGTTGAGCGAGTATAAAATTTCTTTGACACCCGCTTCGGGGTCAATAGCGGTAAGTTTAATTTTTGTTTTTCGGGAAATAATAAATGTATCACCTACCACTTCGTAAGGACTTGATATTTGATAATTTATTTTGGGACCAGTGAGGTCAACATAAGGTAAACTGGTTGATTCGGTTCCTTCGTACAAATCAATTCGATTATTTACCTTATCAATTGCATATAATTTGACTGTTAACTTGCCACCAGAGGCATGCAGCGTTACTGGTTTTTCGTATTTTTGATATTCGCTGTTATTGATTGAGTAATAAATTTCTTTAATCCCGGCTCGGTTATCAATGGCAGTTAGTTTAAGTTGTGAACGTCCCGACGAGAATTCTTTACCGTTTATCATATATGTTTTTCCAATAATTTCGGGCATTACAGTTGGAGGCGTTTTATCGACATAAAAAGTGTATGACTGTTTTTCTGAAGTGTTTCCTACCTGATCCACGGCATAGTATTCAATTGTATGTTCACCCTGTGGTAGCATGGCAGCTTGAATGGTTTTTGTAAATGGTTTTTCTATTTCGTCATTAAGTTTGAAAATTACTTGTTCAATTCCACTGACGTCTTCATCGGTAACTACCGACAGGGATGCATTTACGCCTAACACATTGTTAGAAGTATCGCCTTTAATTTCGAGCCTTACTTTTGGTGACGATTTATCAATTACCAGAATAATTTTATGAACATCTTCAACATTACCCACCCTGTCGTACGAAAAATATTGAAGGGTATATTCCTTCTCATCTTCTAATATGAATGGTGATGAGTATTCTTTATAATCTTCATTATTAATGCTGTACATAATTTTATCGACACCCGATAACTCGTCGGACGCTGTAAGGGTTATTTCGGCATTTCCCGACAAATGAATTTTTCCTTTCTTGTTAAGGGTACGTGATTTACCAAACGAAATTCGGGTAATGGGAGGTCGGCTATCGGCATATACTTCAAAAATAATGTTTCGTTTAGGGATTACTGTCTCTTTAGTGCTTGTGTCGACACACCAGGGGCTTTGAATGGTATTAATACCTTCGGTATCGAAATACATGGGATTTGTATATGCCTTGGTGGCTTGACTTTGCAGGCGAACCGACTGTTGAGTATTATCAGGGTCGGTTCCGATAAACAGGTATACAGGTAAAGCTTTATTAATGTAAAGTTTACCATCGTCCGATTGGTACATTTTTTTTTGTATTACAGGTATCTGCTGCCCAAATGTATAATGTGCGCCAGCAAGCAAGCAACTTATAAAAAATGCTTTTCTGAATAAAAACAGATTATAAAGCATAAAATTTAGTTTTTTTGCTTGTTTCTGCCAGAACCTGATGGATAAAATTAACCGGTTTAATTGTTTAACCATACTATGTGCTTTAGTTTTTAATTGTTCTACTAATTTGGAATGTACGATATATATTGAAATGGAATTTTTACCATTGTTTCATACTCTTTGCCCGTTTCCAGCATATCTTCATCAATATCGACATAATACCAGAAAACTGTAATCTCTACATTTCGGTCGGTTAAAGCCTCAAGAATTCGTAATATATCAAGTATTACTTTTGCTGATGCCGAATTAAAGTAATTTAGCTTAATGTGCAATTCAGTTTTGGTACAAGGATTTTCAATGTATGCATTAATCCAATCTATTACTTTTGTATAAAAGCCCATTACATCTTCTGGCAAAGAATTGCCTTCTATATCTAACCTGCCCGTTTGTGCGTTAAAACGAATAGCAGGTGTGTTTTTTGATTCAGGAATTATTAATGAATCCATATAGGTTATTTTTTTAAATGTTTTTTAATGACCGATAAAAAAGTTTTTAAATTAATCGGTTTTGTGATATAGTCATTACATCCGGCAGCAGAAATTTTATTTAAATCATTTTCGTCGCCGAATGCAGTTTGTGCAACAATAGGAATATCGGAGTTAAATTTACGTATTTCGCGGGTAGCTTCAATGCCATCCATTACCGGCATTCGAATATCCATCAGTATAATATCGGGGTTTATATTTCTGCAAAGTTCAACAGCTTCTTTTCCATTTAATGCCCGATGTATATTAGCTCTGGTATTTTTCAGGGCTTCAACCAGTAAAAAGTAATTAATATCAACATCTTCGGCTATTAATATATTTACATTTTCCCAGTTATATTCTTTATTGACAGAGGTTGGGATTATTTGTTGAGAAAATTTAAAACCAATGACCAATACATCGTCGATTTGTTCATTATTGCCTTTCCAATTTTCAAAAAATTCTTCGAGGTGTATTTTCTGTTCGCCCATGGGCAAGTGTGCAATTTCTTTTAAATAATTACGGAAATTGACACTCATTAGTTTCATGTTTTTAGGTCCTCCAATCTGGTCGTAAAAGCCATCGGTAAAAAGGTAAATCTGGTCGCCCAGTTCAAGATTAATTTCGTTGTTGGTAAAAGAACGGTTATCGGTTCTATAAATTCCAATGGGCATGCGGTCGGCTTCAATAATCTGAAGTTCACCGTTGCGAATCAGGTAGGCCGAATTATGAGCTCCGGCAAACTGCATTTGTTTGTGTTCAAAATCGATAATACAAAGTGAGATATCCATTCCATCTTTGTTTTCGTAAGGACTACCAGTTTGGTGCAATGAGTTAATTACATTTTCTCGCAGCTGATTCAGAATATCGCTGGCGTGTAAAGTAAGAATATGACGGTTAAATGTAATTTTATTTACTATTTCATTTAAAAAGGCAATACCCAGCATACTCATAAAAGCGCCCGGCACACCATGGCCTGTACAGTCGGCTGCTGCTATAATTGCAACTCCATCTTTGGCCGACATCCAGTAAAAGTCGCCGCTAACTATATCGCGTGGTTTATACAATATAAAATGATCGGGCAAAATACGCTCAAAAGTATTTAGAGGCGGTAACACAGCTTTTTGAATTCGTTGGGCATAAAGAATGCTATCGGTAATTTTTTTCTTTTGCATGTTAGCAATATCGCGTTGCTTCTCAATTTCTTCTTTTTGTTCTGCTATTTGTTTATAACTTTCCTGTAATCGGGCATTCGCAACTTTTTTATCATGTAGCTGTTTAAATAACAATGCCAGAAATAGGAGAATAATTAGAAGAATAGAGGCCAGCGAGACTATTATGATGTTGTTCTTTTGCTGTTTTGCTTGTTGTAACTTTTCTTTTGTTTCAAATTCTTTCTGGCGTAACTCATTTAACTCTTTTTCCTGTTGTAATAGTTTTAAAATTAGTTCTTTTTCGGAATATGCTTTTTGAAGTTCCTCGCTGAGTGACTTTTTTTCTAGTTCTTTACTGACTAATTCAGCCTCTGTTTTACGAGTTATATCTTCGTATTTTTTAATTTCTTGTTTTTGTAAATGACTTTTAATTGAAGCAGCTAGCTCAAAATATTCTTTAGCTTTATCGGGCTTGCCCAATTTATCATAGTTTTCAGAAAACATGCCGTATATGTTTTTCAGTGCTTCCATATCGTTCAGTTCCTGTGCTATTGATTGGGCACGGTTTAATGTGGTATTTGATTCGTCGTAACTTCGTTTTCCCTGTTGGGCTAGAGCTATGTTAATTAAATCCGATAATATTTCGCTTCGCTTATTATATCGTTCATTAATCTGCAATGATTTTTTGAAATTTTCAATGGCTTCGGCATAGTTTCCCTGTTCTGAAAGCATCAGCCCAATATTTGAGTAGAACACTTTAATAGCATTATAATTGCCCAGTTTCTCATTGGTTGCTATTCCTTTTTGCATCCATTCAATGGCTTTCCGGTAATTATTATTATCGCGGTAATAAAAGGCTAATTTCGTCTGGCATCTGGAAAGTTCAATTAAGTTGTTTTCTTGTTCATATTTGTTACATTGTGATTCTAACATTTCGGCTGTTTCAACCTGATTGGCATATACTGGAATAATAAGAAAAATACTCAAAAAAAAGCATTTGAATGTTCGAATAATTGTTTGGATAATAGCTAAATGTATCATCTTTTATTATTTTGGTTGCTTTATGGTAAATATACAAAAATTTAATTATTATGCTACATTTGTTTTTACTTATATTTTATATGGAATGTTACATCAAATGGTAAAGGAAAATTTTTTTAACTATTAACTGATAAAAATTGGATTATATTTTTATGTAGTACTTTATGCTTTCAAATATATGAATTAGGTAGTTTCAAAATTTACTTTCACTTTTTTTAAATAAACTTAATTAAAATGGTATAGTTTTTAAAAGTTAACCACCTGTTCTGGATAAGCGCTTCGATATTTGTTGGCCATTTAATTTAATTCTTTCGATTTATTCCTTTAACCGCAAAGGGCGCCAGGTGCCGCAGAAATAAAATGATGCAGTACTTCTCTGTGTTTTTCAATGCAAACATACGAGGCATACAGAGAAGAATATTTAAGGTTCTTTGCATAAGTTGCGGCATAATAATAGAGTGTTTGCTTTACTGTTTCACTTCAAGTAATCGTTATTTATTTTTATATCGGTCAGTAGCGAATTTTTATAACTAATTATCGGATAATGAATTGGTAATTATATTCAGAACAAATTTGCTTTATCATTTGTTAATTAGTAGCAATTTTTATAATTTTAGCTATTATTCTAATATTATGAAAATAACTAAAATTCAAATAGCCATGAAAAATAATATTAAGCTAACCCGGTTAATTGTCGCATTTGTTATATTGTTTTCATTTTTACAGACTTCAGCCCAACAGCCTTCATTTAATACAGCAACCAATGTAAATGTTGGTGTGACATTTAATATACAGGCAAATCAGGTTTATAAATTTCAAGCACCGAAGGATTTGATTGTTGCCATTAATTCAGGCTCTAGTCCTTGGATATTTTTAAACGATACCGTAAACGAGTATACCGATATTAAACGTATGGGTTCTTATGATACAAGTCGTATTTTAATAAAGGTAAATGTAAATGATAATGTATACTTCTATTGGAACTATATTTATGATGAATATGCTTTAATTGATACCCTGAGCAACTTACCTGAATCAGGAAATAAACCAGGAAATGCCATTCAAATTTTTGAAGGAAAAACGGTCATTAATACAGAGGCCGATAATGTTAAATGGTTAAAATATATATTCCCGGCCGATGGGTCAATCAGTATTATAACAAGTGCTAATTATTTGTTTACTTATTCTGGAATACCAACTAAATATTCCAGCCTGTGGATGAATACAATTAACTTTATTGAGGAAAAGTTACTCAACCTGGCAAGTAAGAATTATTATACCAACGAGCCTGCTAATGTTAAACTTAATGGTAAGGCTGGAGATGTGGTTTATATTCGTATTTTCGACGATTACCTGACAGCTCCTGAATGGTCGGTTCAATTGAATTTTCATCGTTTTAAAGTGCCCGATGGCCATACCCGGGCGAATCCAATCATGTTAAAACCTGGTGTAAATAAGTATCCTCTGACAAACTATTTTGAAAGTAAAAAAATTAGTGCATTTGTTTTGCCATCGGGAAAATTTAAAATTACTATTAAAAATGCAAATAATGGATATGGAATTGTAGACTCTTTACAGTTATGGGAAGCACGTTTACCTCAGCAGCCATTTATTGTTAATAATACCAAAAGTTATAGGTTCTTTTTAGGAATATATGAACATTACAATACCCGTGCCGCTGATTTTGTTGAAATTGAAGTTACGGCTGATACATCAAATTCATCTTCAAGTTATGGATTAAGTAACAATATTACACAAGTAAAATCTAAAACTCAATATACATTCAATCCTGCGAATAACCCTAACATGTCATATAAATTTCAGGCACCCGCCGATGGCTTTTTGAAAATAAATAAAAATTCGGAATTCTCATTTAGCTATTTTAGTGATCCATATCGTGTTAATGCACTCAATAATGATTACAGTGAGGGCGTTCTAATTAAAAAAGATTCGACCATTTATTTTGCCCCATCGAATTATGTTAAAGAGACCTTTTCGTTTATTCCCGAGTTTATAAAAGCCGATAGCCTGTTATTGTTTGATGCTTATTATTATTATTATCATCCTTCTTATTATATAGGTGATGAATTAAAAGCAAAGATAGATACCACCGGGAATAAATATAAAATTGAGTTACCCTATCAATTTGATGAGGATATTACATTAAAAATTCAACCAGTTCCCGGATCCGAAATTGAAATTAATAATCAAAGGTATAGTTATCAACAAAATGGATCTGTGGAGATTTCGTTTTCAATGTCTAATTCATCGTCTTATAACACACTTGAGATTATAAATGGAGAATCGGGAAAAACTTATACTATTGAATATTCAATGCGTACCAGTACATTAACTGGTAATGATATCGTAAACTTCGAATTACTTGATAATGTGCTTGATGGTAGTGTAAATATTGATAATGATAATAAAACCATTACAGCTAAGGTCAAATGGATTAATAGTTCGTATAGGGCTAAAATAGTACTATCGGAGGGTGCTATTGCGGATCCCAGCTCTGGATATATAAATAATGATAATAACAATTTAATCTACAATTTTTATTTTGTTGATAACAGCACGAGTTTTACTGATGACATTACTGTAATTGCCGAAAATGGAAATGCTAAAACCTACACAATAACTATTACTCGTGATCCCATGCCCGATGGATTTGATTGTCAGCAACCTATTGTTGCTAATTCAGGAGGAAACAGTGGTAACTGGCCTGAAAATTATATTTTTAAATACACTCCTACGTCGACTAAAGCGATTGTTATAACTGGAATAAAGCCATTAACTGGTGGGTATAATTATTTTTATTATGATGATGATTGTTCTGAGTTTTATAATTCACGAGAAATATCTTCGAGTGATGACAAAATTATCATTAAAGGAACTCAAAGTACTCCCATTTATTTTAAGTTCACGTTTCCTGTAAGTAGTTTTACAATTAATGAAATACCCTATTTGACTTCCACTGATGTTATTAGTGCTGTAGCACTGTATCCAAGTCAAATCTATATGGAACTTCCATGCGATATTGATAGAAATAATAGAATTATATGGGTAAAAGGAAACCCCTATAGTTTGAATATCAAATTATCGAACGAAGGAGAGTTATATTATAATAACGAAAAAGTAACCAGCTATTATTTTACCCCTGGTTCTTATCCTGCTACCATTACGCTGAAAGCTATGGATGGTAGTGAGTTTGAGTGGACTATTCGTCAACTTAAAGCCAATAGCGAATCTCGCATTTTATCATTTACGGTTCCCGGTCAGATAGCTCCAACTCAAATTGACGAAAAAAATAAAAAAATACTATGCTGGGTCGATAATACTGTTAATCTTACAAAGGTTATTCCTGCATTCGAACTGTCGGAGGGAGCCAGTGCCTTTATTGACACTGTGCAGCAAATTAGTGGTTTTAGCAATGTTAATTTTACCAGTACTGTAAATTATAACATAATAGCGGAAGATAACTCCAGTACTATTACCTATACTGTTGAAGTAAAAAAAGCAACAACTCCCGAATTATTGTCGATAAACCTTCATGGTCAGGTAAATACACCTTTCATTGATTATACAAGTGGTAAGGTATATGTTAGTCTGTATCCGTATGTCGATAAAAGCAATGTCAAAACCTATTACAGTGTGACTTCGGGTTCATCAGTTACAGTAAATGGAGAGAGTCCAAAGTCAGGTGATCCTATAAATTATGTGACTAGCCCGGTATCATTTATAGTAAAAGATGGCCCTACAAATGTTACACGCCAGGTATATGTAAGTCAGTTAGCCAAACCATGCAAGGCCAATTTTTCATATACCATCAGTAATGATACAGTATACTTTACAAATTTAAGTGAGGGTAAGAACTTATATTATAGCTGGAATTTTGGCGATGGTTCGTCGGTTACAATATCTGATCCATTCTATGTATATGAACCAGGTGTGTATGTTGTAAGTCTCACCATTCTTGATGAAGAAACAGGGTGTATCGACATATTCAGTCAGAAAATTGAAATAGGAACCTCCAGCTTATGTAAAGCTTCGTTTAGTTATAACATCCAACCTTTACTGAGAAAAGTTACTTTAACAAATAATTCAAAAGGAGGCAATTATTACTGGGACTTTGGCGATGGAACTGCTTCAGTGGATGCATCACCAGTAAAAATATATTCTAACCCAGGGGTATATAAAATTACACTCATAGCAACCAATAATCTTAAAACATGTCGTGATGTTGAATCAGTCGTAATTTCAATAGGTGATTCCTGCAATGCATCGTTTAGTTATTGGGTTGATACTCTTGATAACCGTATTAAGTTATATAGCGATGATAATCGAAACACTTTGAAACATATCTGGGAACTTCCCGATGGTAGCATAAGTACTGCCGACAATGTTGATTTTACGATTAATCAAAAAGGGTATTATACTGTAACCCATACAGTTGTAAATCCAGTAACCAATTGCATTGACAGAGCTTCAGAAGCAATAAAAGTGGGTGAATGGTTTAATGATTGTGAAGCTGACTTTATTGTTCTGCCCGATGGTAATGCATTGAGATTTTATGATAAATCGAAGGGGCAGGGGATAAATAAATGGACATGGAATATGGGCGATGGTACCATTTATACTCAGCAAAATCCATCGCATACATATAATGCCTCAGGTACTTATTTAGCCTGTCTTACTGTTGCCAATAACCAGGGAGGTGTAAATACTAAATGTAAGAAAGTATTTGCTCGTCCGCTCGAAGCCGATAATTGTGAAGCAGATTTTGGTTATTTGATTACCGATATGTCATTATCAGTTAAGTATTTCGATAAGTCAAAAGGTGCACCTACCAATTACCAATGGAATTTCGGTGATAATAGTACATCGACTAACCAGAATCCAACCCATGCATTTACTTCGGCAGGCGACTATTTAACATTACTTACCATATCGAATAATAACAATTGCAACGATCAATCGGCTAAACTAATTAGCGTAGGTAAAGAGGCCGGTTACCGGTTTAAATTTATAGCCATCCAGAATCCTGACCTGAGAAAAGCAGGTGGATATCCTATCGACTTCATTGGAGCTGGATTGGGTGAACCTGCACGAATTAAATGGGATTTTGGCGACGGTAGCATTGACACTACCACACTTAATCCTACACATGTATATTCGCAGCCTGGAACATATAATGTATGTTTTACTGCCGTAGATCCAGTGACTGAATCAGAAAATACTTATTGCCAGGTTGTTGTTGTTCAGGGTACATCAGTTAAACCAATAGCTCAAAATGAGGTATGGAATATTTATCCAGTGCCCTTCGAAAGTCAAATTTATATTCAGCTGAACAACCCTGAAGCTGGTCAGGTAGTCATTGACCTGTTCGATATTACAGGAAGAAAGTTGGCATCTATTGTGAATAAATACCTGCCATCAGGTGTCATTACTTTGCAATACGAAACCAATAACCTGCCATCAGGTACTTATCTGATTCAGTTGCGTACTTCAACTGTTAATCAGGTAATGATGGTGGTTAAAAAGTAAAAGCAATATATTCATTGAGATAAATGCCACGAATTAAAAATTTTTCGTGGCATTTATTTTTTGAATAAATCTTGTGGCGAAAATCTTAAGTATATTTAATTTTCTTTTAATGGTAGGCTTTCAGCTATAGTTTTCGTGGTTTAATTTACCGATAAAAGGGACAATTTGACACTTTGTTTAATTTTTCTTGTATTTTATAAAATTTTATATTACTTTTGAAAATCAAAATAAGAAAATTTATTCGATTCATAGGTGGTGTTTAAGTTTTTCACGAAAGTGAAAAATCAAAAGGGCTACAAAAAATAGTAGCCCTTTTTTATTTTTTATAACTGTCATCAATATCGACATTTCTGCAGTTATATTGACTATCATTGAAGTAAATTATTCGATAATTAAATAATTTTGCGTGTTTTCTATTAAGAAACTTGTCTATTTTTGCTCAAATTTTCATAAAATGAAAGAAGTTAATAAAACAAAAGTTGGGATAATTCAACTAATGGCTAAAGCCGATAAACAATATAACATTGCTAAAACCCGTCAGGCAATAATTGATGCTGTTAATCGGGGAGCACAAATCATTTGTTTACAGGAGCTGTTTGCTACCCTGTATTTTTGCGATACTGAAGATCATAAAAATTTTGAACTGGCAGAACCTCTGGATGGAGACACAGCTTCGACAATTGGAAAATTAGCAAAAGAATTAGGAGTTGTTATAATAACACCTATTTTTGAAGAGAGAACCAGTGGTTTATATCATAATTCAGTAATTGTATTCGATGCCGATGGTTCAGTTGCAGGTTATTACCGAAAAAACCATATTCCCGACGATCCTGGTTTTTATGAAAAGTTTTATTTTGCTCCAGGAGATATGGGTTATCAAGTATTTGATACAAAATTTGGTCGAATAGCCGTACTAATATGCTGGGATCAGTGGTTCCCCGAAGCGGCACGGATAGTGAGTTTAATGGGTGCACAAATCATATTTTATCCTACTGCCATAGGTTGGGAATTGGATACCACCGACGAAGTGAATATGGATCAATACCATGCATGGCAAACCATTCAACAAAGTCACGCAATTGCGAATGGGGTTTGGGTAGTGAGTGTTAACCGTGTAGGAACTGAATCGGTTACCCGTTTCTGGGGAGGTTCGTTTGTTGCTAATCCCTTTGGAAAAATTGTATACCAGGCTCCATTTGATTCTGAAACTATTCAGGTAATAGAAGTTGACTATACATTAATTTCACATTATAGGCAAATATGGCCTTTTTTAAGAGACCGTCGGATAGATACTTATCAACCCATTCTAAAAAGGTTTATCGATTAATTTAACTTATAAAAAATTGTATTGGCAATGTATCCGAACGATTTAGGTTATTATTTCCCGGCCGAATGGGAGAAACATGATGCTACCTGGTTAACATGGCCTTATCTGGATGATTCGTTTCCCGGTCGATTAAAAGAAGTAATTCCAGCATATATTCAATTCATTAAGCAAATATCCAGAGGAGAAAAGGTCAGGCTTATTGTTCCTGAACCAAGGGAAATGGATAAAGTTAAAACATTGCTTATTGAAAATAATATTGATTTATCGAAAATAGAATTTTTAATTCATCCGACTAATGATGTATGGTGTCGTGACCATGGTCCAGCATTTATAATTAATTCGCATGCTCAACAACCTAAAGCAATTGTTAATTGGCAGTTTAATGCCTGGGGTGGAAAATATCCATCGGAACTTGATAATATGGTTCCATTAAAAGTGGCTAATTATTTGAACCTTCCTGTTTTTGAGCCAGGGATTATTATGGAAGGCGGGTCGGTCGATTTTAATGGAAACGGTACGCTTATTACTACCGAATCGTGTTTGCTTAACCCAAATCGTAATCCCCATTTAACTCGGTCAGAGATTGAGCAGTTTTTAATTCGTTATTATGGTGTCCAGCAAGTGCTATGGCTTAAAGACGGTATAGTTGGTGACGATACCGATGGACATGTCGATGATATTACGCGTTTTGTAAATGCCGAAACGGTTATTACTGCCATTGAAACACGAACGGGCGATGAAAATTTTGAACCATTGCAGCAAAATTTGAAATTACTAAAAAGCATGCGGTTACTAAATGGCAAACAATTAAATATCATAGAACTTCCAATGCCCGATGCTGTGTACTATGATGATAGACGATTACCTGCTTCGTATGCTAATTTTTATATATGCAACAGTGCTGTTATTGTACCTGTATTTCGTTGTAAGAACGATAATGTAGCGCTAAAAATTATAGAAGAAGCATTCCCCGACAGACCAGTTTACGATATTGATTCGTACGATATCATTTGTGGATTGGGTAGTTTTCATTGTTTAAGTCAACAAGAGCCAAGGGTTGAACAAAATAAAGCGCCCCATTAGTGGAGCGCTCTTATTTTGTTAATGGTATCTGACATTTATAACTTATTGTAAACTACACTAAAGTACGAACTTTTTGAAAACGAGGTAGCCGTGGGGTTATCTTTCCATGCAGGCGTAACCATATTCATACTTCCACCATCGCCGTTCCAGCACCAGCCCAGAACAGTCCATCCTTTGCTTTTTGCATAATCAACTATAGCTGACCAATCGGCACTGCCAGAGGGTGAGTTTCCAAATTCGCCAATAATACAGGGTTTTCCAGTTGATGCCAGATCGTCAATGTCGCTGGTATTAATTACTCTGTTTTTAGCCTGATTCCATCCATTAGGGTAAACATGCATTGAGAGTACAATATTCCCATCGCTAATTTTTGTGCTATTGTACCCTTTTACAGCTGCTGCCAGAATGGCTGCTTCCTGTCCCCAGCCTGGCGCATCAATAATAATTGGACCACTATATACTTGACGTACAATTGATATGGCACTGTTATAAGCTTTGGCATATGCGTCGGCCGTAATATTATGGCTTCCCCATTCGTTCATTAAATTAATTGTAAATGAACCATTTGCAGCCAGGGCACTATAATTGTTTTTCCACCAGTTAGCCGCTGCTGTTAATTCACTGGTGTTATCGGTACCCAGCACTGAAGCTTTGTGATAAGTACAAATGAGATTGTAACCGGCATTTTTCAATTCCTTAATCCACGATTTTGCCTGGGTAACTTTGTCGGGCTCAATTTCAATTCGAATTGTTTTAATTTTGGTTTGTTGTTTCATTAAACTTACACCTAAGTTTGGATAACCGTTGTTATAATACGAAGGTTGAATATTAACCCCATGTCCCCAACCGTTGGTTAGTTTTAATTGATTTTGTTTTTCAACAGCTATAGGATTATCATCCTGTTTGCTGCAACTAACGGCGACAAATGCCGTTAACCCAAGTAAAATAAAAAACTTTCTCATAGTTATTGGTTTTTGTTGTTAGTAATAAAAGTTTTCAATGCAAATATAAGTACCTATATAATAGGTATGTTTATCTATTTTTCCCTTTTTATTGTCTAAACTTCCCATTTATCAAGTTAAGTGTCGTTTTAACATTATACGCTAAGTAAACTAACGGTTTAATACAAATTCCGATGGATACATGCCAATTGTTCTACGAAAAGCCTTTGAGAAAGCTGAGATATTGCTATACCCAACCTGCATGGCAATATCAGTTATAGAGCTATTGCCAGTTTGTAACAACTTAATTGCATAATCCATTCGTTTTTCACGGATAATGCTTTTTACACTTTTACCTGTGGTTTGCTTAACAATTCGATAAAGTTTTGATTTACTCATGGCTAGTCTTTGACAAATGAAATCAATATTCAACTGCTGGTTTCCTATTTCTTTCATAATAAGATTATTGAACCTTTCCATTATTAATTGATAATAAGTTGGTTGTAGATTATCGGGTTTCATAATTTGTTAGTTAGTGTTAGTAGTTATGTTATGGCTTTAATACTTCTATTTAACGAATTAAATTTCTTTGTATAGATGCTTTGGGGTAGTTTTGGGGAGAAAATCCGGGAAATAAAAATTTCCCGGAAATTTGAACCAATCCTGAAACTTTGAATTCGGATTTAAGTTAGTTTGTGTATACAAATGTAAGTGTCGGAACAACAATTTGTATAAATCATATGTTTTTGATTTTTGTACAAATGTTGAAAAGTGCAGGAGTGAAAAATTGCAAAATCATAGGTTAATTTTTACATGATTTTAAAATAATTCTTGATTTACAATATATTGAAATAAAATGCATAAAACTAAAGTAATATGGAATTATTTCATATTTTCAAAAAACTGAAAAATATTTTCGTATTGCGATGACCAGAAATTGTAATCATGGCCGCTATCATTGCTGATAAGTAATTGATGTTTTAATTGTTTATTGTATTTTATTAATTTTTCGTAAAAAACAACCGATTGAGTATAAGGCACAATGTTATCGTTTTTTCCATGAGCCAGATATAATGGGATTTTAATTTTATTAGCCAGATTTACTGGATTATCTATTGATTTCCAGCGATCGGCAAATTGTTGATAAGAACCATAATATCCTTTCATTAAATTATCGTTGGGTATTAGTGTTTGGTCAAAATCGCCCGATAAAGCTGCTCCAGCTTTAAAAATATCAGGCTCATCGGCTGCTATAAGAGCTACACCTCTACCTCCTGTTGATATACCAAATAAGTAATTCGATTGATTTTTTAATAGCAAATTAAAATGATGCTGTATAAATGGAATTAAAGTATCAATAACCCAGCTGCGAGTTTTATAAATGCGCCAATCGCTCCGAGTCTCCGGAAACATAGTTGATTGATAAACACTTTTTTTCATATCGGGAAGAATAAGTATAAAACCCTTTTTTTGTGCAAGCTCACAAAAATTAGATTTTATACAAATATCGTCATAGGAAAAATTCCAACCCGGAAGAACCAGAATAGTTTTTTGCTTTTCGGATTGATAAATAGGATAAGCTATTTTAATGGTTACGTTGTTTAATGTAAAGCAAGTATCGGATTGGGCTCCGATTCGGGCAATAGAAAAGGAAAATACTATAAAATACAGGAGTAATATATTAGTGAACCACCTCAAACGACACATAATCTTTAATTTGCCCGGGAATTACACTTACATGTTCAACATGTGCATGAGGAGGTCCTTCCCAGCACCATTCAATAAATTTTTGAACCGATTCTTCATCGCCTTCGGCTTCAATATATACTTTTCCATCTGGAAGATTTTTTATTATACCACGAATACCTAATTTAAAAGCCATAGAACGGGCATGATATCTGAAACCCACTCCCTGAACTCTTCCTTTAATGGTTATATTGACATGTTTTGTCATGGTATAAAATTTTTATAGATCGCAGTTTATTAAAGCTCTGCTAAATTAATACAAAAATGAGTTTATGTGATAAGAAAAGAGCATTATGGTGTTAAATAGATCAAAAAATTGACAAATAAATTTTTTTATGCTCAGTAAGAGGCATATGTTTACTTATGGGTATCAATGATTTGTTGATTTGAAGTTTACAAAGCCTTAGAATTATATGCTAGGTTCTTGAAAATTCTTAATGAAATGATTCACTAATTTTTGTATCCAACATAAATCGATGCTATTCCGAAAGTTAATGATTTATAAGAACAATTGGTAAAACCCACTTGTGATAATTGAGTTAGAAACTCATTACCATAAGGAAATGCTTGCACGGATGAGGGCAAATATTCATAAGCAAACTTGTTTTTTGAAACTAGTTTTCCTATAACAGGTAAAATTGAACTAAAATAGATATTATAAAGTTGTTTAAATGGGAAAGATTGAGGTTGGGAAAATTCTAAGATAACGATTTTTCCGTTGGGTTTAAGCACTCTAAACATTTCCGATAATCCCTTTTCAAGATTTTCGAAATTACGCACTCCAAATGCCGATAAAGCCGCATCGAAAGTTGAATCGGCAAAGGGAAGGTTTTCGCTATCTGCTATCTGTAGTTGAATTTTATTATTTAAATTGGCTTTTGATACTTTATTTTTTCCAATTTGAATCATATCTTCCGAAATATCAACTCCAATAACATTACAACCTATTATTTTTGCTGTTAGAATTGCCATGTCGGCTGTGCCGGTTGCTACGTCAAGTACATGATTACAGTTTATATTTTTAAGCTGTTTAATTGCTTTTTTCCTCCAGGTAGCATCAATTCCAATGGAAAGAAAATGATTTAAAAAGTCATATTTATGAGCAATAGAATTGAACATTTGTTTAACCTGTTCTTTTTTCGACTCAGTATTTGTAGGTATAGGCTTTATTTGATTCATGTTTTTTGTCAATTTTCAAAACCAGAATAGAAAGAAATTGATATTATTTTAGTTACCTATATTTTTAAGCAAAAAAGTTAAGAACTTCCAATTTTTTTCAACACTTTCGATATTAAGCATTTCATCGGGAGAATGTGCATTTTTAATGGTAGGTCCAAACGAAATCATATCGAGATATGGATACTTATTTGTAAATACGCCGCATTCAAGACCAGCATGTATAGCAGTTACTAATGGTTTTTTGCCAAATAATTGTTCATAACAGGTTACTGCTTTTTTTAATATTGGCGAATTGGGGTTAGGTTGCCACCCTGGGTATCCAGTGGAGTGTGAATATTCAAATTTTGCAAGGTGAAATATAGAAGCAACCCGTTGAGCTATGTCAGTTTTTAACGAGGCCTGGCTACTTCGCTGGCTCGTAGTAATTTCAAAAATTTTTTCATCCACCTTTTTAATAGATGCCAGATTGGTAGAAGTTTCTACTAATCCCTGAATTACATGACTCATACTTATTACTCCGTGAGGCAGTGCCTGTAAGCATTTAATTAACCTTTCAGTATTCTCTTTTTCAATGCATTGATGCGAATTTTCAATATTTTCTACAGTGATTTTCAAGTTTTTTTCGGTGTAAGCATATTCAAGTTTAATATCATTAGTTAATTCTTCAATTGTTCTAAGAACTTCTTTCTGAACATTTTTAGAACATGCAAAAATCATAAAAGCTTCTCGAGGTATGGCATTGGGTAAGTTTCCTCCCTGTATGTCAATCAGATTAATCTGGAAATTTTTATATAGCAAGTAAACTATTCGAGCTATAATTTTGATAGCATTTGCCCGATGTTTATTAATATCGTCGCCAGAGTGTCCTCCAGTTAATCCCAGCACGGAAATTTTATAGGTAGTTTGGTTGTTGCTATCAAGCATTTGATATTCAAAAGGGATTCGTGCTGTTGTATCTATCCCACCAGCACATCCAATGTAAAAAATGCCATCGTCTTCTGAATCGAGGTTAATCAGTATTTTTGCCGAGAAAAAATTTTCTTCCAGTGCAAATGCTCCTGTAAGGCCTGTTTCTTCATCGACTGTGAAAAGACATTCCAATGGTCCATGTTCAATATCGTTACTCGACAGTATGGCTAACTGATATGCCATGCCAATTCCGTTATCTGCCCCTAATGTAGTACCGGTGGCTTTCACCCATCCATCTTCAACAATTGGTATAATGGGATCGGTGTCGAAATTATGCTTTGAATCGCTGTTTTTTTCACATACCATATCCATATGGCTTTGAAGTACTACGGCAGGTATGTTTTGTTTACTGGTTGAAGGTTTTGAAATAAGAACATTCCCTGTTTTATCTACTTTATATGATAAATGATGAACCTTAGCAAATTCAATTAAATAGTATCGAATTTTTTCTTCTTTTTTCGACGCTCTGGGAATTTTACATATTTCGGTAAAATAATTCCATACCCTTATGGGTTTGAGTGTTTGTATCGTTACATTTTGATTCATAGGTTTTGCTAAATTATTCTCCAAAAATAGTGATAACTATGGTTCGTGGCCCTCCGTAGTTGCGGAACTCGCATAGGTAAATTCCCTGCCACGTACCAAGTGCAAGTTTATGATTGGCTATTGGGATTGTTAGTGATTGTCCGAATATAGACGACTTTATGTGAGCAGGCATATCGTCATCGCCTTCCAAAGTATGCGAAAAAATTGAATGGCCGTCGGGAATTAATTTATCGGTAAACGATTTAAAGTCGTAACGAACCGAAGGGTCAGCATTTTCGTTTATTGCCAGGGCCGCTGATGTATGCTGAATAAAAACATTTAATAAACCGGTTTTAGGTAAAACTGGTAAATGTTTTTCAATGGCTGATGTTATTAAGTGAAACCCTCGTGGCTGTTGAGGTAAAGTAATTAATTTTTGAAACCACATAATGCTGTACATTTTTTGAGTTTAAAACAGCAAATATACAGCATTAGTTCAAGAAATAATTTCAAATAATTATAAACCCAGATCGGACTCTTTAACCATACCATCTTTAATTACTGTTTCGCGAATATTATTTTTATCGACAGCAATGGGTTCGAAAAGCAGAGATGGAACCCAAATTCGGTTATTATAAATAGATCTGGTAGTATCCGGCATTTCGCCTTTAGCCAGTTTAACGGCTGCTATTACAGCATTTTCGGCCAGTGGTTTAAGCGGTTTGTAAATAGTAATAGTTTGTTTGCCCTCGAGAATATATTTGAGTGCTTTTGGCTCGGCATCCTGACCGGTAATTACCACATCTTGTTTTATGCCAGCATCATCCAATGCCTGACGGGCAGCATATGCAAGTCCATCGTATGAGGTAAGTATTGCATCCGGAACATCGTTGGCACTCAGTTGTAAATATTCTTTCATGTTATAATAAGCATTTTCGGCCGACCATTCGTCGACATACACATCAAAAACAATTTTTATTTTACCGGCTTCAACTGAGGGTTTTAGGGCGTCCAATTGCCCTGTTTTCACAAAAATGGCATTACGGTCGCTTTTGTCGCCTCCTAATAATATGTATTTTCCTGTAGGTTTAAGCCGTAGTGCATATTCGGCCATTAGTTTTCCAACATTGTAGTTATTATGCGAAATGTAAAAATCCAGATCGCAGTTATGAATAATGCGGTCGTATCCAATTACTTTTGCACCTACTTTGTGCGCATCGCGAACAATTTCGGCAGCTGTATATGCATTTACTGCCATAATAATTAGTACTTCTACTCCCTGATCCAATAATTCTTTTGCTTGCATGCGTTGAAGCGCTTCGTCGTTTTTCGCATCAGTTATAATTGCCTCGCAATTTAATTCAGCTGCTTTGGCTTTAAAATATTCCGCCTCAAAGCCCATACGAGCTGATGTAGTATAAGGGAACATCAACGCTATTTTTAAATCGGCTTTTTTTTCACACGATGAAGTGAAAAATAATACTATGCTTATTAACAGTATTAATATTCGTTTCATAACTTGATAGGTCTATAAATTACTAAGTTTATACTCTAATTGTTAAGTAAAAGTTTCAAAAACTTAAATGTATCGTTTACTTTTTTAAAATTAGTGCAAATTTGTATCAAATTAGTGTAAAAAATACAATTGTTTTAAATTTTTTAAGATAAAAATTCACTTTATTCAATACTTTTTTGAATTCAAATGATAAGATTTCATTATTTGCGTACTGTACAATTATTTGTCTGTCAAGTAAAAATTATTACCAGTTTTTGTGGTTGTACCCATTAAAACTTTCTTTTCTTTAATTAATGTATTGGTTGGTTGTTGTCCTCCTACAAAAATATCAATATCGCCTGGAACTACAACCCAACGATTTTTTTCGTCAAGTATGGCTATATCTTTTGAATCGAGGGTGAATTCGACATAAGTATAATCGCCTGCTTTAAGTCGCACTTTTTTAAAACCTTTTAACGCATGAATAGGAACTGGAACTGTTGCAGTAGGATGTTTTACATATAATTGTACCACTTCTTCTCCTTCACGGCCTCCGCTGTTTGTAACCCTAACCTTTACCTTAATTTTTTCTCGAGTGTCGCTGGTTTCAGGAATTTTTAGTTCGGAATAGGTAAATTGCGTATAACTTAAACCAAAACCAAATGGATATAAAGCTTCGCCTTTAAAATACCGATAGGTTCTATTTTTCATACTATAATCAGTAAATGGTGGGAGCTGGCTAGTAGATGCATAAAATGTTACAGGTAAACGACCCGAAGGATTATAGTTTCCAAATAGTACATCGGCAATGGCATTGCCTCCCTCCTGACCAGGATACCAGGCATATAAAATGGCATCGAGATTTTTGCTTTCCCAGTTCATTGCTATGGCACTACCAGCCATTACTACAAAAATAACAGGTTTGCCACTCTTTTTAAGCCTTTTTAACATTTGTGTCTGGATATCGGGAAGTTCGATGTTTGTTCGGTCGCCTCGGTCAAATCCTGGTAAAGTAACATTCATTTCTTCACCTTCTATCTCGGGCGATAAGCCTCCCACGTATACAATTACATCGCATTTTGATGCTTTTTCAATAGCTTCGTCAATGTCTTTCTGTGTATATGCATTCCATCTAAATTTTGCTACCGCATTTCCCCTCGATTGAAAGTATTCGATTTTAAAGGCATATGATTTGTCTTTTTCAAGATTGATTTCAAAGCTCGATGTGTATGCAGCTTGAGTACGCCAATAATCAGCTACTAATTTATTATCGATCCATACTCGATATCCATCATCGCCGGTAAAGGCGAGGGTATATTTACCACTTGTAGGTACTTTTAATTTTCCTGTCCATCGAATGGAAATGTTATTGGCGGGAATATTTTTAAATGGCGACTGGGCATACCATTCAAAATTAATGGTTGTGTCTATCTGCACTAAAATAGGTTGTCCTTCTAAATTTAAGTTGTCATAAATTTCTGTTTTAATACCTGTCTTTCCGTCGAATTCGAAGTATTTTGCGGGTATTGGTTCAAATGCTGGTTCGGCAGTAACCAGACCGTTTAGTGGGTGGTAAAAAACACTGGTTTTCTGGAATACATTTTTTGAAATACCCATTAATGGTGTTATTGCGTATGAAGGAGTGCCATTATAATTTCCGAACATAACTTCGGCCATATTGGCATTTGGACCAACAACTGCAATGCTTTTAATTAATTTTTTATTTATGGGTAAGGTTTTTTTATCGTTTTTTAATAGCACCAATGATTGACGCGCTGCTTCAAGTGCTAATTTTCGATGATTGGGGTTATCGACTACTGAGAAAGGGATTGAATTATATGGATTTTTTTCGGCTTGGTCGAACATACCCAATTTAAAACGTGCAAGCAATAATCGTTTTAGGGCAATATCAATATCTTTTTCAGTAATTAATCCTTTATCGTATGCTTGTTTTAGAAATTGGTATGTATTTCCGCAATTTAAGTCACATCCATTTTTTAAGGCTAATGCAGCTGCTTCTTCTGGGGTACTTACAATTTTGTGAGTTTGATAGATATCGCCTACAGCATCACAATCGGAAACTACGTATCCTTTAAAACCCCATTGGTTTCGCAAAAGAATATTTAATAAACTATCGCTGGCACTGCACGACTTACCCCTGAAACGGTTGTAAGCACTCATTATAGAATAAGCATTTGCTACTTTAACAGTTGCTTCGAATGCTGGGGTGTAAGTGTCAAAGAAGTCATAATTACTAACATTCACATCGAACTCATGACGCAATTTTTCGGGTCCGCTATGAACCACATAATGCTTTGGTGTAGCAATAGTTTTGAGGTATTTTGGATGGTCCCCTTGTAATCCCTTAACAAATGCAATACCCATTATAGATGTTAGATATGGGTCTTCTCCATATGTTTCCTGTCCACGTCCCCATCGAGGATCGCGAAAAATATTTATGTTGGGTGACCATACGGTTAGCCCAAAATATCGTGAACGATTGTTTTGTTTTATTGCTTCATTATATTTTGCACGAAATTCATCGGAAATAGCAGTGGCTACTTTAAATATCAGACTGTCGTTAAATGTAGCTGCTAATCCAATAGCCTGCGGGAAAACGGTTGCCAGTCCTGCTCTTGCAACTCCGTGTAAACCTTCATTCCACCAATTGTAAGCTGGTATATCAAGCCGGGGGATGGCTGGAGAAACATCCATGAGTTGTGAAATTTTTTCTTCAATGGTCATTTGATTTATCAAAATCTCAACTCGTTCTTCAAACGATAAATCTTCGTTTTTGTATAATAAATTTTGACCTACAGTTAGGTTTTTAAGAGCAAACAAGAAAATAATCACTATTAAATTTCTAAACATAACAAGGTATATTAGTTAAACTTTAAATTGTTTGAGAATTTCACGCAGTTTTTCGGCCTGATCTTCAATTTCTTCAGAAAATACGGCCATGTTTTTTGCACTATCGTTGTTATTTTTGGTTACTTCGTGTAAACGAGCCATGGCATTTGAAATATCATCGAGATGCGCATTTTGTTGTTTATGCTGTTGCAATAATTTTTGAATGAGTAATGTATTTTTTTCGATATCGGGAATTGATTGATCAAGCATATTGCCAGCAGCTTCTGTATCGTTCTGGCTTTGAATAAGAAGATCGGTAATTTCTTTTGCTACCTGTGCACTACGCTCGGCCAGTTTGCGGACTTCGGCTGCTACAACAGCAAATCCTTTACCATATTCACCGGCTCTGGCAGCTTCGACAGCAGCATTTAAAGCAAGTATATTTGTTTGTAATGCAATGTCGTTAATGGCTGTTATTTTGTCGGTAATAAAATGCATGCTTGTAGTTGCTTTCGACGATAATCGGACACTATATTTAATTTTTTTTGCGGCTTCCTTGGCTACCTTTTCTGCTTCGGTCGAAGTTGAAGAGTTTTCATAAATGAACTTAATTATCTCTTCAACATTTTTATTTACTTTTTTAGCTGTGTCGAATTGTTGATACGATGCCGATAACATGGCTTTTGAACTACTCGAAAGCGAACGTGCTGTTTTATTAAGAAGGTCAGCCCCTTTGTCAACTTCAATAACCATGGCTTTTATTTTTTCAGCCATTTGGTTGAGTGCTGAAATGAGTTGTCCCAGTTCGTCGTGGTTGTTTATTTCTATTTTCTGGTTTAGTTCGCCCTGACTTAGCTTTTGAGCAAATTGAATACTGTAATTCAATGGTTTAGCCAATATATCAGTCAGTTTAAACAAAAAACCCATAAGAAGCAATAAACCTAAAAGAATAATTAATATTGTTTTTAGCAAAATTGAATATGCATCTTTTTTTATTTCTGATAAGGGGATAGCTGTAACTAATGCCCATGAATTTGAATTTTTTGCTAACTGTATGGGGGAAAAATACATAAGATACTTTTTACCATCGATTTTTGTATGTATAATTTTCTCAAAACCATGTGCAATGCTATCTATAATATTGTTGGCTAAATCTGGATAAAGGATCTTTAATTCTTTACCGTTAAATTCGGTATTAGAATGTACAGCTACCGAACCGTTACTACTAACCATCATTGCAAACGATTTTTTATAACCTTCGAGAGTAGGTAAATAGTTTTGAAAAACTTTCAGGTCAATATCAACTCCGGCTAATCCCCAAAATTGATTGTTAGAATCGAATAAAGGTACGCAAATACTGGTCATTAAAAACATGTTTGAACTGTCATGACCATAGTAATCGTAATATGGGATTGAAAAATCAATATTGCCTTTCATTCGAATTTTGTAATAGTCACCTTCTAAATTGTGACCTGAAGTATCGAGAATATCTTCTTGAAAATTTACCTGGTCATTTAATTTATAGTAAGTATATCGAAGTCGTCCATAGTCTTCTTTCCAATTTTTATCAATTGTAAATAACTGGATACTAAGCCATACAGCCAGTAACTGGTTCGATGAAGTTAAAGTTCTTTCTAATGTATTTTTATATACTAACTTTCTGATTTCAGGATCTAAATTCATATTCGATTCAAAAACATTTGCCATGCCTCGTGTTTGATTTAAATAGGTATTCATTTCCATTGTCAAACTGTTGGCATAATAATTGGTTATGGCAACTAATTTATCTTTCTCGTTTTGAATCGTTTGGTTATATATTCGATGTATAATTACATATCCAATAATGGCATATATTAGAATTGTTACACCTATTATGGATAGGATAAAACGATATCTTAAACTTTTTCCTTTGAAAATTTTGTAATAGAGTCTGTTTAAGACTTCAAGTATGAAAACAAGTACTTTTTTTAATTTTAACTTATAAAAAAAATTTTCTATTTTTAATAAGAATTTTTTTAACATGCATTATGGGGTTTAAGGGTATAAACAAGGGATAAAAATACATAAAAAGTTTTAAGAAAAGTAAAAGATTTGATTGTTTTTTGATAGTTTAATTTAGTTTTATTTATTTTGTCGGCATTTTAAATTTCAGAGAAAAATTTTTTTATTAATCAAGTAGTTCTTTGTGAGTATTTATTGCTGTAACACAGAAAGTTGAAATTAGAAATAAGCATAGTTGGTAGAAAATTTAGGTCAATTAAGTTTATATAAAAATAGTTGAGAAAAAGTAAATTACTTTAACCTAAAATTAAAATATATGAAATTATTAGAAGGAAAAACAGCAATTATTACAGGAGGTGCCAGAGGCATTGGAAAAGCAATTGCTCTTAAATTTGCCTCAGAGGGAGCAAATGTTGCTATTACCGACCTGATTTACGACGATAATGTGAAAGCTTTTGAATCGGAGTTAAGTGCAATGGGGATTAAAGCTAAAGCATATGCATCAAATGCTGCTTTATTTGAAGAAACCCAAAAGACAGTTGAACAAATAGTAAAAGACTTTGGTGCTGTTGATATTTTGGTAAATAATGCCGGTATAACAAAAGATACATTATTGATGAGAATGACTGAAGAACAATGGGATAGTGTTATTGCAGTAAATCTCAAATCGGCTTTTAATTTTACAAAAGCAGTGTTAATGCCCATGTTAAAGCAAAAAGGTGGTAGTATTATCAATATGAGTTCTGTAGTTGGTGTGTCGGGAAATGCTGGGCAAGCTAATTATTCTGCATCTAAAGCCGGCTTAATTGGTTTTACTAAATCGGTTGCCAAAGAATTGGGTTCACGCAATATACGCTGTAATGCTATTGCGCCTGGTTTTATTATTACCGATATGACAGCTAAATTATCAGAAGAACAGCGTAATGCATGGATTGAAAATATACCACTCCGACGCGGGGGTACACCCGATGATGTAGCTAATGTTGCTTTATTCCTCGCTTCTGAATTGTCGAGCTATGTTAACGGTCAGGTGATTAATGTGTGCGGTGGTATGAATACCTAGTTTATACATTCGGCTGCCTGAATAGTTGTTTTTGTAACCGATAATCCAACTTTTTAGGCAGCTAATTTTGTTTAAAATTATGCCTTACTATTATCGAAATTTATTTCTTTTATTTTTAAGTTTATTTTTTTCAGCCTGTAGTACATTAGAAATCATACAAATACAGGTATTAAAACCTGCTGAGATAAATATTCCTGCCAAAGTTAAGCAAGTTGTATTTATTAATCACGCGATAAGGCAAAGGCAATTAAATTCTTCATTTTCAGATAGCTTATTAACTGTTTCGTATTTCGATGGTTTAATTTCAGTAATTACTTCATTTGATCGTTATTCTTTTCATAACGATAGCTTATTGATAATTAAAAAATCTGATTCAAATCTATTCAAATCAATAGATAAGGAAAGTTTAAGAACAATATGCGCAAATAAAAGAGTCGATGCTGCTATAGTTCTCGAAAATTTCCAAATTTCATACACTGATCCCATAAAGCTTATGTATTCGCCTGAATATGGATTTTATGGTACATTCAAAGTTGAAAATAAAGCATATTGGCGTTTTTATGATTTTATTGGTGATTCAATCATTGACGATTATATATTATATGATACTCTTTTCTGGGATGCTAGTGGTAATTACGATTATGAAGTATTGCAACAGTTTCCAGATATTCCTTCAGCCATTGATATTTCGTGTTATTACGCAGGACAGAAATATGGTGAACGCATATGTCAAAAATGGAAAACAGAGAAACGTTATTTATATGTTAATACAAACAACGATTTTATGCAAGCTATGCAACTGGTTCGTAAAGGATATTGGTTAAATGCATTTGAATTATGGAAAAAATATGCTTATGCTAAAAACAAAAAACTAGCTGCAATGGCTTGTTTTAATATGGCAGTAGCTTGTGAAGTCTTAGATAATATAGATGCTGCACTTGAATGGGCTGCTAAGTCGTATTTTTATAAAAACGATTGGTATACTGAGTCGTACATTACAATTCTTGAGAAACGAAAAAAAACCAGACAGTTGATTGAAAAACAATTACAACCCTAAAAAAACAAAAAACACTGCCAAAGAATAATTCTTCATTTGCAGTGTTTCTTGTTATCATGCGAAGTTTTAAATTCTTAGCAACTCTTTTTAAATTAACCTTATTAAAACCCGCATTTCTAATTTATATCAATATCAAAATAAATTTTACTATAATAATGTTGGCATCTGAGGTTCGTTATTCTCATTTTTTGCTGCTTCCATAACCTTCGCAGGTTCATTTTTCGGAGCTTCTGTTTTTGGTTCAATCTTGTCGTCAGACTTTTTTGATGTCGAAGCCGTATTATTGGATTGTTTTCTGTAACGCTGTGGATCAATCCCTTCTACTTCAAATTTATTTTCACGCAAAAACATACCTACCAAAACTGCTGTTTTGAAATCTTTTAGTTTTAATTCAATTTCCCAATCAGTTTCTGGAAAAGTTTGCTGCCGCACACTAAATTCAATTGATTCTTCCAGACAAAAGTCAATTAATGTAGGTATTTGTTTCTTTTTAAGAATTACTTTTGGTAAAGTGTTATTATCAGCCATAATTATTTTAATTTATTTTTTTGTGACAAATATATAAGCTAAATACTAATTTTTTTAATATTTGTTTATGAAAGTTTTGGTAAATTTAAGAAATTGACGATCAATGATATATGCTTTTTAAAACTTAATTATCTGGTTTACAGATTGAGTTCTTTTCATTATGGTTAATTATTCAAAATTTCTTCGATTTTTGTAAGCTCTTCGTTCGAAAAATTTGTATTTTCAAGTGCTTGAACACAGTCATCAATCTGCTCAACTTTGCTAACACCAATTAATACCGAGGTTACCCGATGGTCCTTCAATAACCAGGCAATAGCCATTTGCGCTAATGTTTGTTTTCTTAATTGAGCCAATTGATTCAATTTTTTTACTTTTTCAATTTTATCAGGAGTAATTTGTTGGGGACGTAAAAAACCGTGTTCTTTTGATGCTCTAGAACCTTCGGGTATTCCTGATAAATATTTATCGGTTAGTAAGCCTTGTTCAAGGGGAGAAAAACAAATAAGGCCAGTACCATTTTTTTCAAGCACATTAAGCAATCCTTTTTCTACCCATCGGTCGAACATCGAATAACGGGCTTGATGGATTAAACAGGGTGTTCCTAAACTATTTAAAACTTTAATGGCTTGTTCTGTTTGTTCGGCTGTATAGTTTGAAATACCTGCATACAATGCTTTTCCCTGGCGTACAATAAGGTCGAGTGCTGCCATTGTTTCTTCAATTGGAGTATTTGGGTCGGGACGATGCGAATAAAATATGTCTACATAGTCGAGATTCATTCGTCGCAAGCTCTGATCGAGACTGGCAACAAGGTATTTTTTCGAACCCCAATCGCCATAAGGTCCAGGCCACATGGTATAACCGGCTTTGGTAGAAATAATCATTTCGTCGCGGTAAGGACGAAAATCTTTTTTCATTACTTCCCCAAATGTTTCTTCGGCCGAACCGGGAGGGGGACCGTAATTGTTAGCCAGATCAAAATGCGTAATTCCTAAATCAAAAGCTCGTCGGAGCATAGCCCGACTATTTTCAAAAACATCGACACCCCCAAAGTTGTGCCATAAACCTATTGAAAGTGCAGGAAGAAGTATCCCACTGCGACCGCATCGGCGATAGCTCATTAAATCATATCGCTTTTCATTGGCTTTATAAATCATAGTTATTTATTTTTTATTGGTTGCATAACAAAGTAAATGAAAATTTTTCATCATTTTTGCGACTTCTTTCAGTGTTTTCAAATTTTTAACATTCGATAATTATTAAAATAAAAAAATAAACGTCTAAAATATTGGATATAAATAACTTATTCTTTGTTCAAAAAAAAATGTTTTAAAAATGCCATTTGTTATTTTTAAATACTAAATTTTATATTGATATAAAAATTGAGTTTTTTTAAATAATACAAAATTCAATTTGGTTCTTTGTGTTTCTTGTATGTTTGTATTGAAAAAAATATAACTCACCACGGAGAACCCAGAGAACCACAGAGAAATATAACCTCCATGTTTCTCCGTGACCTCTGTGGTGAAAAAAGAATTAACTCACCACTGAGAGTGCCACAAAGAAAAATCTTTCTATCTCTTTGCGTACGTGGCGGTATGAAAAATTATGGATAATTTGCCGAACTTTGTTACAAGAGAGGTATACATTCTTTTTTTAGTTGTTAAGTAATAAAAAAGTAAAACTTAAACACAATTTTTTTATTACTTTTCGCACTATGCGATTATGTAACTTTATTTCTGTAAAATTAA
>FQKF010065731.1_pt1 | contig 33705 bp, 26 predicted proteins | sample 1504521 | NCBI WGS metagenome assembly FQKF01 (sample SAMEA4475357, study PRJEB15587) | soil metagenome | biome: Soil; feature: Field | place: India | collected 2015-03-11 | depth 0 m
GTGGTTCTCTGCGTTCTCCGTGGTGAGTTATATTTTTTTTCAATGCAAGCATGCGTGATCAAGGAGAAAAATTTTTGTGTACATTGCGGTATAATTAATTATGGGTATTTCTAAAACTTTGTTCCAGGAATTGCACCTTCTTTATTTTTTATCGGTATGTACTGAATCTAAATTTAAAATGTTATGCAGTATGGATAAAAAATAATAAGTTTACCTGTCAAAATTTAAGCATCCGATGAGTGGCTTACATATGGAAATAAAATACTTGCCAGGTATTGGTCCTAAACGTGCCGAGATTCTTGCAAACGATGCAGGTATTGAAACCGTTGAAGATTTTTTATTTTATTTTCCCTATAAACATGTAGATCGAACAAAGTTTTATAAAATCAATGAATTAAATGCCGATCTTCCTTATATACAGTTAATAGGAAAAATTATAAGCTATGAAGAAGTTGGCGAAGCCCATAAAAAACGGTTAGTGGCTCAGTTTACCGATGGAACCGGTGTTATTGAACTAGTCTGGTTTAAAGGTTTAAAATGGATTAAACAAACTTATAAACTGAACCAGCCTTATATTATTTATGGTAAACCAACATTGTTTAAAAATAAATTTAACATTGCTCATCCCGAAATTGATACATACGACGATGACGAGAAACAACAAAAAGGCTACCTACAGCCTTTTTATCACACATCGGAGCGAATGAAAAATAATTTTCTTACCTCTCGTGCCATACATCGATATATTGCTTATTGTATTGATAAATATATACATGAATTAGAAGAAACCCTGCCCGATTATCTTCTTCAACAGTGCCGACTCATGCCATTAAAAGAGGCCATTTATTATATTCATTTTCCTCAAACTGTTGATGATTTAAAAAAAGCTGAATATCGATTGAAATTTGAAGAATTATTTACCATTCAGTTGAATCTTGCATATCAGAAAACCATGCGCGAAAAGGTGCAAACCAACCTGGTATGTTCGAAAGTTGGGGAATGTTTTAATCGGTTTTACAGCGAGAAGTTACCTTTTCAGCTTACCGATGCGCAAAAGCGTGTTATACGTGAAATCAGGCACGACATGGGTTCTGGTCGGCAAATGAATCGGTTGCTTCAGGGCGATGTAGGCAGCGGAAAAACCCTGGTGGCTTTAATGGTTGCCCTTATTGCCATCGATAATGGTTTTCAGGCCTGTTTTATGGTTCCTACCGAAATTCTGGCCAATCAGCATTATGCCAATATTCGGGAATTATTAAATGGGCTTGACGTTAATGTTGAGCTTTTAACAGGTTCAACACCTCGTTCAAAACGGAAAATCATTTATACCGAGCTTCTTAACGGACAAATACAAATGGTAATTGGCACACACGCTTTAATTGAGGAAACAGTTCAATTTAAGAACCTGGGTCTGGTTATTATTGACGAGCAACATAGGTTTGGAGTTGCTCAGCGTGCTCGTCTCTGGCAAAAAAACGAGTTCCCCCCACATGTGCTGGTAATGACCGCAACACCCATTCCCCGTACACTTGCTATGACATTGTACGGCGACCTCGATGTTTCGGTAATTGATCAGTTACCTCCAGGCCGTAAGCCTATTTATACTAAACACTTTACCGATTTACATCGAAATAAAATTAATGAACTCATATTACGCGAAGTTGAAAAAGGCCGACAAATATATGTGGTTTATCCTTTAATACAGGAGTCGGAAAAATCGGACTTAAAAGATTTAGAACGAGGTTACCAGTATTTTCAGAAGCATTTTCCTCAGTTAAATGTATGCATGGTACATGGAAAGATGAAGCCCGCAGAAAAAGATGCGGCCATGCAGGGTTTTCTTGAAGGCAGGTATCATATACTGGTATCGACTACTGTTATTGAGGTTGGAGTAAATGTGCCCAATGCCACTGTAATGATTATTGAAAATGCCGAAAGGTTTGGCCTTTCGCAACTACACCAGTTACGCGGTAGGGTGGGTCGTGGAGGCGAACAGAGTTTTTGCCTGCTGGTTACCAATCATAAGCTTTCTGAAGATTCACGCCGTCGAATGCAAATTATGGAAAGTACTACCGACGGCTTTGTTATAGCTGAAGCCGATTTAAAAATGCGTGGCCCTGGCGATATTGACGGAACTCAACAAAGTGGTATGCCCTTTGAACTGCACATTGCCAATCTGGCTAAAGATCAACAATTATTGCAATACGCCCGCCAGGTAGCTATGCAAATTATAAAATCAGACCCGCTATTAGCCAATCCTGGTAATACCAAACTAAAAATTCTTATTTCGAAAACGAAAAAAGAAAATGTAAACTGGCGCTTAATAAGCTGACAATTACGATAGGTGTCGATTTAATAGTTTTTCGACAGGACTGATTTCAATAAACGAAGCGCCAAAGTTACTTCCATAGTTACCAGCTATTACAATAACCAGATCGTCGTTTTCGAGCGAGCCCTTTTCAATGCACATGGTTAATGCTTTGTGTACAAATTCATAGCTGTTTTTTGTTTCTTCAATAAATTCAGGAAACACCCCAAATGATAAGGCTAACTCGCGAACAGTGCGTTTATCGTAACAAAAGGCATAAATTGGCTTTCGGCCACGATATCCGGCCATATTGCGTATGGAACGACCTGTTTCACTATCGGCAATAATAGCTCGTGCATTTAGGCTTATAGCTGCATCGACCGCTGTACGGGTAAGATATGCCGACCGCTGATTACTAAGAATTACCATGGGTACGTCGTGAATATCTGATATTGATTTTTCTGCTTCGCGAGCAACTTTGGCCATTGTTTTAACTGCTTCAACCGGATATTTACCATAGGCAGTTTCTCCACTTAGCATAATGGCATCGGTTTTACTAAATATAGCATTAGCAATATCACTTACTTCGGCTCGTGTAGGTCGCGGATTTTCTATCATCGAATGAAGCATCTGGGTAGCAACAATAACCGGCTTACGACGGGCTATGCATTTATTAATAATCATGCGCTGAATACCTGGAATTTTTTCATATGGGATTTCTATCGCTAAATCACCACGAGCTACCATAACCCCATAAACCAAATCAAGAATTTCGTCAAGATTATCAACCCCTTCCTGATTCTCAATCTTAGCAATTATTTTAATGCGGCTTTTATGGGCATCTAATATTTCTTGAATAGCTAATACGTCTTCTTTATTTCGCACAAATGAATGGGCAATAAAATCAATGTCGTTTTGGATACAAAACTTTACAAAATCGCGATCCTTTTCCGTTAATGAGGGAAGCCGAAAACTAACTCCAGGCACATTTACACTTTTGCGACTTTCAATTTTTCCGTCGTTTTTTACCACACAACGTAATGCATTCTGTTCTTTAGCAAACACCTCAAGTTCAATTGAACCATCGTCTATTAAAATTTGACTTCCTACAGGAACATCTTCAACAAATAAAGCATAGTTTACAAATATTGTTTCGCGAGTCGAAAAATCTTCACTTTTGCCTCCTTTAACCAGTATGATTTCACCTGCTTTCAGATTAATTTCTTCTGCAGCTTTGTTGGTACGAATTTCGGGCCCTTTGGTATCGACAAGTATGGCTATTTTATCCGATACTTTTCTGACATTATCAATTACCTTCTGGGCGTCTTCAAAACTTTGATGAGCTGTGTTTAGGCGAACTACATTCATTCCTGCTTCATACAGTTCTTTTATAAATTCAGGATCGCATCGCCTATCAGAAATGGTAGCGACAATCTTTGTTTTCTTCATAACCTACTTACACTTAACTAACACTAACAAAAACAAAAAAGCCTGAATATCAATATATTTAAAAATATTCTGGCAAGTTGCAAAGGTAATTGCTATTTTTGTGAAAACAATTTTTTTTTAAGAAAAAATAAATGACATGGGAAGAAGCTAATAAAGAGTTTATTACCTATTTAAAGCTCGAACGGTCATTATCGAAAAATTCGGTCGAAGCCTATGAAGATGATTTTTTAAAGTTGGCTCATTTTGTTGAAATAGCTGGTATTAAAAAGCAGCCCGAAACTATTACACACCACGATATTCAACAATTCCTTAATTGGATAAACCAATTGGGAATGAGCTCACGAAGTCAGGCACGAATTATAAGTGGACTTCGTAGTTTTTATAAATATTTATTGCTCGAAAATAAAGTGGATACTGATCCTACCGAATTAATTGAAATGCCTCGAATTGAACGAAAACTTCCTACCATATTAACAGTCCAGGAAATTGATAAACTAATTTCAGTCATTGATTTATCAAAACCTGAAGGCAGAAGAAATAAAGCTATCATTGAAACTTTATACTCGTGTGGACTTCGAGTTACGGAATTAATTGAACTGAAATTAAGTCATATTTATGAAAAACAAGGTTTTATTCGTGTTATTGGAAAAGGAAATAAAGAACGGTTAGTACCTATAAGCAATAAGGCTTTAAACGAAATACGAAACTACCTTCCCGATCGACATGCCTTATTACATAAAATTAAAAAAGAAAACGACGATATTTTATTTTTAAACAACCGCGGAGGAAAACTTACTCGAGTGATGATTTTTACATTTATTAAACAACTGGCCGAAAAAGCTGGTATGAAAAAAAATATCAGCCCGCATACGTTCCGACATTCTTTTGCTACACATCTAGTAGAAGGTGGAGCTGATTTACGGGCTGTCCAGGAAATGCTTGGACACGAAAGTATTTTAACAACCGAAATATATACCCATCTCGATCGCGAGTATCTTCGCGATACCATACTTCGTTTTCATCCTCGTTCATAATGCAAAAATTCTTTTTTCTTCGACGAATATAATTTATTTTCTATCTTAGCACTCCGAAAATCAATTGTGATTGTTGTAAGAAATTTATTTAAAAATGTTGATTATATTCATTCTATTAGTATTAGCCTACTTATTGGGTTCCATCCCTACATCGGTATGGGTAGGAAAAAAGTTTTATGGAATCGATGTTCGTGAATATGGAAGTGGAAATGCTGGAGCAACCAATACTTTTCGGGTTCTGGGCTGGAAAGCTGGTTTGCCCGTTTTTATTTTTGATATGTTTAAAGGGTTTGCAGCCGTTACACTTGTTGCATTTCTGGATGTACCTCATGCATCTAATACGTTTATCTCTTATCAATTAGCTTTTGGAGCTGCGGCTGTATTAGGCCATATTTTCCCTGTATTTGCTCAATTTAAAGGTGGTAAAGGTGTAGCTACCTTGCTTGGTGTGGTAATTGCACTATCGCCAATCCCTGCAATTATGGCATTTATCATATTTGTTATTGTATTATTATTATTTAAGTATGTATCGCTTGGCTCAATTATTGCAGGTATTTCATACCCATTAATTATATGGTTTGTTTTCCCCTCAAACCCTATTGTATTAAAAATAGCTTCGGTGGTAATGGCTATTAGTTTAATTCTTACCCATCGAAAAAATATAATTCGATTAATTAATGGTACCGAATCGAAAGCAACGTTTTTATTTAAAAATAAATCATGAATTATTCAATCTTAAAAAAACAGTTAAATTCAGGTTTGATTCTGTAATTTATTGGAAATTAAAATTATAATAATGAAAATGAGGAGACAAATATATTTTTTTTACATTTTTATACCATTCGTTTTTTTTATATTTGTTAGTAACTCACAGGCTCAAGATAATATTCCACAGGTTGAAATTTCAAATCAGCGTGTATTAATTAACGGAAAAGCATACTATTTACATACCGTACAGAAAGGACAAACTTTATATTCGATTGCTAAAAAATATGGTTGTACCGTCGATGTAATAATTAAAGAGAATGCTTTAATAGATTCAGAAATTAAAACTGGCCAGAATTTAAAAATTCCTGTTGTTGATAAAAGTTTTCAAGAGCAACAAGCCCCTGAATCAAAAGTGATACACGTTGTTTCAGGCGGTCAAACACTTTATTCAATTGCTCGAATTTATGGAGTTAAACCATATGATATTGTTCAGGCAAATGCTTTAACCTCCGATACCATAAAAATTAACCAACAACTTATTATTCCGGTGGAAAAGGCCAATAAAGAACCTGAAAAATTAGATTGCAATAACTGTATTAAGCATAAAATAATTGAGAAAGAAACATTATATTCCCTTAGTCGGAAATATAACGTACCTATTGATGTAATCCTGAAGTATAATCCAGCTATTAATGAAAACCTGAAAATAGGCGACGAAATTATTATTCCTGATGAAGTGAGTGTAGTATCTGACGTAAAAAAAATTGATTCTTTAACGAGTGTCAATTGTGATTCCGTAAAACTAAATATAACTGGTAAATCTTTGAATATAACTTTTCTATTGCCATTTTTTGCTGTGAAAAACGATATTACTTCTAACGCTGGTATAGACGATGATTCGAATGAAAATCAATTTATGATGAAAAAGAGTGACCAAATTTTTCATCCACTGGCCAAAAACTTTATTGAATTTTATCAAGGAGTTTTGTTGGCTGCCGATCAATTGCAAAAAGAGGGTCTGAATATTCAAATAAATGTTTTTGATACTGAAAATAGTGTTGAAAAAATTAAAGAGATATTGCAAAATCCGTTAATTAAAAGAAGTTCTATCATAATAGGACCAATCTTTCCTGATCAAATTCCCTTGGTTGCTGAATATGCATTACAAAATAAAATATATCAGATTCTACCAATAGGAAACTACGACGGTATTGATACCAATGCGTATGTTATTCAATTAACGCCAAATTTACAAACCGAAGTAAAAAATATAGTCAGATTTCTTCAAACCGATTCTATAAAGAAGATTCATGTGGTTTATGATGCACAGTCAAATAATCAGATAATCAAAGAAGAAATTGGCAAATTAAAAGGTAATAATAAAATTATTAAAGAATTTAATGTGTACCGTTACGATTTTACAGACTTTCTGAATCAAATCGATAGCTCGGATATGAATTATGTTGTAAGTTTTTCGAATAATGAAATATTTGTGAATACATTACTTGGAAAAATTGAAACCAAATTGCTTTACTATCCTATTCGTACAGTTGGTTTGGCAGAGTGGATTCAATATCGGAGTATCGATTTAAATTATTTGCATAACCAACAATTTACTTGTTTTACATCATATTATGTCGATTATAATAACGATAATGTATTAACTTTCTTAAAGAAATATCGGTTAACATATGGAACTGAGCCTTTACGAACATCGAGATATGGATTTAATTACGCCATTTTAGGTTTCGATTTAATGACGAACCTGTCCACAGCCTATATATCGTACGAAAATAATTTTACTGCTGTTACCTCATGTGTGTTTAAAAATTCTTTATCTACCCGTTTGAATTTAAAAAAGGTATCTGATAAAGGAGGTTGGATAAATTACTATCCTTTAAAAATTCAGTTTTTTAAAAATTACGATATATTAGTTCATTAAGCATTTATTCAGTGTAAATATTTTTTTGATTGTAATGCATATAATTAATTGCTACATATATAGTTCGATTATTAAAATATAAAAATAAATAAGTAAAAAACAAGCTGCTCTTTAAAAAGAGCAGCTTGTTTTTTATTTATACTTTTTAAATTACATTACTTTACCAGTTCAAAGCTTTCGGAAGCTAAGCGTAAGTACTTATTATAACGCCATTTAGCACTTTCTTCTGCAGCTTTGAAAAGTTCTTCGGCTTCGGCAGGATATGCTTTTTTGAGCGCCGAAAAACGAACTTCGCTCATTAAGAACTTCTGGAATTCATCCCATTTAGGTTCTTTTGAGTCGAGCTGGAAGGGATTTTTGCCTTCGGCTTCGAGACGTGGATCGTAGCGATATAACTGCCAATAGCCACATTCAACTGCCCATTTTTCCTGTGCTTGCGATTTACCCATACCGTTTCGCAATCCGTGGTTAATACATGGTGAATATGCAATAATAAGAGATGGTCCAGGATATGAGGCAGCTTCACGCAATGCTTTTAGGTATTGAGCCTGATTAGCACCCATAGCTACCTGCGCTACATATACATAACCATAACTCATAGCCATAATTCCCAGATCTTTTTTACGAACCTTTTTACCGCTGGCAGCGAATTTGGCAATAGCTCCAACTGGTGTCGATTTCGATGACTGGCCTCCTGTATTCGAATATACTTCAGTGTCGAGTACCAATACATTAACATCTTCGCCCGAAGCCAATACATGATCTAATCCTCCATATCCAATATCATAGGCCCAACCGTCGCCACCAATAATCCAGATCGATTTTTTTACCAGGTACTGATCGAGTTCCATAATAAGTTTAGCAACTGGAGCCTTTTCAGTTTTTAAGGCAGCTCTAACTTTTTCGGAGGCAACTTGCGATCCTTCGTAGCTATCCATGTTAGTAATCCATTCAGTAAATGCTTCGCGTGTTTGGGGAGATACAACATCCATGTTTTGTTGCATCATTTGTGCAATTCTTTCGCGTATGTTTCTAATGGCAATTGACATACCAAAACCATATTCAGCATTATCTTCGAACAGTGAATTAGCCCATGCTACCCCTTTACCTTCGTTATTTTTTGTATAAGGTGTTGAAGGAGCTGAGCCACCATAAATCGAAGAACATCCAGTTGCATTGGCAACCATCATTTTGTCGCCATACAATTGGGTAATAAGCTTAATATATGGTGTTTCACCACATCCTGCACAAGCACCAGAAAATTCAAATAAAGGTTGTGCAAACTGGGTGTTTTTAACCGCAGCATCTTTGGGTAATAAATTATCTTTAATTGTAACATTCTTTGCCATATAATTCCAGCGTTCTACTTCGGCCATTTGCGTTTCGAGTGGTTTCATTACAAGGGCTTTTGTTTTAGCTGGACATATATCGGCACAGTTGCCACAACCAGTACAGTCGAGAACGCTGACCTGAATTCTGAATTGTAAGCCTTCAAGCGCTTTTCCGTTGGCTTTCAACAATTGTGTGCCAGCTGGTACATTACCAGCTTCTTTTTCATTAAGCAAAAATGGACGTATGGCAGCATGTGGACATACGTATGCACACTGATTACATTGAATACAATTATCAGCAATCCATTCGGGTACGTTTACAGCAATACCACGTTTTTCATAAGCCGATGTACCAGCTTCAAATGTACCGTCTTCACGGCCAACGAAGGCACTCACAGGTAAATCGTCGCCTTTAAGTGCATTAATAGGAATTACAATGTTTTTAATAAATTCGGGTACATCTTCATTGGTTTTGCCAACAGTGTTTTCAGCTTTAATGTTTTTCCATTCCGAAGGAACTTCAACCTTAACTACAGCCGAACCACCTTTGTCAACAGCTGCGTAGTTCATATTTACAATATCATCGCCTTTCTTGGCAAAATCTTTGTAAATTGCTTTCTTCATTTCTTCTACAGCCTTTTCATAAGGAATTACATTTGAAATTTTGAAGAAAGCACTCTGCATAATGGTATTGGTACGGTTTCCTAAACCAATTTCTTCGGCAATTTGGGTTGCATTAATTATGTAAAAATTAATTTCGTTTTCAGCCAGATATTTTTTAATATGATCGGGCAAACGTTTTTTTGTTTCTTCTACATCCCAAATACTATTTAATAAGAAGGTGCCTCCTTTCTTTAATCCTGCCAGCATATCATATTTATCGAGATATGATGGTACATGGCATGCAACAAAATCAGGTGTAATAACCAGATATGGAGCACGAATAGGATAATCACCAAACCGTAAGTGTGATGTGGTAATTCCTCCCGATTTTTTCGAATCGTAAGCAAAATATGCCTGACAATATTTATCAGTAGTTTCACCTATAATTTTAATTGAATTTTTATTGGCACCCACAGTTCCATCTGAACCTAAGCCATAAAATTTAGCTTCAAATGTGCCTGGTTTAACCACATTAATTTCGGGTTCGGTAGGTAACGATTTATAAGTTACATCGTCAACAATACCAATTGTAAATTGATTTTTAGGTTCGTTTTGTTTTAAGTTTTTAAATACAGCAAGTATCTGACCTGGTGTGGTATCTTTCGAACCCAGACCGTAACGTCCACCAATAATAATAGGAGCGTTAGGTTTTCCATAAAATACGTCCTTTACATCGAGATATAAAGGATCTCCATTAGCTCCAGGTTCTTTTGTTCTATCCAGTACGCAAATTCTTTTAACAGTCGAAGGACAGGCTTTCATAAAATATTTTGCTGAGAAAGGTCGGTACAGATGAACAGAAATTAAACCAACTTTCTCACCTTTTGAAATTAAATAATCGATAACTTCTTCAATGGTTTGAGTTACCGAACCCATTGCTACAATTACATATTCAGCATCGGGTGCTCCGTAATAGTTAAATGGATGATATTCACGGCCTGTTATTTTTTTAATTTCTTGCATGTAATTTTCAACAATATCGGGTACAGCATCGTAAAAACGGTTTGCAGCTTCACGAGCCTGGAAATAGATGTCGGGATTCTGAGCAGTACCACGAGTAACTGGATGTTCAGGATTTAAAGCTCTGTTTCTGAATTCTTGCAATGCATTCCAATCAAGTAATTTAGCTAATTGTTCCTGATCGGCGGCTTCCACTTTTTGGATTTCATGCGATGTACGAAATCCATCAAAAAAATGTAGAAAAGGTACCCGTGATTTTAAAGCTGCTAAATGAGCAACAGGTGCTATATCCATAATTTCTTGAACACTACCGGTGGCAAGTAATGCAAAACCTGTCTGGCGTGTACTCATTACATCGCTATGGTCACCAAAAATTGATAAAGCATGAGCAGCTAATGCACGAGCAGATACGTGAAATACTCCGGGGAGCAATTCACCTGAAATTTTATACATGTTAGGTATCATTAACAACAATCCTTGTGAGGCAGTAAATGTTGTTGTAAGAGCTCCTGCCTGTAATGAACCATGCACAGCGCCAGCTGCCCCGGCCTCACTTTGCATTTCAACTACTTTAACTGGTTGTCCAAAAATGTTTTTTCTTCCCTTTGCAGCCCATTCATCAACATTTTCAGCCATATTAGAGGAAGGAGTAATTGGGTATATTGCAGCAACTTCACTAAACATGTAGGCTACATGCGCTGCTGCATAATTACCGTCGCATGTAACAAATTTTTTATCAGCCATTGTATTTATATTTTAATTGTTTGAAATATAGATAATTGCATTTATTTAAATGAAGCGACAAAGGTAAATAAAAATTCCTTTTCTTTTTCGTTATAAATTGGTTCATATTGTAATATATAATCATTTTAAATAATATCAAAGATAAAAAGATAAGAAGATAAAAAGATTAATATATAGGTATAAATAACTTTGCTGAATTCAATTATTATAAATATGTGTTACAAAAACAACTTTTTATCTTTTCAAGTTTTTTTAATTGTGAATTATTAAAAATTATCTAACAATATTATTTTTGATATTTTAATAATTTTCTTTGTATATTGAATGTTTTTATTATATTTGTTTATAATTAACTGAAGAGAATTTTAGTATGGAAAGGCTTGAAATTACTGGAACAAATGATACTCCTTATATTTGTTGTGATCCAGAAAAGAAAGAAATTTTAATGACAGGACGTTCATTACCTGAAAATCCATTAAAAATTTTTGAACGTGTATTTGAATGGGCCGAAAGTTATGATTTACCATCAATATTATTGAATTTCAGGCTCGAATATTTTAATACTTCGTCGTCGAAACAAATTTTTAATTTAATTAAAACACTCGTTGAAAATAAAAATATTAATGACATTAAAGTAAAATGGTATTACGAAGAAGGGGATTATGATAGTAAAGAAACAGGTGAACATTTTGCCAATTTATTTCGAATACCTTTCGAATTTATTGAATATACCGAAACAGAATGCTGAAAATTTTCATTTTCAATAAATTATAAAACATTGATTATTAAATTGTTAGTTATTTTTTTGATAATTGTTAGATAAAAGCTATTTTTTTTTCTTAAAAACATTTGTATGTTTGTACAAAATATAAAAGTTTAATTTTAAAAAATACCAGTAAAGCTATGAAAAAAGTTAATTTCAGCAAATTATTCATTTTATCGGTCTTAGCAATTGCTGTAAGCAGTTGTAGTGGTCTGAAGAAAATGAAAGATTTAGCAGCCACTGCTAAATACGAAGTTACTCCCAGTGTATTAGAAATGCATAATGGTGAAGTAAATGCAACCATTAGTGGAACATTCCCACCCAAGTATTTTAATAAAAAAGCTGTTGTTACAGTTACTCCAATTGTGAAATACGAAGGTGGACAAATTGAACTTCAGTCAAAAACCTTACAAGGAGAGAGTGTACAGGCAAATGATCAGGTTATACCTTATGAAGCTGGCGGTAGTTTCTCGTATAGCGATAAATTTGCCTACAAAGACGAAATGATGCTATCGAAAGTTGAAATTAAAGTTACTGCCAAAGTTAATAACGATGTTCTTGAGTTAGGTACTTATGCTGTGGCAGATGGTATTATTGTTACACCAAAATTAGTTAAAGTAGAGCCTAAGACTATTTTATTACCTGACCGTTTCCAGCGTTCAGTACCTGAAGTAAAGACTGCAGCTATAAAATACGAAATTAATAAAGCTGACTTACGTAAATCAGAATTAAAGAAACAGGAACTACAGGACCTTACTTCGTATGTTGTTAATATTAGTAAAGATCCGAAATATAGTATCAAAGGAATTGAAATTGCTTCAGCAGCTTCACCTGATGGACCAGTTGATTTAAATACAAAACTGGCTGATAAGCGTGAATCAACCGCTGTTGGTTTCTTAAAAGAACAGGCAAAGAAGAATAAAATTCAAACTTTGAAAAGCGATTCATTACTTACCTATTTAAAAACACCTGAAGATTGGGAAGGTTTCAAAGAACTCATGGAAAAGTCAGATATTAAAGATAAAGACTTAGTATTGCGAGTTCTTTCCATGTATTCCGATCCTAATGTTCGTGAAAAGGAAATTCGTAATATTGCCGAAGCTTTTGAAGAAATTAAAGAAAAGATTTTACCAGAGCTTCGTCGTTCGAAGCTAGTTGTTAAGGCTGAAATTATTGGTTATTCTGATGAACAGCTAATTAGTCTTGCACAAACCAATCCGGATACTTTAAATTTAGAAGAGTTATTATATGCAGCTAACCTAATCCAAGACTTAAATCAAAAAACTGAAGTTTATAAGAAAGCATCGGCTAAATATCCTAATGATGTTCGTGCTAAAAACAATTTAGGTTATGTATTATTCCAGTTAGGTAAGCTTGATGAAGCTCAAACTGTACTTGAAGAAGCCAAGGCTATTGAAAATAATGATGCAGTTAAAGTTAATTTAGGAGCAGTTGCTCTTGCTAAAGGTGATTTAGCAACAGCTGAAGAGTTATTTACAGCTGCTGCCGCTGCTGGCGAAGCTCCAAATTATAATCTTGGAATTATTAACATTATTAAAGGTAAATACGACATTGCTGTTTCATATTTCGGTAATGCATGCGATTATAACGCTGCTTTAGCAAAACTATTAAACAAAAATTACGAAGCAGCTATTAATACAATTGGATGCAGTAAAGATGAAAGTGCACAAGCATATTATTTAAAAGCAGTTCTTGGTGCACGTACCGAAAATTCCGATATGGTATTCAACAATCTGCGTACCGCTGTTGGTAAAGATATTAAGTTGAAAGCATACGCTGTTAAGGACGTTGAATTCTTAAAATATTTCAACGACGAAACATTCAAATCAATTGTGCAATAATTGAGTAAGAACTAAATAAAATAATAAAGCCCATCTAACTGATGGGCTTTATTATTTATGTGAGGAGCTAATATTTTAACTAACTATATTTACTTCCATTTCCAGGTCAATTCCAAATTTATTTCGAACACTTTCCTGAATTTTTGTTGCCAGGTCAAGAATTTCCATTCCTGAAGCTTTTCCATAGTTTACAAGAACCAGAGGTTGTTTTTCGTATGTTCCTGCATCTCCCTGCCGAAAACCTTTCCATCCGCATTTGTCAATTAACCATGCTGCAGAAACCTTGTACTTATCTTTTTCTGCCTCAAACATTACAATTTCAGGATATTCGTTTCTTAAACGTAGTGCTTGACTGACATTTATTGTTGGATTTTTAAAAAAACTACCCGCATTTCCTATGATATCAGGATCGGGGAGTTTGTTTTTCCTGATTTCGATTATAGCGTTTCGAATGGTTTCTATGTTAATATGATCAGCTTCTTTTAACTTGTTCTGTAAATCTTTATATTGTAAATTAAAGTATGGTCGTTTGCTAAGTCGAAAGAGTACGTGGGTAATGATTGTTTTTCCTGATAGGCGGGTTTTAAAAATACTTGTACGGTACCCAAATTCACACTCAAAGTTTTTTAATTCAAAATGTTCTCCTGAATCGAGGTAATATCCCTCAACGCTCTCTATTACTTCTTTTACTTCAGTTCCATATGCGCCAATGTTTTGGATGGGTGCTGCACCTACCATACCAGGGATATACGATAAATTTTCAATGCCATACCATTGCTGTTTAACTGCGTATTCAACGAAATTGTCCCAGTTTTCTCCAGCTGCAACTTTAACTAATATTTGTTCTTCGGTTTCGTTTATAACTTCTATACCCCGTATAGCTGGATGAACTATAATTCCTTTATAATTGGAAGGAAATAACACATTGCTTCCTCCACCAAGTATATAACAGCGTGCTTTTTTTAAATATTCTTGTTTTATAAAATCTTTTACATCATTATCTGAGCGTAAGCTTACAAAATAATCGGCTGTTACATCAATATGAAAAGTATTGAATAATTTTAATGAAACTAACTCCTGAATTTCAATCATTCTGAAATTATTATTGAAATGTTTTATCTAAATTTTTCAATTTTGGTTTATTTATCCAATTCTGTATTCAAATTAGTCAAAGCCATTTGTTTGCTAAATAAGCTGCACCAATAATACCTGCATTGTTTAGTAATGTGGCTGTAACTGTGGGTGTGCGAGTAGTAAGTACTGAAAAAAATTTTTCTTTATGCTTACTTACTCCCCCACCTATAATAAATAAGTCGGGCCAGAATAAATTTTCGATATAAATCAGGTATTGATTTATTCTGGTAGCCCATTCTGTCCATGATAAGTTTTGATTTTGACGTACTGCATCGGATGCATATTGTTCAGCCTCAATATGGTTAGGCATATAAATATGTCCAAGTTCGGTATTTGCGATAAGTTTTCCGTTGTTAAACAATGCTGTTCCTATACCAGTACCAATAGTAATCATTATAACCATGCCTTTAACGTTGTTACCGGCTCCATATTTCATTTCGGCAACACCTGCAGCATCGGCATCATTAACAAGTAAAACCGGACATTTTGTTTTTTCTTCAAGAATTTTCTGAAAATTTAAACCTATAAAACTTTTGTCAATGTTGGCAGCTGTGTGTACAACTCCATTTTTTATTACAGCCGGAAAACCTATGCCAATTTTCCCTTTCCATTTAAACTTTTGGACCAGTTCTGAAATGGTATCAGCAATTTGTTCAGGCGCAGGAGGAGTGGGTGTAATCAGCCGAATTCGTTCGGTAGCCAGTTCTCCCTTTTTTAAATTAACAATTGCTCCTTTTATACCTGAACCACCTACATCTATACCAAGAATTTCTTTCATATTGTAATAAAATAATGTTTTTAATTAAGGTTGAGCATTGGTAACTACTCAACAAATTGTTTGGCATAATATACCGGCGTTAGTTTTTCACCAGTGGCTCGTTCTATCATTTCGTTCCAGTAAAAACGCGAGCCCGGCATAAATATCTTTTCTTTAAGATATTTGCCAACATTTTTCTGTCCAATATAGTTTACTTTTCTGATATCTGTAGTATCGTTTACTACATGAGTACTAATATAGTAATGAAGTTGGGATGCTAATATTTCTCCCAGCAAATAGTTGTGATAATAACAAGGAACGGTAGCAATATGAATTTTGGTTGCCCAATCGGGTTCATTTCTGCCCGCTGGTTTCTTTAGCAGTTGATATTTTTCAACTAAATTCCACCATAATTGATTTAAATCCTGGTCGGGATTGGCATACATACTTTTTTCGAACCTATACATGACCTGTGCCCATCGGCTAAATACCAGTTGTTCGAGTCGTAATGTTCGGAAACTATTTTCAGCAATTGATGTTGCTTCTTTTTTAGAAATATTACACATTTTCATTATCCAGTAAGGATTTGATGATAACCTGCCAAACAACATAGCTATAGCCTCAGTAGTAAAAATGTGCGCAGGTTGACGTAACACGTATGGTAAATTACGATCGATATATTTTTCATAAACAGCATGCCCAAATTCGTGTAACATTGTGTTCATCCATTTGGCATTGGGTTTTATATTGCACAAAACCCTAATGTCGCCTTCATTATCAATGTCGGTACAAAAAGCGTGTTGATTCTTACCCGGTTTTTCATATAAATCGCTTCTGGCTAATAAATCATCAATTGGCATGTCAATGCTACTGTAAAAGTCCGAAGTAATTTTTTCAAGGTTTTTATTTGCATAATATTGGTCCAGTTCAACAGGGTAAATATTGGGTGCTTCTTGAAAATAACGATCCTGATAATGCCATGGCATAAGCATACTGGTATCGAGTTTATACCGTTTTGATAATACCAGATCAATATCTTTTTTAACACTTGCAAAAGCATTTCTGGTAAGATCATCGAGTTGATTAAATATTTTTTCTACTTCAGAAGGATCCTGGTCATTGAGTTTTAGACTCATTTCATGAAAATTAGCAAAACCTAATTGTTGGGCAAGTTTGTTTCGTAATTTAACCAGCTTAATAATATCGGCTGCTACCAGGGGACCAATTTTTTTATGTGCTTCCCATGCTGATTGGAGAGCTAAATTATCGGTTGATGTTTTCAAAATGTTCTCAATTTGATTGTCGGTGAGTTTTTCATTATTCACTTCAGCCCGGAATGTGCTAAATTTCTGTTCTATTTTATTTTCAAGTTCAATAATTTGCTTTTGTAATACTGTATCGGCTTGATACATAAGATATGTAATATACAGTACTTCTAATTGCCTTGACTTTATTGAATCGTCAATAGCTCTCGATGCTTTAACATCTTCTAAAAATTTAAATGCCTCTTTGTTTGAATGATACAATACATACTGGGTTTTAAGTTGGGAGTATTTATCATAATCTTCGGTTCGACCACTAATGGCAGCATTCCAGTATGCCAGATTCATCTCTCTGGTTAATGGTATGATAACCGAATCGTAATTTGCAGTGAATTTTTCAAAGTCTTGCTTCATCTTTCCTTCATCTTTTTTGCACGACGTAATATTAAAAAATATTATTATAGCCGTAAAAAAGTTAATTATGATTTTCATGGGAAGGTATTTAGATGTGATTAATAATTTAATTCCTTTATGGCCCGATTTAAAAATTTTTGTTTTTTTTAATTCTTTCATATGTAAGTATTTTATCCTTGTAATGCAGAAAGTCAATTATTCGATCATTTTTTCAATTTGTAAAATTAACATTTTAGTTCGAGTTAAGTTGAAATTTGTCGTATTATTTAATACTTTAAAAACTATTTATACAGGTGACACTTTATGGTAAAAAATTAGCTATAATCATCAAATTATCAAATTTCCTTGAATACTAAATTTATTTCTATTTGTTAGAAAATAAGAAAGATTGAAGTAAATTTGTGAAAATTTTGAGTTATGTGTACTACTTGTGGTTGTGGAGGAAATGGGAGTGAGCTTCGAATATTCAAGCTTTCGAATAACTCTTCAGATAATTTTGGTCATCATTCTGCAGAAAGTGAACATCATCATGAACATCATCATTCGCACCAGCACTTTCATGAATCGAATAGCATTCATTTAGAAAAAGATATATTATCGGTTAACGATAAACTAGCAGAACGCAATAGAGGATATTTTGAAGCCAAAGAAATATTTGCGATTAACTTAGTTAGTTCGCCGGGTTCAGGAAAGACGACAATTTTAGAAAGAACTATACGCGAACTTGATGGTAGAAAAAAATGTTATGTAATTGAAGGAGACCAACAAACAGATAATGATGCACGACGAATAGCATCAACAGGTGTAGAAGTTATTCAAATAAATACTGGCAATGCCTGTCATCTTGATGCACATATGATTAACCATGCTGTTCATGATTTGAAACCCGATAATGGTTCTATTCTATTTATTGAGAATGTTGGAAATCTTGTATGCCCAGCTTTATTTGATCTGGGTGAAAATATTCGCGTGGTAATTTTTAGTGTTACTGAAGGAGAAGATAAGCCGTTAAAGTATCCTAATATGTTTTCGTCGTCGCAACTGGTTATTATTAATAAGATTGATTTATTGCCCTATATAAATTTCGATATTGAAGCAGCTCGAGCAAATGTTAGAAAAATCAATTCGGCAGCTCAAATTATTGAAATTTCCGCCACTTCGGGAGAGGGGTTTTCTTCATGGATAAATTGGTTATTAACTCAATAATTAGGTATCAATAAATTTTTCAAGTTCTTTATATAATAAACCTACTGGTAAACCCATCACGTTGAAGTATGAACCTACAATTTTTTCGATCCCTATTAGCCCTATCCAATCTTGTGCACCATAAGCACCAGCTTTATCAAAAGGATGGTAATTATTAATATAAAATTGAATTTCTTCGTCTGTTAAGTCACGAAAAGTTACCAACGATGTATCACTAAAAACATGTTTTTTCGATAAAGAAAGCAAACAAACTCCCGTAATAACCATGTGTGTGTTACCACTTAATGATTGTAACATTTGAAAAGCCTCAATTTCGTTTGCCGGTTTATTAAGTACCTGATTGTTAAGAATTACAACAGTATCGGCTGTAATTAAAATTTCATTTGCTAATAATTTGTTTTTAAAGCTTGAAGCTTTTTTTTCAGCTAAATATGGGGCTACCTCTAAAGCAGATAAATCGGAGGGGTAATTTTCATCTTCGTGGCTGGGATTTATTACTGTGAATTGAAATTGGGCTTGTTGCATTAAAAATTTTCGTCGCGGCGACTGGCTTGCTAAAATTAATTTGTAATCTTTAATCTTTGTCAGTAACATTTTATTGAGAAATTTCAGTATCGTTTTTCATATTTATGGGTTGACCGGTAGTTTCCAAAACATTCCACCAGAGTTCTCCTTCAAGGTCAATTTTTTTTCGTTTAGCGATTGCTAATGGTGTAGGTAATAATGTAAATTCGTTATTCCAATGTCCTACTACAAAGTCGGTTTTACCTGCCATGGCAGCATGCACAGCATTTTGCGCCAGAATGCTACAAAATTTGCTATCGATGGCATTTGCAGGTGCCGAACGAATAATATAGCTGGGGTCGATATATTTCATACTATAAGGGAAACCTATTGAATCAAAATATTCGCAAATTTTATCTTTTAAATATAGACCAATGTCTTTATGTTTTATGTTACCCGATTTATCAGTTTCCTGGGGTTGATTTTCAAAAAATTTCTGACCTGCTCCTTCTGCTACTACAATAAGAGCATGGTGCCTTTTTTCAAGTCGACGATGCAATGCTTTCAGAAATCCATAAGGACCATATAAATCAAAATCAAGTTCAGGTATGAGTACAAAATTTACTTCTTGAATAGATAATGCAGCATTTGCTGCAATAAAACCAGAATCGCGACCCATCAGTTTAATTAATGCAATGCCATTATATGCGCCTCTGGCTTCATTATGAGCATTGCTAATGATATCGTTTGCTATAGCTGATGCTGTTTCAAAACCAAATGATTTATCAATTAAATTAATATCATTATCGATAGTTTTGGGTACTCCAGCAACTACTATTTTCAAGTTTCTTCGCGATATTTCTTCATATATCTGGTGTGCTCCTCTTAATGTACCATCTCCTCCTATGGTAAACAGTATATTTATACCCAATACTTCAAGACGATCTACAATTTTTTTTACATCCTGGTTGCCTCTTGAGCTTCCTAAAATACTACCTCCATATAAATGAATATTATCAACTATTGTTGGGTTTAATTCAATGATGGGATGATTATATTCGGGAATAAATCCTTCGTAACCATATTGAATTCCTAATATACGTTTTACACCGTATCGGTAAAATAATTGGTTATATAAACTGCGGATAACGTTATTAAGTCCTGGGCATAAACCGCCACAGGTAACAATAGCTGCGGTAGTTTGTGCAGGTTCAAAAAAAATAAATTCACGAGGCCCGGCTTTTTCGATGCTCAGAGGCTCAATATCCGAATTTTTGCATTTATTGAAATAATCTAACGAAGCATCCAATAATATACGATCATTATCGGTCACATAATCGTATACCCCATCGCCTTTATTTTTTGAAATACGGATTACTTGTGGCAATTCCGGTTTTCCAATGCTCTTTACTTTAAAATCATCGGGTGTCATATTTTCAATCTAAAATTTGCTGGGGCTATGTTTGTTTAATTTTATTGAATACTTACTTTTTGTGTCGTTTTTCTAATACTTTAATTACATCCTCAATTCGGAAATTTTTAGCTGATAACAGCACAAGGTAATGGAAAAGTAAATCGGCGGCTTCGTTTAAAAATAAATCATCGTTATTATCTTTGGCCTCAATGACTAATTCTACAGCTTCTTCACCAACTTTTTGGGCAATTTTATTTAAACCTGTTTTAAAAAGTTTAGTAGTATATGAACCTTCAGGTAGTTCTTTTTTTCGACTATCGATCAAATCCTGTAAGTATAAAATAAAATCAAATACTTGAGTATTTTGCTCGAAAAAACAGGTATCGGCTCCTGTGTGACAAACTGGGCCACGAGGTTGAACTTTCACTAAAATAGTATCGTTATCGCAATCTTCTCTAATTTCAATAACATCTAGAAAGTTTCCACTTTCTTCACCCTTCGTCCATAGTCGCTGACGTGTACGACTATAAAATGTAACAAGTTTTTCATTCACTGTTTTTTCATAGGCTTCTTTATTCATGAAACCTAACATTAAAACTTTGTTACTACGGGCATCCTGAATAATTGCAGGTATTAAACCATTGAATTTGTCGAAATCGAGTTTCATTATTCTTGCGTTTGGTTAAAGTTTATTGACAATTTATACTTACCTGTAGGTAATTTTTCTAAACTGATAAAATTAAAAAATAATCGAATGGCCAACGATAAAGATAACAATACTGTTGGGATATTTATCACTTGTTTTACAAATGGCAAAATTAATAAAGTAATTATAATTATCAGAAATGATAATAACGAGAGCAATTTATGTAATTTGATTGATTTTATGAAAGGAATAACTATTACAGCAGGGAAAAGTAACAATATTATAATATTTTTTTGTAATTCAATATGATACGAAAATAGGCTAAAAAACAAAATCATTAAACCTAAGAAACCTAACACGACAAATAATATTTTGTCAAATATTTTTTTTGCACCAGTAAACTCAACAGCAATGCAAGTAAGTAAAAGTAATATCATAGCCATTAAAGGGGTAAACCATGTTGATCTAGGTTTATGGTATGTGCCTTCGTAAATTACTGTTTCAGACGAAACCACCGGACGATAATAAAAAACAGTTGTTCGTAACGATTCGCGAAGTTTTTGGGGAAGAAATAGAGCATCAGAGCGTGCTTTGCGGTCGGCAAAAGGCCCCATTAAAAGTTCTATACCAAATAGCGTCCATGGTTTATGCATAAGATATGGCCGATAAAGTTCTCTAAATGTTTTGCCAGAATCAACACGGGTGTGTAATGCAAAGTATGGATCGACAACTATCATATCCAGTACATCGCGAACACGAGTAGCACAGTTGTCGGTAAAAAATTTATAACGGTAATATCGGTTTTGTGGCTTATAATTATCGAGCAGCATGCTAAGAAGCACAACTTTTTGAGCTTTTGGTAAGTTTATTTTTTGTTCAATCACGGTACGGTTTTCGTGTTTAACCGAAAACATAAAATCTTCGAATGGTTCAATAGATAACATGTAATATAGTCTACCAAGCGGAAATTTCAGATAAAAGTAGGGCGTGTTAAAATTAAAAGTTCCATAATTAAACACCAGATCATGGCCATTTTGAAGGTCTTTTATTCGAATGGCCGAATGGCCAAATGTGGAGTATAATTCATCCCCTGGTAAAATGGTTAAAAGTGAAGCTTCAAGACTATCGGATAATTCTACAGCTGCTTTTCCCTGAAAAAATAATGATAGAAATAGTATAATAAGTCCGGTAGTTTTAATTTTATTAAACAGAAATAAGCTATCAAATAACCGTTTATGTTTATTCATAACCTTTTATATATATGAACGAATTATCTTACATTTATATGATTTTGGCGTAAATAAGCCTTTAATTGAGGCACCGGAATTTCCTTAAAATGAAAAATACTGGCTGCAAGAGCTGCATCGGCTTTACCTTTTTCAAATACTTCTAAAAAATGTTCAGGTTTTCCAGCACCGCCTGAAGCAATAACCGGAATACCAAGCATTTCGGAAAGTTTAGCTAGCGCTTCACAAGCATATCCTTTTTTGGCACCATCGTGGTTCATGGAGGTAAAAAGTATTTCTCCACAACCTCTATTTTCAGCTTCTTTAGCCCACGAAAATAACTCTTTCTCGGTTTTAATTCGTCCACCATTTAAATATACCCACCATGTTCCATTATCGTCGCATCGAGCATCGATAGCCACTACAACAAATTGACTACCAAATGATCGAGCCATTTGGTCGATTAATGAAGGATTACGGACTGCAGCAGAGTTAATTGAAATTTTATCGGCACCTGCACTTAATAGCCGATCAGCATCGGCTAACTCATTAATTCCTCCTCCTACGGTAAAGGGTATATTTATATGTCGGGCTATTTGTTTTACCAGATCGGCAAAAAGTTTTCGTTGTTCGTGCGAGGCAGTAATGTCGAGATATACCAGTTCGTCGGCTCCATCGGCACTATATTGGGCACCCATTTCAACCGGATCTCCAACTTCACGAATGTTCACAAAATTCACACCTTTAACAACCTGTCCGTTGCGAATATCAAGACAGGGTATAATTCTCTTTGCCAGCATAAAAAAAATTTTTGTACGAAAATAGCTAATTTCAACAAATGATATGGTTAAAACAAAAAGGATTTTTTGTTTAATTTTTTTCTTGTAGCCATGTTTTAGGCTATCAAATTTAAGCATGTGATAAGTGTTTTTACGATATTAGAAAGTAACACCTGATTCTGAGAAACTTTTAGCATATATTTAATAAAAACTTTTTGTTATAATAATAACAAACCAAAATTGACTAAAAACAATTAATTTTGTTGTCGAGAGTGTATAAATATATTTGAAGCACAATTTGGTTGTTGTTTCATAAAAACAAACGTTCTGCGGTTCAATATTTTAGATTCATATGATGAACGAAGCTGTATTAAAATCCCTGATGCGCTTATTTGCTATTGTTGCCGATGTACGGAAAGATGGTAACTTTGAAAATAAGCGTGACATTGTTGTCGATTATCTTGATCGACAATATAGTCAGGAATTGGTACAGGCTTATATTGAGTATTTCGATAATCAGGTTAAGCTTCTGCACCCCGAAGCCATGTTTGAAAACGATGAGGAAATTAAAAAGCAAAACGAAAAACTGGAAGGTCTGATTATTGAAATATGCAATAAAATTAATCAGGAATTAGAGATGGAGCAAAAAATGATAGTTCTCATTTATTTGCTCGATTTTATTAACCGGGGTGAAAACATTACTTTAAGAGAACAAAAATATGTATTTAAAATAGCCGTCAATCTTAAGGTTAATTTAGAAGAATTTAAAGATTTACGTTCATTTACTTTTGGAAAAATTGATAAAGTAATTCATAAATCTCGACTTTTATTTATCGATTCTGCTGAAAGTCCCGAATATCCTGAAATAAAACACATGCCTGACCCACGCATGGAAGGGCGTATTATGGTTTTGCATTTACCATATACCAATACATTTGTATTCCGTTACCATGGACATTTAAATTTTCTACTGAACGGACATAGAATTAAACCCTACAGATCGTATGTATGGTCTGTAGGAGCTGTACTTAAAAATACAAAAGTTGGCTCATTTTATTACACCCGAATGGCCGGGAAATTCATACAAGCCAACATCGAAAAAAAGTTTGTTTACATTGCCGACGAAATTGAATATCGATATGGTAATAGCAATAATGGAATTCGTCGATTTAGTTTGAATGAAGAATCGGGTCGTTTTATCGGAATTATAGGTGGAAGTGGTTCAGGAAAGTCGACATTGTTAAATTTATTATGTGGTAACCTTAAACCCCGACATGGGAAAATAACGATAAATGGTTGGGATATTCATAAATATAAGGAAGAACTTAAGGGCGTTATTGGATATGTACCCCAGGACGATTTGCTTATAAAAGAACTTACTGTATACCAGAATTTATATTATAATGCCAAGTTGTGTTTTGGCGAATATACCGAGGAACAGTTACAGCAGGTTGTGGAGCGTGCCCTGGTCGATTTTGATCTGGTCGAAGCACGTGATTTAAATGTTGGTGATGCATTCACAACTATTTTAAGCGGCGGTCAGCGTAAACGACTTAATATTGCATTAGAACTTATTCGAGAACCATCTATTCTATTTGTAGATGAACCTACCTCAGGTCTGTCATCGGCCGACTCTGAAAAAGTAATAAACTTACTAAAGCGTCAAACTTTTAAGGGTAATTTAATTATAGCTACCATCCATCAGCCTTCGTCTGATATTTTCAAAATGTTCGACAAGTTATTGGTCGTCGATCAAGGTGGACGAATTATATACTATGGTAATCCTATGGATGGGATTACTTACTTTAAACGAATTGTTCATTTTGCCGATTCTGAAGAAAGTGAATGTCCCAGTTGTGGTCATGTAAATACCGACCAGATTTTGCGTACTGTCGAAGCTCGTGTAGTTGATGCCTATGGACGACCCACACGAAAACGAAAAATTTCACCCCAAGAATGGTACGATCTATATTTAAAAAATATTGATCCTGAAATCCGTCAAATTCATCGTGAACATGATGGTTCACTGCCAAAAAGCAATTTTAAGGTTCCCAGCCGATTTAAACAGTTTAAAGTGTTTATACAACGAGATGTATTGGCTAAAATACGTAACCAGCAATATATGCTACTCTCTGCCATAGAGGCTCCATTATTAGCCCTAACTATTGCATTCTTCAGCAAGCGTTTTATATTTGTCGACGGTGTACCTCAATATATTTTTAGTGAGAATACAAATATACCGGCATATATATTTATGTCGGTTGTAGTAGCTTTATTTCTTGGTTCAATTATTAGCGCTGAAGAAATATTTAAAGATCGTAAGATTTTGCGTCGTGAAAAATTCTTGAATTTAAGCCGGTCAAGTTACTTATTTTCAAAAATTGTTATATTGTTCTTTATCTCTGCTATCCAGATGCTTTTGTTTGTATGGATAGGAAATCATATTTTAGAGATACATGATATGTCATGGCGATATTGGCTGGTACTTTTTACAACGTCGTGTTGGGCTAATATGGCTGGTTTAAATATCTCGGCAGGTTTAAATTCTGTTGTTACCATCTATATTTTAATACCTTTAATACTGGTTCCTCAGCTATTATTTAGTGGAACAGTTGTCGATTTCGATAAAATGCATAATAAAATAGCATCAGACCAAACTGTTCCTATCCAGGGCGATCTAATGACTTCACGGTGGGCATATGAGGCGTTAGCTGTTACTCAATTTAAAGATAATCCTTACGAGAAAAGCTTTTTTCCATTCGAACAAATTCAATACTCTGCTAATTATTTTCGTTCATTTTCAATACCTTATCTCAAAGAACTGATTGATAAATTACTTATTGTATCTGAAAAACAATCAATAATCGATACAATTTATATTACTCATCAAATCAATGTGATTTCGAACGAAATTAAAACAATAGCGCATTATTTTCAAATAAATTACCCTGCGATTATTGATTCATTATCCATTAATAATAAAGCTCAGCTATTTCAAATAATGAAATTATTAGAGAGTTATGAAGCACAGTTTAATTATTTATATAAATATGCAACGCAAAAAAGAGACTCGGTGTTTAACTCACTGATAGTTAAGTATGGTACAAGGGAAAAAATAATTGATTTTAAACAAAAATACCATAATAAGCAATTGGCCGACGTTGTTACAAACGAAAAAGAATTCAACGAATTTTATATTCAGGGCGATAAAATAGTGCCTTTAAGAAATGCAATATATCGTTTACCTGACAAGTCAAATGGGAGAGCACACTTTTATGCTCCAGCTAAAAAAATTGGTAAATTTTATATAGATACCTTCTGGTTTAATATCACTATTATCTGGTTATATTCTGGAATATTGTTTGTTTTATTATATTTTGATATACTCCGAAAGGTAATTGCATACTTTGAAACATTGCGCTTAAACCGATTAGCACGCCGCCGATTAATGCGTCTGCTAAATATTACCGAAAATCAGCCATTGACTAAATTTTAATTTTTTTATTTAACATTCTGAATATTAGCTTATTTATAATTATTCTGAATAAGAATTCTTGTTAAACATATTATGCTTCTTTTTAAAAAAACAATCTTTTTTTATTTAGATTAAATTTATACAATAGCTGAAAATATTATTTAATCATTTGATAGTTACGAATTTATATTAGAATTGATTTTTAGAAAATAGATAGAATATATACATTTATAGATATTAATACTTTTTTATCTGTTTAATTTTTTTTACCTTTGGTTCAACAAATCATAAAACCAAGTATCATGACAATAGTTGAATTTCAAACCAAGTTAGTAAGTCTTGAAAGCAGTCTGGAACGTTTTGCTTATAGTCTTACTTTAAATCGTGAGGATGCCAAGGACCTGGTTCAGGAAACTTTTTTGAAAGCTCTTATGTATCGCGATAAGTTTGTACAAAACGATAATTTTAAAGCTTGGATTTATACTATAATGAAAAATACATTTATTAATAACTATCGACGCAATGTACGACAGAATACACATCGCGATCAGACTAAAGAAGGCTATTATTTAAGTCATCCCAAAGCCAGTGGCTATGATGATCCCGATTCTACTTTGTCAACAAAAGAGCTGACTGCTACAATTGAAAGTCTGGATGAGGAATTTCGACTTCCATTTCAACTTCATCATGCTGGCTTTAAGTACAAAGAAATTGCCGAAATGCTTAACCTTAACATTGGAACCGTGAAAAGTCGAATTTTCTTTTCACGTAAAAAACTAATGGAACAGTTAAAGGATTTTGCAGCTTAATAGTATAAGTAGCTTTAAAATTAAGCGGCTGCCATTTTATATATGACAGCCGCTTATTTTTTTATTCTTCTTTTTTATCTTTTTGTTGAATATGACGTGCTTTCACTGCTTTTCCTTTGAGAATACACTTTCCTATAGCTGGTTGACAGGCTCCATTTTGAAGTCTGCAATGACCTTCCAAATAATGTGGACATTCAAAACCCATGTTTATTCTACATATAGAACTAAACCTTTTAAATATTCTCCTTCGGGGTGATAAATATTAATTGGATGGTCAGGAGCTTGTGTAAGCTGATATAAAATGCTTACTTTACGTTTTGTATTTGCAGCAGCTGCAAATACGGTTTTTCGAAAGTTTTCTTTAGTAAGCACCTGTGAGCAAGAGAATGTAAAAATTATACCACCTGGATTGATTGATTCAATTGCTTTTTGGTTTAATCGCTTATAGGCTATAATGGCATTATTAAGCACCTGTCCATGTTTTGCAAAAGCAGGCGGATCGAGAATAATTACATCATATTTTTCATCAGTTTTAGCCAGGAATTGATTCGCATCGCTTAAAAATGCTTCATGATTTACAGTGTTTCCAAAATTTAGTTCAATGTTCTTTTCCGTGAGTTCTATGGCTAATTTCGAGCTATCGACTGAATGTACAAGGCTTGCACCTGCTTTAAGTGCATAAACCGAGAACCCTCCTGAATAGCAAAACATATTTAGCACTTTTTTATTTGCTACATATTGGGTTAAAAGCTCACGGTTACAACGTTGATCAATGAAAAAACCTGTTTTTTGACCTTTTTCCCAGTCAATTATAAATATGTTCTCGTTTTCAATTACCTGATTTTCAGTGAATTGTCCAATTAAATATTCGTTTTGAGGATTTATATTGGCTTTATATGGAAGCGTAGCTTCACTTTTATCATAAACCGCATCAATCTGGCCATTGTATAATTCAATAATCTGTTGTGCTAAGGTTTGCCGTACCTGGTATATTCCTATGGAATGGCATTGCATTACAGCTGTTCGTCCGTAAATATCGACAATTAAACCTGGAATATCGTCGCCTTCGCCATGAACTAATCGATAGACATTAGTTTTTTCATTATTAATTAAGCCTAATTCTTTTCGCAGGCGATAAGCTGATTCTAAGCGATTTTTCCAGAATTCATCATTTATTTCTACATCATCGAACGATAAAATTCGTACAGCAATGGTACCTTTTTGAAAATGTCCAATTGCTAAAAAGTTACCTTCTTTATCCAGGACTCTTACTAATTGTCCTTCTTCCAGTTCCTCAGGGATTTGTTCAATAGCTCCAGAAAAAATCCATGGATGTCGACGCTTAATCGATTTTTCTTTATCCGCTTTAAGGGTAAGTTCAACAGTTGTCATACTTCGTTGGTTTTTGGTTATTAAATCGATGCATGAATTTACAAATTTTTTTCAAAAATAATAATTTAACTGTAAATTTCATTCGCTGCGGCTAATAAAGTATTGTGCAATAATCCAATTCGGGTCATTGGTCCTACACCTCCAGGAACAGGTGTTATATAGGAAGTTAATGGAGCAACTTCGTCAAAAGCTACATCTCCCATTAATTTCCATCCTGTACTTGTAGCAGAACTGGGTACCCTGGTAGTACCTACATCTATTACTACCGCTCCTTCTTTAATCATATTTGCTTTTACAAATTGAGGTTTTCCAAGAGCTGCAATTAATATATCGGCCTGCCTGGTATATGTTTCAAGATGGGGAGTCTGGCTATGACATACAATAACAGTAGCATCGCCAGGATTTCCCTTTTGAGAGAGTAAAATACTTAGCGGACGACCTACAATATTGCTTCGGCCAATTACTACACAGGTTTTTCCAGCTGTAGAAATTTGATATCGCCTTAATAACTCAAGAATCCCATATGGAGTAGCAGAAATATAGGCAGGAAGTCCAATTACCATTCGTCCTACATTTATTGGATGGAATCCATCGACATCTTTTCTGTAATCAATGGTTTCAATCACTTTTTGTTCATTAATGTGTTTAGGTAGGGGTAATTGTACTATAATTCCATCAATGGCCTTATTGTCATTTAATTCCAGAATTTTATCGATTAATTCTTGTTCGCTAACAGAATCTTCAAAGCGTACTAATGTAGAGTCGAATCCAACTTCTGAACAATCTTTCACTTTGTGAGCCACATAGGTTTCACTTCCTCCGTCGTGACCTACCAGTATGGCTGCTAAATGAGGCGGTCGACCTCTATTATTTTTTATTTGTTTTGCTTTTTCGGCAATTTCAGCCTTCATTTCCTGAGCAATTTTTTTTCCGTCTATTAATTTCATCATCTTAAAGTCTTTTAGTTACATTTTTAACCATTTTTTCTTTCCACGATGCAAAGGTACCATTTATTATATTTTTTCGTGCTTCTTTAACCAACCATAAATAAAAATGTAAATTATGCAAAGTTGCTATTTGGGCTGCCAGCATCTCTTTCGATACAAAAAGATGCCGAAGATATGCTTTTGAGTAATGCTGGTCTACATAACAATCACTATTTTCATCGATGGGAGAAAAGTCGTTTTTCCACTTTTCATTACGCATATTCATTATTCCATTAGCTGTAAATAACATGCCATTACGTCCATTTCGGGTAGGAAGTACACAGTCAAACATATCGATTCCCAAAGCAATAGACTCTAAAATGTTAGCAGGAGTGCCAACACCCATTAAATACCTTGGTTTATCGGCTGGTAAGATTTCGTTTACTACCGAAATCATTTCATACATGATTTCAGCAGGTTCTCCTACACTCAAACCACCTATTGCATTGCCATCCATTTGAACAGACGCAATTTTTTCGGCCGATTGTTTCCTTAACTCTTTATACACACTTCCTTGGACTATAGGAAAGAAAAACTGCTGGTAACCATATAAAGGTTTAGTTTGTTGAAATTGTTTAATTCCACGTTCAAGCCAGCGGTGGGTAAGTTCCATTGACCGTCGGGCATATTTAATATCGCAAGGGTAGGGGGCGCATTCATCGAAAGCCATTATAATATCAGCACCTATTTTACGTTGGATATCGACCACATTTTCAGGCGTGAACAAATGTTTGGAACCATCAATATGTGACGAAAAATAAACACCCTCCTCTTTAATTTTTCTTCTATCTGAAAGTGAAAAAACTTGATAACCACCACTATCAGTTAGTATGGGTTTATTCCATCCTATAAATTGATGCAATCCTCCTGCTTGGTTTATAATTTCAGTTCCAGGTCTTAAGTATAAATGATAAGTATTACCTAAAATAATTTGTGCCTTAACCTCATTTTCAAGATCTCTGAAAAGTATACCTTTTACTGACCCTAAAGTGCCAACTGGCATAAAAATGGGCGTTTCTATTACTCCATGATCGGTTTCGATTACTCCGGCACGGGCATTTGAGTTGCTGTCGTGTGCAGAAATTTTAAATTTCATCTAATTATTTATCAATTAAAAAATATCGTTTGTCAATAATTATATTTCATTTGTCAATAATTCTTTGTACTTAATCAAAAATATTTAAAAATAAATCTAACGGATTTGCAAAAATAATATTTTTGTTATCAACACAACACACACTAACCATACCACTTATGATTAAACTACTGTGCAAGTCTGGTGCATTTTTGTTATTTATATTTCAACTGTATAATTATAGTTTAAATGCCCAGACATATGAAGCTATTAATGCTGGCAATTGGACTAACCCTTCTACCTGGAGTGGTGGTAATGTGCCACCTATTACTGATCATGGTAGTGCTGTAACTATACTCATGCAGGGTGCTGATAAAGATATAACCCTAAATAGTAGCATTTCTGTGACTGATGGTTATGCTTATAACTTTGAAATTAACAGTGGTACATTATCGATTTATGGAAATGTTACTATAACAGGTTCCAGTTCGTTCAAAACTCAGGGAAGCGGTAAAATAAAAGTGTATGGTAATTTAAATCTAGGTCCAGGTACTAATTTAATTTGCAGTCAGCTAATTGAAGTTTTTGGAAATGTATTTATTTCAGGTTCTAGCAGTGTAAATATAAATGGAGGTCCGTTCATAGTACATGGAAATTATGTTTCGAGTAGTGGAACAACCATCACCCCTGATGCGGTTTTTGCTGTTGAAGGCACTTTTGAAGGAAATTTGATTTCGTATAATGGGAATGGTAATTTATATGTAGCTACTCAGAACTATAATTTATTACCACCAGTGCCGCCTCAGGCAGTTTGTACTCCGAGTTATAGTGGACCAAATACATCGTCGCAGTGTCCGGTAGGTGATTTTGTTGATCTGGCCAATAGGGAACCAGCTATATATAACGAATTTTTTGGTAGCACAAGTTTGACTCTTTATAATGTATCGGGAATTAATTATTGTGGTACAGCATCAGGAATAGTAAATTTATCAGGTTCTACTGCTGGTATAACATATGAACTTTATAAAAATGGTGTATATACTGGAATTTCGCAGACAGGTACGGGGAGTCCACTTAGTTATATGGTAACAGGAGTTGGTAATTATCGGGTGCGTGCAACCAATGGTACTTTATGGAGATTTATGAATGGAGTTGCTATCATAACGTCAGGCACACCTCCATCTATTGCCTCTATAACCAACGGAGGTAATTGTGGTCCTGGGCAGGTATCATTAAGTGCAACACCAAGCCCTGGTACTGCAATTATTAGATGGTATGATCAAATAACTGGTGGAACTCTATTAAATTCAGGTAATAACTTTACAACTCCAAATATTTCAACCACCACAAAATATTACATTGAAGCTGATGATAATGGTTGTGTTTCAACCCCTCGTGTGGAGGTAACTGCCGAAATATGGGAAATTCCTTCTACAAACCCTATTACACATGATTAAATGTCCCAAATTATAGGTATGTTTGAAACTTGTTGAAATAATCGTTTGGTAAGCATAAAAATCTTACTTATTATTGCACAACCAAATTAATTTTTCATAAAATAATGATTACCAACGATTATTTGATTTTGTCATTGTTTATTTTGTATGCCGTTTGTTTTGCCATACAATTTTTTTACTATATTTTTATTTATTATCGGTTTATTCGATATAAATCGAATGAAAATAAAACCAATGAACCTGTATCGGTTATTATATGTGCCCGTAATGAAGAGGAGAATTTAAAAAATAATTTACCATTAATTCTGGAACAAGACTATCCCGAGTATGAAGTAATTGTAGTTAATGACTGTTCCGATGATGATACAGAAGAGGTTTTAAAGGCATTTAAAGCCAAATATTCTCATTTAAGGACCACATTTTTAAAAGAACAAGAACGTTTCTGGCATGGTAAAAAACTTGCATTAACAGTAGGAATAAAAGCAGCAAAACATGAATGGTTATTACTTACAGATGCCGATTGCAGACCTACGTCGAATAAGTGGATAGAATTGATGGCAAAACATTTTACTGCAGATAAATCGATTGTATTGGGATATGGAGGATATGAACGACAAAAAGGTTTTCTAAATAAACTTATACGTTTCGATGCAGCATTTATTGCCATTCAATATTTATCATTTGCATTGTTTGGTGTTCCATATATGGGAGTTGGTCGTAATCTGGCATATCGTAAATCATTATTCTTTTCAAATAAAGGATTTGCCTCACATGCTCGTATTGAGTCGGGAGATGACGATTTATTTATTAATGAAACTGCAAATAAATCGATTGTAACGGTTGAATTTTCAGAAAAAGCACATACCAGAACCAATCCAAAAAACAGATTTTCTGACTGGGTTGACCAAAAAAAGCGACATTTTACTACTTTTACAAAATATAAAGCTGTGCATAAAATTTTATTGGCACTAGAACCTATATCAAGGGTAGTATTTTATTTTTTATTTGTATTTTTGTTGGTAAACAAATTGTTCACTAATGCTGTTATAATAATTGGAATTATTCGACTTTTATTTCAAACTATATTATTTTATAGTGGTTTTAAGAAATTAAACGAACGTGATATTGTAATTTTTGGAATCTTTTTTGATATTTTGATTCCATTTATTAATTTATATATTTATTTAGCCAATAAAATAAGACCTCAGAAGCGATGGAGATAAATCCAAATCTTTCGGAAAAAGCTATACAGGATATTTATTTAATTCAGCGGGCAATGGCTGGAGATCAGCGGGCTTATGCTGAATTACTTAGCAAATATCGCGATGCGATTTATTTTATGTTACTTAAGATGGTTAATAACCAGGATGATGCTGAAGATTTAACCATTGAAGCATTTGGAAAA
>FQKF010002033.1_pt1 | contig 32987 bp, 29 predicted proteins | sample 1504521 | NCBI WGS metagenome assembly FQKF01 (sample SAMEA4475357, study PRJEB15587) | soil metagenome | biome: Soil; feature: Field | place: India | collected 2015-03-11 | depth 0 m
AATGTAAAATTAGAAGCTATGACGACAGGCGGAGAGGTTGATTTGAAAATTAAAGAAACAAATATTGCCAAAAATGATAGCATTGTAGTTCCTTTCTCTATTAAACCAGCTAGAACAGGCAAAATGAGTATAAGAATTAAGGCTACTGGCGATGGAACTATCGATATTGCAGAAGAAAGTATCAATATTATTCCTGCTACTTTACCAGTGGTTTTAAGTGAGTCAAAAGTGTTGACTAAAGAAGATATTAATTTTAGTTTTGATATTCCTTCTGAAGCAATAAAAGAAACAATTTCATCAAAAGTCGGTTATATTGAATATCAAAATCCATTGACAGCTATAATGGATGCTTTGTTGTATCTTAAGACTTATCCTCATGGTTGTGTTGAACAGACTACAAGCTCTTTTCTTCCAAGTTTGTTTGCGATTGAGGTGGCAAACAAGCTCAATATCAAACTTCCACCAGATTTTGTTAAAGATAAAAATTTTATCTTAAAGGAAGGAGTAAAAAAACTGGTAGCCTATCAAAATCAAGATGGTGGGTGGGGATGGTTTAACGAAAATAAAATTGATACATTTATGACAGCTTATGTTATGAAAGCACTTAATTTTGTGAGAAGGATAAGTCCTAATGAAATTGATTCTACTGTATATTATAAGGGTATTACTGCACTTACAAAAGCAGTAGATCAAGAAAAAGATGTTAATTTGAAAATTTATGCTTTGAATGTCCTTTCAGAAGCAAATGTTAAATTCCCAAATATGCTTAAAAATTTAATGAAGGATTATAAGACTGATAGAGTTGATATTGTTGCTTTGTTTGTTTTAACGCTTAAAAATTCTGGACTTGAAAAGGAAGCCCTTGAGGTTGCTAATTATCTTGAGTCGATGGCTTCTTCGGACAAAGAGATTGCTTACTGGAGGGATAGGTATGTAGATTGGTATAATGATGAGTTTTATATTACAGCCCTTGCCTTGAGAGCCTTAATGAGTGTGAAAAAAGACAGTGTTTTGATTCCGAAGGGGGTATACTATTTACTGAAAAATAGAAAAAATTTCAGGTGGGGGTCTACTATTTCAACTGCCAATGTTGTTTATACTCTTACTGAATATGTGAAAAACTATGATATTAAAGACAAAGAAAGTTCATTTGATTTATTTGTGAATAATGAAAAACTTGGAAGTTATAAGGTAGATGCGAAAGAGATTAAGAATTCATTAGAGATACCTTCAAGTTTATTTAAAACAGGCAAGAATGTGATAACAATAAAAGGTAAAGAGAATTTATTTTTTACTTTTAATCTGAAATACAATATTGAAAGTATAAAGCAACCATTGATGAAGAATAAAATGGCAATAAAGAGAACATTTTACAGATTGAATGGCAGAAATATTGAAAAGATGGATAGTATGAAAGTTAAGCCAATGGATGTTGTTCTTGTAGAGTTGGAGTTATCTTCTGATGTAAATGTAGATTATGTTGTAATTGAAGATGGTATTCCGGGAGGATTCAGACCAGTCTATGATTTGAATGCTTACAACGATCTTGGTGTTAAATTTTTTGAAGGAACTACTCATCGAGAATTTTCAAGAGGAAAGGCAAATCTTTATATCAGTAACGTGCCGAAAGGGACAAAAAAATATTATTATTTGATTCAGGCTGTTTATCCGGGTAAATATGTTGCTTTCTGTTCGTTTGCTTATGGAATGTATAAGGAAGAAATAAACGCGAACAGTGAAAATGTAGGGTTTGAAATCCTTGAAAATTAAGGGAGGAAGGTATGAAGAAGTATATAATTATTTTATTTGTATTTTCATTAACGCTTTATGCTATAAATATACAGAGACCAGAAGGTGGTTTAAGGAGAGAAAAAATTTTTAATTTCAGAGTTACTGATGTAAATGGGTTATTTAAGATAAACTATAATGGAATAGAATTCTGGGCAAGAGGAGAAAGTGAATTTTACAGAGATATGGTTTCAGCAAGAGGAATAAACGTGATAACTGTTTCTAAGTATGATAATCCACTTGACAAGGATAGTATCTCTTTTTATGCTGATGTTCCACCAACAACCCTTAAGGTTCTACTTTTTTGGGATACAGATGGCACTGATATGGATCTCCATGTTGTTGAACCTGATGGTGGAGAGTGTTATTATGGAAATAGAAGAACAAGGCTTGGCGGTTCTCTTGATGTTGATGTAACGACAGGTTATGGTCCAGAGATATATGTTATGGATTATCCTGTGGAAGGAGAATATAATATTTACATTCATTATTATGGTGGTGTTTCGTTGACTGAGGCAACTGTTTATGCTATCCTTTATGAAGGAACCTCAAAAGAAGAAAGATATGTTTTTAAAATGAAGCTTACAAAACCAGATGACAGGATATATGTTGGAAAAGTCTATATTAAGTAGAGGTATTTTATTTATTATAATCTTCTTTTTTGTTGTTGCTACCATAGTTTTCTTTTTTCCAGAAAAATACAGGATTTTGGTGAGTCGGGATTCACTTTATGTTAGCAAAAGATCTCCATTAAGTATTACTTTTTTAAGTGGTAAATTTTTTTTAAAGAAAAATAAAAATATTGAATTAACTATTTATCCTGAAGGTTATTGTAGTATATTGGATAAAGATGGAAGTTTTTTAATTTTTTATAATACAAATCAAATTATAGATAGTATAAAACTTCAGATTAATTATAAGAATAAGCAATTTGTTACAAATATTTCTGTAATTTTGCCTATCAGTGATTTTGATAAAGATGGATATCCCGATTTTATGGAGGAAATAAACAAAAAAAACTTTTTAGACTGGTTTTGTATAGTTGCTGAATCACAGTTTTTTTATCCATCTGATGAATGGTATGATGTTCATAAAGATTGTTCTGGTTTAATAGAATTTGCTTATAAGATGGCTTTGATGAGACATACTGAGGATTGGGTGAAGAAGTTTAAATATCTTCCGAATGTTTCTGTTCCAGATGAAAATCTTTTTTATTTCCCTGATATTCCATATCTTGGAAAAAGGGTTTTCAGGATTAGAGAAGGAGAATTTGATACAAATAGTATAGAAAGTGATTTCAGTGAGAGTGCTTCGGGGTCTTTACTCAGGAACTATTCAATGGTTTTTAAGGGAAGAGATTACAGGGAAGCTCAAAAGGGAGATATATTTTTCTTTTTTGACATAAATAATCTTAAGATGCCTTCTCACTCTATGATATATATTAAAGATGTTGAACCTTATTTTATCTATCATACAGGACCAGATAAAACAAATAAAGGTTTTGTAAAAAAGGTATTTCTTAACGAGCTTCTTAACCACCCGGAAATAAAGTGGAGACCTATTCCAGAAAATAAAAACTTTATTGGTATTTATAGATGGAAAATTTTAGATTGATCTTTATTTCAATCCTTTTTGTAAATTTTTTACATGGTATTGAATATTCCTTTATTGGTGGGATTGTTAAATCTGACGAGGTTATCTCAACTTCTGAAATAGAGCTTATAGAAAATTCATATCTTGAAGCAAAAAATATTATTGAAGACTTGTTTAAATTAAAATTCAAAAATGAAAAAGTTGAAATAGTTTTTTTAAGTTCTACTTATGAATTTACAAAAAATTTTGGCGTAGACTACAAAATTGGAGGTATTTCTACTAGAAATAATGTATATTTTCAACCTATCAGGGTATTAAGGACAAAATCTGATTTAAGAAAAATTTTTCTTCATGAATTTTTACATTTCTGGATTGATAAAATAGGTAATTTACCGGATTTTATAAATGAAGGCATTGCTTTATATTATAGTAAGTTGTTTAATAAAAATACCACGTTGATTTTTCCTGAGGGTCTTGAAGATAAAGAAATATTTACTGAAGATTATTATTTTTCTTCAAAGGAATTTGTTCGCTATCTTATTGAAAAAAAATTATTGCATTCTGTTTTGAGTAATAGTAATTATGTTGAGGTTTATAGAAAGTTTTATTTTGAAAATGCTGATAAAATAAGAGTTTTGGTTAATCCGAGAAAGGAAAGAGAGCTATCAGTTAAGCTGAGTTCAGGTTATGCAACTATATTTTCAAAAGATGGAGAGTTTGAGGTAAAAAATTCACAATTTAAAATTCTTATGGAAGGTAAAAGAATATTTGTCTTGGGCAGAGAAGTTTTCTCAATTCATTTTAAAACAGATAAATTTATTTTAAATGATAGAAGTTATAGGGGGGAGCTTTTAATAACAAATGAGCTTGCTATAAATATTTTACCAGTTGAGTATTATGTTTATAGTGTTGTAAATAGTGAAATTCCACCATCAGAACTTGAAGCTATGAAAGTTCAGGCGGTTTTATCAAGAACGCTTGCTTATTATTTTATGAGGTCAAGAAAGAATGAGCCTTATGATGTAAATTCTTTGACAGATAGCCAGAGCTATAGAGGAATGAGTGAAGAAAACCAGCAAAGTAAAAGGTGTATAATTGATACCGAGGGTGAGATTTTGACGTTTGCTGGTTCTATCATACCAGTATATTTCAGTTCGACGTGTGGTGGTAAAACAGCCAATAGTGAAGATGTGTGGAATGATTATCTGCCATTTTATAGAAGTAAGGATTGTTTTTATAATGGCGAAACAAATTGTAATATATCTGAGCATTTTAAAGAATGGGAACGATTTTTAACTAATGATTTTTTATATTCTATTGGTATTACAAATGTTGAATTTGTATATTCAGGAGAAAGGGTAAAAAGGGTTATAGTTGATGGAAGAATTGAGAGTTTTGATGTGTTTAAAGCCCGTATTTCAAAAATACTTGGGTGGAATTTTCTCAAGAGTAATTTTTTAACTATTGAAAAGAAAGAGAATGGGTATTTAATAAAAGGCAGAGGGCTTGGACATGGTGTTGGTGTTTGTCAGTATGGTGCAATAGGACTTGCAAAAAAGGGTAAAAACTATAGAGAAATATTATCTTTTTATTTATCCGGTGTAGAAATAGAAAAATTTAAGAATCAAAATCCTTGGGGATTTTGAGATTTTTCTTGCCGTATTCCTTAAGTTCTTTTAAATTCTTTATGTTTGTTAAAGCCATAGCTTTTTTGAGTTCATTAGTTATTTTGTTTAAATATTGCCTTACTCCCTGAATTCCTCCACCAGTAGCATATATCATTACAGGTCTTCCTATCATTGCAAAATCTGCTCCAAGAGCTAAAACCTTGTAAACATCATTACCACTTCTTATACCACCATCGTATATTATTATTGCATCATTTCCAATTGCACTTTTTATATTTAACAGAGCTTCTATTGGGGTTATATAAGAATCAGAGACTCTTCCACCATGATTTGAGATGATAAGTATTTTTGCCCCTGCTTTTAATGCCATCTCTGCATCTCGCGGATTTAAGATGCCTTTTATAACGAATGGTAAATTTGTTGAAGATATTATCTCTTTCAATTCTTCAAAACTCTTTGTTGATGTATTTTGTCCTTTTATTTCCATTGTTAGAAAAGAGGCTGCATCTATGTCTATACCGACGGCGAGAGCCCCAGCTTCTTCTGCTGCTTTTATTCTTTCAAAGATCATTTTATTATCTATTCTTGGCTTAAAGATAGGAATTGCCATTCCAAAATTTTCAAGTATTACTTTTATAGAAATTTTGTATTTTGTTGGTGTAGCCCCATCGCCTAAAAATCCGATAGTTCCAGCATGATTTGCACCTTTTACGATTGATCTTGCAAGGTCAAGCTCACTTATTGCTCCTCCAAGATTTGTTATCGCTCCAGTTATGGGTCCAGGAAATACAGGAGTGTCAATTTCAATATCAAGAATATTTGAAGTTGTATCTGGCTTAAAATTTTCATGGATGTAAGAAGGAATAATTGATATTTTTCTAACCATTTCGACGGTTTTGGTAAAACCATAACCATTCCCTATTGAACCTACACCGGGTATCCAGCCTTTACATTTTTGTCCATCACAATCAGGACAGACGGCACATTTCCCATTAAACTTTATTCTGGCTTTTTCCAAGATTTGATTTTCTGGAATATTTATATCAGGTTCATATTCATAATTAGTTCTTATTTTTATTGATTGAATAGCCTTATGAGAGGCTATGATTGCTTCTCTATATGATGGTGCAGCAACAATTATATGTCCCTGTTTGTCAAGGTTGTTTTTTGGTGGAAGTATTTTATCTTTTAAATTTACATCAAGAAATACATCATTTAAATATTTTATATTCTTTGAATTGTCTTTTATTTCATATACTATACCGGGAGGGGCTATTATGGCTCTTTCTATTGATACCCAGTTTTTTTGTGGTGTTAGATTTACTGGGGGTAAGCCAAGAGAAATATAAATTATGTTTTCCATCAAATCTATTCCTGAAGAATAGGGAAATGTATAGGTGGACATAAACCCACCAGAAAGCCTTGCGGCTATTTCACCAATATAACAGCCAGAATGCGAAATTTTTATGTCACCTTTTGCAGCCCCAATATTTATGCCGAGAGCTTTTATACCTTTTTTAAATGTTTCGATGGCGTAAGAGATTAAATCCTCACTTAATTGACTTGGCATTATATGCCCTGTTTCTACAAAATATGGATCATATTCTATAATTCTATCTGCCACACCCGTTATAAAAATTTCGTTGTTATAGATTAAAGAATCTATTGATAATTCAGGTGCATCGATATACTGTTCTATTAAAACCTTTCTTTCCTGTGAATATTGCATTGCCAGTTCAAATGCTTCTTTTAAGTCATCAAGGTTGAAAACTCTTCTTACACCTCTTGCTCCCATATTTTTTACTGGTTTTATCACGCAATCTGTTCCCATTCTTTCCATTACTTCGCAGGCTTTTGTATAATTATCAACTATTTCAAAATCTGGGACTGGTACTTTAGCACTTCTTAAGGCTTTTCTCATTTCGTATTTGTCTGTGGCTTTGATAGCTGTTTCTGGTGTTATGCCGGGAAGTCCTATTTTTTTTGCAGAAAGAGCTACAGTATAGCTTGCATCTGTTCCCACTGTAAGTACAGCATCTATCTTTTGTTTTTCTTTATCAAAGTTTAAAAGTATATCACTTGTAAGTTCTGCATCAAGAGTGCTTGACTGGACAAAAAAATCTGCTTCTTTTACTCCCGGTGCCTGTGGATTTCTATCTACAACAACAGTTTTTAAACCAAGTCTTTTGGCAGTTTTAATAACTGGTAGCTGTAATAAACCACCACCGATGATGGCAATAGTTTTACCTTTTATATCCACCTTATTGCTCCTTCTTTTCGAGAATTACAACTGCAGTTGCAACAGTTTTACTGTGAGACAAACTCACGAAAATATCGGGCGAGCCAGCATTTTCCCATATTTCTTTTGTTTTTCCATATAGAACAATGTAGGGTTTGCCATTTTCCATTCTTCTTGTTTCTATTTCATTAAAATGTATTACGCCTTTTCCCAGACATTTGTAGTATGCTTCTTTTGCACAGAATCTTGCTGCTAAATGTAAATATGGTTCTTTATTTGAAAAGGAATATCTTATCTCTTCTTCTGTGAAAACTTTTTCAAGTTTTTTTTCTTCGTTAAAAACCTTTTCTATTCTTGATATTTCTATTACATCGATTCCTATGCCAACTATCATCTTTTCTCCAATAAACTTTCTTGTCAATCAATGTTTTTTATCGTAAACTATTTATTTTTCTTTAATAGTACTTTTATTATTTCTTCATCTTTTTTCATATTTGCATAATCGAGGGCAGTATTTCCTTCCTTATCTTTAATGTTTAAATCTGTATTTTCTACTAAAATTTTCACAAGATTTGTAAATCTATTTATCACCGCCCATATCAATGGAGTTTTTCCATCTTCATCCTGAATGTTTGGATTTGCTTTGTAGAATAAAAGTTTTTTTACCATATTGTGGTTATTGTTTAATATTGCAATATGAAGTGGGGTAAGTCCATCATTATCTTTAAAATTTATGTTTGCTCCTTTGTTTATGAGAAGAGAAAGGATTTTTTCGTTGTTGTTTTCTACTGCCCAGAATATAGCTGTCCAGCCATCTTTGTCTGGCTTATTTAAATCAGGGTTTCTATAAATTATTCTTTCTACTAGCTCAATATTATTGACTTTTGTTGCTTTTACGATAGCAGTTTCACCTTCGACCTTATCGCTAAGATTTATATCCTTTATTTTGCTGACAAGATTTAAAGCCAGCTCTATTTCATTTCTATCAATAGCATTAAGTAGCCTGAAATCTTTTTTTAAAAAAAACATCTTCACTCCATATTTTTAATTATTGCTTTTGTTTTTAATTTATTCAATATTTTTCTTGCTTCTATTTCTGTTAAGTCTTTTCCTATACATACCTTATAATATGGATAACTATCTATTATATAAGGGTCAAACTTTTGAGATTTTAACTTTTTAACTAAATTTTCTGCGAATCTTTTGTTTATGAAAATACCAGCCTGTATGTAATATTTCTCTCCTTTTGGGTTTTGTTTTGTATAGTTAGTAATAAAGATATAATTTGTAAATATATTCGTATATGTATAGAAATTGGTAATAATTTCAATATTGGTTGTGTAATTAGTAAGATAGATATAGTTTGTTGATTCAATATAATTTGTAATTTCTATATAGTTTGTAATGTTTAACTTATCTTTGCAAAAAATTAAAGATGTGATAAATAAAACGAAAAAGATAATTAAAATATTTTTTTTCATTTTTATCCTCAAATCTTACTAATTATGATAAAAATAGAAAAAGATTGTGTCAAATTTTTAATACAAAGTGATATGATTTTCTAATATTTTTGTTTTTGTTTCTAAAATTTTATTTCCTGAAAAAACAGTATATTTTGCCAAAATTTTATATTTCCCCTTTGGAAGGTATAGATTTCTCTTGAACTTTCTTCCAGCAAAATAGAATTGAGCCTGAGCTCTACCATTTATAACCCTTAAGGAAGGTAGGATAAATACAGGATTTCTTATTGAATTTTCTGTATTTATTGAATAAACCTCAAGTTTAATTTTTGTGGCATTTTTAAAGGTATTAAATATCATTGTGATATAAGATGGTTTTCTTGGTGAGGCAACTAATTTGTCTATTACAAATTCAAGTTTTGTAGTCTTTACGGTTTCCTGTGGTTTCTGGACTATTTGTTTTGGAGTATTTGTTTTTTGTATAGGTTTTGTAATATCTTTTTTCTCTGTTGTTGAAGTCGCTTTTTGAGGTTTTTCTTCTTTTGTTTTTGATTTATCTTTGTATAAAGCTAAAAATTCGAGTGAATTGTATGTTCCATCGATTATTTCCTGTTGCATTGGATGTTCATTTAACCATTCGATATAGCCTGTTTTTTCATTGTAAACGGCTCCGATTATTTTAATTTTTTTTGTTTCAAGCAAATTTTTTACAATTTTACTATTTTTAATAAGATTTTCCATAGAATAGTAAACATTTAAAACAATTGACTGCTTGTATAAAGTATCAGAATAATTTGTTCCATAGATTAGTCTTGCTCTTTCTACTGATGAATCAAGAGTTTCCTTGATGGATTGTATTGTGTTTTCTTTTATGTTTGATTTAAGTACATCATTAATTATATCACAGGGATAGTGTCCTAATACAATTATTAATGGAGATTCAAGCTGAATAACTGAATATTCAAGAGATGCTATTTCAGGTTCTAAGGCAACATTACCAAGTACATTTACTGTATATATTTTGTCTTTTGTTATGTTGAATATTGTGTTTATCTTTGTATCCATATCAGAACACAAAAGAATTGAAGCTACAACCTGATTTTTTGGAGTTTTATCGGGAACAATAAGTTTTTGACTTTTACTTGATTTTTTCATTATTTCAAGTGCATCATCAGGAGTTAGTGAAAAAGAGATATTTAATAATAAAGATAGACTTATAAGATAAATAAACTTTTTCATATTTTCCCCGAAAAGTAAATTTTAAAATATTATTTTTAATAATCGGAAGAAACTTGAACAAACCTAAATTTTTAGGAAGTTAATAAATAAAATTTAAAAACTCTTGACTTTTAAGAAATAGTTAATATAATTTATATATAACTATTTTTTAAGGAATCCTGTGAACGCATTAGCTTTGAAGATACTGGAATTAAAGAAAAAAAAGAATGCATATATTCTTGCACACAATTATCAGCTTCCTGAGATTCAGGATGTGGCTGATTTTGTAAGTGATTCGCTTGGGCTTGCCCGAAAAGCCAAAGAGGTTGAATCACCGCTCATCGTGTTATGCGGTGTTTACTTTATGGCTGAGACTGCAAAAATCCTTAATCCAGACAAGAAGGTTCTTATTCCAGATATAAATGCATCGTGTCCTCTTGCTTGTTTTGCTGACGAGAAGATGGTGCTTGAGTGGAGAAAGTTGTATCCAGATGCGGCTTTTGTAGCTTATGTTAATTCAACAGCTAAGGTTAAGGCTCTTGTTGACATATGCTGTACTTCTTCAAATGCCGTCAAGGTTGTTAATTCTCTTGATGCAAAGAGGGTTGTTTTTTTGCCGGATAAGAATCTTGGTAGGTATGTAAAGGAGAGGGTAGATAAGGAGGTTATCCTCTGGCCGGGGTATTGTGTTGTCCATGAAAATGTTAATCTTGATGATGTAATTCAAGTGAAGAAAAAGCACCCGGGAGCATTAATAATGGCTCATCCTGAGTGTCCCGAGGAGATAGTTAAAATTGCAGATGGTGTGTGTAGCACCGGGCAGATGTTTGATTTTGTGAAGCAAAATGAAAATGTAAAAGAGTTTATAGTGGTTACAGAATGGGGAATTAACCATGCTCTTAAGAAAATGTTTCCTGAGAAAGTTTTTATTGAGCCTAAGAAAAGGATGGAATGCGTTAATATGAAAAAGATTACTCTTGAGAAACTTTACAATTCACTTGAGAAAGAAGTTTACGAAGTTAGTATTGATGAAAATATTTCTGAAAAAGCAAGAATTTCTATTGAAAAAATGCTAAAGTTAAGTTAAACTTTTTTAGGAGGTAAGAATGGCATATAGAGTAACTCTTGACGGTGCTATGAAAGGTGTAAAATTTGCTTCAAAAGAAGAAGCTATGGATGCAATGTGGGAATTTTATAAAGACAAAATGTCAAGAGAAGAATTTGATAAGTTTATTCAATCTCATCTTGAAGAAGCATAGGATGTGAAATTGACTTTACTTGCAGTAAGTGATGTAGTTAATCCAAAACTTTATAGTCCTTCTGTTGTTGAGCTAAAGGATAAAGTTGATTTAATAGTTTCATGTGGGGATTTGCCTATGTATTATCTTGATTACATTTCTACTACACTGGGCAAACCTCTTTTTTTTGTATGTGGAAACCATGATAATTATGATTATAAAAAAAAGGATCATGTATTTAAAAATTCAAGTTCAAAATATTTTTTTTCGGATAAAGATGATGTGAAAATGGGGGGAGTAAACCTTGATGGAAAGGTAGAAGAATATAAGGGGTTTATATTTGCTGGGCTTGAAGGTTCAATGGAATATAACAAAGGTGAGCATCAGTATTCCGATAAAGAAATGAAAAGAAAAATGAATCAACTTGCGGCAAAACTTATTTTTAATAAATTAAAAAGTGGACGATTTCTTGATGTGCTTGTAACTCATGCTCCACCGTTTGGGATTCATGATAGAGATGATCTCCCTCATAGAGGTTTCAAAAGTTTTATAGAATTTATTGAGAAATTTTCTCCAGCATATCTTATTCACGGTCATTCTCATATTTATGACAGAAGAGAAATGAGAGAAACAATTGTGGGTAAGACAAAAGTTATAAATTGTTATGATTATATGATAATTAATATAGAAAGAGAGTAAATATGAATGATAATACACTCAGAGATATTGACTTAAAATTTAATGCTAAAAAGAAATTTGAGCGTGCAAGAAAAAAGGCTTTTGTTAATGAACTGATGGCTAAACTTTTGAACAAAGAAAATGAATTACTTCAACTGGATGAAATTAAATATCTTGTGCCTCCAAAGGCTATGGTTTATAGAGGCATCAAGTCTATTCCTATCGATAAGATAGTAGGAAGTGAGGGAAGGTATAGAGATTTTGACAGAGATTTTTTACCAAAACAGGATACTACAAAGGAAAGATGGGAAAATATTGAGGTTGCAAAGGAGAAGAATCTATATTTACCACCTATTTCTGTCTATAAAATTGGAGATCATTATATTGTTCGTGATGGTAATCATAGGGTATCGGTTGCAAAGGAACTCGGGCAGGAGTTTATAGATGCCGAAGTGACTGAATTATTTACTCCCGTAAAGATAGAGGATTTCTCACAGAAAGGTTTACTTATTGCTGAAAGCTATAATTATTTTCTTGAAAAGACTGGGTTTAAAAATGTTTTTCCAGATGTGGAAATAAAACTTTCAAATCCTTGGGGTTATTACAGACTTATTGAACATATTAATACTTATAAGTATTTTCTTGCAGAAAAGAAAAAGAGAGACATTTCTCTTTCTGAAGCTATCAAAAGCTGGTATAATGAATTGTATTTACCGATTATTAAACTTGTTAAAAAAAAGAAAATTCTGCGGTTTTTTCCGGAGAGAGAAGCGGGAGATTTTTATATATGGATTATGGATCACTGGCATTATTTAAAAGAAAGTGGGCAGGATATTCCGCTTGAAGAGGCAGTCGATGATTATTACAGAAAATATGTTAATAAAGGATTTTTAAGTAAATTTTTCTTGTTATTTAAAAAGAGAAAAAAATGAAGTTAAAAGATATTTTAATAGTTGCAAATATTAAAAATGAATCAACATCAAAGATTGTGGATATTGCGATAGAAATATTGAAGAAAAAAAATATAAAATTTGATGTTGTATCACCAACTTTCTTTCAACTTGAGAATAAGACTATTCTTACAGACCTTGAAAATTCAAAATTTAGAAATTTTGATTTGATTATTGCTATTGGTGGAGATGGGACATTTCTTTTTACAGCAAGGTATTTTTATCCGTTTGAGTTTAAACTTCTCGGAATGAATGCTGGTAGGCTTGGTTTTCTTATGGAAATTTCTCCAGAAAATCTCGAAGATGCATTGAAAAAAATAGAAAATGATGAACTTCAAGTTAAAGAAAGATTGATGTTTAAGGCTTTTGTTTTAAGAGATGAGAAAGTAGTTTTTCAGTCGGCTTTCCTTAATGATGCTGTTATTTCAAAGGGTGTTCTTTCCAGAATGGTTGAAATATCTGTCTCTTTGATGGGGACACCACTTGCTCAATACAGGGCTGATGGACTTATTATTTCCACACCCACTGGTTCTACAGCCTACAATCTTGCTGCTGGTGGGCCAATTCTCACTCAGGATGTAGCTGGAATGATAATTACTCCAATATGTCCTCATTCTCTTGGCGTCAGGCCTATTGTTAGTGGCATAGAAAAGGAACTAAAAATATGTTTTCTCTCTGGGGGTGTTGATACAAACCTTACTGTTGATGGGCAGGAAAATTTTCTACTTAAAGTAAATGATAAAATTATTGTGAAAAAAGAAGAAAAGTGTGTTAAAATATATGACTATGGTGAGAGACAATTTTTTTCTGTGTTAAGAGAAAAACTGGGGTGGCATATATGATAACAAGGCTTTCAATTAAAAATTATGCAATAATTGATAATCTTGAGCTTGAATTTAATGAAGGCTTCAGTGTTTTTACAGGTGAAACAGGGGCTGGAAAATCAGTGCTTATTGGAGCTATTGGTTTACTTCTTGGTGAGAAATGTGATTCTACAGTTATAAGGACTGGAGAAGAGAAGGCAATAATAGAAGGGGAATTTCTAGTCAAAAATGAATCTATTCTTCAGAAGATAAGAGATCTGTCTATTGATATAGATTCTTCTCTTATTATCAGGCGGGAGATTTCAAATCAGGGGAGAAACAGGGTTTTTATAAATGGTCTTCTTGAACCACTTAATAAACTTGAGGAGATTGGTGAATGGCTTGTTGATATTCATGGTCAGCACGATCACCAATTACTTTTGCAACAAAAGGTTCATCTTAATATTTTGGATAGTTATGGTTGTCTTGAAGGAGAAATAAAGAATTTTGCAAAGAATTATCTTTTGCTTAAAGAAAAAATGGATAATTTAAAATTTTTACTTGAAAACCAGAATAGACTTGAAGAAGAAAGGGTTTTTCTCGAACTTGCATATAAAGAAATTAATGAAATGAATCTTTTGGAGAATGAAGAAGAAGAGCTTACAGAACTACTTAAAAGAATGGAAAATGGTGAAAAAATATCAAGGAGTTTAAGAGAGGCAAAAAATATTCTATATGATGATGAGAAAAATGTTTCAGGGAATATTTTGAAGGCTTTAAATTCAATTTCATCTGTAGAAAACTTTGACAATAGATATGTTGAATTAACACAAATCCTTGAAGATGCCCTTGCAAAGGTTGATGAAACTTCACATCTCATTTCTGATTATCTTAAAGAACTTGATTTTGATGAGAATGAGATGGAGAAAGTTATTGATAGGCTTGAGAACATAAAGGATCTCAAAAGAAAATATAAAAAAAATACTGTTGAAGAACTTATTTCTTATGCAAAAGAATGTGGAGAAAAATTAAGGTTTCTTGAGAACAAGGAAGAGGATATTGATAAACTCAAAAAAGACATAGATGAGTTAAAGAAAATTGTCCTTGAAGAGGCTATGTCCCTTTCCAAAAAAAGACAATCTGTAGGGATTGATTTATCAAAAAAGATAAAAGAAGAATTAAAATTTTTAGGAATGGAAAAGTCTGATTTTGTTGTTGATATAAAATATGTTAAAGATGAAAATAGTCCTATCAGCATAAATGGAGTTTCAGTAAAGATAGATGAAAAAGGTATAGATAGGGTTGAATTTTTAATAACTACAAACCCCGGAGAAGAACCAAAACCTTTAAGAAAAGTGGCTTCTGGCGGTGAAATATCGAGGGTAATGCTTGCATTGAAGGCTATATTCGCAAAAAGTGATCCTGTTGAAACTATGATTTTTGACGAGATAGATGTTGGCATAGGTGGAGTAACGGCAAATAATGTAGGGCTTAAAATGGCTGAAATTTCAAAAGGCAAGCAACTCTTTGTTATAACACATCTTCCACAAATTGCCTCAAAGGCTGAAAATCACTTCTATATATCAAAATTTGTTAAAGACAACAAAACCTCTACAACAGCCAGATTATTAAGAAAAGAAGAAAGAGTTAATGAAATAGCAAGAATGCTTGGCGGAGAGAGCGAGACAGCTTTAAAACATGCTGAGGAAATGCTTGGTTTATGAGCAAAATTGACAAGAAAATTTAAATTATTGACTTTTCACAAAAATTCTTTATCATAATAAAGGTATAAAATCAAAAGGTGTAAAAATGTATAATTATTATAAAGGTTACTGGATGCTTATGCTTCATGCCCATCTTCCTTTCGTGAGACATCCAGAGTATAGTGATTCACTTGAGGAGAGATGGTTGTATGAGGGGGTTATTGATACTTATATTCCTCTGCTTGAGATGTTTGATAGGCTTGCGAATGAAGATGTTGAATTTAAAGTTACACTTTCTTTAACTCCTCCACTTATGAATATGCTTGATGATGATTTTTTGAAGGATAGAATATTAATTCATATCAATAAACTTATTGAATTATCAGAAAAAGAGATTAAGAGAAATAAATATAATGAAGATTTTTTTGAGCTTTCAAAAATGTATTATAATAGATTTAAAAATATTCTTTATTGTTATGAAGAGAAGTATAAAAAGGATATTTTGAAGGCTTTTAAGTTATTTCAGGATCTTGGTTTTTTAGAAATAGTTACTTCGAGTGCGACGCATTGTTATTTACCCCTTTACGAGATTTTTAAAGAAAATGTTATTGCCCAGATTGATATTGGAGTAAGAGAATATAGAAAATATTTTGGCAAATATCCGACTGGCATCTGGAATGCAGAATGTGGATATTATAACGGTCTTGAAAATATACTTCAAGATGAAGGGATAAAATATTTTTTTACAGACACCCATACTGTCTTAAATTCTTCTGAAAGGCCAAAGTATGGAATTTTTGCACCTCTTATGACAGAAAATGGGGTTGTTTATTTTGGAAGAGATTTTGAAACTTCGAGACTTGTCTGGAGTGCAAAAGAAGGATACCCTGGGAATCCTTATTATAGAGAGTTTTACAGGGATATAGGTTATGACCTTGATTTTGATTATATAAAGCCATATATTCTTGATAGTGGTGATAGAATTTTTACAGGTATAAAGTATTATAGAATTACTGATAAAGATTCACCACTTGAGTATAAAAAGCCTTATGATATAAAGAAGGCAAGTGAGTTTGTAATAGTAGATGCAAACCATTTTGTCTCTTCGAGAGAAAAACAGTTTAACTATGTTGGCGAGCTTATGGATAGAGTGCCACTTGTGACTTCTATGTATGATGCGGAGCTTTTTGGACACTGGTGGTTTGAGGGTGTTGATTTTCTCTACAATGTTATAAAAATTATTAATGAAAGAAAGAGTTTTAAAATGATACTTCCGCAGGAATATCTTTCTATCTATCCAGAAAATCAAATATCTAAACCATTTACTTCAAGCTGGGGTAATAATGGATACAGTGAATTCTGGCTTAATGAATCAAACGATTGGATATACAGGCATACACATAAGATTGCTGAAAGAATGACAAAAATAGCAACAGAATATTATAATACAAAGAATGAATTATACATAAGGGTGCTCAATCAGATGTCAAGAGAACTTTTACTTGCGGAGGCTTCTGATTGGCCTTTTATTATGAAAACAAGGACACTTGTTGAGTATGCTAAAAAGAGAGTTGTTGACTCAATTAATAATTTTAATATACTTTATGAAATGCTTGAGAGAAAAAAGATTGACGAAAAATTTTTGAGGATGCTTGAAGAAAGAAATAATATTTTTTCGGAGATGGATTTCAGAGTATTTGCCAAAAAATAATTAGGATTTAAGTATGGAATTACATTCAAAGTTAAAGCTTAATCTTCTTTATGTAGAAGATGATGCTATAACAAGAGAAGCCCTTGCAGATTATCTCAAAAAGATTGTTAAAAAAGTTTATCTTGCAGATAATGGAGCTAATGGTTTAAAAATATATAAAAAGAATAATATAGATATTGTTTTAACTGATATAAAGATGCCTGTTATGAACGGCCTTGAAATGATAAAGGAGATAAAAAAAGATGATTATGACATTCCAATTGTTGTTACAACGGCATATAATGAGATAGAATATCTTATAGATTCAATAGAACTTGGAGTGAATAGTTTCCTTATAAAGCCAATTGATACAGAAAAATTATACAAAGTTTTACAAAGATTTGAAAGCATAATAAATATGAGACATAATGTTGTCCAGCTTGCTACTCTTCTTGCAGAATATAAAAATGCCATAGATGTTAGCTCTATAATGTTTAAAATTGATCCTAAGGGTAACATTGTTTATTTCAATAAACATTTTGAAGAAGTTTCTTCCTATAGAGAAAATGATCTTGAAGGATTTATATTTTTAAATATTATCTATCCTAACTCAAGTGGTTATGATGATATTATAGATTATATTTCCTCTGGTTCAAAAAATGTCTGGAAAGGGGAATTGAAGCTCAAGAAGAAAGATGGTTTTCCATTCTATATTGATGCAACTATAGTTCCTATACTTGATGAAAATCATGAGCTAATTGAGTATATGGTTTTAGGATTTGATATTACTGAGCTTGTTAATAAAAAAGAAGAATTAATAAGGCAGTTATACATAGATCAATTTACAGGACTTCCAAATAGAAAAAAACTATTTGAAGATTTAGAAAACTATAAGAACCCATCACTCATAATTATAAATATTGATTCTTTCAGGGAGTTGAATGATTTTTATGGACATGAGATAGGAGATTTCATAATAAAAGATATAGCAAGAAAACTTTTGATGATAACTCCCGATGAAAACTGGATTCTTTATAAATTACAAGCTGATGAATATGCAATCTTAATTACTAAAAAGGTTAATTTTATTGATGTAGAAAGATTTTTACTGATAGTTATAGAAGAGATAAATAGTAAAAGTATTATCTATAATGACTACGAAATTAATGTCAGTGTCTCAATGGGTGTGGCTTTGTCTGAAAATATTTCATCAAAGGAAAAAGTGAGAGATCTTATGCTTAAAGCTGATATGGCTTTAAAAAAGGCTAAGGCTTTGAAAAAAGATTATATATTCTATAACGAAAGTTTCCAGATTGTTAAAGAATATGAAAAAAATATTTACTGGGCAAAAGAACTTAAAAAAGCTATCTATGAGGATAGAATTATTCCTTTCTTTCAGCCTATTATGAACAATCATACAAAATTAATTGAAAAATATGAATGTCTTGCGAGGCTTATTGATAACGATGGAAATATAATTTCTCCAGCAAGTTTTTTGCAGATTTCAAAGAAATCAAAACTATATCCAAACATCACTCGTATAATTCTTGATAAATGCCTTCAATTTTTTAAGAATTCAAATGCTATCTTTTCTATAAATATCTCTATTTTAGACATAATAGACCCTGAAACATTTGAGTTTATTGAAAAGAAGTTAAAAGAAAATCTTAATCTCACTCATAGGGTTATTTTTGAAATAGTAGAATCAGAGGGTATTGAAAATTATATTCAGGTTAAAGAATTTATAGACCTTGTTAAAGGTATGGGGTGTAAGATTGCAATTGACGATTTTGGAAGTGGATATTCAAATTTTGCACATATTCTTAAACTTAATGTTGATTTTTTGAAAATTGATGCTTCGTTGATAAAGGATATAACCTTTGATAGAAATGCAGAACTTATAGTTCAAACTATTGTTAGTTTTTCAAAATGGCTTGGTGTTAAAACAGTTGCTGAATGGGTTCATTCACGAGAAGTTCTTGAAAAGGTTATTTCTCTTGATATTGATTATTCTCAAGGGTATTATATAGGTCAACCGATGCCAAAGATAAAGGTGTAAATTTTATGGAAAATGAAATTAAAGATTTGTATTATGAAATAATTGAAAAATTTAAAAACAGAAAAACTTCCTTAGAAGTAAAAGAGATAGTTGATAAGGCTTCTTTATTTCTTGAAAAGGAAAAAGATGTGCTTATTGATAAAATTCTTGCAATTTGCCTTATAGAACTTCAGGACTTTAAAGAGGCAAAAAATATCCTGCTTAAAATTCTTGAAGATTATACTGATGATGCAGAAGCTATGAATGCAATGGCATATCTTTATATTAAGGATGGGCTTGTAGATGAAGCTATAAAATTTTTGCTCGATGCTCTTTATATTGACAAAGAAAATGAGATTATAAAAAATAATCTTGAAAAATTAAGAAATGCAAAGGATTATAAAGTCTTGTTTTCAATGACAAAACCAAGGGATTTTTTATATTTGAATTTACCACCTTTACCTTTTACAAGGAATCTTAAAATTTTAGTTAAGGATTTATTGTCTTCTGTTTATGGGAGAATTGTTATAGGAGTTATTGTATTAACCTTTGTTGGAATTTTTATTTACGTTATTTATCCATATTATATAAATTGGGCAGAGGATTATCGTTTTAAAAAAGGACTTGGTAGAGGAAGGGTTACTCATCTTGAAATAAAAGATATAGAAAAACTTGTTGAAGAAAGAAAAAAATATAATATGAAACTTTCCGAGGAAGAAATAAAAAAGAAATTTTCAATGATTCAGGTTTATCTTGAAGAAAAAAAGGTTAACAAGGCAATAATAACAATAAATGAACTATTAAATTCAAATGCTTCAGATATGGTAAAGGAAAGGGTTTTAATCTGGAAGGATTTTGTTTACAAGATAGAAAACCCAAATCAAATAGATTATATGCCAACAGTTCAAGAGGTTTTGAGGGCTCCATTTCTTTATGAAAATGTATATATTTCATGGGGTGGAACTGTAGTAAACCTTGAATACAAAGAAAGAAAAGAAACGGTTTTTGATCTTCTTATTAACTTTGTTGATAACGGGACTGTTGAAGGTATTGCAGAAATTCATATGGAAGGATTTCAAAAATTGTCAAGCAGTGACAAGGTATATGTTTTTGGGCAGATTTATGGCATAAATCTTGACAATCATATATTGGTTAAGGGTATTTCCATTCAAAAATTGAAGTAAATTATCTTTCAAAAGGAACTGAAGAGATTGTCTTTTGGTTAAAATTTTATTAAAATTTAATCTGGAGTTTAAGATGCCAAAATTTTATATAGAGAATTATGGTTGTCAGATGAACCTTTCAGAATCTGATTCACTTAAAAATCTAATCTTAAGTGAAGGGTATTCTATAGTAGATAGTCCGATGAATGCCGACTTTGTTATAATAAACACCTGTAGTGTGAGAAAGACAGCAGAGGATAGAATCTATGGAAGACTTGGGTATTACAGAGGGCTTAAACAGGAAAAAAATCCTTTTGTAAAAGTGGTTGTGATGGGTTGTATGGCTCAAAATGTTGGTGAAGAGTTGAAGAAAGACTTTTCTGATGTTGTTGTGGCTGTATGGGGAACTTATAATAAGCAAAAACTCTTAGATTTGATCAACGAAAATAGTTATGACATAGTTTACAAGGAAATGATTGAATATAAATTCATGGAAGCAACTCCAGAAACAAAATTTCCATTTAAGGCTTATTTACCTATTTCACATGGATGTAATAACTTTTGTAGTTATTGTATTGTTCCTTATGTCAGAGGTAGAGAAATAAATCGTGATAGTAATGAAATAATAGAAAATGTGAAGAGATTACTTGATAAAGGTGTTCTTGAAATTACCCTTCTTGGACAGAATGTTAATTCATACAATGATGGGAGATTGAATTTTCCAGAACTTCTTGATGTTATTGCAAATAAAACTGAGATAAAAAGACTTACATTTTTAACCTCTCATCCCAAGGATTTTTCAAGAGAAATTGTTGAGGTGATTAAATCCAACAAGAATATTTTGAAATATATTCACCTTCCTTTGCAATCAGGGAATAATAGAATTTTAGGCTTGATGAATAGAAAATATACTGTAGAAAAATATCTTATGGATATTGAAATGGCAAAGGAGATTGAAGGTGTTGTCTTGTCAACTGATGTAATAGTTGGCTTCCCAGGGGAAACAGAAAAGGAATTTCTTGATACAATTGAGTTAATGAGGAGTGTTAAATTTAATGAGGCTTATATGTATTACTACAACCCAAGACCTAATGTTAAAGCCAACGAACTTGAAGGTGAATTACCTTTGTCAGAGAAAAAAAGAAGGCTTGCCTATTTAATAGATGTTCAAAACCAGATTAAAGTAGAACTATCAAAGACTTATCTTAATAATGAATATGAAGTTTTGTTTGAAGCTTTAAGTAAAAAAAATAGAAGAGAAGTTTTTGGTAGAACCCACAATAATCTTATAGTTTTCACAGAAGGAGACAAAAATATTATAGGCACAATCAAAAAATTCAAAGTAAATAGTATTTTCAATAATGTTTTAAAAGGCGACATTATTTATTGATTTAACTCATTAATTCTTGTTTTTAAACTTCCGATAATATTAATATCTCTTAAATTCAGAGGTATGAAATGAAGAAATTATTTATTTTTTTTGTTTTGTTTTACAGTTTTTGTTTTTCGAGTGATCTGAAGTTGATGATTGATTTTGAGAAAACAACTTTCAGGTTGAATTCTCCCATAAATATCGAAATAAAAATTATGAATAACTCTCAGGAGAAGAAGTTGATAAAACTTTCTCCGCTTGATTATGAATCTTTTTACTTTTATTTGAGAACTTCAGAGAATGAACTTCTGGATTATAAAGATGAATATAGACTCAAGACAAAAGAAATTGTGAGTTCACTTGATGATGTGAAGGAAGTTATTCTTTTCCCTGGAGAATCAATCACAAGAGTAGTAAATCTTGATGAGATTTTTGATTTCAGAAAAACTGGTTTTTATTATCTTAAGGTGAATTATTATCCAGAACCAGAAAACAGGCTTTCTTATTATGAAACTGAAAATTATAAATTTCTTGTTAGACCTCCATTAGTTGTTGAAGATGATTTAAGGAAGGTTGAGGATTCAAGACAGAAACGAATAGATGTTATTAAAAAAGGTCCTCCTTATGAGATAGTTGAAGATTTGATTGATGCCAAGATGAAAAAGGATTGGGATAGATTTCTTGTTTATTTTGATCTCGAGAGGCTCATTTATTCTTTTCAAAATTTTAGCAGTGCTTATGAAAATGCAAAGACGGGCAAGCATAAATTTGAGATTCTTGAGGATTTCAGAAGATATCTTACAACTCACTGGCAGGATAGAATATTAAGTTATAAAGTTCTTGAAGCATATATAAAAGGTGAAAATGCCACTGTTGATGCAGATGTGGAGTTTAAGGTGAGAAATTTAAGTTATGTTTTAAGATATACTTTTAAATTCTACAAGAATGCGAATAATGAATGGAAGATTTATGATTATACAGTTTTAAGGGTTAAATAATGTTTCAAATTACACGAAGTGGTAGAAGGATAGAATATGATCACCCAGTAATAATGGGTATTTTAAACCTTACTGATGATTCTTTTTTTGATGGAGGAAGATATAAGAATCTTGAAGTAGCTTTAAGACATACAGAACAGATGATTAAAGATGGTGCTGAAATTATTGACATTGGAGGTGAATCAACAAGACCAGGTGCAAAACCAGTTACAGAAGATATTGAGATGGAGAGAGTTATTCCGGTAGTGGAGAGGATATCAAAAGAGTTTGATATTATTATTTCTGTTGATACTTATAAGGCTAATGTAGCGGAAGAAGCTCTTAAAAGTGGAGTGGAAATAGTTAATGATATAAGTGGCTTCAGGTTTGATCCTAAAATGAAAGAAGTTGTAAAGAAATATAATGCTATTGGTGTAATAATGCATATAAAAGGAACTCCAAGGACGATGCAACAGGATCCATTTTATGAAGATGTAGTTAAGGAAGTTTATAACTATTTTGTTGATATTATAAAAGACGCTGTTGATTTCGGGATAAAACAAGAAAATTTGATTATAGATCCAGGAATAGGTTTTGGTAAAAAACTTGAACATAATATTGAATTAATCAAAAATCTTGAAAAGTTTAAGAAAATTGGGGTCCCAATTTTGCTTGGAGTTTCAAGAAAATCAATGATTGGAGCTTTACTTGGTGGTGTTTCTCCTGAAGAAAGACTTTATGGAACTCTTGCTTCAAATTTAATAGGCTATTTGAATGGTGCAAATATATTAAGGGTGCATGATGTAAAAGAACATAAAGAATTTTTTAAAGTTTTTCTATCTTTATGTTAGGAGGTAGTTGTGAATGATTATAAATATTTATTTGATAAAAAATGGAAAAAAATACATAAAGATTTAAATAAGACAATCAGGCAAATTGGTAAAAGAAGAAATAGAATTTCTATTGTTGATTTTGTAAGAAAATTAAAACCAGAAATATCAATTAAAGTATCAGTAGTTCTGTCAATTTTTTTGATTTGTTTTATAGGTATTTCAATTATCTATTCAAATTTTGATGGTGATAGAAAAACACCAACTTCTTCTTTCATCGGTAAGGTTAAGATCAGCGAAGAATTAAATGGGCAGGGTGGGCCTGAAGTTAATACTATTGAAAAAGAGGATTCATTAAAATTTTATTTTTATCAAATACAGAAAGGCGATTCATTATATACTCTTTCAAAAAAACTCGGTGTCTCTATGGATACAATAATAAGCCTCAACAAGATTACAGATGCTCACAGCCTATCTGAAGGAAATGATATACTTGTTCCTTCACTTGATGGTATAATCTATACAGTCAAAAAAGATGATACACTTGAAAAAATAGCCTCAAATTTTAAAATTTCAGTTGATGATATAAGAGATGCTAACGAACTTGAAGAAGAAGAAATTTATGAAGGAAGAATACTGTTTTTGCCAAATGCAAAATTACCAGAATCTGAAAGAATGAAAGTACTTGATTATTACTTTCTTAAACCTTTAAGGGGAAGATATACATCTGGTTTTGGTATAAGAAGGGATCCCTTTACAGGTTTAAAAGGTTATCATACTGGAATTGATATTGCACAACCTGTAGGTGCTCCAGTTCGTGCATCAAAAGATGGAGTTGTTAAATTTGCAGGATGGAGTGGGGGATATGGCCTTTGTGTTTTTATAAAGCATCAATTTGGATATGAAACGGTTTATGGACATTTGTCTAAAGTAAATGTTAAAGAAGGGCAGAAAGTTAAGGCTGGACAGCTTATAGGTAAGGTTGGAAATACAGGTCGATCAACTGGCTCACATCTTCATTTTGAAGTGAGAAAATTTGGTAAACCATTAAATCCACTTAGAGTTTCAGGGCTAGGGAAAAGTAGAGGCAGGTGGTATTAATGGATAAAATTTTACTTTATCTTCTTGAGAGAGATGATTTTGTTTCTGGAGAAGAGATTTCTGAAAAATTTTCTATTTCAAGAACTGCTGTATGGAAGCACATTAACAATGCAAGAGAGATCGGAGTAGAAATTGAGTCAGTAACTGGTAAAGGTTATAGAATAAAAAAAATACCGAACGATAGAATCATTCCAGAGATTATATATAGAGATTTAAAAAGTCTTTCACCTGAAATTATCTATTTAAACGAAGTTAATTCAACGAATGATTTTGCAAAAAATAATATTAATAATTTTAAAAATAAAGACTATTTGATAATTACTGATAATCAAACTAAGGGTAGGGGGCGATTTGAAAGAGAATGGAAGAGTGAGAAAGGACTTGATTTAACTTTTTCATTTATTATTCATCCAGATATAGAAATAAAGAGTTTTTATCATTTTACTATAATGGCTGCTTTGAGTGTTTTTAATGCATTAAAGTTTTTTATTGAGGATTTTAAACCTTTAAAGATAAAATGGCCAAATGATGTATATTACAATTTTAAAAAGATTTGTGGTATACTTTCAGAAATGATTGCTGAAGAGGCTCGATTAAAAAATTTAATAATCGGAGTTGGAATTAATATTAATTCTATTCCATCACTTGAAACAGCAATTTCTCTCAAACAGATAACCAATTCCATTCACGATAGACATAAAATTTTGGTATTGTTTTTGAAAAATTTTTATCAATATTATAAAATTTATCCTCAGAAATTTGATATTATTTTTGCAGAATGGAAGAAGAATTTGAAAAATCTTGGTGAAGAAGTAAGTTTTAAATATGGTGATGAGCTTATTTCTGGAAAGTTTCTGGATGTGGATAGAGAAGGTTTTGTTAAAATTGATACAAGCGAAGGAGTTAAAACATTTTATAGTGGGGAATTTTTGTAGGTGAAAAAATTCTACGAAATATTAACAGAAGAAGAGTTGTTTTCTTTGATAAAATATGATAAAATAGCTGAAAGAGAATTTTATAAAAGATATAAAAGAAAAGTAAAAAACATAGTAAAGAATTACAAGATAAATTCACTTGAAAGGGAAGATTTGATTCAAGAAGGTATGATAGGCCTTTTCAAAGCCATTGAAACCTTTGATGAGACTATGAAGGTTAAATTTTCTACTTATGCTAACAAGTGTATAGAAAATCAAATTAAAAATGCACTCAATGTCTTATGGAAGTATAAAAAAGCAGAGTTATCCTCTGAAGAAAAACTTGAAGAATTAGTGGAGATAAATGATCCAGAACTCAAAGCTATTGAAGATGAAGCAGAGAGGAATATAAAGAACTATATTGAGAACTTTGATACTATTGAAAAAATAGTAATTGAAAAGTTTATAGATGGTAAAAAATATAAAGAAATAGCTTTAGAGCTTAATATTTCGGTTAAGAAGGTTGATAATATTCTTTCAAAGGTAAGGAAAAAACTTGCGGAGTATATAAGGAATAAAAAATGAAAAAATTGCTTAACTTTCCATTTAACTGGCTTAAAAAGAAATTTAAATACTATGGCGGGGTTTTGGCTTTAATATTTTATTCTTTTATTGCATATTTTTCAAATAAACTTGGTAGAAAAAGAATCAATAGAGTGCTTATAACTCAGATTTTTTTTACTGGCAATCAGGCTCTTAAAATAATTACAATCGTTTCATTTGCTCTTGGTGCTATAACCATTTTACAACTTTTCACTCAATTGAGTCAGATTGGTGCTCTTGAATTTGTTGGTAAAATACTTAACATTGTAATAGTAAGGGAACTCGGGCCTGTTATTACTTCGTTTATTGTTTTAAGTCGTTCGGGGACTGCCATTGCGGCTGAAATAGGGACAATGATGGTTAATGATGAGATTAATGCTCTTGAAATGTTAGGGATTGATACTTTAAGATATATTGTTTTTCCACGTATAGCTGGAATGGTAATTTCCGTTTTCTTTCTTACTATTTATTTTAATGCAATTGGTATTCTTGGAGGAATGCTTGTTGGGGCAATTTACAATATTTCTTTTGAAATGTTTTCGAGTTATGTTCTCAATGCTATTAACTATTTTGATATTTTTATGAGCCTGTTTAAGGGTGTGGTATTTGGATTATTTATTTCTGCAATTTCTATCTATTATGGCTTTCAGGCATTTACTTCTACACAGGTTCCTCAGGTAACTACTAAGGCTGTTGTAAGTTCTATTTTTGCACTTTTTGGTCTTGATCTTTTTATAACTCTTGTGAGCTATATGTGAGAATTTTATGGTAACAATAGAAATAAAAGATTTAAGTGTGAAATTTGAAGATTATTTTGTTCTTAAGAATGTTAATGATTATATCTCAAAAGGTGAGATATATTGTATTTTTGGTCCTACAGGAGCAGGTAAGACTACGCTTCTAAAGACTATGGTGGGGCTTGTCTTTCCACACAGTGGAAAGATTTATATTGAAGGTAAAAATTTATCAAAATTTTCTCAGAAACAGATGCTTGATTTTCATAAAAACTGTGGTTTTGTTTTTCAAAATGCCGCTTTGATAAGTAATCTTTCTATCTATGAAAATTTATCACTTTATTATAATTATCATACAAATATGAAAGAAAAAGAGATTTATGAGATTTCCGATTATTATCTCAAGCAATTCAATTTTGATAACGATCTTTCCTTAAGACCTGCTTCCTTGTCTATTGGAGAAAAGATGATAGTAAACATTGTAAGAGCTATTTCTCATGATCCCGACTATTTATTTTTTGATAATCCATTTGCGAGTCTTGATATAACAAACCAGAGGAAAGTAAAAAAGTTGATTTTTGAAATGAAGGAAAAAAATAAAACTATACTTGTAGTCACAAACGATGCAAAAACTCTCTTTGAGATAGCTGATAAAATTGCAATTCTTGAGGAAGGTGTTATAATAGAAAAGGGTAATAAAGATGAAATATTTAACACAAATAATCAAAGGGTAAAAGAGATTTTGTCAAGTTAAAATGGAGGTTTTATGCCTTTTACTTTCAGGGCAATGGAGAAACTTGTGGCTGCTTTTGTTGTTCTTGGGCTTATATTTTTTGTGGTAATGATAGTTTTACTTGGTAGAGGAAGTTATGTTTTCAGGTTTAAAGATACATATTATACAATACTTAATGAAAGTTATGGTTTCTCTTCTGGTAGCCAGATAAAGTATAAAGGGCTCAATATAGGGAAGGTAAAGAGTGTTAAACTTATGGAAGATGAAAATGTGAAGGTTGAATTTATAATTTTGAGAGAATATAGAAATTATATAAGAGAAAATAGTGTAATGAAGGTTCAGTCAACAATACTTGGTAGTGCAAACTTTGTTCTTATTAAACCAGAGGGGGTTAATTATAAAATTATAGAACCAGGTGGTAGGGTTCTTTCTTCTGATGATGAAGAAGGAATGATGGTCCTAAAAAAATATGATGAATCACTTAAGAAAGATGATTTAACTGCCACTGCAAAAAAGATTCTTGATAATATTGATAGCTTAAAACCGGTTATAAACCAAACGATGTATAATGTCAAAGATATTACAGAAGGTTTAAAGGTTATAGTAAATAATTTTAAAGAGATTGCCGTTGAACTCAATTCTACAAACAATACAATAGGTAGCATCGTTAAAGATAAGAAGTCTTTACTTAACAAAATAGACGGAATGCTTGTTTCTATAGATACGACTCTTAAAAACATAAGTGATATTTCTACAAAATTTAAAAATACACCAGATGACGTCAAAGGAACAATGGTTCTTCTTCAGGAAAATCTTATAGAGTCAAAAAAGGTTCTCATCGGACTTAAGAATTTGCTTGGTGGTGAAAAAGAAAGCGCTCAAAATATTCAGATAGGAGAAAGAGAAAGATGAAAAAATTTGCTTTTATTTTGCTTGTTTTTCTTTTTGGCTGTGGAAGTAAAGATACAACTATAAAAACTCAGGTTAAATCAAATATAGAAGAGTTTAAGAAAACAGGATATTCCTTTTATAGAAAAGGAAATGTTAATAATGCAATTGAGTATTTTAAAAGAGGTATTGAATTAGCATATTCTGTTGATTCTACTTATCAACTTGTTGAATTGTATTGTGCACTTGGTGATATTTATTTAAGTATTGGAGATATTGAAAATGCTTCAAATAATATTTTTACGGCTGAAAAGATAGAAAAATATGAAAGAAGCAGAAATTCTTTCACAGTGCTAATATCTATTGCAAAATATTATAGTAAACTTTTTGATAAAACAAAAAATGAAAGTTTTATTGAGAAATCGGAGTATTACTTTGAAATAGCAAAAAAGAATATACAAACTGATGAAGATTGGGCAGTTTACCACAATAACTTTGGGAAATTGATGATGAAGTTAAACAAGTATTCTGTAGCTTTACAGAATTTTGAAAAAGCCATTAAAATCAATGAAAGTAAAAAGAATTTCCTTGGCGCAGCTGACAATTTCTACAACATTGGAATTTTGTATGAGCGAACTGGTGAATATGAAAAAGCACTTTTTAACTATAAAAAAGCTCTTCAGAATGATAAACTTGTTGAAAATTCAGATGGTATTTATATGGACAATAAAAAGATAGCTCTTATGTATAGCAAACTTGGTAATAAAGAGATGGCAAAATATTACTTTGAAAAGGCTAAATTGGTGGCAATAAGCCTTAACAATAAAGATTATGTTGAAGAAATAGAAAAATTGATGAAAGAATAAGATTTTTAGTTAAAGAATGTTGAAAAAATGTGTTTTTTAAGAAAAACTAACTATCCAAATAGGTTATAAAAATTTTAAGTTTTTAAAGTATAAATTTTGGTAGTTTCAAAATTTTTTACACAGAAAAGGATAAATATCTTCAGTAATTGCCATTTAAAGAAAAAACTAATAATTGGGTTATTGGGCGGTACTGGAATCGAACCAGTGACCCCCTGCGTGTCGAGCAGGTACTCTAAACCATCTGAGCTAACCGCCCATATATCTTAAATTATACATTATTTTTTTTTATTTTTCAAGAAATAAAGGTAGAATATGGAAAATCTTATCTTAAATTTTATTGAAAAAAATCCGAAAGATGCATTTTGTATTTTCAGAGAAGATGGAGAAATCATTTATTCAAATAATCTTTTTAAAGAATTTTTTCACAGTTCAAATTTTTATGATTTGATTCTTGACAATGAAGTAAAGGAAAAAATTAAAAATTCAAAAAGTCTTTTTGAGTATGTTTCTATTCTTAATTCTATAGTTGAACAAAAACCATTCCTCATAAGAGTTTTCTACAAAGATGGAATGTTCTATTCTTCTCTGGTTGATTTTTCAAATCATAAAGAGATAGTTTTTGAACTTAATAAGTTTAAAAAAATTGCTTTAGATATGCCAGTAATTATAATCATCTTTGATAGAGATTATAAAATTAACTTTGTTAATAAACTTTTTTCTTCCTATTTTGGATCAGGTAATAATAAAAATTTAATAGATTTATTAAAAGATAAAGTTTCGGAAGATTTTATAGTTAGTTTAAAAGAGTATATTGAAAATGAGAAAGATATAGATGGTAGAGTTATTTTGAAATTCAAGGATAAAAATATTCTTTTTTCAGTAAATCTTATAACTGTGAAAGAAGGGAATGTATTTAATTATGCACTTGTTTTAAAAGATCTTGCATTTCAAGAAAAAGTGGCAGAAGAAATGACAAAAATGAGTAAATTTGAATCTTTAAAATTTATTACAGATGGGGTGAGTCATGATCTCAACAATGTTTTGGCCTCTCTTGTGGGAAATATATCTTTAGCTAAACTTTTAATCAAACCAGACTCAAAAGCATATTCTTTTATTGAAGAGGCAGAAAATGCATGTAGTAGAGCAAAGGATTTGAGTTTGAAACTTTTGTCCATAGCTAAGGGACTTCCAATGATGAAAAAAGAGATAAATATAAATAAAATACTTCTTGAGACTACTAATTTTATATTGAGAGGAAAATTTTTTGATCTTAATATAAAGTTAATAACAGAGTTTGAGAAGGAAGAATTCAAAATTAATGCCGATGAAGGTCAGATAATTCAGGTGATTGATAATATAGTTACAAATGCCTGTCAGGCTATGCCTGATGGTGGGGAGATAACTATAGGGACAAAGGAAGTTGAAATAGTTGAGAATAGAAATTATTTTCCAATTAAATCAGGGAGGTATTTGTGTATTTATATCAAAGATACTGGTAAGGGAATATCTCCTCTTATAATTTCAAAGATTTTTGATCCATATTTTACTACAAAAGAAGGTGGAAATGGAATTGGCTTAAGTATTTCTTTTTCTATTATAAAAAATCATAGAGGATACATTGATGTAATTTCTCAAATAGGGGTAGGGAGCACATTTTTCATATATCTTCCATTCGATTAGTCTTCAAATTTGTAGCCACTCATAGCTAGCATTATCAAAGCAGGAGTATAAAAAGCCCACGAGAGTATAAAACCAGCTTCAGACCAGCCTGGTACCCTGAGATTATATATTTGCCCAGTTAATTCCATAAGAAAATATGAAATACTTCCTAAAAAAATTAGCACAGCATTTGTGGTGGGAAATAATTTATACATAAATGTAGCAATTCCAGTCCAGAGTGATAGAATTACTAAACTTCCATAGATAATTGTAATAATAAGTAATCCTTTCTGAACAAGTTCTTTATAAAATATCACCACAATAGCAATAAGAATGATGAAAAAAGAGAGACCAAATAAAACTCTTTTAAAAGTATCTTCTTTAAGAAAACTGAAGCATTTTGAATGTCTGATTATAAGAATTAAAACAGAAAAAATAAAAAATACAGCTCCTATCATAAAGATTGTCTGGTTTTCATACCAGTAGTTGTTTGTAGTTATAAAAATATCGCCTATTGAAGCTAAAGGAAATGCTATTCCAAGCATTATTGTGTCGATTTTTGATAAGCCATCTTTACCTATCATAAGAGCAATTATAGTAGCAAGAAAAGAAGAGATAAGTTTTACAATTGGTGAGTAGTTTTGATCAAAACCTACGAAAATTGAGAAGTAGTCTGTTGCAATAAATGACCCTGTTAGTCCTATGATAGTAGCTATAATTATTATGAGGAAGATTTTTTTAATTGTTGACATTTTGCCCCCCTTAAACATCAAAACATATTATACATATATCGTCTTTATGTTTTGAATTTTTTTGTTTCAGATCATTGTTTATCTTGAGTTCAAGTTTTTTAAGAAAATCTTTTGGGGAAAGTTCAAAATTTTCAAGTAAGAAGTCAAAAAACTTGTCCTTATCAAGCTGCATTTCTTCATTTGTTCTATCATAATCGTTATTGTAAACCCAATCCATAAGACCATCAGTATAGAAAATAATTCTTGTATCTGGAGAGATATTTATTGAATAGTTGTTATAAAAACAGTTGCATGATGAATTACAGTATATTCCAAGAGCAAATGATTTTACGTTCTTGTTTTCTATCTGGGTAATCTTGTCTTTTTTTACTATAAAAGGCATTGGGTGAGCAGCACTGCAATATATAAATTCTCTTGTGTCATATTTAAAGGTTCCCATAAAAGCTGTAACATACTGGTCAAACGCTTCTTCAGCAAGGTTGTTGTTCAAATATAACAAAAATTGAGCAGGATCACTGAAATTTTCCTTTTTGTATTGAAGAATAAAGCTCTTTATCATTGATGTTATTATTGCTGCTGGCATTCCATGACCTGCAACATCACAGATAAATATGGTAAGTTCGTTTTTTTCTTTATTCTCAATAAAATAGAAAAAATCCCCCCCAACATTCGCTATTGGTTGATAAAAGAAGGATATTTTATCACTTGGTGTCGATGTGGGTAAGAGTTGTAATTGAACCTTTCTTGCCATTTCTAGTTCTTTTTGATAATGAAAGTTTCTTTCTATTACTTCATAAAGTAAAAGTTTGTTTGATATTGATATACTTATTTGTTCTCTCAATGAAAAGTAGAAGATTGGATCAAGTGAATCAACTTCTATAACTATGAAACCAAATTTGCTATTTCTTACTACAAGAGGAAGTATTAAAAAATTGTGGGGTTTTTCATCTTCAAGTTCTTCTGGAATGAGATTTTTTGTGTTAAAAATTATTTCTTCATCTTCTATTTGTCGCTTGTCTGGTATTGCTACAATAGCCTTTGAAATATCAACATTTTCTTCAAACAGATTTAAAGTAAATAAACCTTTGTTGAGTTTTGGAAGGATTTCTTCAATAGATTGTTTTAACTCTTTGTCGTTATGACTTGCAAGAATTCTTTGAATTAATAAATCTAATTTTTCATTAAAGTGTCTCTTTTCTATGATTATTTTATTAAAATGATTTATAGTGTAAGCAAATATGATGTCATTTATATCTTTGAAAATTTTGTCAATATTGTTTACTAAAGTTTCATTCAAGGTTATTCTTATTAATATAAGGTGTCTTAACTCCTCAAAAACCTTTTGTAAAAATTTTAATTTATTTTCATC
>FQKF010003295.1_pt1 | contig 32923 bp, 34 predicted proteins | sample 1504521 | NCBI WGS metagenome assembly FQKF01 (sample SAMEA4475357, study PRJEB15587) | soil metagenome | biome: Soil; feature: Field | place: India | collected 2015-03-11 | depth 0 m
CACACGCCCCTCAAACGTGCGTGTCTACCAGTTCCACCACTTCGGCTAATTATAATAATAGCAAGAAATAATTCGGAATTTCAACTGCAGGGAACAGTGACTGACATGTGGTATAATTTTCTATGGATCCAATTAGTCATACTCTCTCAGGCTTAGTATTCAGTAAGACTATAACTAAAAATAAAGTTTTAATTATTATTTTTTTAGTATTCTCTCTACTTTCTGATGTTGATTTATTATTGAGAATTCATAGTACAGAGTTGTTTCTAAATTATCATAGAGGCATAACACATGGAATACTTGCATTGTGCCTTTTACCTCTAATTCCTGCTTTTATTTTCAGGGGCAAAATTGGATTTTTAAAAACCTATTGTTTTGCCTTTTTAGGTTATTGCCTACATCTTTTATTGGATTTTACTAATCAATACGGCATAAAAATTCTTTCCCCCTTTGATTGGAACTCCTATGATCTTTCATTAACTTTTATAGTAGATCCTTACGTTATTTTTACTTTGTTAATTGCTCTTATTTTATCTATAAAATTTAAAAAACAGGCAAAAATTTTTTATATTTTTTCGATACTTTTAATAGTAACTTATATAGGAGTAAAGGCTTATTTTAAAGGGGAAGCAAAAGAATTTTTAAAGCAAAAAATTGAAGCCCATCAATACAGAGTCTATCCTTTACCGAATGATTTTTTAAGATGGTGGTTTGTAGCAAGGTTTTCTGATGAATACATAACAGGTTGCGTAGATTTATTTGGACAACGCATTTATATAGACAGAAGATATAGAATAAAAAATGATGAGGTAATTTTAAAATCTAAGGAATCTGAGTCAGTAAAGGCTCTTGTTAATTTTGCTAAACATCCTGCAACAGAGATAAAGAAAGAGGGAGATACAGTATTAGTAATATGGCGTGAACTATCCTATGGATTCCTTCCTGATGATAGATTTACTGCAAAAGTTTGGCTTAAAGAAACTTCTCAGGGTTATAAAATCATAAATTCAAAACTTAAAATATGAAGGTTTGTGAAATTTTCCCAAGTATTCAAGGAGAAGGTTCTCTTGTAGGAATTCCTATGTTGTTTGTAAGATTAACGGGATGTAATCTCAGATGTACTTACTGTGATACCAAGTATGCTTATACAGAGGGTAATGATTTTTCAGTTGAGGAAGTTTTGAAAAAAATAAGGAACTTTAAATTTAAGTATGTAGAAATAACAGGTGGTGAGCCTTTACTACAACAAGAAGTTTACCCTCTTATAGATAATCTTGTTAGGGATTTTAATGTTGTCCTTGAGACAAACGGTTCAATATTAATAGAAAGGATAAACTCTCAAGTAAAGATAATTCTTGATATCAAAACGCCTGGCAGTGGAATGAGTGATAAAAATTTACTTGACAACATTAAATTTCTCAAAGAAAAAGATGAAATTAAATTTGTTATCACTGATAGAAATGACTATGATTGGTCAAAAAATTTTATTAAAAGTTATCCTACAAAGGCAAAGGAAATTTTATTTTCTCCAGCTTTTGGATTACTTGAGCCAAGAAAACTTGCAGAATGGATTATTCAGGATGGTCTTAATGTAAGACTTAATATTCAAATGCATAAATATATCTCAATAAAATAGTTATTTTAAGGCTTGTAGTATTTTTTTTTCTTTGGAAGATATTCCTGCTCCACATATCCACCATAATCATGGGGATATTTATAACCTTTGCCATGACCAAGTTTTTTTGCTCCAGGATAATGGGAATCTTTTAAGTGGTCAGGTACAGAAAGAGTTTTTTCCTTTTCCATATCTTTTAAGGCTTCTTCAATTGCCCTATAGGAAGCATTACTTTTTGGCGCAGTTGCCACATAAATGGCAGCCTGTGCAAGGATTATTCTTGCCTCAGGCATTCCAATAAATTCTACTGCCTGAGCTGCTGTATTAGCAACTAGCAATGCCATAGGGTCTGCATTACCTATATCTTCACTTGCAGCAATAACAATCCTACGGGCTATAAACCGAGGGTCTTCACCAGCGTAAATCATTTTTGCAAGCCAGTACACAGTCGCATCAGGGTCACTGCCACGCATGCTTTTTACGAAGGCAGATACTGTATCATAGTGTTGATCCCCTTCTTTATCATAGACAATATGTTTTTTCTGGATGCTTTCTTCAGCGATATTGACATCTATAAAAATATTGCCATTTTTATCTGGTGGAGTTGTTAAGGCTGTTACTTCAAGGGCGGATAGGGCTTTTCTTGCATCACCATCGGAGTATTTAGAAATGTGATTTAATGCTTCGTCAGTGATTTTAATATTTAATTTCCCTAATCCACGTTCTTTATCCACAAGAGCATTCTTCAGAATTCTTATAATTTCTTCCTCTGATAGAGGTTTTAATTCAAAAACATGACTTCTTGAGAGAAGAGCGCTATTTAAATAAAAAAAAGGATTTTCAGTAGTAGCACCTATTAGTATAATGTTTCCTTCTTCAATATCTGGTAAAAGAGCATCTTGAGAAATTCTGCTTAATCTGTGTATCTCATCTATGAATAAAATTGTTTTATCTCCCTTTTTTATTCTTTGTCTCCCATTTGCTAAATGTCTTCTTATTTCCTCTATATTCAAAGTTGATGCATTAAGCCATTGAAAGGATGCCTTTGTTTTATTGGCAATTATTCTTGCAAGGGCTGTTTTACCAACACCTGGAGGACCATAAAGTATAAGAGAGGTTATTTTATCTGAATCAATTGCTCTTTTAAGTAATTTGCCTTCACCTAAAATATGAATTTGTCCCACATATTCCTTTATATCTCTAGGGGCCATTCTAGCTGCGAGAGGTTGATTTTGCCATATGATTTTATCCTCATCAAATAAACTATTCATCTTACATTACCTAACATTTTTATAAATTCTTTGAGCAGTTCTTTATCATAATGTTTCTTCTCCCTTGTGAGAACAGAAAGACTAAAAAAGGGAGTTAATGGAGCTTTATAGGGTCTTCTTGTGGTCAGGGCATCGTAGCAGTCAGCAATAGCAGTTACTCTGCCAAAAATATCGATTTCATCATCTTTTATTCCATAGGGATATCCTGTTCCAGTAAGCTTCTCGTGATGTTGAATTATAGCAGTAAGGGATTCTTTTGGAACATCTTTATTGTCTTTTATAATTTCATAACCAATAACTACATGTTGCTTTATTATTTGATATTCTGTATCTGTAAGTCGACCCTGTTTATTAAGGATTTCATGAGGGATTTTTGTCTTACCTAAATCGTGTAAAATTGCACCTATTCCAAGTTTTTGAATATTTTCTTTTTCCATTTTTATGTGTATTCCTAACCCTATTGAGAGTACTCCTACATTAATACTATGAGTGTAGGTATAATAATCATAGCCCCTTAGGGTAAGTAAAGTGTAAATAGATTCGGGTTCTTCTATTATTTGGTTAATGATATCATCCACTAAAAAACCGACTTTTTTAATTTTCTCACCGCTACGTGGATCTTTTAATAATTCTTTCATTAATACTTTTGAGTTTTCTTTAAATATCAAATTCTTAAGGATTTTTTCATCTTCTTTAGATAGAATTATTTTTTTCAAAATTTCCGGAAGGCTTTTAATATATTCTTCATAGAATGGAATGTCTTTATCTTCAATCACAAAATCTCCTTCTAATTCTAAAATATTTTTTTCTATTTTTACGGGATTAATGATTGATGCATCAACTACTTTTTTTAATTCAAAACCCTTCAGATTGTATATAGAAAAATTAACTTTTGTTTCAGGAACGAGCAGCCTTTTATCAATTTGATAGTGTTTTTCTTTAAAAAAGGAATAATTATTGAATGCGATTTTAATATCTTGAACTTTAGGTTTTGCCTTTTTTTGAGTAAGATATAGTTCTAAATTTTTTATTTCTTCCCTGTTGATATAAACATTATCAAAGCCTTTTTCTCTGAGAATTTCAAGAAATATTTTATTTAAAACGTTCCCTTTATTAAAAATTTTTTTTGTAACATTATTTTCCTTTACATAGACATTGAAAGGCAAGGCAACTCCGGTCACAAGTCTTTCTATTGGTACTTTAACTAATCCTTCCTGTGGAGGAATTTCTGTAATAAGACACTTAAAGTTGAGAGCCATGAAATAATTATCTCAAAAATTAGGGTTTAATGTAAAATATTAAAAAATGGAAAATATTATCTATCCAGAGAATTTAAATAATTCTTATACAAATTCATTTTTTACAGATAAAACTTTTGATATTAAAAAATTTTCAGAAAAATACCAAGTCTATATGCCAATTCAAAAACATACAGATAGAGTTTTGATTTTTTCGGAAGATAGAAATCCAAAGATTGCTGATGCGGTTATAACAAGTAAAAAAGGTATATTCATTGGAGTAAAAGTTGCAGATTGTTTACCTATTCTTTTAGCTGATTCTACCAAAAAAGTAATAGCTGCTGTACATGCAGGATGGAGAAGCACAGCAAAGGGTATTTTAAAAAATACTTTAAAGCAAATGTATGACTTATTTAGTTGTCGGTCAAAAGATATTTTTATCGCAATGGGTCCGAGCATAAGAGGTTGTTGTTATGAAGTGGGGCAGGAGGTTATCGATGCCCTAAAGGCTCAAACATTATCCGATGAATATATTGTATGTTTAAATGGTAAAAAACATATTGACCTTGCAATCGCTAATAAGATACAGGTATTATCTATGGGGATAAATATTAACAATATATGGGTTTCAAAAGATTGTACATATTGCAATCATGAACGTTATTTTTCTTATAGATTTCATGGTAAAGAAGCTGGCAGACAATATGGAATAATAGGTATGTTAGAGTTATAGTATAAAAAATCGGGGTGTAGCGCAGATTGGTAGCGCGCACGGTTCGGGACCGTGGTGTCGGAGGTTCAAATCCTCTCACCCCGATAAAAGCAGAAGGAGAAAATTAATGTTAAAAGACATTTATCTTTTTTGGTTTGGTTTTTACTTTAGATAATCTGCCTCTGGCAGTTTAGTCTGACTTAGGATATAAAGGCAGGCAAGTCAGGGGCAGATCGAGCCCCTTTTTGTCTGCCTTTTTTAGTTAAATATTAATAAAAGGAGGATTTAAAGATGGTAATTGTAATGAAACCAGAAGCAACAGAGGCACAGCTTAAAGAGGTTATATCTAAGATTGAGGAGCTTGGATATAAACCTCATATTATTTACGGTGCCACAAGGAACGTGATTGGTGCAATAGGTGATGAGAGGGGTAAATTTATCCTTCAGAGCCTTGAAGTTATGGATGGTGTGGAAGCTGTTATTCCCATATTGAAGCCTTATAAATTGGCATCTAAAGAAGTAAAGAAAGATAAGACAATTATTGATGTAAAGGGAGTTTTTATTGGTGGAAGTGAAGTAATAATTATAGCGGGTCCTTGTGCTGTAGAGAATGAAGAGCAAATTTTTAAAACAGCAACTGCTGTTAAATCTTATGGAGCACACATTTTAAGAGGTGGTGCCTATAAGCCAAGAACATCCCCCTATTCCTTTCAAGGACTTGGAGAAGAAGGATTAAAACTTCTTAAAAAAGCAGGTGAATTGGCAAATATGCCTGTGGTAACAGAGGTTGTTAATCCCGAGCATGTCGAGCTTGTCAGTGAGTATGTGGATATTCTTCAGATAGGTACGCGCAATTCACAAAATTTTGAACTTTTGAAGAGAGTTGGTCAGGCTTCTAAACCAGTTATTCTTAAAAGAGGTATGTCAATGACAATTAAAGAATGGCTGATGAGCGCCGAATATATACTTAGTGAGGGTAACATGAATGTAATTCTATGTGAAAGAGGAATTAGAACTTTTGAAACTGCTACAAGAAATACACTTGATTTATCAGCTGTAGCAGTTTTAAAAGAAGAGACTCATTTGCCTATAATTGTTGACCCTTCTCATGCGACTGGTTATGCTAAATATGTTGGCCCAATGGCCTTTGCTGCTGTTGCAGCCGGTGCAGATGGCATAATGATAGAGGTACATCCTCAACCTGAAAAGGCTTTTTCTGATGGACCACAGTCTATTAATTTCAAAACCTTTGCTGAAATTATAAATAGAATACACCAGTTTGCTCAGGTTGCAGGGAGAGTTTAACCATATTTGATTTTCATAAATATTATAGAAAAAATGAGAATTAGGGAGAAGAAATTGGCTATTATTACAGGAATTTCATTTATTAGCAAACCATATAAAAACCACAATGCGATTCCAAAGGCAAGAAATACAAACATCATAAGGGATATGTCTTTTGCAGACTTAGTTTTATATATTTTAAGAGCCTGTGGAATTAGGGCAGAGGTTGTTATGATGCCAGCTATAAGCCCTATCACATCAGAGAAATTTTTAAATAAATCCATTGCAATGTTCATAAGTAATATTTTATTATTAAATAAATTTTTTATAAAATGAATCAAGTTGATAAAATAAGAATCGAAATTCAAAAGCTGAAGAAGCTACCCACACTATCACATTCAGCAGAGAAAATTTTAAGTTTAACGAGTAGTGAACTTACCCATCTTGATGAATTAATAGCTATTATAGAGAATGATCCTCCGATTTTATCAAAAGTTCTTAGCATTGCCAATATAATGTGTCTTGGATATTCTGGACCTATAACAAATCTTAAAGATGCCCTTTTCAAAATTGGTTTTAATAATCTTAAAAATGTAGCTTTGAGCGTATCCATATTTAGCCTTTTTAGAGTTTCAGGGCAGAGAGAAAAAACATATAAAAAACTTTTTAAACATTCTATCGCTACAGGAATAATAAGCAAATATATATCTGAGGAATTTCTTGATATTCACGATGAATCTGCCTTTACTGCAGGTATATTACATGACCTAGGATTGTTTGCTCTTAATCACTTGTATTATGAAGCCTATCTAAAGATTGAAAATTTAGTTTTAATTGGGAAAAATTTATCAGAAGCAGAAAATGAAGTGATAGATTTAGATCATTCCATAATTGGAAAATGGCTTTCAGAGTGGTGGGGTTTACCTGAGGAAATTGGAGAAGTCATTTTATATCATCATGAAGACCCTGGGAAATTAGACAATAAATTTAGAAGAAATATCGCCCTAATTCATCTGGCAAATTATGTGGCAGAAAAAATAGGATATCCCATATACAATGGAGGAAAAGAGTCAGTTTTCTATGAATCCGGAGTTTACAGTTTATTAACATTACCAGAGATAGGAGATTTAATAAATCATATAAAATCGGAATTACCTTTGGAGGAGATAAATACTTTATGAGAGAATTTCTGCATCAATTGGCTAAAATCTTAAATATTCCAAATTTTGAGAAGATAGATGAGGAAGTTTTAAAAAATTTAATTTTCGAAAGCTTAGGAAAAAGTTTGAGATTAGAAAAAAGTTTATTTAATTTATTTGAGGAAACCTCTTTTAGCTCAGAATTTAGTATTAGGGTGACAGCTTTAATTAATTTATTAATCAAAAGAATATATGAAGAAAGGGATAAGAATTTAAAAGATTTTATAAAATTTTCATTAGAGGAATTTGCTCGATTACTGCCAATTGAAAATATATCCTATATGGAAAAGCATCCAAAATGGAATTATCTTTTGTTGAAAGTAGCTTCTGGTAAGATAAAATATAAAGATTTTAAAGTAAAAAAGTTCCCCATAGAAAATTCAATATCTGGAAATGCATATAAAAGCGGTACATATATTTATGTGCCTAATACGTTGTTAGATAGTAAGTTTAATAAAGGTCTATCTGATTTGCCAATTAAGGCTTTGCTTTCAGTTCCATTAAAAGAAGGAGATAGAATTATAGGGGTTTTGAATTTTTCTCATGCTATTGAAGAGGCTTTTAATGATATTTCTGTTTATTTGTTAGTTTCTCTTGCAAATCTTTTTTCTTCGATCGTTGCCTTATTTAATTTTTATACAGAAAAATCAAACTTTAATGCAAAACTTTTAAAGGAAGTAGAAAAAAAGACTTTAGAGATTCAGAAAATTAATCTCAAACTTTATAAAATATCCATAACAGATGCCTTAACAGATCTCTATAATAGAAGATTTTTCTTCCAAAGATTGGAAGAGGAATTTTCTAGATTTCTTAGATATGGAAGTGGCTTTTGCCTCGTTATTTTTGATTTCGATAGATTGAAATATATAAACGATAAATACGGTCACTTAGAAGGAGATAGGTGCCTAAAATTATTAGCAAAATGTTTAAAAAATAGAAGTCGTAAGGAAGATGTTATAGCCCGTATAGGAGGAGATGAATTTGCTTGCATACTTGTAGGAGCTGCAATAGAGGGTGCAGTAACTTTTATTGAAAGAATCAGAGAAGATTTAGCGAAGCAATATAAAAAAGAGACTTTAACTGTTAGTGCAGGATTAGGATGTCTTGGTAAAGGTCAAAAATTTAAATTTTATAAAAACCATAAAGAGTTTTTTAAACACGTAGATAAAGCCCTCCTTGAAGCAAAAAAAATAAGAAATCATATAAAAATCATTGAACATTGAAATTGACTAATAATATATGATAAATTTTAAATTTAGTGGAAAAGGGTCTTTGACCTTTTAAAACACATGCTCTATGTTATCCCGATGGTCCCCTTTGGGGTTAAGGGAGAAGAGCAGAGGGAAAGAACCATTTTAGGAGGTATCAATGGCAGTAGTAACAATGAAGGAACTTCTTGAAGCAGGAGCCCATTTCGGGCATCAGGTTAAACGTTGGAATCCCAAAATGAAAAAGTATATTTTTGCCGAACGTAATGGGATTCATATAATTGACCTTCAAAAAACAGTAAAAGGAATCGAAGAAGCTTACGATTTTGTTAAGGAAGTAGCTTCACGGGGAGAGGGTATTCTTTTTGTGGGAACAAAAAAACAAGCCCAAGAAGCCTTAGCAGAAGAGGCCAAAAGGGCAGGGGTATACTATATTAATCACCGTTGGCTTGGAGGTATGCTTACGAATTTTTCAACAGTTAGAAAAAGTGTTGAAAAATGGCAGAAAATTGAACAGATGAAAGAGGATGGAACACTTTATTTGCATACAAAAAAGGAAATTGCTAAGTTAGAAAAGGAAAGGCAGAGACTTGAGGCAAATCTAATCGGAATCAAAGATATGATGGAACTTCCTAAGGCTATTTTTATAATTGACATAAAAAAGGAAAAAATAGCTGTTGCAGAGGCAATTAAGCTGAACATTCCTATTGTGGCAATTGTTGACACAAACTGCGATCCCGACGTAGTTGACTATGTTATTCCAGGAAATGATGATGCTATAAGAGCTATAAAGCTTATAACCTCGAAAATAGCAGATGCTGTGCTCGAAGGTAAAGAGATATTTATCAAGAAAATTGAAGAGGAAGCCGAAAAATCTGCAATAAAGGAAAAAATACTCCAGGAAGAGGAGTATCAGAAATCAATGGATGAATATATAGAACAGTAAGGGAGGAATTGATATGGCAATAACTGCTCAGATGGTAAAAGAACTAAGAGAAAAAACAGGGGCTGGAATGATGGAATGTAAAAAAGCCCTGGAGCAATCAGGAGGAGATTTTAATAAAGCTTTGGAATATTTAAGACAGAAGGGGCTTGCAACAGCTCAGAAGAAAGCAGGTAGAGCCGCCTCTGAAGGTATAATAGCATCCTATATTCATATGGATAAAATAGGAGTTATGCTTGAGTTAAACTGTGAGACAGATTTTGTGGCAAGAAATGAGGAATTTCGTCAGCTTGCAAAGGATATAGCTATGCATATTGCTGCTTCTAATCCTCAATATATAAGTAGAGATGATGTTCCTCAGGAAATAATAGAGAAAGAAAGGGAAATATACAAAGCTCAGATAACAGGTAATAAACCCCCTCAGGTAGTAGAAAAAATTATTGAAGGAAAACTTGAAAAATTTTTTGAGGATATGTGCTTGTTAAATCAACCTTTCATAAGAGAACCTGAGAGAAAAATAGGAGATTTAATTACAGAAAAGATTGCAAAATTTGGAGAAAATATTGTAGTAAGAAGATTTGTTCGTTTTCAGGTAGGCCAGAGTGAGTAATCCCTTTTACAAAAGAGTACTTTTGAAACTTAGCGGTGAAGCCCTTATGGGTGACAAGGGCTATGGTATTGACCCTGACACTGTCAATTATATGGCAACCGAAGTAAAAAAAGCCTATGACTTAGGGATAGAAATAGCCATAGTTATAGGAGGAGGAAATATTTTTAGGGGTGTGGAAGCCGCTGAGCAAGGGATAGAAAGAGCTACAGCTGATTATATGGGAATGCTTGCTACAGTAATAAATGCTCTTGCCCTTCAAAATGCTCTTGAAAAAATAGGAGTTACTACAAGGGTTCAGTCAGCAATTGAGATGAGAGAACTTGCAGAACCTTATATTAGAAGAAAAGCTATGAGACATCTTGAGAAGGGAAGAGTCGTAATATTTGCAGCTGGCACAGGTAATCCCTATTTTACAACTGATACGGCTGCGGCTTTGAGGGCAATTGAAATCGGAGCTAATGTTATCCTTAAAGGCACAAAAGTTGATGGTATCTATTCTTCAGATCCGGTAAAAGACTCTAAAGCAAGAAAATTTAATACCTTAACCTATATGGATGTAATCAGAAATTCATTAAAGGTAATGGATTCTACTGCAATTACTCTTTGCATGGATAATAATCTTCCTATTGTGGTTTTTAATATTAAGAACAAAGACAGCTTGAAAAAAATAGTTTTAGGTGAGAAAATAGGAAGCATTGTTTTAAGAGAGGTGAAAGATGATGCAGGAGTTCAAGAAGAAAGCTAATGAAAAAATGAATCAAGCAGTAGAGGTATTTAAAAAAGATCTTTCTACCTTTAGAACAGGTAGAGCTTCTCTTTCTATTTTTGACAATATAAGAGTGGACTATTACGGAAGCATGGTTCCCCTTAATCAAGTGGCTACAATGGGAATTCCAGAACCAAGAACAATAACAATTCAGCCATGGGAACAAAGAATGATAGGTGAGATAGAAAAAGCTATAATGAAATCTGATCTCGGACTTACTCCCATCAATGATGGAAAAACTATAAAAATCAATATTCCACCCTTAACAGAGGAAAGAAGAAAGCAGCTTGTAAAGGTAGTAAGAAAAAGAGCAGAGGAAGCAAGGGTTGCGGTAAGAAATATAAGAAGAGATATTATTGAAGAAATTAAGAAGGCGGAGAAAGATAAAAAATTAAGTGAGGATGATTCCAGAAGAGCGCAGGATGAAATTCAAAAAATAACTAATTCTTTCATTGAAAAAGTAGACCAGATTCTTGAACAGAAAGAGAAAGAGATAATGGAGGTTTGAAAATAATGAAAATCGATAGTGAAAGAAAGGATAGACTAAAAAAAATGCTCAATAAGATGAAAGAGCAGATACTTCAGGAAGCCCGTGAGGAAATTAAAAAATTTCAAACAGGCGAAAAAAGACAGATTGTAGAAGCAGTTATGGATGATGCTGATTTGAGCGCCATAGATTTATCAGAGGATATTAGCTTAAAACAGCTCAGCACGCATAGAGATATTTTGAAGAAAATAGAAGAAGCCCTTAGGAAACTTGAAGAGGGTACTTATGGAATATGTGAAATGTGTGGAGATGAGATATCAGAGGAGAGATTAAAAATACTGCCTTTCGCTATATACTGTAGAGACTGTCAAGAAAACATAGAGATGATGGAGAAGTTTGAATCGGAGGAAGGTTAATAGATTATTTTTTCAAGAAATAACCCTTGGGGAGGAGCTGTTCTTAAAGGATTAGGTCTCCTCCCATTTTTTACTGCTTCCTCTATAGCTCTCTTTGTTAACCCCCCTCTCCCCACTTCAACTAAACAACCTACAATATTTCTTACCATGTATTTTAGAAAGCCATCTGCTTCGATCCTAAATTTGACAAAAGAGCCTTTTAAGTTCATATCAAGGAAATAAAGTTCCTCTGAGTGTTCAATTGTTAAATCATAAACTGTTCTTATTTTGTCTTTTACTTCAGTACTCCCTGAAAAAGGGGTAAAATCCTTTGTTCCTAAAAAGAGCTCCTTTGCCTCTTCCATGTGATACAGATTGAGTCTTCTTTCATAGTGCCAGACATACCTCTGAAGAAAGGGATTACAGTCTTCGCCATAGCAGACATAGTATAAATAAGATTTTTTCTTAACAGAATATTGAGGATGAAAGTTTTGCTCAGACTCTTCAATATCTGTTATTCTTATATCAGAAGGCAGCAAGGCATTCATTGCTTTTTTAAGTTTATTGATAGGGAAATTAATATCCCAATTGAATGTAGCTACTTGTCCCAATGCATGTACACCTGCATCAGTTCTACCAGCTCCTCGAATTTTGATATTTTTTTTAAAAATTTTACCTAAAGCCTCTTCTATCTTAGCCTGAATGGTTTGTCCTTTCTTTTGTCTTTGCCACCCTAAATAGTTAGTGCCATCATACTGAATTGTGAGTTTAATCCTTACCATATTTTAAAATTATAACATCTCTGTTAAAATACTTTATGTATAAAATGGGTACTGCAAACTTACCACTTCATGGGGGTAAAGCACCTCAATGGCTTTTCAGACGAATGCAAGCCTTATCAAGAACGATTTTGGAGTTGATGGTTCTTGAACTGGGAAGACAAGAGGTAATAAGAAAAATATCAGACCCTTTTTGGTTTCAAGCTCTTGGATGTGTTTTAGGATTTGACTGGCATAGCAGCGGAGTTACAACCACAGTTACGGGTGCTATTAAAGAAGGACTGAAAGGTTTGGAAAAGGAATTGGGAGTATTCATAGCTGGAGGTAAAGGGAGAAGGGCTCTTCAGACACCTGATGAGATCATACAATATGCTGAACAAATGGGCTTTAATCCCAATCCTCTCATTCATGCAAGCAGGATTTCGGCAAAGGTTGATAGCGCTGCCATACAGGATGGCTTTGCTCTTTATCACCATACAATTTTTTTTACTTCTGAGGGTCACTGGTGTGTTATTCAGCAAGGTATGAACGAAGAAGTAAGAATGGCCAGGCGATATCATTGGTTGAGTCTTAATCTTAAAAGCTTTGTAGAGGAGCCTCATAATGCTGTTTGTTGCGACATCAGGACTAAAACTCTAAATTTTACTGTTAGAGAATCATCTGCCCTGAGAAAAGCGGCTGTGGAAATTTCAAAGGAAAAGCCTGAAAAGGTAATGCAAAATATTTTAAAGATTAAAGAACTTAACTTACCTTTGAGGCATAACATAACACTTAATGACATAAGAGCTGAAAATCTTCATAAAGTTTTACTCCAAACCTATAAAAAGCAGCCTTCGGATTTTGATACTCTTCTTTTAATTAAAGGCTTAGGAGCTAAAACTTTAAGAGCCCTTGCATTAACAGCAGAGATTATTTATGGCACTCCTCTTTGCTTTAAAGACCCTGCAAGATACAGTTTTGCCCATGGTGGCAAGGATGGCACACCCTATCCAGTAAATAGAGAGACTTATGATAGAACTATTGAAATTATGAGAAAAGCTATCGAAGAGGCAAAGATTGGCAGAGATGAAAAGAAGAATGCTTTAAAGAGGCTATTAAATTTTGGTAATTTTTCAATGCAATTGATCTCCTAAATGATTCATAAAAGAATTACAAGATTGTCTCGGTGAATTACTTCATCAGCATATTTATATCCGAGAATTTTCTCAATTTCTGTAGATTTTTTGCCCTTTATGAGCTTTATTTCGCAGGAAGAGTAATTGACCAATCCTTTAGCGATTCTCTGTCCTTTTTCATCAATGCAGTAAACTGCATCACCTAAATCAAATTCTCCATCCACTTTTTTTATTCCAGAAGGAAGAAGGCTTTTCCCATTTTTTAAAAGGGCTTTTACTGCTCCTTCATCAATATAAATATTACCTTTTGCTCTTGTTGCATAAGCTATCCATCCTTTTCGAGAAGTTACCCTCTCTTTCTCAGGTTCAAAGAAAGTACCTCTCTCTTTTCCTTCAAGAACTGCTTTTATATTGCCGTATTCTCTTCCACTAACAATATGTACGGGAATCCCAAAAGAGGTTGCCTTTTTTGCTGCAATAACCTTTGAATACATTCCACCTGTGCCATAACCTGTAGATGTTGGTTTTGCAATTGCTTCCAGTTCTTTTGAAAAATCCTTTACATGCTTTATTATTTTAGCTTCTGGGTCTTTTTTAGGGTCTGATGTATAGAGTCCTTCAACATCTGATAGAATTATCAGTTGATTTGCCTCAATAAGCCCTGAAACAAGGGCGGCAAGCTGGTCATTATCACCAAATTTTATTTCATCAGTTGCCACTGTATCATTTTCATTGATTATAGGAATAACTCCCATTTCTAAAAGGGTTAATATAGTGTTTTTTGCATTTATATATCTAATTCTATCACTTAAATCATCTCTTGTAAGGAGAATTTGGGCGATATGTTTTTTATATTTAAGAAAGTATTGTTCATACATCCACATTAAGAGAGGCTGTCCTACTGCAGCAGTTGCTTGCTTCTTCCTTATTTCCTTTGGCTTTGTTTTTAATCCTAATTTTCTTAATCCTGAAGCAATTGCACCAGAGGAGACCATAACAATTTCAAAGGAATTTTCGCTTAATTCTGAAATTTCTCTTGCAAAGGAGTGAATTCTCCTTTGGTTAATCCTTCCTACTTTGTCAGTTAATAGATTGCTTCCAATTTTTACAACAACTCTCATTGTTTTCCCACTCTTTCTGCTAAATACTCTATTAATTTATTAATTCCTTCTTTTTTTACTGCACTTATAGGGAAAAAATCAATGCCTTTTTTCTCACAATATTTCTCTAACTTTTTTAGTCTTTTACCCTCATAGGCTAAATCAGTCTTTGTCCCTGCAATAGCAAGAGGTTTTTTTATTAGTTCAGGATTATAGAGAACAAGCTCCTTTTGAATTTTTTCAAAATCTTGAACAGGATCTGTAGTAAGATGATCGGATATATCAACGAGATGAAGTAAAAGAGAAGTTCTCTCAACATGTCTTAAAAATTGATGTCCTAATCCTGCTCCTTCGTGGGCACCCTCAATTAAACCAGGGATATCTGCTATAACAAAGCTTTTATAGTCTCCGTATTTTACTACTCCTAAAACAGGAGTAAGAGTTGTGAAAGGATAATCAGCAATTTTAGGTTTAGCAGAACTAACTACCGATATTAAAGTAGATTTACCTGCATTTGGTAATCCAATGAGTCCAACATCTGCAAGTAGTTTAAGTTCAAGGATTATCGACTTTTCCTCTCCAGGCTCTCCAGGTTGAGCAAATCTGGGAGTCTGATGAGTAGGTGTAGCAAAATGGGCATTTCCCAGTCCTCCTTTACCACCTTTTGCAGCAATGAATTCTTTACCCTCTTCGTCCAGGTCAGCGAGAATTTCCTCTGTTTTCCCATATTTTATAACTGTACCAACGGGAACTTTTATTATAAGGTCCTCTCCGTCCTTACCCTTCATATTGCTTCCTTTGCCGTGCTGTCCTCTTTCTGCCTTATAGTTTTTTTGATACTTGTGATCAAGTAAAGTGTGTAGTTCCGAGGAGGCTTTAATTATGATGTCACCGCCTTTTCCTCCATCTCCTCCATCAGGACCGCCTTTAGGGACATATTTTTCCCTGCGGAAGCTTACACAGCCTCTGCCTCCATCACCTGCTTTAATGTATATTTTTACATAATCAACGAATTTCATAGAGATATTAAGCGGGTGGCGTTAACCCACCCGCAATAATTTACTGGGAGGGTTGTGTAGCAGGATATACGCTTACTTTTAGTCTTTGTTTGTCTTTTCTCTCAAATTTAACAATTCCATCAATTAAAGCATAAAGGGTATAATCTGAACCAACACCCACATTAGCTCCAGGATGAAACTTTGTACCCCGTTGCCTTACGAGGATGTTTCCTGCTTTTACTATTTGACCACCAAATCTTTTAACACCAAGTCTTTTAGCTTTGCTATCCCTTCCGTTACGGGAACTTCCTACTCCTTTTTTATGTGCCATTTTATCCTCCTACAATTTCCTTAATTTTTATTTTAGCATACCACTGCCTGTGTCCTTTAAGCTTTTTTATTGCCTTCTTTGAAGGAGGCCTATAAACCATAGCTTTTTCAGCTTTTGCTTCTTCAATGACCTCAGCTTTTACCTTGAGCCCCTCAATGGAAGGATTACCTATTTTAATTCCCTTATCAGATTGAAGAAAAACAACTCTGTCAAATATAACTTCCTTTCCAGGCTCGAGATTTAGTTTGTCTACTTTTAATACATCACCTTCTTTCACCCTAAACTGCTTTCCACCTTTTTCTATAACTGCATACATAGTTTCACCTCCTTAAGGAATTACTTTATTCAATGGATATTCTACGAAGCCAGAAGCTCCTGCGTCTTTTAGCTTTGGTAATAGTTCTCTTACCTTCTTTTCAGTTATTATAACTTCTAAGGCATACCAGTTTTCATCATAGAGTTGAGATATTGTTGGAGAATGTAGAGAATTAAGCAAGCTTAAGACTCTCTTCAGAGAATCTTTCGGAACATTCATTTTTAACCCTACCTTTTCTTCTGCAAGGAGAGCTCCTTGTAAGAGCATTGCAATATTTTGCATTTTTTTCTTTTTCCAACCATCTCTCCAAGAATTTTTATTTGAGATAAATCTGGTTGTAGACTCTAATATAGTTTCAATTACACGAAGTTTATTTGCTCTAAGAGAACTTCCTGTCTCAGTTAGATCTACGATAGCATCAGCTAAATAAGGGGGCTTTACTTCAGTAGCTCCCCAAGAAAAATAAACATCGGCTTTAATACCTTTAGCCTTTAAATATCTTTTCGTATATCCCATTAGTTCAGTAGCAATTCTCTTACCTTGCAAGTCTTCAAGCGTTTTGATCGGAGATTCTTCTGGTACAGCTATTACCCACCTTACAGGTCTGAATCCTTCTTTTGCATATCTGAGTTCCGCAACTTCGACTACATCAACATTCTGCTCAAGTAACCAATCATATCCTGTTAGTCCACAGTCAAGATAGCCTTCTTCTACATATATAGGAATTTCCTGTGCCCTTAGAAGTATACAGGATATTTCATCGTCATCAATTACAGGATAGTAGGACCTATGGGAAACGTGTATATTAAATCCTGCTTTTTTGAAAAGTTTTAGCGTGGAATCCTGCAAACTTCCTTTAGGTAAACCAAGTTTTAAAACCTTACCTTCCATTTTTAATGGGTATCCTCCATATATAAATTTAGAAATATTAGTTTAAAATTTTTATAAATATTCCGTCAATAATTAGAGGAATAAATTTTAAGATATATGATTTAGTCAATCTCCGAATTAGAATTAGAAAGGTTAAAAATCTTGAAAAAAAATTGAAAATGTTAAAGACTATAACATTGTGATTTTCCCTTTGATAATTGGAGTTGGTTCTGCTAAAAGTGGTACAGGTAAAACTACTTTTATAGAGCATTTTATTCAATTCATTAAAAGGCTAAAAAATCAAATTGTTATTGTGGCCGTAAAGTACTCTAAAACTTCCCAATTCATGAATATTATTACAGACAACGAAATTATAGAAGAATCTGGTAAAGATACTGCAAGAATGAAAAGGGCAGGGGCTGATTATGTTTATTGGATAAGGGCTTCAGAAGAAGAATTAGCAAAAGTTTCTCATAAATTAAGAGAGGAAATTCTATCGAATTTTTCTGAAGATGATAAAAATAGAATGATAGTTATTTTGGAAGGTAATTCTCTGGTAAGATTTATGCATGCTGATGTTATAATATTCCTTAAGGGTAATAGTATAGAGCAAGTGAAGCCCTCTGGCAAGGCTATCCTTGATTTGGCAGATATAGTAATAGAAAAGGATTATGTAATGGAGGAAATTATGTCTGAGATTGAAAAAATTGAACAAAAAAAACTTATTGGAAATTTATTAAAAGAAAGAAGTAATGATGGGAAAATTACATGCTCAGAAGCAAGAAAAATTGCTGAAGAATTAAGAATTCCTTATATTGAAGTGGGAAGAATGGCAAATGAATTGAAAATAAAAATAAAAAAATGTGAACTTGGTTGTTTTTAATGGGCACTATTTTTTTTGAACTTGCTCTTACCCTATATTTTGCAGGATTCCTTCTTAGTCTTGCTGGTATTATAAAGAAAAAACAAGATTTAGATAAGGCGGTTTTAATCCTAAGCTTGTCTGGTTTTACTCTTCATTCGATCTATTTATTTTTAAGATACATCAAAGCTGGTCAAGCACCAATTTTTTCCATGCATGAAGCAAATTCCTTTTTTGCCTGGAGTATTCTTTTAATATCTTTTCTTATATATTTTACTAATAAAGTAAAAATAATTAACTTTAATATAATATTAAGCTTTTCTTTTATGTTTGTAAGTGCTTTTTTCCCAAGAAATATTCCAGTCTTAAGAGCTGAACTAAAAAACTTTTGGATTGATATTCATGCCCTTATGGCAGTTTTTGGTATTGCCTTATTTAGTTTAGCTTTTATTTTTAGTATACTCTATCTGATTCAAGAAAGAGCTGTAAAAGCTAAAAAATTTGGAGGGCTCGAGAGCATAATTCCAAGTCTTGAGATCCTTGATAAATTAAATTATCGTCTCATATTTTGGGGTTTTCCTATCTACAGCATTGCCTTAATTGTTGGACTTGTTAAATATTTATCTCTATTAGGTTTTCTTTGGGATCCAAAAGAAATATGGAGTTTCCTAACATGGATAGTTTATTTATCAATTTTTTATTTAAGGGTTAAGGGAGATTGGAGGAAGAAAAAGGCTGCCTATTTAACTATTTTTGCTTTTCTTCTTATAATAGTCGGCTTTTTTGGTATTAACTTATTAACAGAGAGTTTTCATAAACCGCTATGAGTTTAATTGTTGTCGGAACTAATCATAAAACAGCACCCGTTGAAATAAGAGAAAGGTTAGCTTTCAATAGTAAGGAATTGATTAGAGAGGGTTTAAAGTATTTAATAAATATGGTTGGAGTTAACGAAGCATTAATTTTTTCTACCTGTAATAGAGTTGAAATATACGTATATAAATCGATTTCCTGCAATTCTGAAATCTTAGCAGAAGAAGGATGTAGTATAGAGGAATTGATTAAAAACTTTTTGTCAGATTTCCATAGAATTGATCGAAGAGAATTTGAAAAATATTTATATATTTATAAAGATAGACAAGCAGTAGAACATCTTTTTAAAGTAGCATCAAGCCTTGACTCAATGATAATAGGCGAACCTCAGATAACAGGACAAGTAAAGGAAGGCTACGAAATTGCTTTATCGGAAAAAGCAACATCCTTAATATTAAATTATCTCATGAATAGAGCCCTTTTCACTGCAAAAAGAGTAAGAAAGGAAACCAGAATAGGGGAAAATCCTGTATCTGTAAGTTATGCAGCAGTTGGACTTATCAAAAAAGTTTTTGATGAACTCTCAAAAAAATCGGTTCTTCTCGTGGGTGCTGGTGAAATGGCAGAACTTGCGATAAGACATTTAATTGGAAGTGGAATTAGAGAACTCTATGTTACAAATAGAACATTACAGAGGGCTGAAGAATTAGCGAGTTTATTTAATGGAAAAGCAACTGCCTTTGAAAACTTAAAAGAAAATCTCATAAAGACAGATATTGTTATTTGTTCCACTGGTGCTCCTCATTATGTAATAGATGAAAAAATGTTGAAGGAAGTAATGTTTTTAAGGAAGTATAAACCCATATTTTTAATAGATATATCCGTACCCCGAAATATTGATCCTGCTTGCAATAATCTTGATAACGTATATCTATACAATATTGATGATCTTCAGGACGTTGTTGATTCTAACATTCTTGAACGTAGGAAGGAAGCAGAGAAGGCTTTAGAAATTGTCCATGAAGAGACAGATAAATTTTTCCAATGGCTGGAATCCCTTAATAGCGTTCCTGTCATTGTTTCTCTTAGAAACAAGGCAGAACATATTAGACAAGAGGAATTAGAGAAATTTAAGGGTAAATTTAAAGACTTATCTCCTGATATTTTGAATTCTGTTGATTATCTAACTCAAAGTATAATAAATAAAATAATGCATGAACCAACGGTTGTACTTAAAAATAATTGTGACATGAAGGAGACATTAATTTTAGCAGCGAGGAGGTTATTTGGACTTGATAGTGAGGAGGAATAAAATTGTAATTGGAACAAGAGGTAGTAAGCTTGCTTTATGGCAGGCAAATTGGGTTAAAGAAAAGCTGAATTCAATCTATCCCAATTTGCTTATTGAAATAGAAAAAATAAAAACAACAGGAGATAAAATTCTTGATGCTCCCTTGGCAAAAATTGGTGGTAAGGGATTGTTTGTAAAAGAGATAGAAGAAGCTTTGATATCAAAAAGAATTGATTTAGCAGTTCATAGTATGAAAGATGTTCCTACGGAAATTCCTGAAGGATTAAACATTCATGCCATATGTGAAAGAGAAGACCCGAGAGATGTTCTTATCAGTAAAGATGGTAAGATGCTAAATGAGCTTCCAGATGGTTCGATAATAGGAACAAGCAGTTTGAGAAGGACTGTTCAAGTAAGAGCGTTGAAAAGAGATTTAATTATAAAACCTTTGAGGGGAAATGTGGATACTCGAATTAGAAAGCTAAAAGAAGGGGAATTTGATGCAATCATTCTTGCTATGGCAGGGGTAAAACGCATGGGATATGGAAACATAGTAACAGAAATATTTTCTGATGAAACCATGATCCCTGCAATAGGACAGGGTGCAATTGGAATAGAAACAAGAGTTGATGATGATTTTGTTAATGACTTAATAAAGCCCTTAAACCATGATAATACAGTAACTTGTATTGTTGCAGAGAGAGCTTTTTTATCTCTTATGGGTGGAGGCTGTCAAGTGCCTCTTGCCTGTCATGCAAAATTTGAAAATGATTCTTTAAATGTAATGGCCATGATAGGAGACCCTGAAGGAGATATTGATTTAATAAAAGGGATGAGGCAATACAAATTTAGCTCTGAATCCTCAATTTTGAAAGAAGCTATGAAAGTTGGTGAAGACCTTGCTGCTGATTTATTACAAAGGGGTGGGGAAGAGATACTTTCGAGGATTTACTCAAATATCTGAAAAATTATTTTCTTCTATTTTATACTCTTTAATTTTGTAATAAAGAGTTCTTAAAGATATCCCAAGAATATTGGCTGCTTGCTTCTTATTACCTCCGGAATTTTTTAAAGCTTCAATAATTGCCTTTTTCTCTAAGGATTTGAGGTCATTCAATTCTGTTTCATTAAGGATATCAGGTTTGATTTCAATTTCCTTAGAATTTGATAAAATAATAGCTCTCTCGAGCATGTTTTCCAGTTCTCTTATATTACCAGGGAAAGAATAAGTCTTAATTATTTCCAATGATTTATCATCTAATTTTTTATTTTCTTTACCGAGTCTAAAAGAAATTTTCTTTATAAGATATTCTGCTATCTTTGGTATGGAATTTCTTCTATCTCTTAAAGAGGGTAATTTTATCGGGAAAACATTTAATCTAAAATAGAGATCTTCTCTGAATTTCCCATCCTTAACCATTTGTTTTAAATCTTTGTTAGTGGCTGTTATAAATCTTGCATTAGTCTTTAAAATTTCGAGTCCACCTAATCTTTCAAAACTTTTATTCTGTAAGACTTTTAAAAACTTAGCTTGAACAGAGGGCGTAAGTTCTCCAATTTCGTCAAGAAAAAGGGTTCCGTCTTGGGCAAGCTCTATTTTGCCAGGTTTTTGTTTGATTGCACCTGAAAAAGCACCCTTTTCATATCCGAATAGCTCGGATTCAATGAGTGACTCGGGAATGGATGCACAGTTTATCTCTATGAATTCTCCTTTTCTTTCGCTCATTTTATGGATTGCCTTAGCAATGGCTGATTTTCCTGTGCCAGTTTCACCGTAAAGTATTAGTGTTGTATCAGTTTTTGCCACTTCTTGAATTATCTTGTACACATCCTCCATCCCTGCAAACAGTATATCATGAGGTATTTCTTCAGGTTCGACTTTTCTATCTATAAAAGAGGTTTCATGTCTATGAGAGCTGAGGATTCTTTTAACCATTTCTAAAAATTCTTCCGGTGAGGGTAGAGGTTTTGTTATGTACTCAAGGGCTCCTTTTTTGATTGCCTCGACGGCAGAAGGGATGCTACCAAAGGCAGTAATAATAATAAAGGCACTTTTTGGTAATATTTGTCTTGCTTTTTCAATGAAAATTACTCCATCCATTTTAGGCATTTTTAAATCTGAGATAATGAGATGGGGAGAAAATTCAAAGATAGATTTTAAGGCAACCTCAGGGTCATAGAAAACTTTTACAGAATAATCTTCTTCTTCAAGGATGGTTCTTAAAAATGATGCGAAGGATATGTCGTCTTCAACTATAAGTATTCTGGCATTATTAGACATAGGGTTGTACCTATTCCTTTCTTGCTGGTAATTTTTAATTCAATTTTTAGACTTTCACAAAGCTTACTTACAATTGCAAGTCCTAATCCTGTACCTTTAGGTTTTGTTGTAAAAAAGGCTTCCTTTGCCATTTTTAAAGTATTTGCATCCATGCCTTCACCAGTATCTGTTATTTCAATTTTTATTTTACCATTGATTTTTTTAGCCATGATATTTATCCTTTTCTCCTTTGACTCTGATAAGGCATCAACTGCGTTCTGCATAATGTTAGTGATTACTTGTTTTAGTTTATCTCTATCAGTTTTTACTGATATATCTTCTATATTTGATTGAATTGTTATACCCCTCTGATTTGAAAAGGTTAAGATTATTTCATGAAAGAGTTCTTTAAGATTGAAATTTGTTATGTTTATTTTATGAGGAGTAGCATAGTGGGATAGCTCATCACTAAGTCTTTCAAGTCTTAGGCTTTCCTTTAGAATTATATCAATATATTCTGTCAATGAAGGATCGGTAACTTTCTTCATTAAATACTGGGCAAATCCCTTTATGCTACCGAGGGGATTTCTTATTTCATGTGCTAATACTTTTGAAAGGATGGATAAATTCTCGAGCTCTTTCATCTTTGTTTGCATTCTTTCTATTTTTCCAAGTACGAATGTTGCTAATATTCCTGCAAAAATTATCAATAAAATTGAAAAGCCCATAAAAATAAGATGAGTTTTTGCTGCTCTTAGAAGTGTTTCTGCAGGATAAGTATGCAGGGCCACTCTTATTACAAATTCATTATTTGCAATTTTTATAGTTGTATCTGAGACGAAAACTTCCTCCCCTGTTCCAAGCTTAATAGTATGATAAAAGGGATTTTCCTGTTTTGATACTCCCTTGATATCTTCGAAGACTTTACCTATCAAAGCAGGATTAGAGTGAAGTATTACAGTACCGTTTTTATCATAGAGACCCAGAAAGGCAATCCCTTCCCATCTCTCATCAAGAAGCATTTTAGACATTATATCGCTTCCCTCAATTTGTAAACTTTCAATGCTTAGGTTTTGAATAAAACTATTCAGGGTAATGGTTATTCCTAAGGCTTGCATTTTTAAAGCTTCCTCTGTTGCATCAATAGCGTTTTCATAGAGTAAATATCCACTAATTGACAAGCTTATAGTGGAAATAAAGACAATCACTAAAATGATTATTATTGAGCCAAAATTCCTTTTCTTGATAGTTCCACCTCACTATATACTTCCTGAGGATTTTCTATATATTTAGGAGAAATATGAAGAACTCTTATTTCACCAACATCTGCTTTTTTGGCGATTTCGCCGGCAATCTTGGCAGTAAGATGATTTCTATCAACTGCTCTATCCTTATCTTTATTAAGAAAATAGGCTTCACAAAAGAGTATGTCCGAACCTTTTACAAATTGAATTATTTTTTTGATATTATCTTCAGTTGGCGCTATATCCATAACGTATGAAATCTTTTCTCCTTTTGTAATTTTGAGAATAGGAAAAAGCTCCTCTATCTTTAATTTACCTTTCGGAGTTTCTACTTTTATGAACGAAGTTTTCCTTTTAGGTCTTAACAAATTTACGGGGTCATAATTATAGTAGATTTTGATGAATTTTTTAAGCTCTCCAATCCAAGGTCCAATCTGAAAACCAGCTTTTTCCAGTTCTACTTTGTTTATATTTATGTGGAAATCTTCCTCTATTGAATAAGCTATAACAGGTATGCCGTGGGATAGCACTATTGCTCTAACCTTAAAAAGAGGTTCATTAAGTATAATATTGCTTTTTAATGGTAAAACCCCCATGTTTTTCCTTTTAAATCCCTTTGATGCTACAAATTTTGCAAAGGCTATTTCCTTATTATTTTTTATTGCATAGGCTTCAATCTCTAAAGGATAATCTGAAACAAGATTCCATGTATATCCTCTGAGTTTCCCATTAACACATTCAATAATGTTCTCAGGTCCATAAATTCTGAGAGGTTCATGCCTTCTCAGTATTGCTCTTATTACCTGATCAAAGCCTATAAAATGGTCTATATGGGTATGAGTAACAAAAATATCACTAACTTTAAGAATCTCATTAAAGGGAATTTTTCTAATGTCACCCACATCTAAAAGTAATGCTCTTTTTTCTCTTAAAAGCTGTATTAAAACACAGGGGTCCCCAAAAGCATTGTTTATAACTTTATAATGAAAAAGTCTTGCCACAATGGTATAATTATACAAAATTAAGGTGAGATTTTATTAACTGGAGGAGTCTATGTCTGAATTAAGAAGAGATCCCATATCAGGAAGATGGGTTATAATTGCTGTTGAAAGAGGAAAAAGACCTTCTGATTTTACACCGGTCAGTCAAAAAAGAAAAATTAAGGGTTTTTGCCCCTTTTGTCCTGGAAACGAACATACTGCTCCAAATGAAATTATTGCTTTTAGACCTCCAAATACAGCGCCAAATTCTCCAGGGTGGACATTGAGAGTTGTTCCAAACAAATTCCCTGCACTTCAGATTCATGGCGAACTTAATAAAAGAGGAGAAGGAGTTTACGATAAAATGAATGGGATAGGTGCCCATGAAGTAATCATTGAAACACCTGACCATCTGGCATCCTTGTCTACCATGACCCAGAAGACTGTGGAAGATGTATTATGGGCTTATTATTTTAGAATTACAGATTTGAAAAAAGATGTAAGATTTAAGTACGTTTTAATTTTTAAAAATGAAGGAGAAGTAGCAGGAGCTACAATCGAGCATTCTCACAGTCAAATTATTGCCTTACCGGTAGTTCCCCATCATGTGACAGAAGAGATGAATTCCTCTAAAAGGTATTATGAACTGCGGGACAGGTGTATATTTTGCGATATAATCGCCCAAGAGCTTGAAACAGACAAAAGAGTTATCTATCAAAATGATTCTTATATTGTTCTTGCCCCCTTTGCCCCAAGAGAACCCTTTGAAACGTGGATATTACCTAAAAGACATGAATCAAAATTTGAGCCAAAAGATAAGAGTTTTGCTCTTCTTGCAGAGGCTTTACAGATTACTTTAAAAAAACTTGATGCTGTGCTCGAGACTCCTCCATATAACTATGTTCTTCATACTTCCCCTTTTCATGATGAGATAAATGATTACTATCACTGGCATATTGAAATAATTCCTAAACTTATAAAAACTGCTGGTTTTGAATGGGGTTCTGGATTCTTTATAAATCCTACACCCCCTGAAGAGGCTGCAAAATTTATGAGGGAGGCAAAATCATGAGGGTAGCCTTAATTTCAGCAGAAGCTTATCCTTTCTCTAAAACTGGTGGATTAGGGGATGTGGTTGGTGCTCTTTTTAAAGAAGTAATTAAAGCAGGAATAGACGCTAAACTTTTTCTACCCTATTACAGAGTAACGAAAAATAATTTTTTTGATAAAGTTGAGAATACGGAGATTCTCTATGGTATTCCTATAGGGGAAAGTGAAAAATTTGGGGCTTTACTCTCTGCAAGAGCAGTTGTTGACAGAGAAGATAATTTAATTTTAAAGCCGGATAAAAAAGGGAATGTATATTTCATTGAACATAATGATTATTTTGATAGAGAACAGATTTACGGAACTAACTTTGGAGAATATTTTGACAATGCAGAGAGATTCATATTTTTTTCAAGAGCTATTCTCGAGGTTTGTAAAATTTTAAATCTTCGATTTGATGTAATTCACTGTAATGATTGGCATACTGCTCTTATTCCTCTTTATCTTAAAACTTTATATAAAGAATGTCTTTGTTTTGAAAGGAGTAGGACTATTCTAACCATTCATAATTTAGGATATCAAGGTGTTTTCCCAAAAGAAAAATTGACATTAACAGGATTTGGATGGGAAATGTTTCATATAGATTGTTTAGAATTTTATGGAATGGTAAATTTTCTAAAAGGTGGGATTTTTAATGCTGATTTTGTTACTACAGTAAGTCCTAATTATGCAAAGGAGATATTAACCCCAGAATATGGTTTTGGGCTTGATGGCGTTTTAAGAAAAAGAAAAGACTATTTGATGGGAATTATAAATGGAATAGATTACAAAATATGGAATCCTGAGAGTGACCCATATATTTTTCAAAATTATGGTATAAATAACCTCCATAAAAAAAGTAAGAACAAGGACGCGTTAATAAGGATGACAGAGCTTGACTGTAGTATTGATACTCCTCTCTTGGCATTTATTGGTAGAATGGCTTCTCAAAAGGGAATAGATATCCTAATCGATTCTTTACCAGCATTAATTGATAAGGGAATTAGATTTATTTTTGAGGGCACAGGTGAAGTTTTCTATGAAAATAAAGTAAGAGAAATTCAGCAACAATTTCCTTCAAAAGTCCATGCTTTTATTGTTTTCGATGAGATTTTAGCCCATAAAATTTATGCTGGTGCTGACAGTATAATTTTACCATCTAAATATGAACCTTGCGGCTTAAGTCAATTGATCGCTATGAGATATGGTACTATTCCCATATGCAGAAAGACCGGAGGGTTTATAGATACAGTAGAAGATGGGATAACAGGTTTTCTATTTGAAAAATTTGATTCTTCCTCTTTAACAGGGTCAGTGGAAAGATTTATGGAAGTTTACAAGAACAAAGAAAGTTTTAATAAAATGATAACTTCTGCAATGCAGAGAGATTTTTCATGGTCAAATATTTGTAGAGAGTATATCAAATTATATGATAAGGTTAAAATTTTATGAGAGAATTAAAGGCACTGTATGAACTAATCCATCTTCTGGAAGTATCTGACGATACTAATGTTTTACTTGAAAGATTGATTTTTCATATTACCGAACTAATGAACGCTCAATCTGCGGTTTTAAGATTGATAAAGGATAAAAAGTTATATGTAGCTGCTACTTTTAATTTAAGTCAATATAAATCAGAGATAAATATAGAGGAGGGTTTATGTGGAGAAGTAATTAGGGAAGGAATAGTAAAAATTTTTAATAAAGAACAGCTTGAGATGGCAGAAATTGATATGCCCGCATACTCTGCAATTTGTCTGCCTCTAATAATAAAAAAAACAGGTCCATCTAAAGAAGACAAGTTAAAAGTAGAAGAACAAATCATAGGGACAATAATAATCTACAATAAAATTAATTCAGAAGAAGGCATGGGAGAATTCACAGAAGAGGACATTAAGCTTGGAGAAATTTTTTCATCCGTTGCGTCTTTAATAATAAAAAAGTCAATTCACTATAGAGAATTAAACGAACTAAAAAGTTATCTCGAAAGCTTAATCCAAAGTTCAGCTGATGCTATTGTTGCAACTGATCTTAATAATGTTGTGACTGCTTGGAATAAGGGTGCAGAGACAATATTCGGATACAAAAGAGAAGAAGTCATAGGTAAACCATTACCTGTAATACCTGATTTTTTGATGGAATTGGAAAAGCTTTATTTAGAAAAAATTAAACAAGGAGAAACATTAAGAGATATTGAAACAGTCAGAATTACAAAAGATCATAGAATTATTGAAGTAAGCCTTACACTTTCTCCCATAAGAAATATAGCAGGTGAGATATTAGGTGTAAGCAGAATTGCGAGAGATATTACAGAAAAAAAGAAGATTGAGAGAGAGCTAATAAGAAGAAATGAAGAACTTACTAAAATTCTTTTTGTTAGTTCAGTAGTAAGAAGCACATTGTCCTTAAATAGATTGTTAAGAATGATTTTAACAGTTATTACAATGGGTGAAGGATTAGGTTTTAATAGAGCAGTACTTTTTCTATTAGATGAGGAAAGTAATACCTTAAGAGGCAAAATGGCAGTTGGTCCTTCAAATTATGAAGAGGCTTGGCAGATATGGTCAAGTCTGTCAAAAAGTAAAAAAAGTCTCTATGAGGTTTTAGAAGAATTAAGCAAAAGGGAGTTAGAGGAAGATTCCTTTTTTGATAGGCTATGTAAAAATCTTTCAATCTCCTTAGATAATGGCAATACACCAATAGTAAGGGCTGTTAAAGAGAGAAAAGTTTTTAATATACAAGATGTTCACAAGGAAGAAGCGGATCCTGTTATTATTCAGCAACTTGGAAGTATTGCATATGCTATTGTTCCTTTAATATCTAAAGGGAAAACCATAGGAGTTATTTGGGTAGATAATTTGTATACTCGAAAGCCCATATCAGAACAGGACATTAATTTTTTAAAAGGCTTTGCTGATCAGGTTGCAGGAGCTATCGAGAATGCTTGGATATTTGAAAAGGTAGAACAAGCGGAAAAAGAAATGGAAATGTTATTCGATTCCATAACTGATTTACTATATTACACAGATGAATTTTATTCAATTAAAAAGGTTAATAAAGCCTTTCTTAAAAAGATTGGCAAGGAAGAAAAAGATGTTATCAATAAAAAATGCTTCCAGCTCATTCATAAAACAGATCATCCATTGAAAAATTGTCCCCATAGAGAGGCAATAGAAAGCAAGAGGGAAAAGATAGGAGAAATAGAAGAAAATTATCTTGATGGCATATATTTGGTATCAAGTTCACCAATTTTTGACAGGGAAGGGAATTTAAAGGGTACTATTAATCTCGCAAGAGATATAACAGAAATAAGGGATTTAAGAGAAAAGTTATCATCTATGGAAAAAATGGCTGCCTTAGGTGAAATGGCTGCAAAAGTTGCTCATGAGATACGAAATCCTCTTCTTGCTATTGGTGGCTTTGCAAAGAGACTCGATAAGGAAATAGAAGATGATAAATTAAAAGGTTACGTTAAAGTAATCATTGATGAGACGAGAAGGCTTGAAAGAATATTGAATGAGACCTTAAGTTTTGTAAGGCCTCAGCCTTCAACTAAAGTTCCCTTTAAGATTAATAAGTTAATATATGACATAGCTAATCTTACAGAGTCAAGTTTAAAGAGTAATAATAATAAATTACTTATTGAATCTGAGGATGACATCGTAATCTTAGGCAGTTACGACAAATTAAAAGAAGTTATACTTAATTTAATAACAAATGCCAACGAAGCAACGAAGGATGGAAATATTACTATTCGATTAAAAAAAATAAAAGAGCCAATTAAAGAGGAAAATTTATACGATGAAGTTTGTATGCTTGAAGTGGAAGATACAGGATCTGGTATATCAAAGGAAAATTTAAAAAAAATTTTTAATCCCTTTTTTACTACAAAAATAAATGGTACAGGTTTGGGACTTGCGATATCCAAAAAGATTATTGATGAACACGGTGGTATAATTAAAGTAGAAAGTGAAGAAAATAAGGGTACAAGTTTTAGGATTTATTTGCCAACTTACAAGGAGGGAGGTATAAATAATGAAAATAATGGTGGTGGATGATGAAAAAAATATTTTAACGCTCTATCAATCAGAACTCGAGGATGAAGGATATGAAGTAGTTGCAGCAAATTCGGGCAAAGAAGCATTGGAACTATTTGATAAAGAAAATCCTGATTTAGTTACTCTTGATATAATGATGCCTGACATTGATGGGATACAAGTTCTTAGACAACTCAAAGAGAAAAATCCGAATGTACCAGTAATCATGCTTACTGCCTACGATTATAGAGATGACTTTTCAGTTTGGGCCTCTGATGCTTATGTGGTAAAGTCTTCTGATTTAGGTCCTTTGAAAGAGACAATTAGGCAAATTGCTCAAAAATTAGGGATAAAATGAAAAAATTTGCCCTAACCTTTCTTTTTATTTTAATATTTCCACTTATGGGTCATTGTGAAATAACTGAGGAAACATTAAAAAATGGTCTCAAAATAATCATAATAGAGGACCATTCTTCACCTGTTGCAACTTTTCAAGTGTGGTATAAAGTAGGTTCTATTGATGAACCTGAAGGTAAATCTGGAATAAGCCATTTACTTGAACATTTAATGTTCAGGGGAAGCAAGAAATATCCAGGCAATATTTTTTCAAAAATTGTCCAATCTCATGGAGGTATAGATAATGCCTTTACAACAAAAGACTACACCCTATACTTTCAAAAGCTTACTCCCCCTAAATTAAATATTTCCATTGATCTTGAATCAGACAGAATGGCAAATCTTCTTTTACAAAAGGAAGACTTTGAACTTGAAAAGAAAATTGTTCTTGAAGAGAGAAGACAAAGATATGAAGATGACCCTGAAAGTCTTATAGTTGAAGAAGTTATAGGAACAGCTTTTAAATCCCATCCCTATAGAAGGCCTGTCATCGGCTGGACTGAAGACATACAATCAATAACATTTGAAGACATAAAAGGGCATTATAAGAGGTTCTACTGTCCTAATAATGCTTTTATAATTGTTGCTGGAGATATTAAAAAAGAGGAAATTATCGGTAAGCTCAGAGAAAGTTTTGAAAGAATTCCGTTGTGTGAAAATAAAAAAGAGAAAAAACACCTCTATGAAACAAAGCAATACGGAGAAAGAAAAATAATTCTAAAAAGACAAACTCATCTTCCCATGCTTGTAATGGCTTATAAAGTTCCTGCTTATCCAAATAAAGACAGCCTATCCCTTGAAATACTAAGTACGATTTTAGGTGAGGGAAAAAGTTCAAGACTATATAGAAAGCTCGTTAATGAAAAGGGTTTGGTTGTTGATGTAGGAACTTCCAATTCACCTATAAGTAGGGATGGCTTCTTGTTTTTCATTGTAGCTTCAATAAAGGATAAAGCAAAAGTTGATGAGGTTGAAAAAATTATAAGAGAAGAAGTTGAAAAGCTAAAGAGTGAGCTATTCTCTGAAAGGGAGATAGAGAAAGCCAAAAATCAAGTAGAGGCTTCTTTTCTATTTAGCCAAGATTCTGTTTTTGGACATGCCCTAATTTTAGGCAAATTTGAAATTTTAGGCAACTGGGAAATGATGCAGGAATATAGAGAGGATATAATTAAAATTTCGAAACAAGACATTCAAGAGGTAGCTAAAAAATATTTTAATGAAGATAGATTAACAGTAGGAGTTTTGCTGCCAAAGTGAAAATAAAATTTATACTTTTATTTTTTTTGAGTTCTCTATTTATATTATCTAACTATAGCTACGCAGGAGCTACTAAAATGGATTTTAAAACAATAAACTTAAATAATGGTGGTAAGATAAAGTATCTTTATCGCAATAGTATACCTATTGTTTATATTACTGTACTAATTCCTGCATCCTCTTTAGATGAGACAAAACCTTCTCAGGCATATCTCACAGCGCACATGTTAACTCATGGAACAAAAAATCGTTCTGCAAGAAAGATTGAAGATGAAATAGATTTTTTAGCAATATCAGTGGAAAAGAAAATTACCCATGATTATACAATGCTAACCCTCTCCACTACTAAGAGACATTTAAAAGAGGCGGTGGAAATTTTCTTTGACATATTAAGAAATCCCACATTTCCTGAAGAAGAGTTCACAAAAGAGATTTCTATCCTTGAGAAATCTCTTAAACAGATGGAAGAAGACCCTTCTTTTATAGCGAATAAAAAGTTATTAAAAAGTATTTTTGGAGAACACCCCTACGGAAGACCTTTAGAAGGCGAACCAGAAAGTTTAAGAAATCTAAATAGGCAAGATTTGGTAGACTTCTATGATAAATTTTACAAGCCTGAAAAAATGATTTTTTCCTTTGTTGGCGATATAAATGAAAAAGAGCTTCTTGAGTTAAAGAAAAATTTTTTAGATAACTGGATAGGAAAAAGTAGTGAAAGAAAAATAAGCCCTCCAAAGTTTCTCAAGAGAGATAAGCCATTAGAGATTCATGTAAAAAGGGATGACCTTGCTCAATCTACAATTGTCTTTGGCTACGAGGGAATTAGCAGAAAAGATCCTGATTTTTATGCATTCAGCGTTATGAACTATATTTTAGGTGGAGGAGGACTTACATCAAGGCTGGCGAAAAAGGTTAGAGAAGAAAAAGGTCTTGCCTATTCTGTTTATAGTTCCTTTACGCCCTATTTATTCCCAGGTCTCTTTTACATAGAAGCAAAAACTAAGGCTGAGAATACAAATAATGTTATAAAAATTATTATTGATGAAATAAAAGAAATATCCTCAAAGGGCGTGACAGAGGAGGAGTTGAAAGAGGCTAAATTATTTTTGACTGGAAGTTTACCTCTTAGGATTGACACAATGAGAAAAATTAGTGAATTTATGCCTCTTTTGGATTTTTATGAACTCGGGGACGATTATTTCACCAAGTATACGAATTATATTGATAATGTAAGTGGTCAGGATATTATGAAAATTACTAAAAGAATATTACATGAGAACCACATTGTTGTTATAGTTGGTCCGCAGTCATTGAAATAGTCTTTTGTTCAAGATCATAGGAAAAATATAAAAACTTGAATTTTGCGTAATAGAAGTATTATATTTAACATTGCAAGAGAGTTTATAAATATGTTTTTTGGGACATTTCATTTTAGATAACGTTAGAGGCTATATTTTTTT
>FQKF010040184.1_pt1 | contig 32201 bp, 34 predicted proteins | sample 1504521 | NCBI WGS metagenome assembly FQKF01 (sample SAMEA4475357, study PRJEB15587) | soil metagenome | biome: Soil; feature: Field | place: India | collected 2015-03-11 | depth 0 m
GACTTAAGTCAGAAGATAAATCATTTTAAAGAGGAACTTGTTGAATTTCGAAGAGGCCCATTTTCAAGTAAAGTACGAGAAGGTCTGAAAAGGATGGGTATAACCTTTCCATCGGGTGGTTACAGGGAAGAAATTCAAGAGGACATTGGACCCGCTGGAAAATTGAGAGCGATTATAGAATGTCCCGAGGCGATACCGTGTAACCCATGTGAAACATCTTGTCCAACCGGTGCAATAAACGTTGGAGGGAACATAAACGGAATTCCACAAATAGACTACGATAAATGCATAGGATGCGGCATCTGTGTTATGAAATGTCCAGGGCTTGCAATATTCTTGATTCAGGAAAAGGAAAACTCATCAATTATTGGTATACCATACGAATTACTACCTATGCCAGAAAAAAATCAAGTTGTAGATTTGCTTGACAAGGAAGGAAGAGTCATTTCACAAGGAAGAGTTCAGAACGTGACTGTAAACAACAAAGGAAAAACACATATCATCTTTTTAGAAGTGCCGAAAGGACTTGAATACGCAGTTCGAAGTTTCCAATTTGTAAAAGAGTCAGAAGAATTCGTCTGTAGATGTGAAGAAATAACAAGGAAGGATATTGAACAAGTAATCGATATGGGGGTAACGGATTACGAGGAGTTAAGACGTGTATTAAGAATCGGAATGGGACCGTGTGGAGGAAAGACCTGTCGAACACTTACGTTACAAATCCTTTCCCAAAAGACTGGTATGAATATTTCTGACATCCAACTTGGCGCATATCGCCCACCTACAATGCCTATCCCATTTGAGGCTATAGCTAATGCTGGTAATAATTCAAGAGATGATTTTTCGTCGGAGGTGGGCAAAAATGAGTAACAAAAAATATGATGTGTGTATTATAGGCGGAGGAATAACGGGAACAGCTCTTGGGTATTTTCTGTGTAAATTGGGTAAGACTTCAGTTGCTATATTTGAGAAATCGTACCTTTCTTCAGGTTCAACAGGAAGGTGTGCAGGTGGTATTAGGCAACAATGGTCAACAAGACCAAATGTAAGACTCGCAATGAGGAGTGTTAAGTTATTTGAAAGATTCAAAGAGGATGTAGGGATGGATATTGAGTATACACAAGGTGGTTATTTGGTACTTTCGTATACTGAGAATGAAGCTGCACAATTCGAACGCAACGTTTTGATGCAAAGAGAAGAAGGACTGAATGTTGAGATTCTCTCACCAAGCGAAGTGAGCAAGAGGTATCCTTATATAAATATTGAGGGATTAAAGCTGGCAACGTTTTGCCAAACAGATGGACATGCAAATCCGCACAAGGCAGTAATTGGATATGCTCAAGCGATTAGAAAAATGGGAGGTGCGATATTTACACACACAGAAGTAACAGATATAGATGTTATAAACGATCGGGTGGTAGGAATAAATACTTCGAGGGGTTATTTCTCTTGCGATGTGGTTGTTAACGCTTCGGGTCCCTGGTCGAGAGAAATATCTGAACTGGTTGGTGTTGAACTTCCTACGGAAAGTTACAGACATCAGATAATGGTTACTGAACCTCTTGAAAATTTCTTTCCAATGATGGCTATAAGTTTTTCAGGCAATTTCTACATGAGACAGACACAACATGGGCAATTCATACTCGGTCAAGGAGATAAAGATGAGAAACCTGGCATAAACTACAACGTGACATTCAAATTCGAGAAAGAACTTACCAGCAAAATGATAAGAATTTTCCCGTTTCTAAAGAACGTTAGATTGATTAGACATTGGAGTGGAATGTATAACATGTCCCCGGATGCACAGCCAATAATCGGTGAAAGTGAGAAAGTCAAAGGTTATTACTATGCTGTAGGATACTCTGGACACGGATTCATGGTTGCACCGGCAGTTGGCGAGGCTCTTGCCGAGCTACTAGTGTTTGGTAAGACACTTCATACCGACATATCATACCTCGGTTTGAAAAGATTCGAAAACATGGTTGTTGAAAAAGAGAAAAATGTTGTATAATATTGCTGAATTCCAACCTTAATAGACAATGCATGGGAGGATATTAAGTGGGTAAGAAAGTTCTTGTGGTCGATGACAGTAAGTTTTGGCGATTGGTCTTGCAGAGCATTCTTGAAAAATTTCAAATCGAAGCGGTATATACTGCGGAAAACGCTATGCAAGGTATAGAGCTCGCACTGAAAAACTTTCCGGATATTATAATTACTGATTACAATATGCCTGGTATTTCAGGATTACAGATGTGCCTTTACCTTAGGTCGATTCCTGCGTTCAAAGACGCAGGAATCGTTGTTCTAACAGGTTCTGATGATATAATCAATCAATTTTGGGCTGAACACAGTGGTGCCAACAAATTTCTTTCAAAATTACTTCCTAAGGATGAGCTCGAAAAAGAGATTGAAACTTTCATAGAAATGAACTTTTGTGCAAACAAAGGTACTGAAAAGTTCTACGTAAGCAGCATATATGATGTTTTAGAACAGAAAATGAGATCCGAAGTTTTGAACAGAGAAATATTATCCTTAATTCAATTCGCACGCGATGAAGTTTATGTGGTTAGAAAACTTGTTAATTTGTTTGAAAACTTTGCTCAGTTTTCTGCCTCTGCTGTTCTTTTGTTGTCGCCCGTCGAAGGACGCATATATAATTTTGGGTTTCAGACAACACGTAAGACGTTACACGATGAGTTAGTGAAAAACTTTGAAAAGCCAATTCAGCCATCTGATTGGTCATACATAGGTGGATATGGTCAGGAACTAAAAATAAATAACGCTATAACATTCCCAATAAAGTATGATGAAAACGAAATAGGGCTGATCTCATTTTCAAAAGCATCAGACTCAAGAGCACTTACAAAGATAGTAACAGAAGCATACGAAAGTCTTGCACTGCTTTTTAATACAATGAATCTTTTTAGAGAATTAAGAGTAGCATCAACGATAGACGGGCTAACGGGATTGTTCAACAAGAAGGAACTACTTAGGTTTTTAGAAGAGACTCACGAGCTTTCCAAAAGGTCCAATTTTGTATACTATGTCGCCATGTTTGATGTGGACAATTTTAAGAGAGTGAACGACACGTTTGGTCACATTGTTGGTGATGAGGTACTTAAAATAATAGGTAAAATATTGAAAGAAAAGATTCAGGGGAATGGTATCGTTGGAAGGTATGGTGGGGAAGAATTCTGTGCTGTTCTACCAAAAGTAGATTCGGATAGTGTGGTTCGATTGATTGACGACATCTTAGACACGGTCCGCAGCACAAAATTTTCGCATGGAAATTGTACTGTTTCATGTGGCGTAGTTAGCTCAGAATACTACTCATCCCCAACAGAGGTTCTAAAGGCTGCTGATGAGATGTTGTACATATCAAAACGAACAGGAAAAGACAGAGCGAGCTATATGTTCCTGCCTAAGGAAAATTCCCCAACTTTTTAATAAACGACTCTATCCTAATAAAACATCAAGAACAGACATTACTAAAAAACCGAATATCAAAAAGTATGTCGAGAGCCTTTCATTGCCCCTCAAATGAGTTTCTGGTATGACCTCATCGCTAACAACGAAAACCATAGCACCTGCGGCGAAGGCAAGCATGTATGGTAAAAGCTTTTGGCTTATCAATATCAAACCAGCGCCGAAAATACCACCAATTACTTCGACAATACCAGTAAGAAGCGTAACAAGAAGCGACGTTCTTACAGAATACCCAGCGTTCATCAAAGCAACCATCGTTGCTGCACCTTCTGGAATATTCTGAGCACCTATCGCAATGGCCACGTCTATCGCTTCGGGAGTGTAGCCACTAATCCCAACAGCCATTCCTTCTGGAAAATTATGAATAGTTATGGCTATTACAAAAAGCCATATTTTTGCCAACCTTCTTAGTTCAGCTCCTTCATGGCCTTTGAGAAAATGTTCGTGCGGTGAAAATTTGTCGAAAAGGTCAACTAATAATGCTCCAAGCAGGAAACCAACAGAGAATCTAATGCCTCCGCCAATTTCTAACGCCGGACCGGCTAGACTAAAAGCACTGGCAGCCAGCATTATTCCGGCAGCCATACCTAATAGTGCATCTATCAATTTTTCGCCAAAATGCTTATGAAAAACTAGCAAAGGAATAGCCCCTACAACTGTTGTAATTCCAGCAAGTGAACTAAGTACCACTCCACGCACAAAGTCAGAGATAACGACCACTCCTTTAGCTTCAGTAAATTCACTTAGTATTATAACATATTTTTATTAAACAACAGCTGTTGAATCATGCGGAACGGGTTCATAAGCTTCTTTCGGTGCTGTGAGTAAGAATATTACAACAACAACAGTAGATATAATATTCACACCAAGAAAGAGCCAAAATGGACTGATTCTATCTATTAAGTAGCCGTATAACATGGAAGATATCGGTACACTACCAGTTGCGAGGAAAGACAGGACCGAGAAAACTCGTGAACGCAGCTCAGATGGAACCAACAACTGCAGATTTGCGTTTATTGGGATGTTAACAAGTACGTTAAAGAAGCTGAAGATGAAGACGCCTATGGAATTTATGATATACAGCTGAGGATTGTTAAACCCGAAAAATGGCATTATCATAAACGAGAAAATTAACGTTGTTGTTTGTTGAATGAGTAATCCAGAGGAAATCAGAAGTTTTGAACTAAATTTATGAAGGAAAAACATTATGGCAATGTTTCCAACCAATGCTCCAAGCGTTCCAAAAACCTGGAACGAACCGAATTGGTTAGACGAAAATTTCCAAACGGTTCTTAATAAATATGGCCAGACAACACTGAAAAGCGAAGACATTAAAAAGTTTATGACAATTGCGAACGTAAAGAGAAATCTCAATCCATTATTATCCTTGACAAATTTAATCCCTTCAACTAAATCTTTTAAGAAGTTCAACTTGCCTTCTCTTCTAGAATGATTATAGATTATGAACAACTCGGTAATTCCAGAGAAAACGTATAACAAGCCCGTGAGAATGAGAACGTTTGCAAAACCGTAATACCCGTAAAGCATTGAACCTACTATAGGACCTATAATGTTTGCTACACTATTAGCCATTGCATTCAGTGATGTAGCACGTTTCAAGTTTTCTTTCCTAACAACATCACCAAACATAGCACCTGTTGGTCCGTCGAATAGTCCATCAAAAAAAGACAGAACCGCTCTGAAGAATAACAACAACGGTATAGAGAGTTTATTGGACAAAGCAAGAAGGTACATTATTAAGAGCAAGATTCCGCGAAGTTCATCAAGGATCACCATTATATGCTTTCTGTTTATCCTATCACCGATAACGCCACCAAATGGTGTTATTATCAGTCTGGGGAGAATACCAAGAAGGGTAAATATCCCCATCATCATACCGGAACCTGTCTTATCAAGTATATACAGTGGCATCGCAACCATTAATGCCGCAGCGCCTATTAACGATTCAAACCTCCCGCTAATAATCAGTGAAAGGTTTCTTTTCTCATACTTGTAAATATCATCACGACCACCCATAACTATCCCTCCACATTTTATTTGGTTTTTGACAAAAATATTTTATACTATACCAAAATTTTTGTCAATAGAAAAAATTTATTTGTATCCGGGATAACTTAGCATTACGAATAAGTTTTATGATATACTTTATTTATAAGAAGCGGTTTTCATTTCGAATTGGGGGGAGTGATGTTATGTTATCAAGCTTTTCAGCAGGTAGTTCAGTAGATGTGAATGTGGAAGATTTAATCGCACTTTGTAGCGTTCCCGGGGTATCAGGGAGAGAGGAGAATGTTAGAAACGAGATCTCAAAATTACTAAGAGTAGAAAACGGCCAGTTAAAGACAGACAAGATTGGGAATTTACTCTATGAAAAGTTTGGAACCGAAAATCATAAAGAGATACTAATTATGGCACATATGGACGAGATAGGTTTCTATATAACAAGTGTAAGAGAAGATGGAAAACTTGAAGTGAGAAATGTCGGTGGAATTATCGAAGATGCAATTCAAGGCTCGTTTGTTGAGATTATAACAAGAGGCGGTGTGATCCCCGGTGTGATTGGAGCAGTGCCACCACATCTGAAAGCGGACGGAGTCAACTTTGATAAGGTAATTGATGTTGGTGCAAAAAGCAAAGACGAAGTTTTAAAATTAGGTATCGACGTGATGGACTATGCGGTATTTAAAAAGCATTATGCTATCTTGAATAATGATTACATCGCGATGAGGAGTTTGGATGATAGATTTGGATGTTACACGTTAGTTGAATGTTCAAGAGGGTTTTCTAACAAATCAAAAGTAGTTTTTGCGTGGACCGTTCAAGAAGAAGTTGGACTAAGAGGCGCAAAAGCACTGGCAACCAATTATTCTCCCGATGTGGCAATCGCAGTCGATTCTTTTGCATGTTGTAGTAAACAGAACAGGCACATTGAACTTGGTAAAGGTCCAGTCATTAGAGCTCTTGACAACAGCTCAATTTCTGATGTTGAATATGTTCGGTATATGATCTCAATTGCAAAAGATAACGGTATTCCAATTCAAATCGGTGCTACGGGCGGTGGAAACGGTGCAAGTGTGTTCGTTGAGAAAGGTGTGCCGATGATAGCGCTAAGCGTCCCAGTTAGATATTTGCATTCACAGGTTGAGATGATAAGTTTAACAGATTTGTGGAATCTTATCCGACTGTTAAAGAAGTTTTTGGAGGTGTACTGATGGCCGAGTTATTGCTTTTTCTCGCTGGCTTGTTTGCAGGTGTCATCAACGTGTTAGCAGGTGGCGGATCTTTTCTTACACTTCCTGTACTAGGATTTTATGGACTATCTACAACAGTTGCCAATGGAACAAATAGAATTGGAATACTGCTACAAAATATATCTGCTACTTGGAGTTTTTTTAGAAGAAAAGAGATTAGGCTAAATGATATTATTTTCGTTTCAATTCCAACTGTTCTTGGAGCAATATGCGGAACTTTGACAGTTCTGAGTTTACCAGAGAATGTTGTCAAATTAAGCGTTGGTATTCTATTTTTGATCATGTCATATTTTGTTTTGTTTTCTCCGAAAATATGGGAAGAAGGGCGAAAATCTAAATCAAATAGGGTTGTTAGTTTTCTTGTATTCTTTCTTATAGGGATATACGGTGGATATATCCAAGCGGGTGTTGGTTTTTTCTTGATATACGCTCTAACTATGTTAGAGGGGTTTGATATAAGGAAAGCTAACGCAATAAAGATATTCCTAACATTACTTTTTACTGTGTTCTCATTGGCTATTTTCTCTTTTAAGAGCAAGATTGAATTATTACCGGGGTTAATCTTAGGAATTGGGGCATTCTTTGGAGGATATATAGGTTCTTATTTGAATATGATGGTAACAAAGAAAATAATAAGGATTGTCGTCGCAATAATGATGATTCTATCAGCTCTCAACTATATTTTATGATTAAAAACAACAGCCCGGAAGTATCACCAGGGCTGTTGCTTTAATTTTCTGTTTATTTCATCTATCATTTTTTTGAGCTTTTTCGCTTTCTCATAATCTTCTTTTCTGATAGCTTTGCTTAATTTATGCTCAAGTAAAGTCAACCTTCTGCCTTCTATATCAGATACAATTTTTCCATACAAGTTAGCATCTCTTGGAAACATAGTTAGCTGGATTGTACTCGGTTGCTCTGAATAAAGGAATTCTAACGAAAATTCGAATTTCTTGTTTTTCGCGGGGGATTCTTCCATGAGCTTTTTGTGAGAGACAATCGTTTGAATCCCCGCTCGAGTGAATTTCTCACTTTCAAATGAGAAAATTTCACTTACACACTTCTTGCAGTAAGATATTATCTTGTAAGTACCATCTACGTATACCTTCTGTGAAATTTGTGCTCTACTTCCACACCTTGTACACTTAACGTCTTTTTCATTAGTCATAACATCTATCACCTTCTGGCCTCTATACCGTTGCAGAGTTATACTTATTCATAGCCTTATCTATACCTTCAGAGATTATACTTTTTATGGCTTCGATCGTAAGTTCCATAACTTTTTCCAATTTTTCGAATTCTTCTTGGCTGAAATTTGAGAGTACGTAGTCAGCTGCATCAACATCTTGTGGTTTTGGTCCAATTCCTATTCTTATCCTCGGAAAATCTTGACCAATAAACGATATTATGGATTTAATACCGTTATGTCCACCAGCACTACCATTCTTTCTGATCCTTATCCTCCCAAGTGGTAGATCAAGGTCGTCATACACCACAATTATATCATCATGCGGTAAATATTTAAAGACCTCTCCACTTAAGTTCATGTACGTTGTAGGTTTCACAAGTCTTACTTTTTCGCCAAAGATGTTTATATCAGAATATAGATAGTTGATTCCCCTTTTCCATGATTTAGACAATTTATCGAGCACCATGAATCCAACATTATGACGCGTATTTTCATACTTTTCTCCTGGATTTCCAAGTCCTATTATCATCATCTGTTATGTTTACACCTCTCATTACTTAAGATTTCATGTTAGCTTGTCTTTTCTTGTTAGAAAAGTCCCCCGAATGGGGGACTCTTTATAGTTTCTATTTTGTCAAATAAATTCTTTTTACTCTTCCTCTTCCTTCTTGCCTTTCTTCAACACTTCTGGTTCTACGGTTTCTGTCGTTGGTGTTGTCTCTTCAACTTCAAGTCCTCTTGGGACTACGACTGTAACAAGAACATCTTCTGGTTCCATATCAATTTTTACGCCTTCTGAAAGTTTTACGTCTTTTACCCTTATACTTTCACCAAGGCCAAGGTTTGTAACATCGATTTCAATAACTTCTGGAATTCTGTCTGGGAGCGCTTCAACAACAACTTCATGGTGTACAACTTCAAGTATTCCACCTTTTTCAACACCAATTGCCTTGCCAATGAAGTGTACTGGAACGTTGATTTTCATTTTGTGGTGAGCTTCTGGAATGTAAAAGTCGATATGTTTAACTTCATCAGTTACTTTGTCGTACTGTACCATTTTAATGAATGCCATGTGCTTCAATACTTCTTTTCCACTCTCGTCATTCACAACAAGTGTGAGAGGTGTTGATTCGGAAACTTCCTTGAAAAGTTTCATAAAATCACTCTTTTTAAGTGTCAAACTCAATGGTTTTTCAACTCCAGGACCGTAGGCTATCGCTGGAATGACGCCCTGTGCTCTCAATCTTCTAACTGCGCGCTTTTTTCCCACAACCGACCTAAGCTGCGCGTTAACTACGTGCTCCATGTCGTCTACCTCCTTTTTTTCTTTTTTTAAGGTTTCTATTTCATTCATTATTATTTAAAAAGTATGCTTACAGAAAGATTCTTTCTCACACGTATAATAGCTTCTCCAAGTAGTGGTGCAACGGAAACAATGTGGAATTTTTTCGGAAGACTCTGATGATATATTGTATCACTAATATAAATCTTTTCAATACTCGAATTCTCTATTCTTTCAACAGCACCCGAAGAAAGCACTGGATGTGTTATACAAGCAACGACCCTACTTGCACCAGCATTCTTAATTGCGTTCGCACCCTCGACAAGTGAACGGGCAGTATCAACGATATCGTCGACAATTATCGCAGTTTTTCCATTTACATCGCCTATAATGTTGAGTATCTCTGCAACGTTATCTTTTGGTCTTCTCTTATCCAATATCGCCAATGGCAAACCAACTTTCTCAGCAATCTGTCTGGCACGTTTCACGCCACCAACATCTGGCGAAACTATAACGGCATCTTCGGTAAGTAAGCCGTCTTTATTTAAAGTTTCCAGAAACACCGGAAAACTCCACAAGTTGTCAACTGGTATGTCGAAGAAACCCTGAACTTGTTCTGCATGCAAGTCAACGGTCATTATTCTTGTCGCACCAGCAACAGTAAGGAGATTAGCTACGAGTTTAGCAGTGATTGGGTCTCGACCTTTTGCTTTCCTGTCCTGTCTTGCATAACCGTAATAAGGCATTACGACTGCAACGCTGTTTGCTGACGCTCTTTTAAATGCATCTATCATAATGAGTAACTCCATTAAGTTTTCATTAACTGGAGGGCATGTTGGTTGAATAACAAAGACATCGTGGCCGCGGACAGTCTCCTCTATTCTTACATTTATCTCCCCATCGGCAAATTTGCCAACAGTAATATCGCCAAGTCGCATTCCAATGTAACTTGCAACCTTTTCAGCCAAGACTCTGTTCGCATTTCCGGAGAAGATTTTCATTTCATTTCTTGTTATCTGCATTTTCCATTGCCTCCCTCTTTTGTTTTGCCCAACCTTCCTTGATTGTCTGTCGCGCTCTTCCAAGTGCTAATGAATCGTCAGGAACATCCTCAGTAATAACAGAGCCAGCACCAACAATTGCACCTGAACCAATGGTAACCGGAGCAACGAGTGATGAATTACTGCCAATAAACGCTTTATCCTTTATATGTGTCGGATACTTCTTATATCCATCGTAATTGCAAGTTATTGTACCAGCACCAACATTTACGTCTTCCCCAACAGTTGCGTCACCAAGGTATGTCAGATGTTGTGCCTTTGAATTCTTGCCGATTATGGATTTCTTCGTTTCGACGAAATTGCCTATCTTCACATTTTCTCTAAGCACAGTTCCTTCTCTCAATCGAGCAAATGGTCCAACCGAGACGTTGTTTTCTATCTTCACACCTTCAATTTCTGATCTCATAACTTTCACTTTATTTCCTATTTCCGAATCGATAATTCTCGTGTATGGACCTATTTCACAATCTTCACCTATTGTTGTCTTGCCTTCTATAATTGTAAATGGATGGATAACAGTATCCATGCCAATCACTACATCGGGACTTATGAATGTCGATTGCGGATCAACGATTGTAACGCCGGAAAGCATCAGCTGATTGAGAATTCTCTCTTTTGCTATACTTTCAAGTTGGGCGAGCTGGATTCTGTCGTTTACACCTGAAACTTGGATTGGGTCATCTAAGATTAAAGTCTCGGCATTTTGAGCCAAACCTACAAGATCAGTTAGATAGTATTCGCCCTGTGCATTGTTATTGTTCAATCTATCCAAATTTGCTAAAAGAAAGCTTCCTTTGAATATATATATGCCGCTGTTAACTTCTTTTATCTCTCTTTCAATTTCTGATGCATCTTTGTGTTCAACAATCTTTATCCTTCCATCCTGTCTGATTATTCTACCGTACCCAGTTGGGTCGTCAGCGATAAATGAAAGTACAGTAACATCAGCATTTCTACTCTTATGTATTTCGTTCAACTTTTCTATCGTCTCACTCTTGAGAAGAGGTACATCACCGTATAAAATTAACACATCGTCATTTTCGTCTATAAATTCCCTTGCACACATTACCGCATGTCCTGTGCCAAGCTGCGGTTCTTGAAGATATGTTTGCACATCCGTCGGTAAGTATCCTTTAACAATTTCTGCTTTGTGACCAACAACAACCCCAACTTTACCAAATCTCTTTCCAAGGTCAACAGCCCAATTTATCATGGGCTTCCCGAGGATTTTGTGAACAACCTTTGGATACTTGGACTTCATTCTTTTTCCCAGACCAGCGGCAAGTATGAGAACTCTCATTGTAAACCCCACCTCTGTGTAAATTTATTTATTTTCTGTGTTATTAAACTCGTCAGTCGCCTTTTTCTGAAGATGATACTCACGAATGATAACCGGAATGAGAATAAGTCCGAGGAAGTAACCTTTTGCGCCCCATCTCAGATATCCTATCGCACCTATACCCATTCCGGTTAGTAATAGCATAGGAATCAAAGAGTACCATTTTTTTATTAGGTCATATATTATAACTAAGGATGTCCCGATGATCATAAAGAATATACCTTGTGCAATTAAGAATATCTCATTGTCATTATAATGTTTGAATTTGCCGAAGAGTGCTATAGCACTTACCAACAACAGATTTAAACCAGCAAGTGATTCAGCTCGTTCGTTCTTTCTTATCAAGAAATATATGCCGATTATGATTAGTGAAAAGGATAAGTAATTCTTTGTTAGGAAGAAAGTTAGAACAGATGAGATTATTGAGAAAATCAAGGTAACCATTCAAACCACGCTCCATATTCTTTTTCACAGCAATAAATATATGGGGCGCAAAAGCGCCCCGAGAGAAGACAATTATTAGCTTCTGTATTTAATGCTTGCTTGTGCGGCTGCAAGTCTTGCAACTGGAATTCTGTATGGTGACGCGCTGACGTAGTCAAGTTTTGTTGTGGCAAAGAACATGATGGATTTTGGATCTCCACCGTGTTCACCACAAACTCCACATTTAAGTTTTTCTTTGACTTCCTTTCCTTTCTCTGCAGCCATCTTAACGAGCTGACCAACGCCTTGAGTATCAACGTGTTTGAATGGGTCATCTTCGAGTATACCTTTTGCAAGGTACTCTGGTAAGAACTTACCAACATCGTCTCTACTGAATCCAAACGTCATTTGTGTAAGGTCATTTGTACCAAAGCTGAAGAAGTCAGCTTCTTGAGCAATCTGATCAGCTGTAACTGCTGCTCTTGGAACTTCAATCATTGTACCGACAAGATATTTAAGTTCGACACCATGTTGTTTGATGAGTTCATCTGCAGTCTTTATTACGATATCCTTAATGTATTTAAGTTCATTAATGTGTCCTACGAGAGGAATCATTATTTCTGGAACAACGTCAATTCCTTCTTCTTTCTTGAGTTCTATGGCAGCAAGTATTATTGCCTTAGTCTGCATAACAGCTATTTCAGGATATGTTATAACAAGTCGCACGCCTCTGTGGCCAAGCATCGGGTTGAGTTCATGTAATTGCTCAACAACCTTCTTAAGTTCTTCTACGCTGATACCTGTCTGAGCGGCAACTTCTGCCATCTGTTCTTCTTCATGTGGCAAGAATTCGTGAAGTGGTGGGTCAATCAATCTTATTGTAACCGGGTAACCCTTCATTTCTCTGAAGAGACCTTTGAAGTCTTCTTTCTGGAGTGGGAGAAGTTCAGCAAGTGCTGCTTCCCTTTCTTCAACAGTTCTTGCAACGATCATTCTTCTGACCTTTGGTATTCTATCCTTTTCAAAGAACATGTGTTCTGTTCGGCACAAACCGATACCCTCTGCTCCGAATTCTCTTGCAACCTTTGCGTCTCTTGGAACGTCTGCGTTTGCTCTAACGCCAAGCTTTCTGAACTCATCTGCCCATGAGAGCAGTTCTGCAACTGGTCCTTCAAGACCGCGTGGTTTAACTGTTGTCACTTTACCAAGGAAAACTTCACCGGTTGTACCATCGATTGAGAGCCATTCTCCTTCTTTGACAACAACATCTCCAACTTTAAGGAAGCCTTCTTCTTCGTCAACATATATGCTCTCTGCACCAACTACTGCTGGTTTACCAAGACCTCTTGCGACAACTGCTGCGTGCGATGTCATACCGCCACGTGCGGTGAGTATACCTTCTGCCGCGTTCATTCCACCAACATCTTCAGGGCTTGTTTCAGGTCTTACAAGCAGCACTTTTTCTCCTGCTTCAGCCACTTTTTCAGCCTTATGTGCATCGAAGTAAATCTTACCTGTGGCAGCACCTGGCGATGCTGGAAGTCCTTTTGCTATGACTTTTGCATTCTTTCTTTCATTTTCATCAAATTTTGGATGAAGAACTCTTTCGATATCAGAAGGCTGTACTCTGAGAACTGCTGTCTTCTTGTCGATAAGTCCTTCGTGTACCATATCAACAGCGATTCTTATCGCTGCCTGGCTTGTTCTCTTAGCGTTTCTTGTTTGGAGAATGTAGAGTTTTCCTCTTTCGACTGTGAATTCGATGTCTTGCATATCTTTGAAGTATGCTTCAAGTCTATCCATTATTTCGATAAGTTCATCGTATGCGTGTGGGATCATTTCTTTCATCTTTTCGAGAGGATATGGCGTTCTTATACCTGCTACGACGTCTTCACCTTGTGCGTTTGGTAAGAACTCTCCATAGTGTACCTTTTCTCCAGTGTTAGGATCTCTCGTGAAACAGACTCCAGTACCGCTGTCGTCACCCATGTTACCGAAGACCATGGCAACGATGTTAACAGCTGTTCCGAGAAGTTGTCCTTCCTTGATTCCGTGAATTTCTCTGTACTTAATTGCCCTGTCGCTCATCCATGACCAAATAACAGCCTCAATAGCTGCCCAGAGCTGTTTATTTACATCTTGTGGGAATTCTTTTCCATGTTTCTTGTAAATTTCCTTGTAAATTTCGACAAGCTTCTTAAGGTCTTCTGCATCGAGGTCTGTATCGAGCTTTACACCTTTGTTAGCTTTCATTTCAGAGAGTGCGTTTTCGAAGTCTGAGTGAGGAATTCCAAGTGCAGTATCACCAAACATCTGTAAGAACCTTCTGTATGAGTCGTATGCGAATCTTTCATTGTTGGTCATTTCAACAAGACCCTTAACTGTCTCGTCGTTAAGACCGAGATTGAGGATTGTGTCCATCATTCCTGGCATGGAAATTGCAGCACCGGACCTGACTGATACAAGAAGAGGTTTTCTCGGATCCCCAAAACCTTTTCCTGTAACTTTTTCCAACTCTTTAATTGCTGCGTTGACTTGTTCTGCTAAATCTTGTGGATAAGTTCTGTTGTTGTCGTAGTAATACTTACAAACCTCAGTTGTGATAGTAAAGCCAGGAGGTACTGGAACACCGGCGTTTGTCATTTCAGCAAGGTTTGCACCCTTACCGCCAAGCAACTCTTTCATCTGAGCGGTTCCTTCGGCTTTGCCGTCGGCAAAGAAATAAACCCACTTTTTACTCATTTTCACACCTCCAAAATCAAAATTTTAGAAAAGTACCTGTATAATTTTACCATACTTTTCTAATTTCTCGTATACACTCTCTGATAAATTGTTTTTTTCTTTTATGTTAATTTAGGCAAATACCACCAGGAGTATAATTGAATAAGGCAAGTATTGTCTAAATATGTGCTTATTGAAAGAGGTGTTTAAAGTGGCTAATTTTTTTCGAACTATACTAATAAGCCTTTTGGCATTTCTCATCACAACTGAAATATCTACAAGAAATCTACACAAACAGCTTTCCAAGGAGATTAGGACAGTTCGGATTGAAGGACTGAATTTATCTTACAGAGGGAGCGGTCCTGTTAATGGGAAGACAGTAGTCTTTTTACATGGATTTGGTGGTTCATCATTTGATTGGAACTTCTTAATGGAAGAATTATCCAAAGAATATCGGTGTGTCGCATTAGATATTCCACCGTTTGGTCTGTCAGAAAAAAGCGTAACCTTTGATTACTCAGATAGAAACTTGGTTAAAGTAATTATATCTTTCATAAAATCATTAAATATAGATCAATTCACTCTTGTTGGTCATTCTATGGGTGGTTATTTGTCGATACTAACGGCTATGAACCAGCCTGGTCGAGTCGAAAGACTTATCTTGCTTGATTCTGCATTTAGTTTTAGACAATCAAATGAAGATATAGACGTTAATTCGAATATACCATCAGATGAAGAAACATTCGATAGGCTTACGCTATTGTTAAACGTAGGTCTGAAGACTTATCCTGTTGTGAAATTTGTGTACAGGAATTTCCTCGGTGAGACAAAAGATTTGAAAAATATGGAACACTTTGACTATGCTTTCTCACAAAATTATTTCCTGCCTGCGGAAGTACTCGTGAAGTTCTCTAAGGATAAAATTGCACAAGAAGAGATAGAAATAGACTTAAGTAATTTGAACGTTCCTACACTTATAATATATGGAGAAAACGACACCATCACACCACCAAGTATAGGGAAGTACTTGTCAGAACATATTAAGAAGTCAAAATTCATTCTGATACCAAGCGAGGGACATTTACCTTTTTGGAATGAAAAAGTTCTTCTGGAGATAAGAAGATTTCTTCGCGACAGTGAATGAAAAATACCGGTCCGTTCTTCGGACCGGCAACTATGGTATTAAAGCTATACGATAGCCAACACTTAGAGAGGAGGAGTATTCCAGTTTTAAGCAACTGAAATTACAACTCCATACCGCCATCAATCACTATTATTTGACCATTAATATATGTTGCTTCCGCAACAAGAAATCTAACTACTTTTGCGACTTCTTCCGGTTTTCCAAATCTTCTCATTGATATCTTCTCTATCGCTGCTCTTTTTATTTCTTCTGGTAATTTTTCAGTCATTGGCGTCTCAATGAACCCTGGTGCTATTGCATTAACTCGGACGTTCTTTCTACCAAATTCCTTAGCTAGAGATTTTGTAAGTCCTATTAAGCCGGCTTTAGATGCAGAATAGTTTGCTTGACCTATATTACCTTCCAGTCCAACTACTGACGAAACATTGATGATAACTCCTTGATTCTTAACGATATCTCTTATGCATGATTTAACCATGTTGAAAGCACCAGTTAGGTTTGTGTTGATGACGCTGTCCCAGTCTTCATAGCTCATCCTATAGGTAAGATTATCCTTAGTAATACCAGCGTTGTTGATTAATATATCAATCCTTCCAAACTTCTGAATCACATCATGGACCGCATTTTCAACACTTTTTCGATCTGTTATATCAACAACATACTCGTTATTAGCGCCTGTTGGAGCGTAGTTGAAACCAATCACCACAGCACCTTCGTTTGATAATTCCTTAGCAATTGCCCTACCTATCCCGCCAGATGCCCCCGTCACTATAGCAACTTTTCCATCAAGCTTTCCCATACACGCTTCCTCCTAATACTTTCTCAATCTTCTGAGCTGCGTATATCGCAAGTCTTAGTTTGATTGCATCGATTAACACAAACGGGACTACACCAACCAAGAAAGCTTTATTAAAGTTCTTAAGATACACTCCAAGAACAAACCAACCGAGAGAATAAACTACCGATAGACCTACGAATCCTGCGAAAATATTGCTCAGTTTCTTTCTCAAATATGATATTGACAGTGCAGCAATAGGAAACGCCCATAGATAACCTGCAGTTGGACCAACAAGATGGGATAATCCTGCCGAGAAATTTGCAAAAACAGGTATACCACTTGCTCCAAGTACTAAATACAATGCCATAGATATAAAAGCGTCGATTGGCTCAAGTAGAAACCCTGTTAAGAAAACAAATAACATTTGTAGCGTGATCGGAACACTACCAATAGGAAGTGAAATCTGCGCACCAACTGCTGTTAAAGCTGTAAAAAGTGGTATGAACCCAAGCCGAAGAGTCCTTACCGATCTATTTTGTGTATATCTGTAGTTATTTGCCATCCAATACACCCTCCTGAACAACGGCTGTGAAGTGCTTGGCATTCAACTTAGCTTTCTTAAGCATTGATGACAAAACGTTCTTAGGTCCAAGCTCAATAAACTCTGTGACACCAAGTTCCAACATTTTGTCGATCGATTGTTTCCAATAGATTGGACCACTGATTTGCTCTAAAACATAATGTTTTATCTGCTGCGGATCTGAGATTTCCTTAGCAGTACTGTTCATCACTATCGGATACTTCGGTTTGTTGAATTTTATATGCTCAATTTCTTTTGCCATCTTTTCCCTTGCACTATCAAGGTAAGGTGTATGGAATGGACCAGAAACCTTTAATTCTATCGCTCTCTTTCCTTGTTCTGTTAAATCAATCACAAAAGATTTAATACTCTCTGCTTTTCCACTAACTACGGTCTGTTCATTCGAATTGTAATTTGCGATGTATAATCCTTCATATTTCTTCACAAGTTCTTCAAGCTCTTCAGCAGGTACACCGATAACAGCAGCCATACTTCCTTTACCTGGTTCGATAGCTTGCGATATATACTCGCCCCTCTTTCTAACTAAATATATGCCCATTTCGAAGTCATAAACACCAGCGGCAGCAAGTGCTGTGTACTCGCCAAGACTGTGTCCAGCCACGTATTCAGGTTCTATACCTTTCTTAAAGAGCTCAACATATGCAACATAACTTGCAAGATATATTGCCGGCTGGGCATTTTCTGTAAGTTTAAGAATTTCCTCGTCACCATCCATGATTTCTGTTATAGAAAAGCCTAATACTTCATTTGCTTTTTGAGAGTATTCGTCCCAAGATTCGTATTGAGAAAAATCGGTTGCCATACCACTGTATTGAGAACCTTGCCCCGGGAATACGAATGCCCTTATCATATTTTCACCCCCACTTTCTCACCATTAGAGCCTTTTGAATCACTGACAAGACTAGATTTCTCAATCAAATCTTCAATTGCTCTGTGGAATTCAGTAATGATATCTTCAATTACTTCTTTTACAGTCTTTATCTCGGTTATTAAGCCTACACACTGCCCTGCCATAAAAGACCCCTCTTCGATATTACCATCTAGAACTGCTTTTCTCAAGCTTCCGACCAAGACTTCTTCCGCTTCCTGCAAACTCTTAGTTTCCAATTCTTTTACCTTTTTTGCAAATCTGGTTTCTATAACTCTTGCCGGATGACCAAGCACTGCTCCAGTTACAACAGTATCGCGTATTGAAGATTTGAGTATAAGCTTCTTAAAATTTTCGTGAGTATCTGCTTCGACAGTTGCGATGAACCTTGTTCCCATCTGTATCCCTTCGGCTCCAAGAGCGAACATAGCTGCCATTGCTCTACCATCTGCAATTCCACCCGCGGCTATTACAGGGATTTTAACAGCTCTGCACACTGCGTTGACAAGTACAAGTGTGGTAACCTCCCCAATATGCCCACCCGATTCCATTCCTTCAGCTATAACGGCATCAGCACCGATACGCTCCATCATCTTGGCCATGTTGTCGGAAGCTACCACCGGTATGGCTTTAATACCAGCTTCTTTGAGTTTTGACATGTACTTAGCAGGATTTCCGGCTCCAAAAGTTACGACGGGCACTTTCTCCTCAATAACCAAATCAACAAGTTCATCGGCATATGGTGAAACAAGTATAATATTGACACCGAAAGGTCTATCTGTTAGTGTCCTGATTTTGTCAATTGCTTCTTTCAAATGCTCTCTTTTCATCGCACCGGAGCCGATTATTCCAAGTCCACCAGCGTTTGAAACAGCTGCTGCGAGGACTGGTGTCCCTGCCCAAGACATTCCGCCCATGATGATTGGATATTCAATATTCAGTAATTCGCACACTCTGTTCATCTTCATACAGCATCAACCCCACCGTTGTTATTCTCCTTAACGCCAAGCATTAATCTCGCTTTCGCTACAATTTGCCCATTTACCAGAGCTTTTCCTTCAACCAATGTTATTGGACCTTTTCGTTCAAGGAGTTTTACGTTGTACACAAGCTCACATTCTGGCCTTACTTCTTTCTTAAATCTTGCTTCGTCGATACCCAAAAACAACGGAACAGTGTTTGATAAGTCTGATTTAAGTAAAAGAAGTCCTGCACTTTGAGCGAGCCCCTCAATAATATAAACACCAGGATATATGGGATAATCAGGAAAATGCCCTTTCAAAACAGGTTCATTAGCTGTAATGTACTTCTTGGCTATAATATAATCTTCACCTTTTTCCATAACTTCGTCAACCAAAAGTATAGGTTCTCTGTGTGGTAAAATCTTCATTATGTCTTCCCTCTTCATTGAGATGTTAGACATATTTTCCCACCACCACGGAAGCGTTATGACCACCAAAACCGAAAGAATTTTTGACAAAGTTTCTTATGTTTGCTTCGACTGTTTCACGTGGAATATTGAAATATTCAGGTCCATCAAGTTCTTCAAGGTTGGGCATGCCGTGTACGAATCCCTCGTTCATCTGAATTATTGCACCTATCGTTTCAACAGCACCGGCTGCTCCGAGCAAGTGACCAGTGAGTGCCTTTGTTGAATTGACATAGATGTTTTTAACATGTTCACCAAAAACTTTCTCTATCGCTTTAAGTTCAACCTCATCACCTGCTGGTGTACTCGTAGCATGGCAGTTAACAAAATCTATATCCTCTGGTTTGAGCTTCGCATCATTTATTGCAGCTTTCATCACCTTAGATGAACCATTGGCTTCTGGGTCTGGGGCACTGAAATGATGTGCGTCATCGTTCATCGCAAAACCTTTAACTTCGGCTATTATTTTGGCAACTCTCTTGATTGCAAAATCCTCGGCTTCCAAGACTAAAACACCTGCACCTTCCCCCATAACGAATCCATCTCTATTTTTGTCAAAAGGTCTTGAAGCTTTCTTAGGTTCAGCGTTTCTTGTTGAAAGTGCTCGCATTGATGCAAAACCTGCTATCGGAAGTGGTGCAATAGTGGCTTCTGTGCCACCGACTAACACTACGTCAGCATATCCATGTCTTATAAGCATAGAACCTATGGCTATTGAATGAACAGAGGTCGCACATGCACTAACTGGTGCGAAGTTAGGACCTTTCAGTCCAAATTCCATGGCTACAACACCACTTGCCATGTTTATTAGGATCATCGGTATCAAAAATGGGCTAACCCTGTCCGGTCCCTTCTCACGCAACACTTCGTTCTGCTCAGCTAAGGTGAGAAATCCACCCATACCTGAAGATATCAAAACGCCAACTCGATCTTCAATACCATTGAACGTTAGTCCACTCATCTCAACTGCTTGTCTTGCCGCTGCCAAAGCGAATTGTGAGTACCTATCTAGTCTTTTTACCAGTTTCTTATCCATATACTCTTCTGGTTTGAAATCTTTAACTTCTGCGGCTATTTGAACAGGAAGGTGCGAAGCATCAAATGATGTTATTCGGTCGATACCAATCTCCATATCTCTCAAATTTTGAGAAAAGTCTTTAATACTATTTCCCAAAGGAGATACAACCCCCATGCCCGTTATGACAACTCTTCGCAATTTTCAGCACCTCCATAATACCATATGGTTTCTTAATAGTATTTCACAAGTTTATCTTCTCGCCGACAACTAATCCAAACGCTTCAGGACCAACGTGTGCAGCTATTGCTGAACCTATTGTAGAAGAACCGATTACACTTGAGGAGGAAAAGTGACTAAGTAACTTATCTAAGTTTGCTTTCATTGAACTGATTGTGTAGCCACCTATGATCGAATATGAATTTTCTAACCCCTTATTCTGAATAAAATTCTTTGCAAGGTTAGACATTGATGATATTGCAAGTTCGTTGGATCTTGACGTCGCAAGTGTATTGACTTCTCCCTCATCATCTGTTGTAAGAATTGGCTTTATGTTCAGGACTTTGCCCAAAAGTGCTTTTGCTTTACCAATCCTCCCACCTTTGTAAAGGTACTCAAGAGTAGGCACAAAAAACACCAAAAGACTATTCGAAACAATCTGATCTATAATTGCTTGATTTAACTTTCCTCTCTCTTTTAAGTACTCCATAGCTTTTAAAACAACATACGCTTGTTTTATCGAAGCTGTCTTTGAATCGAGTACAACAACGTTTGTTACACCTAATGAATTGACAATGTTCTTGATTAAATCATGAGTGTTACTAAGCTTTGCAGAGATCGTTATTACGTAAACCGCTTCACTTTTGCTGGACGCTTCTTTTATTGTTCCTTCTATCAACTCTGGTCTCGGTAGCGAAGTGCTTGCAAGTTCCCCGTTTAGTTCAGCGCTGTAAAGTTCTTGGGGCATTATGGTGACCTTGTCATCGTATTCTTTGTTTTTTAAGAATACTCTGAGCGGTAGGTATTTAACGTCATATGGCGTATTTACGTTACTGGGAATATCACAGCCGGTATCTGTGATAAAAGTTATCATACTTATCACCTCACTATGAAGTACGAAATTTAAATACTTACAAACAAATTATATCAATAACAACAAAATTAGTCAAGATTAAGTTTTTTGAATATAATAAAAATAGTTGTTGACAACCAACTTTGTATATGGTATATTAATTTTTGATGATTCATATTTACCATGCTTTCTCCTGCTATGAAAATTATTCATGTGAAGGGGGTTGTAATATGGAAGAACTCGAAAGCAAAGTTTGCGAAATTATCGCAGAACAGCTAGGTGTTGACACAGCCGATGTAGCACTTGAAAAGAGCTTGACAGAGGATTTAGGAGCCGACTCGTTAGATATTGTAGATTTGGTCATGGCTTTTGAAGACGAATTTGGTGTGAAGATCAGTGACCAGGATTTGTCAAAGATCAAAACGGTTAAAGATGTAGTAGATGCTATAAGAGCCAGAGTTTAATGTAAATGGGTTTCATAGGCAAAAGGTCTTGGGTAAATCCAAGACCTTTTTTTCACTTTTTGGAAACTCACAAAATTGTGTTTGGATTATGAACAAATTCTGATATAATTTTATTGTAAAATTCAATGGGAGATGAGAGAAATGTACATTCTTGGTCACCGAGGAATTCCCGCTTTGATTAAGGAGAACACGCTCAATTCACTTTTGAGAGCAATGGAGCTTGGAGCAGACGGTATAGAGACAGACGTCAGATTAACAAGAGACGGTGTTCCTGTATTGATTCACGATGATAATCTTTCAACTTTTGATGGCAGCGATCTTAAAGTTAATGATTTAACTTTAGCTGAGCTAAAAGAACATTCTTGTAATGGACTAACCATTCCTACGTTAGAAGAATTTCTAAGAGCAGCTCCTGATGGCAAGTGCTTGAATATAGAGCTGAAAGAATACGAGGCCGGCGAAATTGCATTAAAGATGTGCGAGGAGCTTTATCAGGGAGAAATAATATACAGTTCGTTTAACCATGTTCTTATTTCGGAACTAAAGCAAAAGCATCCTGCCCTTAAATTCGGATATCTTTTTGATGATCGCCACCTTTCAATGAGTGACGAAGGAATATTACAGTTATTCAAAACTAATACATACAGTGCACACCTTCCTATTGAAGGTTATATGCAGTATCCTGAAAGACTGAAAAGTATACTGAAGGAACTTAAAAGGCTTGATGTAAAGATTGTATTCTGGACTGTGAATTCAAAGGATGTAATTAAAGATATTTTTGATTTAATAGATTATGTTATCACCGATGATGTCAGGCTTTTTATCTAATCAATAATCTATAACCATGTGGGGTGTCTAAAAAGATGAGAAAACTATTCATAGTTTTATTTTTAATGTTCCTTGTCGTCTACACATGGTTTAATTATTCTTCTAAAACTGTTGGATATGTTTACAACCCAATTACACATGCCGATGACTATCTCAGTGAGAAAAAGGCAGTGCTAAATCTTGTTACTTTTAACACTTTGGGAAACGTCGACAAAGCATTTCAGTATTTTTCCAGACTCGGAATTAAGTTTGTTATAGGTCCATCAATGTCAACAGATGGAATGAAAATATTGCCATATTTAAAGAAATACAAGATGCTTTCGATCTCTCCAACAATTTCCTCTACGAAGCTTTTGAATTCAGGTTATTTTTATTCTCTCACTCCAAGCAATTTGCAAATAATAGATGTATTTAAAAAGTACCTTAAATTATTCGAAGCCAAACGTATATTGCTTGTTCTGGATGATAATAATAGAGAATATGCCGACGAATTTAAGAGCTTACTGAACGTGTTTGAAGGCAACTACGTTTATTATGATGATGTAAGTTCTCTTTTTTCAATTGAGATTAGCCAATTTGATACGGTTATCTTGACAACTATAGGCACAGAATCTGCTAAAATAGTGAAATATATTAGGACAAAAGATGACGATGTAAGAATAATAGTAAGTGAGGCAGCTTTCACTCCTGAGTTCCTCTCGTTAGGCGGAAGTGTTGTTGCAAATACATATGCAATAGTTCCTTCCTTAAGCGTTCGAAACACGGAGACAGAGCTAATAGAAGAATGTGAGAGACTATTAACGGATCATAGGTTTTTATCAATTGAGCAGATGAAAAGGTTTTTAAGCAGATCAATCATAAACACCAGAGAGGGATATTTGTACTTTACACCAGATGGAATAAGTCAGAAAATAGGTCTTTACAAAGTGATAGAAGGACAGTTCAAGGAGGTATTTTTAGAGTGAAAGCAAAATACATCATAATTATCCTTGTTCTCTCTTTAATAGTTTTTTTGTTTTCGACTTACTTATACTTTTCTTCAGTTTTGAATTACTCATCGGTATATCTCAAGAATTTCGCGATCACAATTGACAAGCACATAGAAAACAGAATAGGCATAATTACTGAACTTTCGAACGATTTTAAGATAAACGATTACGATTATTCAAATTATCTTAAAATGGGGCCGAACAGTTATTTGCCTGGTATTTCGACTAAAGAATATTCTCTAAAATACGTGACGAAGGAAAGCGATAAATTGATACTCATAGAAATACCTTTTTCGGCGATCGTCTTCCCTTCAGATGACTATACCGTAGCTATTTCATTAGACGGAAAAATTGTTTACTCAAACAATTATGGCTTGATTGGTGCATTGGAGAACAATACGCTTCCAAGATTTCTCAAGCATTCAGCAACAACAAATTCAAAATTCGATATTTCAATCATTCCGGCAACCGAAATCACATTGCTTAGAGCCTCCATCATGGCTCTTTGGGGATTCATACCTCTGATTGCATTCCTCTCGATCAACCGAATTCATTGGAATAAACAGAGAGATTTGGAGAAAGCTACAGAAGCTCTGGAGACAATAATTAACGATATGATTATGCGTGTAGAAACTGGCGAGCATGTAGAATATAAACCAATTGAAACTCAACATGAACCTCTGAGAAAGATACAGCAAGCTTTGGAAAACTTGTTTTCAAGATACGTTGAAGCAATTGAAGGGTATAAATCGACAACAGAAGAACTTGAGAATACAATGTCTCAAATTGAAGAGATGCAATCAGCTTTAGAAGAAAGAAATTTTCTACTTATTAATACTTTGGCTGAAACGGTGGAGCTTAAAGACGTTGGCACAGGTGAACATTCAAGGAAGGTTATGCAGCTTTCTTTATCAGTTGCTTCAAGGCTCGGAATTGTTGACCCCGAGGAACTCAACGCAATAAAGTACGGTGCAATATTGCACGATGTTGGAAAGATTGGAATACCCGATAGAATTCTCCTAAAACCCGGAAAGCTAAGTTTGGAAGAGTTCGAAGTTATGAAAGAGCATACAATATTAGGAGAACGTGTCGTCTTACAGATTCCAGGTTGGGAACTCGTAGCGGATATAGTCAGGCATCATCATGAAAATGTAGATGGTAGCGGATATCCTGATGGTCTTTCAAAAGATACACTAAGCCTCAGAGCGCAAATTGTAGCACTTGTTGACGTTTATATAGCTCTTACCGAAGACAGACCGTATAGGAAGGCATTGACTCCATCAGAAGCCTTAGAACTTATGCAAACCATGGTTGGCACTAAGTTCGATCCTGAGCTATTTAATGTATTCAGGGAAACTGTTCTTGAACACTTTTCAAATTCTGACATTCTTTTAAATAATCATGGAGAATCACGCGAATTCGAAGATAAAGATAACTTACCCGGAGAGATGCGTGTATGAAAGTAGAGAAATTTAGTCTAATCCTTTTAACTATATTTGCTGTATTGTTTATAGTAAGTTATTCTCATAGTCTGAAAATATCAAATGAGTTAGAGCAGACAAAAAAGGTAGTCAAAGCGTACGAACTTTACGTAAATAATGATCAAAACTTTGAAAAGTTCGTTTCTGAAAATGACCTGAAAGATCTGGTAAATCTGGTTTCAAAACAAAAAATAACGTCTATACGAACGAAAATAGATAATGCCAAGAGCGCTTACAGAAATGGTAATTATTCAGAATCGGCTGATATATTGAGAACCATCAAAGACGAGGAAAACCCTTGGGCTGATGAGATATACTTTTACCTTGGAATGTCACTTTACAAAATTGGAGAAATTGAAAGTGCAAAACTTTTCCTGTCATCGTTTATAGATAATTTCCAGTATTCAATATACAGAAAAGAGGCTTTGATGTTGCTCAGAGAAATATCGATTGGAGACATGAAAAAACGAGTCGAAGAAGCTTTGAATAAACTATCAACTTCATATTAGTCTCCTTCTAAAATCATTAATTTTTTTTCTCGGAGGTCTAGACGATGCTCAAAGATGTTCAAAGTCAACATGATAGTAGAAATGTCTATCTAAGAAGGGTTGGCGTTAAAGGGGTAAGATATCCCGTAGTTGTTCTGGACAAGACAAATGGTTCTCAGTCGACGGTTGCTACTGTAAATATGTATGTTGATCTTCCAAAGAGATATAGAGGCACGCACATGAGTAGATTCATCGAAGTCTTAAATGAGTACCATCTTGAAATTAATCCAAGAAGAATTAGAGAGATACTTTCCAGATTGAAGGAAGTTCTACATGCAAAAAGATCCTTTATCGAAATATCTTTCCCGTACTTTCTCAGGAAACAGGCTCCTGTGTCCAAGAGTGAAAGTTATCTTGAATACGAGTGTTCATTTGAAGCAGAAATGTACGATGAATCTTTTAACTTTCTCTCAAGCGTTAGAGTTCCAATACACACTTTATGCCCGTGCTCTAAAGAAATCAGTGAGCGTGGAGCCCACAATCAAAGAGCTTTCTGCACAGTCACATTTGAAAGCAAGGAAATGGTGTGGTTTGAAGAGATAATTGAAATTGTGGAGAGAAACGCGAGTTCACCCCTATATACTTTGCTAAAACGACCAGATGAAAAGTATGTAACCGAACACGCTTATGACAATCCTAAGTTTGTTGAAGATGTAGCAAGAGATGTTGCACTTGAACTTAAAAGATATGATAAAATAAGATGGTACAAAGTTGAAGTTGAAAGTTTTGAATCAATTCACTTGCATAACGCATATGCCTGTGTTATGAGTGATGAACTTCTTGTTTAGAATGATTATTGAACGATTCTCACGTCGAGGTGAAAAAATGGATGAAAAATTTGTTAGAGTACTGAGTTACTTGGGATTTGCAGCAAAGGCTAATAAGATAGTTTTTGGAAAAGATATGATAAAAGAATATCTAAATAACCCAAAAATTAAGGATAAACTATTAATCATAGCAAAGGATGCGGGTGAGAGGGTTAAGAAAGATATTATAATAAGATGCGATATTAACAACATTGATTATTTCGAAGTATTTGATAAGAAGACTTTGGCAAAGGCTGTTGGAAAGAAGGAAATATCAGTCCTTGGGATTGAGGACGAAAATTTGGTAAGAGCAGTCAAAGATGTTCTGAAAGACCAATAATGTTAACCGGGGTTCTTTAACTTCCAAGGGGGTGTTTATATGAGCGAAACAAAAGTTGTAACTTTAGCAGAATACCCTTTGATAGATTTTGTTGAATTAGTAAACAGAATCTTTGCTGATTACGTTGTTCCAATAAATTGGAACGTTTTATCTTTCAAAATGGACGCACGCGAAAACTCCATATCTTTCGCTGATTCATTCATCTTTCTGCGTGGCAGTGAACCACTTGGTTTCTTACTAACTGCTGTTCGAGGGAACAAGGCAAGAATTGATGCGATGGGAGTAGTTGCTAATGAGCGAGGAAAAGGATTAGCCGAGCAAATTCTGAAACATGCATTCAGGCATTTGAAAACCAAAAATATAGATAGTATATTCCTTGAGGTTGCATCTTCAGATGAACGAGCCGTACGTTTTTACGACAAGAATGGATTCCGAAAGGTACGTAATCTAAATACTTTCATTTTGAACAATCCTCAACCATCGACAATTAAATACTCTTCATTTACCGCTGATAATAGGCTTGTCTACTCCATCTCTATCTCTAACGAGATAAATATTCCACGGAAAGTGAATTGGCAACGTGAACCAGTTACGCTCCTGCTTTCTGATGGGAGATATAACCTTGTACGATTGCACTTTAAGAATGTTGAAGGGTACTTGGTATGGGGCAAGAACGAAGATAACAGTGCTTACATTGTAGATTGCGCCCCGAAATCTTCAGAAGATTTGGACTGGTCATCTATCGTTAATATCTCGGTTGACTATATTCTTCAAAACGCGAATGCACATTTGATATCTGTCGTTTCCGTCGCAGAAGACGACAAGTTGCATCAGGCACTCTTAGAAAATAAATTCAACATAGTATTAACTCAATACGAAATGTTCAGGAAACTCTAACAGTAATTCACTTAGATTGACTTAGTAAACTTTTGTAAGTTTTGTGCCACCATAGAAATACTCTAATATCTGTTGATATGTCCAGCCGTATTTTTTGGCAAATGCATTTGCGGCAACTTGACTCAAACCGATGCCATGTCCAAATCCGCCGCCATAAATGACTACAGAATTAATGTTTAATTCGCTATCCCTAATTACATCAATAGAGTAGAATTTGCTGGGGAATGAAGAAAGGTCATCACGTTGTATTCCATTAAGTAAAGTGATTTTCTTCCCTGAAACATTAAAAAGTTTTCTGACGTCGGCTTCAGAAAGTTTATATATACTGTTTGTCATTTCTATAGTGAGCTCTTCCACGTATCTTCCATCGGTCCTTTTGCTTATATATATGTCTGTAATCTTCTCTCCACTTTTCTTATTCTCTTCGATAATTCCTTCATCAGTAGCTTGTACTGGAGCATTGTTCTTAGAATATTGTGAACAGTTAATCTCTTGTTCTTCTTGCAAAGATAAAATTTCTGCTTGCTCGGTTTTTAAACCAATGTTTTCAACAATAACATGATTACTGCTCCCAAATTTTTCGTCTAATGCTTTTGCTAAATTTAACACACGATAAATTGGAACTTGATTATTATCTTCTACAGACCAAGAATTCTCTTTTGGCGTTGACTTAACTTTCAGATTACTTAAACGCTCGTACAGTTCTTGTGGAGAAAATTCAACTTTCCATCTAAAAAATCCGTTTTCGGCCTCAACAAAGCCAATTTCACTTAGTGATTGTCTATCCCAGTTTTTCAGAAAATTTAGAATGCTTTGTTCATCTTCTAAAAAATATATGCTTGCCATATTTATACCGTTGATTTTCGGTCTCAGGTACGGCACTGTCATTTTAAAGACATCCTTAGCATCGAAGTTTACGCCACCTGAAACAGCGTAATAAAATGTCGACGCAGGCTTAGAGTTGTAGAGAAGTAGCTCGCCGCTGGTTAATTTTACAGCACTTACTGCTCTTTCGCTTGTTTTTTGCGTGTTGTAAGCTTGAAAATTTATTGAATCGTCGATGTTTGCACCGATTTTTGCGTACCTTCGATCAGAAAGGATCTTGTCTATAGCGTATGTTCTGGCAACTACTGCTTGAGCTTTAAGAACTTCTAAATGATAAGTCGAAGGCATTTCACTTGAGACAACGGAATAGAGGTATTGTTCTATTTCCACATCGTTTATCAAATAAAATCCACCTTGTGTTGTGGCCAGTATTTCAAAATCGCCATAATATTTGTTCCTGCTTCTCTGAACAAGCAGAACATACGAATCAGAATTCCTACTTTTCAAATAAAACCTCGTCCCATCCATAAATGGCCCGTATATTCCGCTTTCTGTTTCAATGTATACAAAGTTATTATTCTTATACAACATAATTTTTCTATTTCCTACCAGTGAAAGAAGACGCACTAAGTTATTATCTACTCCTGCATATAAATCATAAATTCCGTTAAGTTCTATTAGTAAATCGTTGAATCTATTTGAAACCATACCACCAACTGAATTAATCCTCGCGCTAACTAGAACCCTTACTTTTTTTGGGAAAGCATTCTCAAACGAAAGAATCCGGGATATGCGATCGCCCGAAAACTCAGCGATCAAGTTTTTCATACCAGGGTAGAGAACATTAGCCCAGTTTGATCTTTCATACCCTACTACTTTTACATCTTTTGATAGCTTAAAATCACCTTCTAATTCGAAACATATTCTGTTTGCCTCTGAATCAAATGAGATTACTTTTGACAGGCGAGCAACATTTCTTTCGAGAGTTATACTGTTTTTCTTTGTGTCAACTTTGGTCATTATTGCTAAGAATTCACCGGGATTAAGTGCGATGGGATAACTGATTAATTTAGTAGGTGTACCATCGTTTTTTGCAAGACCAATTTCATAATTACCTGGAAGAAGCTCCAATTTTATTGGTTCTTCTTCATTTATTTGGTCCAACGTTTTAAATTCCCTGCTGGTCCTATTTTCCAAATAGATAACTTTACCATTAAGGTAGTCACTTTTTTGGTCTATTTTGAACGTAATTAAGAGCGTTGAAGTTATAGGCTTTACATTAACTACTACCAAGCTACCCGTATTATCCCATCCAATGTATATTTCACCATTTCCAGTGAAATACCTTTCGCCCTTATAAAATACATCGACAAATATCTTATACTTACCTGGGTTAGAAACTGAAAAGCTGTTAATGAGGCTATGTGATGGAAATAACATTTTCATCCCATTAGGGGCTTCGATAACTATCTCGGCAGTAAAGTCGTTTTCCAAATCTGGGGACGAGTCGAAGAAGATATTATCGGGGAACCTAATTTCTATGTTGATCGTAAAATTATTAGAGGCAAAAGTCTGCCCAAAAACTGACACCAAGAATGTTAGAAAAAGGACCGTGAGCAAATCTGGAAATGCTTTCAAACTATCACCTCGTGAATATTATGAATTAGCAGCTTTCACTTAGTTAATAGCACATTGAGTATTGCAAAATAGTGACTCACACTTCCAAATAACACAAATAGATGCCAAATCATATGGTGATATTTGAACCCCCTCCATATGTAGAAGATAGCTCCAACCGTATAGAATATACCACCAGCAACGAGAAAGATAAGAGACACCTTTGATACACTATTAACCAGCGGCTTGAAGACCAAGACGACCATCCAACCCATCAGTATATAAAGCAAAGTTGATAGAATCATGAATTTTTTTACAAAGAATACCTTAAAGACAATACCAACAATAGTTAGAACCCAAATTATACCGAATAAAGTCCATCCAAGCCATCCTCTTAAGGATATTATAAGAAAAGGTGTATAGCTTCCTGCGATAAGAATGTATATCGATGAGTGGTCCATGATTTCTAAAACATATTTTGCCTTCTTGTGTTGGATTGAGTGATATAAAGTTGAATTCATGTACAGAATAAACAAAGAAATACCATAAACTATCACTGAGGCAAGTTTATCTCCACCTCCGTTGTTAGCAGCAACAATTATAAGGATAACAAAACCAACAAGGCTCAAAAGTGCACCTACTCCATGAGTAACTGAATTTGCTATCTCTTCCCCTATAGTGTATTTTTCTATATTTTCTTTATCTTTTATTTTTGCCATCTTTGCTCCCCTTACTCAACAGTCTAAAAAGCAATTGGAATACTCTAAGTCCAATGGCATAACATTGTTCATCAACTATTATACACTTAAATACTCAAAACACAATCGATTGAAAGAGAAATGTACACAAAGAATAATCACGACTACTCAATAATCGTTCCAGTTAGAACATCAGAAATTTTCACATTCACCGTTTCAACTATCATGCCTGTCATCTCTTGGACGCTATTTTTTACGTGACAAGCAATAGAATTAGCAAACTCTACAAAATTACTGTTAAATTCAGCGGGCAGAGAAATAAAAAGTTTAACTATCTCCTTTTAGTCCTCATTATCAGATTGTACTTTTTCAACAACTATGTTCTTAAAATTAATAACTCTATCTACCTCTTTAATTCCAAGATACTCACAAATACTTCTATACGCAATCTCTTGATAGACATTGAAATTTATCTCAATATAACCCATGTTCAACCCTCCTTCTTTTGTTTTTGTATGGTACAGTCACTTAAGTTCAGTAACGTGCATGTTTACATCTACATTTTCAAGTGCAAGATGCTTCTTAAAAGATTCTACAATCTTTCCCTTAACAATTGCGAATGTCTCAGGTATGTTTATTCCGTAACCAATTGCCACTTACAGGTCAATTGTCACAACGGCTTCATCATCATTGATAACCAAGTTTGACTCTTCCGAAGAAAACACGTTTAAAACCTTTTGCAACCAGTTCTTGGCAGACACGTTCAGCTTATCAGAAAGTTCAGTCAAGGAATAGTATACAATTTTCTTTAATGCCTTCTGTGTTACTTCGATCTCTCCGCAGTTCCCTTGAAAATTCATACAAATTACCTCCGTTTTGAAAAGTTAAATGTAGTTCAAAATGTGTTACGATAAAGTTGAATAATTTACTTTTACATGAAAATATTTTACCCTCAGGTTAATCTAAAGCCAAGTGCAAACATTAAAAAAGCCTCCCTATACAAATATAAGGGAGACGAAATTCATCCT
>FQKF010008955.1_pt1 | contig 32033 bp, 16 predicted proteins | sample 1504521 | NCBI WGS metagenome assembly FQKF01 (sample SAMEA4475357, study PRJEB15587) | soil metagenome | biome: Soil; feature: Field | place: India | collected 2015-03-11 | depth 0 m
TGCGCGGCGTAACGTCCATCTTTGGCAACCAGCAGCCGCTATACATCGTGGATGGTGTCTTTGTCAACAACGACGCCATTTCGCTGGGAACCAACATCGTATCGGCAGCAGCCGGTGGCGGCAACCCTTCGACCAACCAGGACGACGCCTCCAACCGCATCGCCGACATTGATCCAGAAGACATCGAGACCATTGAAATCCTCAAGGGCGCTTCGGCAGCCGCCATCTACGGCTCACGCGCGGCGGGCGGTGTGGTTATCATCACCACCAAGCGCGGCAAGGCGGGTCAGACGCGCGTTACGCTCAACCAGTCCGTAGGCTTTAGCCAGCCCATCCGCCTGTTGGGCATGCGCAACTGGACGGCCGACCTGGTAGGACAAGAATTCGGCGCTGCCGACCGCCAGCTCTTCGAGCAGAACGGCCTGACCGACTACGAAAAAGAGCTCTACGACAACCGCCCACTGCTGACCGCCACGCGCCTCGATGTGTCGGGCGGCAACGATAAAACAGCCTTCTTCATCGGCGGCACCTACCGCGACGAGGGCGGCCTGGTAGACAACACCGGCTATCAAAAAATCTCAGGCCGCGTCAACATCAGCCACCGCTTCAACGACTGGATTGATGTGCAGATTACGAACAACTACATCAACTCGCGGGCCGACCGGGGCTTCTTCAACAACTCGAACACGAACACAACCATTGGCTACGCGCATGCCTTCACCAAGCCGTGGCTCAACCTAAAACCCGCCACGCCCGGCGGCGACTACCCGGCTGTGCCTTCTGTCGGCTCCAATATCTTAGAGACGGTGGCACTGGTAACCAACCGCGAGCAGGTGAACCGCTACATCGGCGGCGCTAACCTGAACGTGCGTCTGTGGCACAACGACAATAACGAACTGAAAGCCGTTGTGCGCGCTGGCTTAGACCAGTTCACCCTGCACACTACCTCCATCTTCCCGCAAAACCTGTCGTACTTCCGCGACCCGGGCACGCTGGGTGGCGTCTCCATCGCCGGCCGCACGCTCAATACCAACACCAACCTGTGGGGCTTTTTGGTGTACACACACGTAACTAACGGCGGTACGACCTTGCGCACGCAGGGCGGCCTGACGGCAGAAAACTTCGACCAAAACGTCATCATCAACACCGCTTCGCGCCTAAACGGCTCGCAGACCAACCTCGATCAGTCGGGTGTTGTATCTGTCTTCCAGCGCCGCTTTCCGCAAAAAGACCGCGGCTTCTTCCTCCAGCAGGATTTTAACTGGAAAGACCGCATCATGCTCTCCGTCGGCATCCGGGGTGATAAGTCCACCAACAACGGCGACGCCGACAAGCTCTACTATTATCCGAAAGCCAACGCTGCCGTAAACCTGCACGAATTCGGCGACTTCCTCCGAAGCGGCCCCGTCAGTCAGGCAAAACTGCGTGTTGCCTACGGCCAGGCCGGTCGCTTTTCCAACTTCGACGACCGCTTCAACCCTATGGTCGCCACCTTCATCGGCGGCAACAACGGCCTGTACACAGCCACCTTGCGCGGCAACACAAACGTAGCCCCCGAACGCCAGAGCGAACTGGAATTCGGCACCGACCTGGGCTTTTTCAAAAACCGCATCGTGGTGGATATCACCTACTACATCAAGCGCATTGATGACCTGCTGCTACGCGCACAAATACCGCAATCCACCGGCTACACTACCCAGGTCATCAACGCCGGCGGCTTAGAAAACCGCGGCATCGAAATCGGCCTCGACCTCGTGCCTATCCGCACCAGCAACTTCAACTGGACCAGCAGCATCAGCTTCTGGAAAAATCGCTCCGAAGTTACGCGCTTAGACGTACCGGCCTTCAACATCGGCGGCTTCGCGCTCAGCTTAGGCCAGTACCGCATCGAAAAAGGCCTGCCTGCCACTACCATCGTCGGCACGGTACCTGTCAACGACCCAGAATTTGGTAAGGCTTCCTATAAAATCTATGGTGACGCCGAACCCGACTTCAACATGGCCTTTAACAATGCCTTTAACCTGGGCCGCTTCGAATTGAACTTCCTCATCCACTGGCGCCAGGGCGGCGATGCCATCAACCTCAGCACGCTGTTGTGGGACTTAGGCCGACTGACCTGGGACTATGACGACAAGACCCTCGACCCCTCGGGCCAGCTCGGCAATGGGCCATATCGCGTCCAGCAGTGGAATGCTAACCGCAATACGCAGCCCTGGATAGAAGATGCCGGCTTCCTTCGCCTGCGCGAAATAGGCCTCTACTACAACATCCCGCGCCGCGTCTTCAGCGATAAGCTCAGCCTGCGCCTCGGCGTCAGCGGACGCAACGTGTTCAACCGTTTCAACTATAACAGCTACGACCCAGAGGTCTCCAACTTCGGCAACAACGTGCTGGCCAACACTGTAGAGGTTACGCCCTTCCCCAGTTCTAAACGCTGGGTATTCCACCTGACAGCCAACTTCTAATCAACAGACAATGAAGGGCTTAAATGTTTTTTTAACAAAAAAATTCGGCAAAAAATGAAACAGGCATCAATAAAAATCGGCATTGCCGTGCTGGCGCTACTCACCCTCTTGAGCGCTTGCAAATTGGAAAGCATCCCTAACCCGAATGCGCCTGACCAGATTAACTTAGAAAACGGTGGCGCTACGCTCAACGACCTGCGCCTACTGGCCGCTGGCAGCGAAGCCGTCCTCCGCGTGGACATGGAGTTCTACTACTGGACGGTCAACATCGTGGGACGCGAATACTGGGACCTGCGCAACACCGACCCGCGCTATACCGGCGAACTGTTGGGTAAGGGGGGCGGTGGCCTGGACGACAACGGCTTCCTGACAACTCGTTCCTATTCGGCCCGCTACCGTGCCGTGCGCTCAGCCTGGGTGCAGATACATGCCGCGCAAACCAGCCCGGCCACCCTCACACCCGCTCAGCGCAACGGCTTCATCGGGCACGCCCGCACGCTCATCGCTTACTCGCTGCTGCTCGAACTCAACCGACAGTACACCAACGGCATCCGCACTGACGTGGAAAACCCGGACCGCCTGGGGCCTTTCCGCCCCTATGCAGACGCTCTGCGCGACATCCGGCAAATCCTCGACCAGGCCTACAACGAACTAGATGGTGCGCAGTTCCTCTTCACGTCCACGCTGGGCAACGTCGATCGTGTGCGCCGGTTCAACCGCGCCATCGCCGCCCGCGTAGCCATGTACCAAAACGAAAAGGCCGCTATGAGAACTGCTCTGCAGCAAACGTGGCTCAACTTAGACGGCCCCATGGACGAAGGCGTCTATTACATCTTCGGCGCCGGCGGCAACAACCTCTTCAACCCGCTCTTTACGGTGCCGTTCCAGACGGCTTATGTGGCCCATCCCCAGTTCGTGGCCAACGCCGAACCAGGCGACCAGCGCCTCGCTAAAAAAACGACGAAACTAGCCACTCCCTTCGCCACCGATGGCCTTTCAGGCGACGTGCAGGTAACCTTAGTGAGCTCCAATACTTCGCCTTTCCCCATTATCCGCAACGAGGAACTCATCCTCATGTGGGCTGAAGCAAACATCGGCAGCGACAACGCCGAAGCCGTCAAGGCCATCAATAAAGTGCGCAATGCCGCCGGCTTAAGCAATTACACCGGCCCAACCGACGACGCTTCGCTCATCAACCAACTGCTGCACGAACGCCGCTACTCGCTCTTCGGCGAAGGGCACCGCTGGATTGATATGCGCCGCTACAACCGGCTCAATCAAATACCCGTGGACCGGCCAGGAGACGTGGTGCATGAGAAGTTTCCGAGGCCAATCTTTGACCAGCCGTAATTGTCGCCAAACAAGTTTGGCGTTGCGGAGCCGAACAAGTTTGGCCGTTACGGGAAGAGAGCAGCCGCTCCGATTTTCGGAGCGGCTGTTTTTTTAGGGTGGTTATTTCAGGCTTATCCGTTCAATTTTGGCCAAAGCTTTATTTTACGCCGGATTTTCGTTCCCTCTACCGTTCACTTTTTAAATTTTAGTCCCACTATGCACAAACGCCTGTTACTCACCCTCGCCTGGGCCGTCGCGGCCTGCGTTTTAATGGCGCAAACAGCAGCAGACGTGGTGGTGCCGATTGCTATCACGACCAATGCCAACCCACCCGCCATTACCCTGACGTTCCCTGCCCGACCAACGGACACCCTGACCATCATCGGGCGCAAGTTGGTCAACCAGACCCAATGGCAGGCCATCGGCCTGCCCGGCAACGCCACGACCTTCACTGACGTAAACGTAAATGCCGGCGTTGGCTACGAGTACATTGTCATCAAACGCGGTACAGCGGCGCCCAACCAGCGCTTAGGTCTGACCTACGCCGGCGTTCAAGTGCTGACGCCTTTCTATCGCGGAAAGATGATCCTGATTGTGGACAACACCCTCTCCAGCCCGTTAGCTTTTGAACTCGACCGCTTCGTGCAAGACCTACGCGGCGACGGCTGGCAGGTCATCCGACACGATATCAACGTCGCTACCAGCACAGTACCTTCCGTGAAGGCCATTCTGCGCAACGAGTACAACAAGGACCCCGATAACGTTGCAGCAGCCCTGCTGTTCGGTGATATCCCGGTGCCCTACTCGGGTAACATCGCCCCTGACGGGCACCCCGACCACCAGGGCGCTTGGCCAACCGACTATTACTACGGCGACATGAACGAAACCGCCTGGACGGACAATACGGTTAACAACAACTCCGCCGCCCGCCCGGCTAACCGCAACGTGCCCGGCGACGGCAAATTTGACCAGAGCCAAACGCCTACCTTAGCCGAAATCGTGGTGAGTCGGGTGGATTTCTCCAACCTCTCCACCGGCTGGGATGTGTCGCAAATCGAACTTTACCGCCGCTACCTGAACAAGAACCACGCCTTCCGAACCGGCGCCTACAAGCCCGCTAACCAAACCTTAGTGGACGACAACTTCGGCTTCTTCGGCGGCGAAGCATTTGCCCAAAATGGCTTCCGTAACGGGTATGCTCTGACGGGCACAACCGCCGTGCAAACTATGCTTGACTTTTTCAACGACACCAAAAACCACAGCTTCCTCCTGGGCTATGGTTGCGGGGCCGGCACGTACACCAGCGCCGCAGGCGTGGGCACATCAGCCAACTTCCAGACCGATAGCGTCAATATCGTGTTCTCTATGCTCTTCGGCAGCTATTTTGGCGATTGGGATTTTGAAAACAATCCCTTCATGCCCAGCGCGTTGGCCTCGAAGGGCGGTATTCTCACTTGCTCGTGGGCAGGCCGTCCCAACTGGCATCTGCACCACATGGCGCTGGGCGAACCCATTATGACCAGCACCTACTGGGTGTGGCTTAACAGTTTCCTGCAATTCCCTGTCTATCCGCCCAACTTTGGTGGCGACCTTATTCACGTCGGCCTGCTGGGCGACCCCACGCTGCGCGCCCACGCCGTGCGGCCGGCGCGAAACCTGGTAGCCACACCCAAATGCAACACCATCCACCTCAGCTGGGACGCCTCACCGGATGCTGCGCTGGGCTACCTCGTCTATTGGGCCGAACACCCCGACAGCATTTATCAGCTCATCAGCAACCCGATAACGAGTACGTCGTTCGTAGACTCCTTCCCCGTGGACGGCGACAACTACTACATGGTGCGCGCTCTACGCTTGGAGCAGGTGCCCACCGGCTCGTATTTTAACCAGAGCACTGGCATCTTTGCCTCGGTCTTTTATGAAGACATACCGCTACAGCTGGAAATTGAATATACCAATGTCTCCTGCCACGGCGAGGCCGACGGCTCGGCTACTGTGGTAGCCACGGGCGGCGCCTCGTTTACATACGAATGGTCGAACGGCGCCACATCGGAAACCATCACCGGTTTAAAGCCCGAAGCCTATGCCGTTACAGTAACTAATAATTACGGCTGTACCGCTGAGGCCGAGGTGTTCATTGAAGGGCCCGACCCGCTCGAGGTGGAGTTCATTGTCAACGCCCCCAGCTGCGCCGGCGACGCCGATGGCAGCATCTTCCTCCTCGTTAACGGCGGAGTGCCGCCCTATGAATACGCCTGGTCATCGGGCGCAACGACGGCCGAGCTGCTCGACCTGCCTGCAGGTGTTGTGCAAGGCACCGTAACCGACGCCAACGGCTGCACCGTAGAAGTGGAGGTAACCCTAACCGAACCCGACCCGCTCGACCTCCTCCTGACCTCCTTTGACATCCTTTGCGAAGGCGCGGCCACTGGTCGCATCGAAACTGCCCCCAGCGGCGGCACATCGCCCTACACCTACCTGTGGTCGGACAACAGCACCGGAGCCACCCTGGAAAACGTTCCGGCCGGCACGTACACAGTAACCGCTACCGACGCCAATGGCTGCACCATCGAAGCCGAAGCCACGCTCAACGATGGCGACAAAATCCTCGTCTTCGGCAAAGTCAACGATGCCGGTTGCGCCGGCGCCACCAACGGCAGTGTGCTCCTGACCGTCAGCGGCGGCAGCGCCCCATACACCTTCGCCTGGTCGAACGGTGCTTCTACCAACGACCTTGAAAACGTCTCGGCGGGCACGTACACCGTTACCATAACGGACGGCAACGGCTGCACGCGCGCCGAAACCTTCGTCATCGGACAAACTACAGACCTGGAAGTGATAACCACAGCCGAGTCGGTGCGTTGCTTTGGGCAAGCTACTGGCAGCGCTACGGCCAACGTCAGTGGCGGTACGCTCGACTATAGCTATCTGTGGTCGAATAATGCCACCACGCCTACCGCCGATAATCTGGCCGCTGGTACGTACACGGTAACCGTGACCGATGCTGCCGGCTGTTCGCAAACGGCCACCGCCGTGGTAACGCAGCCCACTGCCATCAGCGGCGCAGCACAATGGACGGCCCTACCCTGTCGCCAGGATGTAGGCAACGTAACGCTGACCGTCAGCGGCGGCACGCCGTCATACACCTTCTTGTGGTCGAACGGCGCCACCACGCAAAACCTGAGCGATGTCGCCCCCAATATCTACACCGTGGAAATCACAGACTTCAACGGTTGCACCCACGTGGTAACAGCCACCATCGTGCAGCCCGCGCCGCCGCTGCAGTCGCAGATCACCTTCGAGCAGACCTCCTGCCCGGGCGTAACGCCCGTAATCGGTACGCTCAGCGTCAGTATCTCGGGCGGAACGCCGAGCTATCAGTACCTCTGGTCGAATGGTGCTTCCGCGCCGACGCAACCCAACGTGTCTTTGGGCGCCTACACGGTAACCATCACCGACGCTGCCGGCTGTACCCGCGTGGACGACAACATCAGCACCCAGCTCATTGCCAATTGGGATGTAACGGGCATCGTCAAGCCCATCTCCTGCCCGGACGGCAAGGACGGCGCCATCACGCTCACCGTCGGCGGTGCGTCGGGAGGATATTCCTTCGCGTGGTCAAACGGCAGCACAACGCAAGACCTGGCCAACCTGTCGGCAGGCACTTATGCGCTTACGGTAACGGATAGCCGCGGATGCACTACCAGCACCGCGTTTGGGGTGGGCCAGCCACAGAATTTTAGCCCTGCAACGTTCGTCGAGAACGTCAGCTGCCCGGGCAGGGCGGATGGCTCCATCGAGCTCCTTGTCTCTGGCGGCACACCGCCTTACACCTACGCCTGGAGCAATTCCAGCACAACACCCAACACAGAAAATCTGGCGGCAGGTACTTACACCTGCACCATTACCGATGCCAATGCCTGCACCATCACGGTCGTAGCTGCTGTGCAGTCGCCGACACCGCCGGTGGTCAACCTCCTTGGCGCCGACACGGCCTGCGTGGACACCGGTGTGTGGGTCTATCGCTTCCAGACTGCCGGCCTGAGTAACCTCGTCTGGTCGGTTACCGGTGGCATTATCGTCAGCGGGCAGGGCACCAACACCATTGCCGTGGACTGGACAGCCACCGGCCCGGGCACCGTCCAACTGGCCTATACCTGGGGCCAGGACTGCCCGGGTAGTGCCTCGCGCGCGGTGGACGTCAAGCAGTGCCTCATCAGCACACAGGAACCGCACCTGGCAGGTGTTTGGGTAGCACCCAATCCTTTCCGCGAGTCCGTCAGCATCCGCTTCGAGCGGCCAGTGCAACCCGACGCCCTGCTGCGCCTGATGTCGGCCAGCGGGCAAATCATTGCAGAACAGAAGCTCACCGACGCCAACACCTACCTCAACACGTCCTACCTGCCTGCAGGTATGTACCTACTGCAGCTGACCGAGAACGGCCAGACGGGTACGTGGCGATTGGTGAAAGTGGAGTAAAAAAAGCAGGGCCCTTTCAGCCCTCCGGGTCATCCAACGGGGCAGCCGCCCAAAAGCAGCTGCCCCGTTTTTAATATAGACTTTCCACCCACGTGCATGCTGTTAGCGTACTTTGCCGCCAAAAAGCGCGCATGGAAGAGAAGATATCGTTGGCGCATTACAGCGCTCTGCTAAGCGCCGGAGAGGAGATGGAAGCCCTCCAAAAGTCGGTCAAGGACCGCATTGTCAAAGACTGGCTGCCGCGCTACACCGGCATGCCGTTGGAAAAGTTCGGCGAATACATCCTGTTGGTCAACTTCAGCAACTACGTGCGCATGTTTGCCGACAGGCACGATGTGCCCGTTTATGGCGCGGACAAGCCCATGCAAGCCGCCACTGCCGAGAACATCACCATCATCAATTTCGGCATCGGCAGCCCCAACGCGGGCCTGATTATCGACTTGCTGGAAGCCATCCAGCCCAAAGCCGTGCTCTTCTTGGGCAAATGCGGCGGCCTGCGCAACAACAAAAACCACGTGGGCGACCTTATCCTGCCCATCGCCGCCATTCGAGGTGAAGGCACCAGTAACGACTACCTGCCGCCCGAAGTACCCGCCCTGCCTGCCTTTGCCTTGCAAAAAGCCATCTCCACCACCATCCGGGACTACGAGCAAGACTACTGGACGGGGGTGGTCTATACCACCAACAAGCGCGTTTGGGAGCACCGCGAAGACTTCAAAAAGCGCCTGCGCGACCTGCGCTGCTATGCCATTGACATGGAAACGGCCACCATCTTCGTAGCGGCGTTCAAAAACCGTATGCCCGCTGGCGCACTTCTCCTGGTCAGTGATATGCCCCTGCAGGAAGATGGCGTCAAAACTGAAGCCAGCGACCGCGTCGTAACGGCCAAATTCGCTGAAATGCACCTTAACATCGGCGTGGACTCGCTCAAACAGCTCATCAACAAAGGCCTGACAGTCAAGCATCTGCGCTTTGAGGACTGAGCCTGCCAACCACCCTGCCCACTTTTCTGAGTCCATACTTTCGACAAACTTCGGCTTCTTTGCACCCCGACGCTGACCTTTGCCGCAGCACTCGCACCTGCAGGCCAAGGTAGCCCTCCCGTAAGTATTTCCTCTGTGTATATGAAATATGCCTTCCCGCCCGGAACGAAAATCGCCATTACCGGCGACTTAGGCAGCGGAAAAAGTGCCGTGGCGCACCGGCTGTGCGAACTGACGGGCTTTGAATACTTCTCTACCGGGCGCATTCAGCGCCAATTGGCCGAAGAGCTGGGCGTAGATACCCTGACGCTCAACCGCATGGCCGAAGTGGATCCCACCATTGACCACCGTATTGACAGCACCATTCGCGCCCTACGGGAAAGCACTGGCCAGTGCGTGGTGGACAGCCGATTGGCCTGGTTTTTCATTCCAGAGGCATACAAAGTCTATCTCACGGTGGACGTGCGCGTGGCCGCCGAGCGCATCCTGAACGACCCGCTGCGCCGCAGCGAGCAGTACCAGAGCGTTGAGGAGGCCATTGAGAAAATTACCGCCCGCAAGGCCAGCGAAAATGCGCGCTATTTGCGCCTGTACGGCGCCGACTGCTCCGACATGGACAACTTCGACTTAGTGCTCGACACGACGCGCCGCACCATTGACGAGGTTTGCGACGTCATCCTGTTTTCGCTGGCGGCAGTGCTGCACCAGCAGCCCTAAGGCCGCCTCCGCTCAGTTGAGCCGCTCATCGCGCCATACGCGCCCGCCGCGGAGGTAAAGGATGCGGCCTGTTCGGCGCGCCAGTTCGAGGTCGTGCGTTACCAGTACAAGCGTAGTGCCGGCGTCGCGGTTGAGGGCAAACAACAGGTCGGCCACGCTGCCTGCATTTTCGGCGTCTAAGTTGCCCGTGGGCTCATCGGCAAAAAGGACTCGAGGCCGGTTGGCGAAGGCCCGCGCAATGCTGACGCGCTGCTGCTCGCCGCCCGACAGCTGTGCCGGGTAGTGGTGCAGGCGTTGCCCAAGGCCCACGCGCTCCAGCCATTCGCGGGCGATGGCCTCCGCTTGGCGTTCGCCGCGCAGCTCCAGCGGTGTCATGACGTTTTCCAGCGCCGTCAGCGTAGGCAGGAGCTGGAAGTTTTGAAAAATAAAGCCCACCCACTGGTTGCGCAGCGCGGCGCGCTCGTCTTCCGAAAGCGGCTCTAAAGCAATGCCGTTGAGCGCTACGGAGCCCTTTGCAGCCCGGTCTAAGCCGGCACACAGGCCCAGCAACGTGGTTTTGCCGCTGCCCGAAGGCCCTACAATGGCCATCGTTTCGCCGGGAGCTACCTCGAAATTGATGTTTTCCAATACGGTGAGCGATTGGCCCGAGGTCAGCCCATAGGTCTGAGTGAGCGCCTTGACGTGAAGCATGTGAAGATAATTTAATAAACTAACGCCGTAACGCCGGACAGGGTTCAGAAATATGCGGGCTTTCATTTAAAAATAATCTTTTGGCCTCGCCTGCCCGACGATGCAATCGCGCTACATTTAGGCCTTAAAATGCGAAACCTATCCTTTCATTTCCCAAAACAGATTTCCATGACGAATAAAGCAATCTGGCTGTTTCTGCCGGTGCTCCTTGGCCTGTGGGCCTGCAAGAAGAGCGCTTCGTACACTGATGCGTATTTAGAAGAAGTGGCGCGCTACGTAAGTGCCTACACAGGCGGTGGCATTAGCCGCAGCGATGCGGTAGTGGTTCGGTTTGCGAAGGCCGCCGTAGGTCGCGAGCAAGTAGGACAAAAGGTCGCCGCCGGCATATGGTCTGTATCGCCTTATATCAGCGGCGAGGCCGTCTGGCAGGATGAATATACCCTGCGCGTGCAGCCCAGAGAACCGCTTCAACAGGGCAAGCGCTATACCGCCAAAGTGGCCCTCAACAAGGTTTTCGGTGACGTGCCGGAAGCCGCCGAGGCGTTTGAGTTTTCTTTTGGTGTACGGCCCTTAGCCTTCGAAGTCGAACTGGATGGCCTGCGCTCGGAGGAGGGCCTAAGCCTGCCACAGGTAGTAGGCCGCTTGCGCACGAACGACCTGGTGGAGGCCGATGCCGTAGAGAAAGTGCTGAGCGTTAAGCAAGGCAGCACCTACCTGTCGCTGCGCTGGACGCACAGCACCGATGGCAAAACGCACGAGTTCGTCGCAGACAAAGTCGAGCGCACCAGCATGCGCTCCCAGCTCGAGTTGCGCTGGACGGGCAAACCTTTAGGCCTTTCGGGTAAGGACGGCGTGCAAACCATTACTGTGCCCGCTAAGGATGAATTTGCGCTCCTGAATGCGCGCATCGTACGCAGCACAGAGCCATACGTCTTGCTCAACTTCTCCGATCCGATATCTGCAAACGCTGACTTAGCAGGCCTTATCCGCTTAGACGATGCGCAGGACAACCTCCGCTTCGCCGTGGCCGGCAACTTTGTGCGCGTCTATCCGCGTGAGCAGCTTTCGGGCAGGCATCGGCTCATTGTCGAGCGCGGCCTGCGTAGCACAGGCGGCACCCTGCTCGACGGCCGCAGCGAATGGCCCTTAGACTTCGGCGCCTTGCGCCCACAAGTGCGTCTAGTAGGCAATGGCGCCATTGTGCCTAAAAACAGCGACGGCCAGGTGCTCTTCCCTTTCGAGGCTACTGGCCTGAGTGCCGTAGACGTCGAAGTGTTCAAAATTTTCCAAAGTAACGTTCTGCAATTTCTCCAAACCAACGATATCGAGGGGACGAACGAACTGGAGCGCGTGGGCAAAATCACTCATCAGCAAAAAATTGCCCTTTCCGACCTCAACCCCGAAGCCAACAGCTCCGGTTGGCAACGATACGCCCTCAACCTGTCGGATTTCATCAAAAAAGACCCGGGAGCCATCTATCAGGTGCGCCTATCGTTCCGCCGCTCTTATGCTACCTATGCCTGCTCCGTTTCGGCTGACAACGCGCCAGAAGAGGAACTGGCCCGTTTTGGGCAGACCGACGAAAACGGCCGGATAAAAAGCCTTTGGGGCGGATACCGCGGTATCTACTACTCTGACGACTGGAGCGACGACGAAGAGTATGCTTGGGAAAACCGCGATAACCCCTGCACTCGCGAGTACTACCACTCCGAACACTTTGCCGCTCGAAATGTGTTTGTCAGCGACCTGGGCCTCACGGCTAAATGGGGCCGCGACCGCTCGCTGTTCCTCTCGGCTACCAACCTGCTGACCGCCCAACCCGAGGGGAGCGTAAAAATTACGGTGCTCAACTATCAGCTTCAGCCCATCGCCGAAACCCAAACCGGCAGCGGCGGCACGGCTTTCATCGAACAACTGCGCGAAACACCCTTCCTTGCTGTCGCCACACGCGGCGACCATCGCGGCTACCTGCGCTTAGCTGACGGCGCCACCCTCTCGCTCAGCCGCTTCGACGTGGCCGGCGTGGAGGCTCACAAAGGCCTCAAAGGCTACCTCTACGGCGAACGCGGCATCTGGCGCCCCGGCGACTCACTCTACCTCAACTTCGTGCTCGAAGACCGAACGGGCCAACTGCCGCCCAACCACCCAGTTAGCTTTGAACTACGCGACCCGCGCGGCGCCATCTATTACCGCACCGCCACCGCCCAACATGTCGGCGGCGTTTATGCCCTACATTGCACCACCCGCCCCGATGCCCCCACCGGCAACTGGACCGCCCGCGTCGAAGTGGGTGGCGCCACCTTTAGCCAAACCCTCAAAATTGAAACCGTCAAGCCCAATCGCCTCAAAATCGAATTCGATTTGGGCAAAAAAATCCTCACCCCGGGCGATGAAAACCGCAGCGCCTCCCTGCGCGCCGCCTGGCTTCATGGCGCCCCAGCCTCTGGGCTGAAGGCCAGCGTAGAAATGCAGCTCAGCGCCGCCAAAACGGAGTTCAAAAACTTTGGCGACTTCGTCTTTGACGACCCTACGCGCTCGTTTTGGAGCGAACCGGAAACCATCTTCGACACCTATCTGGATGAAAGCGGACGCGCCAGCGTACCCTTACGCATCAGCGGCGGCGAAGAAGCCCCGGGCCGTCTGCTCGTCCGCCTCAAAACCCGCATCTTCGAGCGCGGCGGCGACTTCAGCACCGACAACTTCGCTGTGGACTACTACCCCTACCCGCGCTTCGTGGGCGTGAGTATCCCCTCCGACAAGGGTGGCTACAAAAGCATCGGCTTCGACGGCGGCCAGATACAGGTGGCTTGCGTGGACGTCAACGGTAATCCCCTGCCCAACCGCAAAGTCAGTGTCGGCCTTTACCTGTGCGATTGGCGCTGGTGGTGGGACGAGTCCTCGCACTATGACATCACCCAGTTCAACACCGCCAACCACTTAGGCGCCCAGGCCAAAACCATCTTAACCACCGACAGCCGCGGCGTCGCCACCTGGAAAATCAAGCCTGCCCAATGGGGCCGCTATTTGGTGCGCGCCGTGGACGAAGACAGCGGACACGCCGGCGGCGACTTTTTCTGGACGGGCTACCCTAGTGAACGCAACGACTTGCGCAGCCGCCAGGCCGTAGCCATGCTGCCCTTCTCGACCGGAAAAGAGAAATACACCGCTGGCGAAAAGGTAACCCTACGCGTGCCCGCCTCCGAAAAGGGGCGTATCCTGCTGACCATCGAAAACGGCTCGCGCGTGCTGGAACACCGCTGGTTCGACGCCAAAACCGGCGACAATACACTGACCTTTGAAGCCACCGCCCAAATGGCGCCTAACGTCTATGCCCACGTTAGCCTGTTTCAGCCCTACGCCCAGACGAGCAACGACTTGCCCATACGTATGTACGGCGTTATGCCGATACGTATCGAAAACCCGGCCTCCCACCTCAAACCGGAAGTAGATGCACCTTCCGTCATCCGGCCCGGCCAGCCCTTCAGCGTCAGCGTGCGTGAAACCTCCGGTAAAGCCTGCACCTACACGCTGGCCATCGTGGACGAAGGTTTGCTCGACCTCACCCGCTTCCAGACACCCAACCCGTGGAGCGCCTTCTTTGCCCGCGAAGCCCTTGGCGTCAAGACCTGGGATGTCTATGACTACGTGCTGGGGGCCTTTGGCGCCAGTATGGAGCGTATCCTGAGCATCGGTGGCGACGCCATCAACCAGAAAAGCCGCAATGCTGCCCAGGTCAGCCGCTTCAAACCGGTGGTGCGTCACCTGGGACCGTTCCGCCTGGAAAAGGGCCAGACAGCCAAACATCAGCTCACCCTCGACAATTACATCGGCTCCGTGCGCGTCATGGCTGTGTGCTCGGCGCCCGCCTCGGACGGCAAAGGCGCTTACGGCTCTGCCGAAAAGACGTGCGCTGTGCGCAAACCCGTCATGGTGCTGCCCACCCTGCCGCGCGTATTAGGCCCGGGCGAGACGGTGCGCTTGCCCGTCGAGGTGTTCGCCGTCGAAAGCGGCGTCAAGAGCGCGACGGTGCGCCTGTCGGAAAAACGCGGCACTGTGCGCATCAGCGGGCCTACCAGCCATTCGCTCACCTTTGCGCAGCCCGGCAGCCAGATGGTCTATTTCGATGTGCAAGTGGGCAACAAGACGGGCGATGCCCAGTTCGTCATCGAAGCCACCGGTGGCGGCGAAACGGCCCGCGAAACGGTGGACATTGAAATCCGCAACCCTAACCCGGTACAGACCACTCTCTGGGAAGGCAGCGCCGAAGGCAGCCAGGAATGGAGCCAAACCCTCGACCTGAGCCGATATGCCAACCTCCAGCGCCTGACGCTCGAGGTGAGCACCCTGCCGCCTATCAACCTGAGCCGACACCTGGATTACTTGCTTCGCTACCCGCACGGCTGCATCGAGCAAATCACCTCCGGCGCCTTCCCGCAGCTATACGCCGACCTGCTGGCACCGCTCAGTAAAGAGCAACAGGAAAAGGCCGCGCGCAACATCACGTCCGTCATCGAACGCCTGCGCCGCTACCAGCAGCCAGACGGCTCCTTTGCCTATTGGCCCGGCGGCGGCTCCGTCAACACCTGGAGCAATACGTATGCTGGGCATTTCCTGCTCGAAGCTAGCGCCAAAGGCTATGCCGTATCGCCCAACATGCTCGAACCTTGGCTCGAGCAACTGGCCCAAAGCGCCCGCCGCTGGACACTCGCCTCCAATACGCAAAGCGCCTGGTACATATACGACGAAGAAATCACCCAGGCTTACCGCCTCTATGCCCTGGCCTTAGCCGGAAAACCCGAACTGGGCGCCATGAACCGCCTCAAAGAGCAAAAAGACCTGTACAAGCAGGCCGCCCTTTTGCTGGCCGCTGCCTACGCCCAAGCCGGCAAGACCGAAGTGGCCCGCGATATGGCGAACAAGAAGTGGCGCGAAGACTGGGACTACACCTGGAGTGGGCGCACCTTTGCCTCTTCCCTGCGCGACCAGGCGCTGCAATTAGAAACTTATACCGCCATCGGCGATAAAAAACGCGCCGAAGCCCTCGTGCAAAGCATCTGCCAGCAACTCGGCGGCGAACCCTCGTGGGAGTGGAGCACGCAGGGCCTGGCCGTCGCTCTGCGCGCCCTGTCGAAACACGTGGGCAAGCAAGGCGCTGCCGGCCCGCAGTTTACCTACCAGTTTAACGGCGGTAGCATGCAAAAGGGCGACGCCAGCAGGGCTATCGCCCTCGTGGACCTGACGGCCAAAGCCACTGCCCAGCGTCTCGCCGTTCGGAACACCGGTAAAACGCGCTTGTACGTCCGTGTCGTGGCCATCGGCCAGTTCGCTCCGGACCAGGCACCGGGCGAAGAGACTGCCGAAAACATCGCTCTGAGCATTCGCTACACCGACACCAAAGGCAACCCGATTGACGTGGCGCGCTTGCCCAAAGGTGCTGACTTCATCGCCGAAGTAACCGTTCGGCGCCAGTCGTCCGACCTGAACTTTCCGTTCCGGGAGCTGGCACTGTCGCAAATCTTCCCCTCGGGCTGGGAAGTCCAAAACACGCGCCTGAGCGGCATGGAAATGGGTGGCCAGAGCGTCGCCGATTATCAGGACATCCGCGACGACCGCGTGTACACGTACTTCGGCCTGCCTGAACCCAGCACAGACAACGCCCGCACGTACCGCGTTCAGCTCAATGCTGCTTACGCCGGGCGCTATTACCTGCCGCCAGTGAGTTGCGAGGCCATGTACGACAACCGCATCCGTGCCAGCACCACCGGACGCTGGGTAGAGGTGCTTTAGTCTCCCTTCGCTCTGCTTCAAACGCTTGCGGCCCGCCAAAGCATTTTGCTTCGGTGGGCCGCAAGCATTTTATCAGACCATTTCTATCTATTCCTGCGCCTCGTGCTTGCCGTAGAGCAGTTCATACATCCCAGCCGGTTTTGGCCCGGCCTGGTAGTTCTGCTCGAAGGTCTGGCGGCTCATGCGCTCGATGGTGGCCAGACCGGCTTTTTGCAAATCCCGGTTGAGCAATGTCAGGCGCGGGCCGAAGAATTCGTCCGCGCGGCGCTGGGCCTGTTGCAGTTCCTGGCGCAGCGCCTGCATCCCTTCCAAGAAGGAGCGCGTAGGCGGCTCGTCGGAAATTTCCGAAAGCACGTACAGTTTGCCGATGCGGGCGCGCAGCTGCTGTTCGCCCGTTATGCCTTTGGACTCGATGGTTTCGGTCAGTGTTTTTCGGAAGGCATTCAGGTCGTCGGCGTAGCGTTGCAGCTGGCCCTTGAGGCGCGCATCCCTAACAGCATCAGCGCGCCGAAGAGCAGAGTCTTCGGCGCTTTGTACCTGGGCGACCAACAAACCCAGGTCTTCCACCATGGCGAAGAGCTCTTGCGAAATGGCGTGGCGACGCTGATAGTCTAGCTCGGGCTGAATGGGGTCCGGAATGAGCACGAGCGTGCCGGTGTCTGTGACGCCGCCGGCATTGAGCCGGATGCCATAGACGCCGGGCATGGCCAGCTGGCCAAAGAAGCCGGCATAAGCGCCAAATTCGCCGCGCACCAGGACGCCTTTGGCGGCCTTGGGCGGCGGGGTGCGCATGTCCCAACGGGCCACGTTGATGCCCTTCCGGTTGGCGCCGGGCAAGGTAACTACTTTTTTGCCCGAAGGGTCAAAGATGTCTATGGTAACCTCGCCGCTCAGGACGCGGTCTTTGAGGTAGAACTGGATAACGGCCTGCTCGGTAGGGTTAGGGCCGACGTAGGCGTCGGTGTTCGGGAAGCCCTGGCCGTAGTGGCCGGTAGTTACGGATGTGGGTCGGCTGGGCAACAGGGCAGCGGAGCGCTCCAGCAGTTCGGGAGTGATACGACGGATGGGCGAGATGTCGTCCAGAATGAAAATGCCGCGCCCATGGGTGGCGATGACCAAGTCTTGCGTGCGCGGGTGCATGACCAAATCGCGCACACCGACGTATTCGGGCAGTTTAGACTTGTAGTGCACCCACGTTTGGCCGCCATCGGTGCTCAGGTACAGGCCAAATTCGGTACCTAGGAAGAGTAGGTCGGGGTTTTCGGTATCCTCAATGATGACGTGAGCGTAGCCTTTGAGGACGTCGCTCTGACTGATGGATTTCCAGGTTTGGCCGCCGTCGTCGGTGCGAGCCACATAGGTACGCATATCGCCATAGGCATGCCGGTCGAAGGTGGCGTAGGCGCGGTTGCGGTTGTGTCGGCTGGGCGTTACGCGGCTGACCCACGTGCCGGCCGGGATGCCCGCACCGGTGTAGTTGAGGCGAGTCCAGGTTTTGCCGCCGTCGCGCGTAGCCTGCAGGTTGCCGTCGTCGGTGCCCACATAGATGAGGTTTTCGTCCAAGGGCGACGGGCCGATGGAGTAGATGGTGCAGTGGTTTTCGGCGGAGGTGTTGTCCACCGTCAGGCCGCCACTGGCGTATTGCTGTTGTTTGACGTTATCGTTGGTGGTCAGGTCAGGCGAGATGCGTTCCCAGGTTTCGCCCCGGTCAGCCGATTTAAAGAGGAATTGGGCACCGCAATAGATGATGTTGGGGTTGACGGGGCTTTTCACGATGGGTGTGTTCCAATTCCAGCGGTATTTGGGGTCACCCGGGCGTTCCTGGGGTTGGATGGACTTGTTCTGGCCGGTGCGAAGATTGACGCGCGCCATATTGCCGCCCTGGCTTTCGCAATAGACGATGTTAGGGTCTTTGGCGTCAGGCTGCACCCAGAAGCCGTCGCCGCCATAGAGGTCGAGCCAGTCGCCGTTTTTAATGCCGCCTCTAGCACGCGAAGGGCCGCGCCAGGAGCCATTGTCCTGCAGGCCGCCATAGACGTGGTAGGGTTCCTGGTCGTCCACACTGACCTGGTAGTACTGTGCCACAGGCAGGGTTTTAAACATGAACCAGGAAACGCCGTAGTCTAAACTCATATAGACGCCGCCATCGGTACCTAAGTAGAGGTGATTGGGGCTATTGGGGTTGATCCACAGGGCGTGGTGGTCGGCGTGCACCCAGCCGCTGGTGCGTCCGCCTTCGTTGAATGAATAGCCGCCATCGGTGCTGATGGACAGTGAAAAAGCCGGGCGGTAGACGCGCTTAGGGTCTTTTGGGTCAACGACTAAGGTGCTGAAGTAGAACGGCCTCGAGGTAACGTTAGACGTAGCGCTCTGATACTTCCACGTCTCGCCGCCGTCAGCGGAGATGTACAGGCTGGTGTTTTCGCTTTCGACAATGGCCCACATGTTGTCGGGCGCACTGGGCGCCAGTGCCAGGGCGATGCGTCCAAAAGGCCCTGGAGGGAGCCCACTAGTCAGTTTGCGCCAATTTTTGCCGCCGTCAGTGCTTTTGTACAGCGCGCTGCCCGGGCCACCCGAGGTGAAAGAGTATGGCGTGCGCCGAGCCTCCCACATGGCTGCCAGCAGCACATCGGGATTGCGCGGGTCTATAAGCACGTCAGCGCAGCCGGTGCGCTCGTTGACGTACAGGATTTTTTCCCACGTCTTGCCGCCGTCGGTGGTCTTGTACAGGCCCCGCTCGGGGCTATCGCTCCACAGCGGGCCAGGGGCGGCCACATATACGGTATTCGACTGCTGCGGATGAATGACGATTTTGGCAATGTGCTCAGTCTTTTCCAGCCCCAGATGCGCCCAGTTACGCCCGGCGTCAGTGGAGCGATAAACGCCCAACCCGATAGAGACACTGTTACGCATGTTGCTCTCGCCCGTGCCTACCCACACGATGTCGGGTTTGGTCTGGTCAATGGCCACAGCGCCAATAGACTGAGGGTATTTGTCAAAAATAGGCTCGAACGTCGCACCAGCCGTGGTGGACTTCCATACACCGCCACCAGCCGTGCCCACGTAAAGGATTTTGGGATTGCTATTGACGCCCTCGATAGCGGTGATGCGACCACTCATAACAGCAGGCCCTATATTGCGCGCTTCCAGAGCGCCAAAAGCCGCTGAAGTCAGGGTATTTTGGGCAAAAGCAGCTGTCCCCCCGACAGCAAACAGCCCTATGAAAAAGCATTTCTTCATAAAAAAGACAGCAGTTTAGCGTAAAAAATAAAGGTGTCGTCTGGAAGAAGCGGAAAGGCGACATCTCGACAAAAAACAAGGCCACCAGACGCACAAAACAAAAGCGACAGGTGGCCTTAGGAAGGTAAAAACAACAGCGCGCCTTTATTTCTTCTTACCGGGCATGTCAAAGATTTTCATGTCCAGCATTGGATTGAACTCCACTTTGGTGATGTTAATAGTGGTGGCGCCCATCATCGGATTCATTTGTTGCATGGTGTGCGGAATAATGATGCCGCCTACTTCTTTGAAATTGGAATATAACGAGGCAGTCTCTATTTCCTGGCCGTCCACTTCGTCCACCTGGATGCTCTTAATTTCGTAGAATGTCTTGGGGTCATACAAGAGGTACTCCACCTTCTTGCCGCCCTTGTTCACTTTGATTTTGTGTGCTTCTGTGCCTTCTACGTCTTCCTTACCCAAGTATTCTACGGTGTAGCCTTTTTCCTTGTAACCAATGACTGTTCCATCAATATCAGCCTGTTCCAGCAGGGATTTGACCTGGTCGGTGGTCATCGGTTCGGGGTCGGTGCTGCCCGCGAATGGGTTGGTGCTCCAGCCTTTGTCGCCCTTGACGGCCATTACCTGCGACATACCCATGACGGATACTTCCATGCGAACGGCTTTGTCGCGCACGGCAGTCATAGACCAGCCAATGGCCATGCCCGCAGCAGCGTCGGCAGATACGGTAGCTTCCATGCGAATGGCCTCTACCTTTTTCCAGTTGTCGCCGCCTGTAGCCGCCACGTATTTGGCGATGATTTCGTCGGCTGTCTGGGCCTGAGCAAAAGCGCTAGCTAGCAGGGCAAAAAGGGCAAATACGAGTACTTTTTTCATGTGACGAGTAGTTCTAATCGTTATAGTAAAGGGACACTTTTTAGCAAAAAAAATTGAATGGGCCAAAATGTTTCGGAAAATTAGATAAATCTCGAAAAAGAGTGGATGTATTGGTGATGGGCGATGACCAATGATTTATTGGTCTTAACCAACCCACCTGGTTTTACCCTGGGAACGAGACCTTCCCCATGCCCATCCAGGGCAGTCTGCACAATTGGGCATGGGGTGGGGTAGTGCCGGCTACGGTTTCGTTAGCCAGCACGGCGAAGAGCACAGCTTCTTTGGCGTCGGCAGAGATGCCCAGCGTTTCCATGGGCGCTATGGCTACGTCGTCGGGCAGCGATTGGCGCAGCAGCTGTCGCACGAGGGGGTTGTGGCTGCCACCGCCGCTCAGATAGACTGTGGCTCGCGCACACGTACGCGGTACGCGTTGAATGCCCTGCGCAATAGTGCGCGCGGTCAGGTGCGTCAGCGTAGCCATCAGGTCGTGCGCGTCGGGCCATTTGGAGAAGTCCGCCGTTTGAGCTACCCATTCCAGGCTGAACTCCTCTGGCCCGGTGGTGCAGGGGAATGGCCGCTGGAAGTAGGGATAGCGCAGCAGCCGCTCCAGGGTGTCTTCAAGCACGTGCCCTTGTTGGGCCTGGTGCGCGTCGGCGTCGTAGGGCTGGCCAAAGAATTGCCGGGCAGCGGCATCTAACAGCGTGTTACCCGGGCCGGTATCGGTGGCGAAGGCCCGAGCAGCATTGCCGTCGCCGGGTAGGAAGGTAAAATTGGCGATGCCGCCGATGTTGAGCAGGAAGCGGTCTTCGCCCGGCTCAGAGAAGAGCAGGTAATCGGCGTAAAGAGCCAGCGGTGCCCCTTCGCCACCAACGGCGAGGTGCTTTTGCCGGAAGTCGCTGATGGTGATAATGCCCGTTCGGCAGGCTAAGTGGTCGCCATCGCCAATCTGCAAGGTAGCGTTGGGGTAGTCGGGCAGGCCGTGGATGTGTTGCGGAGCGTGAAAGACCGTTTGACCGTGGCTGGCAATGAGGTCAACATCACAAGGCTTCACCCCCCAGCGCCTTAGCGCCTCGTTGATGAGGGCAGCATGCTTTTCGGCCACGACGACGTTGAGCAGCACTAAGTGCTGAAAATCAATTTGCCTTTGGGCAAAAACACGGCGAATTTCGGCCTGAAAGGCAACCTCAAAAGGCGCTGTTGCAAATTGCAACACCTCTACGCGCGTGCCCGGGCCGGCACCCTCTACAGCACACAGAGCCATATCCAGGCCGTCTAACGATGTGCCCGACATCAGACCCAGGATGATGCGCCGGGGCTTTTGGGCAATGGCTGCTAACTGAAGAACGTGGCGAAGCATATAATCCAAGGTAAAAGAAGGGCTTAAAGCCCGGTTATCTTTTTTGTTGGCAATCAGGGCAACCGCTTTCAAAAACGGATGTTGCGCACGAGTGAAAAGGCTACTCGGCATTAGCTTAGATGCCGTTGTTTTTCCTCCAGAATTTAACTATTTAGCTGGCAAGTATCGAAGTTCTTTCATTGCTGGTGTCGGATTATTGCCCACGTATGCCACCTTAGGCGCTTCAGCCACAGTGAACGGCGACTCGAGTGTGCTCATTAGAGATGGTTTTTCCCTTTTTAACGGGTCTGCGAACGTGAGTTACCTTTTTCGGCCGCTGCGCAACGAACCGATACTTCAATCCACCAGACACCCACGGCGCTACTAAGGGTAGGATTGATAGCGCCGAATTTCGGCCTGAGCCTTTGCTTTGGTTCTTAGCAACCAATGTTACGCAAGTCACTGGTGCGTCTCAAAGACGACATCCGCGACTACATACGCGGCCCCCAGAACTCCATTGGGCGCGGCGGGCCGTCCGAGGGAGCAGTAGACTTACTGGTGCGGAAGTGCCGCAGGTTGTACGTGAACGAGAGCATCACGAAGCGCTGCAGGGCATTGGTTTGCAGGTCTTCCACATAGGTTTCCGTGACGTTTCGGCTGATGCTGCGGTTTTGACCCAGTACGTCATTGACGGCTAAAGCGATTTCGCCACGTTCGTTTTTGAACACCTTTTTGCCGATGGCGAGGTGCCACAGCCAAAAGTTCTGGTCGAAGCCTTCACTGAGGCCGGCATTAAGGTTGTGCGTCAGGTCGGAGCGCAGCACGATGCCTTTCCAGGCAACCCAGTTGAAGCGGAAACGCGAGGTCTGGCTCAGGTAGCGGGTGTTACTGGCCGTTTGGAACGTGTTGTTGGCGATGTTGTAGCTGGGCCGGAAGGCCAGTGTGAAGTCAATGCGTTCACTGATGTTGCTGGCGAAGGTGAGGCCGGCCGTGATGATGTGGTTGTTGGCTAGGTTCAGCGCGTCGTTGATGAGGCCCGGCGTGCGCACGTAGTTGTAGAAAGCGTCCAGGTTGACGTTGGTTTTCAGGCCTTTAATGGGCATGCCGTAAGAGCCGAACAGGCGAACGGAGTAGAAGCCGTTCAGGTTGACCGGACGCGACAGGCGAGCACCGCGCGGCACCTGGTATTCTTGCAGGATAGGGTGGTCGCTATTAGCTAAATAGGTGGCCGTAGCGATGTAATCCTGGGTGAAGGTGAAGCCGCCGCCGAAGAACAGGGTGCTGCCCTTTTCGACGTTGGAGGCCTGGTATCGGCCGAAGATGTTTTGCTGGAAGGTCTGGCGCAGGTTAGGGTTGCCCACGGTGAGTTGCACGGGGTTGCTGTTGTTCAGCACGTCCTGCAGCTGCTCCACGGAGGGCAGTTGTGTGCTGCTGCGGTAAAAGATGCGAATGTTGCGCGTGCGGTCGAGGTCGTATCGGAACATGGCCGAGGGCAGGACGTTGAAGAATGTCTGGTTGATGTTCTTTTCCTGCGGGAAGGTGCGCTGGTTGACCAGGGTGGCCCATTGGGCGTTGGCACGCACGTTGAAGTTGAGGTCTCGGCCTTTAGAGTAGTTGTAGCCCACACCTGTCTGGTGGGTGGTGTAGTCGTTGGAGAAGACGTTGGACAGTTGCTCATTGAGGAGCGAATAGCTGCCCGTTTGCTCGTTCCAGTCGAAGGTGAGGCGGTCAGAGGCTTCTTGCTGGTAGCTAAGGCGGTAGTTGAGCAGTAGCTGCGCGTTTTCGCTGAGCGGCTCGGTATATTCAGCATTACCGGCGGCATTCCAGCTGCCGATGTCTAAGGAGGTGCGCTGATCGAGGATGGCGACGACGCCTTGCTGGGGGAATGCGTTTTCGGAGTCGAGCCAGGAGGTACCGCGTTTGGGTGCATAGCCGCCGTTGAAGTTGAGCGAGAACGTGCGGCCTTTTTTGGCCATACGGTGGCGCCAAAGCAAGCTGCCGTTCAGGTTGAGGCCCGTGAGGTCAGAGCGGTAATAGTTGTCGGTGCTGCCGATGAGGGCATTGTTGAACAGCGTTTGGCCCGAGGTAGCGGAAGTTCCGTCGTTGAGTTGGGCACTCAGGCGCGGCTGGAAGATGAGAGAGTTCATGCTGTCCAGCTTGTACTCGACGCGCGCATTGAAGCGGTGGTTAGTGTTGTCGGTACGGCTTTCGCTGTCTTCGCGGTATAGTTCGGCCAGGTCGCCCCGGTTGTTGAGAAACTGGCGGAAGGTGTTGTTTAGCGCCAGTGTATTGGACTTATTGAAGAAATAGCTGGCCGTTACGTCCGTTTTTTGTCCCCATTTGTCGGAATAGTTAAGGCCAATGGCTGTGGTGGTCGCGATGCCGCCCTGAGGGCGCACCAGGAAGTCGCCCAATCCGCCGCCACTAGGGCCGCCGCGCCCGCCGCCCATCGTCATGAACATGCGCCCAGCGCCACCGGGCATACCGCGCCCGCCGCCACCCATGACGCCCAGCAGGTCGTCCACGGAGAAATTTTGCACGTTGATGTTGTTGGCCATGCCGATGAGGGCAATGCGCCGATTGCCGTCGAAGAAATTGATGTTGCCCCCGGCCTGGTAGCGGTCTTCGTAGCCATAACCGGCATAGACCTTGCCGAACTGGCCCTGGCGCATGTTGCTTTTGGTGACAATATTGATTGTCTTGGTCGTGTTGCCGTCCTGAAAGCCCGTGAACTGCGCCTGATCGCTTTGTTGGTCGAAGATCTGGATTTTATCAATGACCTCTGCCGGCAAGTTGCGCAGAGCGGCCATAGGGTCGTTGCCAAAAAAGGGCTTACCGTCCACAAGTACCTGGCCCACGTTTTCGCCTTGCGCCTTGATGGTGCCGCCTTCGACGCTGACGGAGGGCAATTTCTCCACCAGGTCGCTTGCATCGGCATCCTTCATTACCTTGACAGAACTGGCATTAAACTCGGTGGTGTCGCCCTTTTGCTGGGCAATGGGCACAGTGCTCTTGACCTCTACGCCTTGAAGCACAATTTGGTCCGGCTCTAATTGAAATGTTCCCAGCTGTACATCGCTTTGCGCCAGCGTAACCTCGCGACGCAGTGGTTTATAACCTAATGCGCTGATGCTCAGACGATAGCCGCCCCGCTCGACTTGGGTTAGCGCAAAAACGCCCTCCAAATTGGTGGCCGTGTTCTTGACAACTTCACCCCATGGGTATTGCAAACTGACTGTAGCCCCAGGGAAGGGCTGGCCCTGTTCGTCGAGCACTTTACCGCGAATAGTGAAGGTTTGGGCAAAGAGGGCGGGCGCAAGCAGCCACGCTGCCGCTATGAGCAGGTGTTTCATAAACCAAAAATTTCAGGTTGAAAAAACAGGCCGAGGGGGTTGGGCCGGCATTGAAGGCGAATAGCCGAGATGAGCCTTGACGCAATCCGGTACCTTTGGCCGCCTCCGAAGCAGCCGCCAGCCCGGGCGGCGCTTCGAAGAACGTACGTGCGTTGATGTGTTTATCGGTTGCCGTTCGGGTTAGCGTCCCGGTTGCGGTTCTTTCTGTCTCTTTTGTTCTTCCCTTTCGGATCGGGCGCAGGCTTGTCTTTGCCGGGCGGTGTGGGTTGAGCGTTGGGGCCCCAGTTGCCGCGGCGCTCGCGCATCTCTTCACGAGCGGTGAGCCATTGCTGCCACTGCTCCTGGGTCAGCACGGTTTGCAGCTCCTGGTCTTGCGCCTGGCGGATGGTAGTCATCTGGGTGCGCATGGCCTCCCAGTCGCCTTCGTTTTTCTGGCGCGCGTCCTGCATCTGAAGCGCATACTTGACGTTGATTTCTAGCACTTTGGCCGCCTGCGCGTCCGAGAGAGCGAGACGCTCCTTCATCATGGCCGTTTGCTGCTCGGCACGCTGTTCGGGGTTCATCCAGCGGCCCTCGCCTCCGGGCTGGGCCTCAAGCGCGCTGACGCTTAACCAAAGCGCCGCCGCGAAGCTTGCAATATGTGTGTACTTCATTTTTTTCGTTTTTAACACGGTACAAAAGTGCCTGCCTCTGACTCCTCCCAAAAAAAATTCCAATCAACGAGGCCGTTTCCACAGCAAACGCCGCATTTCTTTCATCAATGCCGCTGAGCGGAGCCTGACGTGTACAACTGAAGGCCCCCTCGTTCCTAGAAGACAACACCTCCTCTGGAAAGGCGCTGTTGAGGCAAATTCGAAGGCAAGGGCCTCAAAGGCGGTGTTTATGGATTTAATTTGCGGCACAAAAAATTGCCGGGACATCTTTGTCCACATCATGCGTTATTGGCCAAATCGTCTGACGTGGTTGCAGATCCTCTTTTGGGGGGTGTTCTGGGTGCTGGTGCCTATCGTGCTGTTGGGCAACTGGGAAAATCCTGAACGCATTATGGTGCGTAGCACGGTAGTACTCACAGGCATTATCCTCGTCATCTGGCTAAATGTAGAGGTGCTGTTGCCTCGGCTTTATTTTGACAAGAAGCAGGCGCTGTACATAGTCGTTGCTGTGGCGTTGTTGATAGCCATTGTGTTGCTGGTGAGTTGGGAACATGCTCCGTGGGCCGAGCACTTTAAGCGTCCGCGCGGCAGCGGACCGCCACCGGGCATGAAGCCCAATGTGGCTCTCAGGTATCTGAGCATGGCGATGCCCTATTTCACGGCACTTCTGGGCAGTGCGTTGTTTGAGGTGGCGCGCTATGCCAACCGCAAGGAGCGCGAAGCAGCCGAATTGCGCGGCGAAAAGTTGGAAGCGGAGCTGAAATTTCTGCGCTCGCAGATTAACCCGCACTTTCTGTTCAACGCGCTCAACAACATTTATGCCTTGACGGTAACCCGCTCGGAGCGCGCGCCTGAAATGCTGCTGAAGCTGTCGGGCATGCTTCGCTACATGCTCCACGACTGCAAGGCCGACCGCGTGCCGCTGGGCAAAGAAATCGAATACTTGCGCCATTTCATTGACCTGCACCGCCTAAAAGACAGCCGTGGTCTCAATGTGAAGGTGCAACTCGATGAGTCGCGCCCTCAGCTGTTGATAGCTCCGCTGTTGCTTGTGCCGTTTGTCGAAAATGCCTTCAAACACAGCAAAATAGAAGACCGCGATAAAGGCTGGATTACTATAAACCTCAATACCGGCGACGACCATCTGGTCTTTGAAGTTGAAAACAGCCTGCCCGAAGGCACTCACACCAAAGACGACGTCGGCGGCATCGGCTTGCACAACGTCCGCCGCCAATTAGAGTTGCTTTATCCCGACCGACATGTGCTCGATATTCGAGCTGAGGGCGACCGATTTCGAGTACATCTCTACCTTAACCTCAGCGCTCCAGCGCCTGCAAACCCAGCCCAGGTATGAGTACTCCCATCCGCTGTTTGATCGTGGACGACGAAGAACTCGCTCGTACGCTGCTCCAACATTACATCGAGCAAACGCCCGGCCTGCACGTCGTGGGCAGCTGTGCCAATGCCATAGAAGCACTGGCAGCGCTGCATCAGCAGCCTGTGGATTTGTTGTTCTTAGACATTCAAATGCCTGACCTTATGGGCACGGACCTGCTCCGGGCGCTCGTCCATAAGCCCGTTGTTATTTTCACCACTGCCTACGAGCAATACGCCGTTGAGGGCTACGAACTGGATGCCGCCGATTACCTGCTCAAACCCTTCTCTTACGAACGCTTCGCACAGGCCGTAGCCAAAGCAGCCACCCAGATAAAAGCGCGCAGCCAGACGCCGCCATCACCTGCCACCGAGGTTGCTCACGACAGCAGCGCGCCCAAGGACTATCTTTTGGTCAAAGCGGAGCACCGCACCCGACGCATACGCTTCGACGATATCCTCTACATTCAGGGAATGCGCGAGTACGTCTCCTTCCACCTGACCGATGGGCGCCTGATGGCTCTGCTGTCACTCAAACACTTGGAAGAGGTGTTGCCGCCGGAGCGCTTCCTGAGAATTCATAAATCCTACATCGTTTCGCTGCAGCACATCGAAGCCGTAGACGAAGATTACCTTTATATCGGCGAACAAAAAATTCCTATCGGGCCCAGTTATGCGGAGATTATCCAGAGGCGCCTACGCTAAGCATTGTTGTCACATCTGAGCCGCAACGCCACAAGGGCTGTCGTTCGGGCGTCGCTGGTAAGCGCGACCAGGATTTGCCGAAAGAACAGCAATGAAAAACAAGATGCGCTCTGGCGGAGCAATGTCCTGCGCAGGCTCCTTGTTTTAATCACCTTACATAACCAATTCTGGACTCTGCTACGGCCGTACGATTACCTGTGCTTGCTCTGTTCCTACTTTTATGCAACCCCATCGCGAGGGAGCAGTATCGGGAGACCTAAGTAGCTCCTGTTTTGGCAAATATGCCCTATTCGGAACAAATTGGGGGCGGTTTTGCGGCCGGTTATCGGTATGCCTGGTCGGGGCAACAGTCGGTGAGTGCTACGTTTAGTTTTCAGCAGGTCCGTGTTACCAGCGAGGGAGCGGTGCTGGGTGGCAGGTTTCGCCTGGCGTTTCCGGAGCGTGCGTCGGTGCTGGATGTTTACTTTTCGCAACATTTTTTTCTAAGAAGTGCCCAAATTTCCTGGCCAGTGCCGGACTCAGCATGGCTTACCTGTCAAGCACGTAGGGCCACGTAGAAGTTGGAATAGACGAGGAGACCGAAAAGGACTTTCGGGACCGTCGTGCTGCCGCGACCTACCTGTTTTTTTCCAATGGTGCCATAGCGAGCTCCCTGTCCGATAGGGTTTACTTATATGGACTTCTGTCGGTTCGCCTTTCGGTGGAGCCACAGCCGGCGCCGTTGATTTTCACATTTTATGCAGAGGGCAGTGTTTACTCTGTCTCCTGGACGCAGCAATACGGCCATGACTCTGTAGTTGCCTTTGCGCTTGGGCTTTCCTATTGGCTCTGAGGTCAGGCGCTCCAAGTGCTGTTCCAGAAGGGTGGCCACAGGTCATCTTTGCGCTCTTGTTGTCGGCGTCGGGCCTCTTCTTCGGCTTCTAAGGCTCGCTGGGCTTTTGTTTTATCGAAGATATCGCGTGGGAGGAAGAGCTGTCTTTCTTCATCAGTTTTGTCCCATAGGTGTCGGTGTTCGACCTCATCATCCTCGAGTTCTCCTTTGAACCAAAACGCAGCGAAAATGCCCGAGAGGCTCCCGAGCAGGTGGCTTTCCCAGGAGACGCCCTCCTGGTCGGGCAGGATGCCCAAAAACATACCGCTGTAAAGCATCAGCACGACGAGCGCCAGGATAATGGAGCGCGCGCTGCGGCGAAATATGCCGTTCCAGAAGATGAACGCTACTAGCCCATAGACGACACCGCTGGCGCCAATGTGAATGACCGATCGCCCCAGCAACCACACGGCTAAGCCGGTCATGAAGTAAATGAGCCAGAAGGCTCGTATAGCCACGCGCCGGTAGAAATAGAGCGTCAGAGACGTGAGGACAAAAAGCGGCACGCTGTTCGACATCAGGTGCTCCCAGCTGCCGTGCACCAACGGGGCAGTAACTACCCCACGTATCCACGACAGGCGACGCGGCAAGATGCCGTACTCGCCCGGATCTATGTAGGATAGGTAAAAATAGGTGTGCACTAACCACAGGAATGCCACCAAACCCGCTGGAAAGCGCAGGCTGTCCAACAAATGCCGCCCTGTAGGCGCTACGGTGTCCTGGTCGGATGCGAAAAACATGACAAAGAATTGAGTAAATGTAACACATCTGGCCGGGCAAGGTTTTCGGATACCCAATCCGAGCGGGGCAATCGCATTCATCAAAAGTGTGTAGGATAAAAGAACTTGCCTCAGAAGGTCAACCTTGTCCTACCCCTCCAACGGCCTGCACCCTCCCTAATAAGGCAGATGGCCGGAGTAAGCCCTTTGTATTCTATGGTCTGTCCTTCTTGCAAAGCTTTTATCCTGTACTCTGCCCGCGCAGTGCTCCTCTGATTGGTTGCCACGAATGTACGAATGACTCGAGGCTTCGCGGCTAAGCTTCTCTGTGTCTTTGTCGTAAATATCATTGGGGTATTCGCAGCCCCTCATTCAACAGCTTTTGCGGCATTTTTGGGCTATCTTCTGCAAAAATGGCTAGCACCGTGAAGACCCTATCTTTGCCGGCATGCTTTTTCTGCTTTTTCCTCGATGCATCTTTGCCATTTTTTCAAAACCCGTTTCTTTCTCATTGGTAGGGGTAGCGCTGTTGCTCCTGACCACCTGCACAGCATTCAAACCCAAATCCTCCGCTATTATGAACGAACCACTTTTCCGCATTCCGTTCGAGACTAACCCCAACCAGACCGTTACGTATGAAGAGGCTATAGCCTGTTATGAGAAAATGGCCAAAGCCTTTCCGCATATTTTTCGGTTCAAGATAGAAGGAACTACGGATAGCTACTATCCACTGCATACAGCAGTGCTCTCTACAAGCGGCGACTTTGAGGTTAATAGCCTGCGAAAGGCAGGCAAGCGCATTCTTTTCATCAACAACGGCATACACCCGGGGGAACCAGAAGGCATTGATGCTACTCTGCTGCTGCTGCGCGACTTTCTGACGCAGCCCGAGCGCCTGCGATTGCTGGAAAATACGGTGCTCGTGGTCATACCGATCTATAACGTGGGCGGGTGTCTGAACCGCGGCTCCTTTAGCCGGGCCAACCAGAACGGCCCGGAAGAGTATGGCTTTCGGGGCAACGACCGCAACTACGACCTCAACCGGGATTTTATCAAATGCGACTCGCGCAACGCCCAGACGTTCAACCAGATATTCAGTCATTGGCGACCCGATGTCTTTGTGGATACCCACACCAGCAATGGTGCCGACTACCCCTACACGATGACGCTCATTGCCACCCAGCACAATAAACTGGAGGCTCCACTGGGCGAATTCCTACAGAAAACGATGCTGCCCGACCTATACACCCGCATGGCGCGCCGCGGCTGGGAAATGTGCCCCTACGTGGATGGCCCGGGCGAAACACCTGAACAAGGGCTTTGGGGCTTTTGCGACTACGGTCGCTTCTCTACCGGCTACGCGGCCATGTGGAATGCCATCGGCTTTATGCCCGAAACGCACATGCTCAAGCCGTTCGCCGACCGCTTGCGCAGCACAAAGGCATTTCTCGAGGAAACGATCGCCTTCTTGCACGAGCACGGTGATGCACTGGCCAAAGCCCGCACCGAAGCCCTCGAACGTACCCTGACCAAGAAGGAGTTCGTCCTGGACTGGCGCATGGACCGCACCCAACGCGACTCCTTCCGCTTCAAAGGCTATGCGGCCAAATATAAGCCTTCCGAGGTGTCAGGGTTGCCGCGCCTCTACTACGACCGTTCCGAACCGTGGGAGCGCGACATTCCCTACTACAACACTTTTGTGCCGGCGCTGACGGTTACCAAACCGTGGGCTTACATCCTCCCGCAAGCGTGGAAAGACGTCATTTGCCGCCTTAGATTTAATAAGGTTCAAATGGAACGCTTGAGCGAAGACGTGCTGCTCGATGTAGAAATGTACCGCATTGACTCCTTCCGCAATCGCAACGAATGGGAAGGCCATTATTACCATCACAATGTGCGCGTAACGGCTCAAAAGCGCCAGCACCTTTTCCGAAAAGGAGACTATGTTGTCTTTACCAACCAGCCGTCTAATCGCTATATTGTCGAGACGCTCGAGCCGCACGCTCCTGACTCCTGGTTTGCGTGGAACTTCTTCGACCCCATCCTCATGCAAAAAGAGTACTTTTCTGCTTATGTATTTGAGGACCTAGCTGCCGATTTTTTGCGGCAAAACCCAGATGTACGTGCTGAATTGGAGGAACTCAAAAAGAACGACCCTGAATTTGGTGCTGACGCGCGCAAGCAGCTGGACTGGGTCTATCGGCGCTCGCCGTGGTACGAACCCACACACCGACTGCATCCTGTGGGGCGAGTGTTGCAGCCGACAACACTACCTCTCATGCCGTCCGATAAAATGCAGTCTTTCGACGTTCCACCGCCTCGTTAGTGCCTGCGCTGTTGTTTATGCTTTGCAGACAGGCTGCGATGCTTTTCTTGCAACGCCGTCCTCCATATGGCTCTTTCAATCGCGATAGCGTTCCTATCCAGCCTGCAAAGGGCGTTGCAACGCCCTT
>FQKF010000483.1_pt1 | contig 31962 bp, 21 predicted proteins | sample 1504521 | NCBI WGS metagenome assembly FQKF01 (sample SAMEA4475357, study PRJEB15587) | soil metagenome | biome: Soil; feature: Field | place: India | collected 2015-03-11 | depth 0 m
AACATCGTCGGCGGCTGCTGCGGCACCACGCCCGACCACATCCAACACATCACCGAGCACGTCACTGGTATTGCGCCGCGTAACCCAGACAACGTCGCGTTCGCTAAAGAAGCCCGGGAGCGCCACTACACCCTCCTTTCTGGGCTGGAACCGCTCATTATTCGGCCCGAAACTAATTTCGTCAACATTGGCGAGCGCACCAATGTAACCGGCTCGCGCCGCTTCGCCGCCCTCATCAAAGCAGGCAGATACGCCGAAGCCCTCGAAGTGGCCCGCCAACAGGTCGAAAACGGCGCGCAAATCATAGACGTCAACATGGATGAAGCACTGCTGGACTCCGAAAAAGCTATGCGTGACTTCCTGCTCCTACTGGCCGCCGAGCCTGACATCGCACGCGTACCGGTCATGGTGGACTCCTCCAAGTTCTCCGTTATTGAGTCTGGGCTGAAATGCCTGCAGGGCAAGGGCATTGTCAATTCCATTTCGCTTAAAGAGGGCGAAGTCGAGTTTTTGCGCCAGGCCAAAATCTGTCGGCGCTATGGAGCAGCGGTGGTGGTTATGGCCTTCGACGAACAGGGCCAGGCCGACACCGTAGAGCGCAAGGTGGAGATCTGCCAGCGCGCCTACCGCCTGTTGACAGAGAAGGCGGGTTATGACCCTACGGACATCATATTTGACCCGAACATCTTCGCTGTAGCAACAGGCATCGAGGAGCACAACAACTATGCGATAAATTACATTGAAGCCGCGCGCATCATCAAACAGACCTGCCCAGGAGCCAAAGTGAGTGGTGGCGTGAGCAACCTCTCCTTTTCTTTCCGCGGCAACGACCGCGTGCGCGAAGCTATGCATTCGGCCTTCCTCTATCACGCCATTCAGGCGGGTATGGATATGGGCATCGTGAATGCCGGCATGGTCGAAGTTTATGAACAAATACCGCCCGATCTGCTGCAACGCATTGAAGATGTGTTGTTTAATAGATATCCTGACGCTACGGAGGCTCTCATTCAGCTGGCTGAAAACTACCGCGATGGCGGGGGGCGGGCCGTAGCGAAAGATTTGGCCTGGCGCGAAGCCTCCGTAGAGGAACGCATCTCCTACGCTTTGGTCAAAGGCATTGACGAATACATCGAGTCTGATGTAGAGGAGGCACGTCAGCGCTATCCCACTCCCTTGGCCGTCATTGAAGGGCCGCTCATGGCCGGTATGAATGTGGTAGGCGACCTCTTTGGCGCCGGTAAGATGTTTTTGCCGCAGGTAGTCAAAAGCGCCCGTGTGATGAAGCGCGCAGTGGCTTACCTGACGCCGTTTATCGAAGCCGATAAATCTAAAAACGGCGCGCAAAGGCGCGGTAAAGTGCTGTTAGCCACCGTAAAGGGCGACGTGCATGACATCGGCAAAAACATTGTCGGCGTCGTGTTGGGCTGCAACAATTACGATATTGTTGACCTCGGCGTTATGGTGCCGGCTGAGCAAATTCTGCGCAGGGCTATCGAGGAGCAAGCCGATATTATTGGCCTCTCGGGCCTCATCACGCCTTCTTTGGACGAAATGGTGCACGTAGCGCGTGAAATGGAGCGCCTGGGCTTGAATAAGCCGCTGCTCATCGGTGGCGCCACGACATCCAAGACGCACACGGCTGTGAAAATCGCGCCAGCATACCAGAGGGCTCCTGTCGTACACGTGCTGGATGCCAGCCGAAGCGTGCCTGTGGTTAGCGCCTTGCTGGGGCAGGATACTGCAGAGCGTCAGACATTTATTGAAAATATCCGTCAGGAATACGAACAAATCCGCACCGCGCGGGCCAACCGCCAATCGACCAGAGCATTCCTTAGCCTATCCGAAGCGCGCGCCAATAAATGGTCGTTTAACTGGAGCACCTACACGCCGCCTAAGCCGACTTTCTTGGGCGTAAAAACCTTCGACGATTACCCGCTAGAGGAGCTGCTCCGATACATAGACTGGACGCCCTTCTTTCAGAGCTGGGAGCTGGCCGGAAAGTTCCCGGCTATTTTGGAAGACCCGATCGTGGGGGAAGAAGCGCGCCGTCTATACGATGATGCACGCGCCATGCTAGAGCGCCTCTGTGCCGATAAGTGGCTCACTGCGCGCGCCGTCATTGGCTTATTCCCGGCAAATGCCGTTGCTGACGACGATTGCGAACTCTACACCGACAACAGCCGCACCGGTATTTTGACTGTCCTGCACCACTTGCGTCAGCAAAACAAAAAGGCCGCCGGGCAGCCCAACTACTGCTTGAGCGACTTCGTGGCACCTAAAGAAAGCGGCGTTCCCGATTATATGGGCGCCTTCGCCGTTACCGCCGGTATCGGCATTGAAGAGCACGTGCGGCGTTTCGAGTCTCAACACGACGACTACCGCGCCATCCTGCTCAAGGCCTTAGCCGACCGCTTAGCCGAAGCCTTAGCCGAACGTATGCACGAGCGCGTACGCCGTGAATTCTGGGCCTATGCCCCTGAGGAAAACCTGACAAACGAGCAACTCATCGCTGAAGAATACCGAGGCATTCGACCTGCCCCAGGTTATCCAGCCTGCCCTGAACACAGCGAAAAAGCCACCCTGTGGCAATTGTTACGGCCGGATGCTCTGGGCATTATCCTCACCGAAAGCTTTGCCATGTATCCAGCAGCCTCCGTGAGTGGGTGGTACCTCTCGCACCCCGAAGCCCGATATTTTGGCTTAGGCCAGATTGGAAAAGACCAGGTAGAAAGTTACGCCCGTCGTAAGGGCATCTCTCTGGCTACCGCCGAACGCCTGCTCGCACCTGTCCTGAACTATGACGTATGACCCGGTAACGACCAAACTTGTTTGGCCAACAACCACTCCCACATATTTACTTACAAAAGACAAAACATAAAAATCACGGCGCCAAAAAGCTGGAACATTCTTTGCCCAAGCTCGCGATGCGCCTGAAACAAAATTTCTGAGCCTATGATTCGCATGGTTGACCTGAAGACTCAATACGAAAATATGCGCGAAGAGATTGATCGCGCCGTGCTTGATGTCATTGCCTCTACGGAGTACATCAACGGCTCGGCAGTGAAGCGCTTCCAGGCCGAGTTGGAGGAATACCTGCAGGTGAAGCACGTGGTGCCCTGTGCCAACGGCACTGATGCGCTGCAAATTGCTATGATGGCGTTGGAGCTGAAGCCGGGCGATGAGGTCATTGTGCCGGCCTTTACATACGTAGCCACAGCAGAAGTCATTGCCTTGTTAGGCCTGATACCCATCATGGTGGACGTCTATCCGGACACGTTTAATGTGGATGTAGAACAGGTGCGGGCCGCTATTACACCGCGCACACGCGCCATTGTACCGGTGCATTTATTCGGTCAGAGCGCCGATATGGAGCCTCTCTTGGCCTTAGCCCGGCAGCACAACCTGTACGTCATTGAGGACAACGCCCAGGCTACGGGTAGCGATTATACTTTCAGCGATGGTACGCGCTGTAAGACAGGGACAATGGGCCACATCGGCTGCACCTCGTTTTTCCCCTCCAAAAACCTGGGCTGCTACGGCGACGGCGGCGCTATCACCACACACGATGATGCGTTAGCCCAACGCCTGCGCATGATTGCCAATCACGGCCAGAGTCAGCTGTATCACCATGCGGTCATCGGCGTCAACTCGCGGTTAGACTCTATTCAGGCGGCTATTTTAAGCGTCAAACTCAAGCGATTAGATCGATATAATACCTGTCGGCGCCAGGCGGCCGATTATTACGATGCTGCTTTTAGCGTGATGCCGCAGCTGACCGTACCGGCGCGTAGTACCAATACGACGCACGTTTTTCACCAGTACACGCTTATTTTGCGCCAGGGCGACCGCGATGCGCTGAAACAGCATCTAGCTGAGCGCGGCATCCCGGCGATGATATACTACCCCATTCCCTTGTACAAACAGCAGGCCTTTGCCCGCTATTGGGCAGGCGGCGATCTGCCAGTTACGGAGCAGCTGTGTCGTTCGGTAATTTCACTACCTATGCATTCGGAGCTAACGCCTGAGCAGCAAGACGTTATCATTGAGGGGGTTAAATCCTTCTTTGTCTGAAAACTGTATTCTCATCATCTGCTTTCTCATCGTTATGTACTCCGCACTTCAGGAAAAAAAGAAAGCCATCGGCGTCATTGGCTTAGGCTACGTAGGATTGCCCATTGCACTGGCCTTTTCTCGCAAATTTCGGGTTATCGGCTTCGACATCAACGAGCAACGCATCGAGATGATGAAGCGATGCCAGGATCCCTCTCAGGAGCTTTCGCCTGAGGCGTTTGAGGGCTGCGACATTCACTTTACTGCCGACCCATCGGAGTTGAAAAATGCGCATTTTTTCGTAATAGCGGTGCCAACGGATGTAGATGCCCACAAAGTGCCCGATCTGACGCCGCTCAAAAAGGCCTCCACTACCGTAGGGCGTGCTCTCAAGCCAGGCGATTACGTCGTCTACGAAAGCACCGTCTATCCGGGCTGCACGGAAGAAGACTGCTTGCCTATCCTTGAGCAGGAGAGCGGCCTGAAAGTAGGGCTAGACTTTAAGCTGGGGTATTCACCAGAGCGCATTTCGCCAGGCGACAAAAACCGTACTGTAGTGGACATTTTGAAAATTGTATCTGGTTGCGATGCAGAATCTTTGGAAAATATTGCCCAGGCGTATGAGGCCATTATCAAGCCAGGCGTGTATCGCGCCTCTTCTATAAAGGTGGCAGAAGCAGCCAAGGTAATCGAAAATACCCAGCGCGACCTGAACATTTCGCTGGTCAACGAACTGGCCATCATTTTTGACCGCATGGGCATCGATACCAACGAGGTGCTCAATGCTGCAGCGACCAAGTGGAATTTTATTCGCTTTTCGCCCGGTCTGGTAGGCGGTCATTGCATCGGCGTTGACCCTTATTATTTGCTGCACAAGTCCAAACAGCTGGGTTATGACCCACAGGTCATCCTTAGCGGTCGGCGTGTCAACGACGGCATGCCGGCGTTCATCGCCAAGCGATTGGCGCAGATGCTGACGCAAAAAGACAAGAACCTATCGCGCTGCAAGGTTTTGGTAATGGGTATCACGTTTAAGGAAAACGTGGCCGATATTCGGAACTCCAAAGTGGCTGATGTGGTGCAGGAACTGATGGATTACTCCATTCACGTGCACATTCACGACCCGCACGCCTCGCCCAATGAAGTGGCGCACGAGTATCGCCTCACGCTGATTGACCAGCTGTCGAACGATTACGATGCCGTCATTCTGGCCGTAGCGCACGATGAATACAGAAAGCTGAATGCCGACTTTTTCGTCAGCATCATGAAGGAGCAGCCTATCCTCTTCGACATCAAGGCGATATATCCGCGCGAGGAAATGGAAGCGCGGATGACTTATTGGCGGCTATGAGGATGCAGCGTATTTTTGAGCCCAGGAAATAATCATCCCCTCATGTAGCCATTATGCAGTGGATCACTCGATTGCTTTCGCCATCCAAGCTCGCCGACTTTTCGGTGCTTCAGACCGACCTTCACAGCCACCTGCTGCCGGGTATAGACGATGGTGTGCCTACTTTAGATGAGGCCCTGGAGCTCATCGAAGCCCTGGTGCAAATGGGTTATCAGCGCCTCATCACCACGCCGCACGTTTCGGGCGAGCGCTACCCCAACACCTCGACCACTATCTGCGAGAAAGAGCGTGCTGTTCAGGAAGCTATCCGAAAGGCGGGTATCCCGGTAGAGTTTCGCGCCGCTGCGGAGTACATGCTCGACGAAAACTTCGGTCGTCTGTTGCGCGAAAATGACCTCTTGCCGTTGGATGAGCAAGGGCATATTCTGGTGGAAATGTCGTTCCTACATCCGCCGTTAGCCCTTCATAAGTATCTTTTTGAATTGCAGGGCAAAGGCTATAAGCCCGTACTGGCCCATCCCGAGCGCTACCCCTTTTATCACCTCAAATTAGAAGAATATCAGGCGTTGAAGCAAGCCGGTTGCCTTTTCCAGATCAATATCTTATCCATTACCGGCCATTATGGCCTTGACGTACAGCAATCGGCATTACTCTTGCTAAAGCAAGGTATGGTCGATTTTCTGGGTACCGATGCTCACCGCATGCGCCATGCCCTTACGTTACAGGCAGCATTGCGCAGCGGGCACCTGGAAAAGACCTTGACCCGACACCTTTTTCACAACTCAGCGATGAATTAAGATCGCTTGCTGTTTTGTTCGCTATGAAACGCCTCCTCTACCCTGCCCTACTTCCTGTACTGCTGGCGGTAATTGCCCTGCAAACTTCCTGCATTCAGCATCGCCAGCTGGTCAATTTTGATATGGGACCAGCCTTCGACAGCCTGCCCATGTCGTTCCAGCATCCGACCCTGCGCATTCAGTATGACGACCTACTGGCTATCACGGTGCTTAGCCAGGTAGCTGACCCCAAAGCGACAGCACCTTTTCAGGCGGCGGCCTCACCAGGCGCCGCGGCTGCGGGGGGGGCCGCCGAACCCACGTATCTGGTAGATGTGCACGGCTGTGTTAACATCCCGATGGCAGGGCGTGTACGCGTTGTTGGGTTGACCACACAGGAGGCGCGCGACACCATTACAAAACACATTGAACCCTATTTGAAAAATCCTATCGTGAACGTTAAACTGGCCAATTTCCGGTTTTCCGTGCTGGGAGAGGTGAATAAGGCAGGAACCTATACTGTCGGTTACGAGCGCGTTACCATTCTGGAGGCGCTCAGTATGGCCGGCGATGTGGCCAAGTACGGCAACCGCGAGAATATCTTAGTCATTCGTCAGGTGAATGGGCAACGTGAGTACGGTCGGGTCAACCTCCACCGTCGGGATGTTTTCCAGTCGCCTTTTTTCTATATTCAACAAGGCGATATTATCTACGTGGAGCCGTTGAAGGCAAAAGTGGGCGACACCGCCGATGCTGCGACTAAATACCTGCAATGGGCTTTGCCGATTGTGTCAGCACTTGGCTTACTCGTTACCTTAGTAACGGCTAGCAAATGACTGTATTCGCGTTCGAGCAAGCCTGGCACCGTCTGCTGTTACTGTCGTTGACTGCCCTTTTCGGTTATGGATGCGTGGCCCGCAAGGATTTGGTTACTATACAGGATACTCCAGTGCAACAAACGGCTCTGTGGAGAGAACCAACAGTACAGGCGGGTGATATTTTGCACATTGTCGTCTATGGTGCTGATGCCGAGTCCGCGGCACCGTTCAACCTGCAGGCGGCGATGTCTTCCAATGCGCTGACAGCACCACAGCAGCACACCTTAGAGATGTTTATGGGGTACTTGGTGAGTGGAGACGGCACCATTGACTTTCCCGTGCTCGGCACGATTGCCGTAGGCGGCCTGACCGTACCGCAGGTGAGGGATACCCTCCAACGGCGACTGCAAATCTATCTGCGAGAGGCAGTGGTCAGTGTGCGTTTCATCAACTTCCGTATCACCGTGTTGGGCGAGGTCAATCAGCCCGGAACCTACACCATATCGTCGCCGCGCATCACGCTACTCGAAGCCATAGGACGTGCGGGCGACCTTTCTCCGTACGCCAACCGCACTAATGTTCTGCACATTCGCGAGCAAAACGGGCAGCGTATTTACACGCGCGTCAACCTGCAAACGGGCGAGATCTTCGCTTCGCCGGTGTACTATCTGCAGCAAAACGACATCATCTACGTTGAACCAAATCAGGCCAAAATTGCCGCAGTAGCCGACCCGGCTACTCGAGCCATCACGTACACCACAGGGGTTCTGTCCGTCATTACGCTGCTGATAGCGCTATTCAGATAGTCAGTTGGCACTTAAAACGCCTACCAACGCTCTAACCAAATAAAAAACACGCCTCAAAATTTTGAAGTTGCCTGTTTCATTCAATTAACTTTGCCGGCCAGAGAAATCGTTAGGCTACTTTTTCTAATGCAACATTCTGATTATCAATAACCCATAACCGCAGTTACCTTGGCCAAGAAACGTATCATCAAGGACTATCATGCGCTCCCAGAGGAGATCATTCGTCAGGTAAAAATGGCCTATCCCACGGGTTTTGTGGCGCATTTGGTGCAGTACACCAATCAGGAGGGCAAGATTGTGTCTGCTTTGCCTTTTGAGACCGAAGACACGTATTATCTCATTCGCATGACGGCTCAGGAAGCCCGGCGCATCGTCAGTGAAGACGAAGACTACGACGAAGAAGGCGTGCTGCGCGAAGGCTTTGCCGATATTGACGTGGACGCTGAATTTGAAGGCGCTGCCGAAGAAGAGGAGCAAGAGGATGACTACGGCGACGACCTCGACGAGGATAGCCACCACATCATCCCTACGCGCCGCCGCAGAGGCGACGATGAGGAGGAGGACGATATTGCGGATGATAGCGACGACTACTAAGCTGCTCTCTCTTTGACCAACGGCGTTCGGCTAAACGGACTCAACGCTGAAAAACATAAAGCTACCCAAGAGCCTGGGCCGCTCGTGTTTTTCAGCGTTTTTTTATTCACTAAACCGCTTCTTTTGGCATGGCATCTACTGCGAACAAACCTGTGCTTAGTTTCTGGCAGATCTGGAACATGAGCTTTGGCTTCCTGGGCATTCAGGTGGGCTGGGGTATGCAAATGGGCAACATGAGCGCTATTTACGAGTATTTAGGTGCCGAGCCTGACCAGATACCAATCCTTTGGCTAGCTGCTCCCATGACTGGTCTTATCGTGCAGCCCATTGTCGGCTACATGAGCGACCGAACCTGGGGACGCTGGGGCCGGCGCAAGCCTTATTTTACTGTAGGCGCCATATTGGCAACACTTGCGCTCATCGCCATGCCGCACGCTTCAGCCATCTGGATGGCTGCCGGCTTGCTGTGGATACTGGATGCCAGCATCAACATCAGCATGGAGCCGTTCCGGGCTTTCGTCGGCGATATGCTACCAGAGTCGCAGATCAACCGGGGCTACACGATGCAGAGCATGTTTATCGGTATCGGCAACGTCTTGGCAGCAGTGTTGCCCTCCGTCATTATTCGGGTGATGGGTGAAGAGGCCCAACAGGCCACCCATGGCGTACCGCCTTACTTAGTAGTCGTGTTTACTGTTGGCGCCTTCTGCTACTTGGCAGCCGTGCTCTACACGGTGCTAACCACAAGAGAGTACCCACCGGCAGATATAGAGGCCTTCGAGCGGGAAAAAGCGGAGAGTGCTGGCTTTTTTCGCGGCGTGCGGGAAGTGCTTTCTAACATTGTTAACATGCCCAAGACTATGCGTCAGGTGGCTTTAGTGCAGTTTTTCACTTGGCCAGGGCTGTTCCTGATGTGGTTTTATTTCACTCCGGCCGTAGCCCGCGACATTCTGGGCGCTTCCGACACCCAATCGCCGTTATATGCAGAGGGTGTGGCCTGGGGCAACATCTGTTTTGGCTTTTACTCAGCCGTTTGTTTTTTATTTTCTTTCCTTTTGCCCAATATAGCCGATAAGGTTAGCCGACGCTATACGCATATGGTCTGTTTAGCGGTTGGTGCCCTGGGATTGCTGTACGTAGGCTTTGCACCAGGCAAGTACTGGCTGCTGCTGTCTATGTTTGGCGTAGGTATCGCCTGGGCAAGTATTCTTTCGATGCCCTATGCGATGCTGGCTTCTACTCTGCCGCCGAATAAGCTGGGCGTTTTTATGGGCATTTTCAATTTCTTTATCGTATTGCCCGAGATTATCGCCACGCTTTTTTTCGGGCCGATCATGGAACACGTACTAGGAAACAATCGGATAGCAGCAGTCATGGTAGGCGGCGCCTTGCTGGCCATCGCCGCGGTGCTATGTTTGCAAATTCGCGAGCAGAAGGTCCAGCCAGACAAGATCTGGTGAGCACTACTGGCCTGAGTCTTTAAGGCAGTGCTCCTGGTGAAAGGCGACGAGTTGCTCTTCTATCCAGGCCCGCACCATTTGCTCTAGCGCCTGCTCGTCTGAGCCATACAGAACAGGGCCATAACATATCCTCGCAGTAATTTCTTTTTCCTGGAAGCGCCGCCAGGCATGTCGCAGGAAAGGCTCAGGCCCTACCCAAAAATCATTGGTGCTAGAGAAGCAAAGGGCTACAGGCACAACCGGCAGGCTCCAGCGTACGGCAGCGCGAAAGGCGCCTTTCTTCATAGGCAGAACTCCGTTGTGGGCAGAGGTGGTGCCCTCTGGAAACAAAATGATCGAAAATCCTTCCTGTAAAATCACATCAGCAATAACCTTAAGCGCGGCAGCTCCACTGCTGGCCCGTTCACGCTTCAGGTAAATGATGCCTGCCAGCCGAGCACCACAGCCGATAACCGGCCAGCGGGCCAACTCAGCCTTGGCTACCGGATAGGCATACACGTCTCGAAGCACTAGAATAGGGTCTAAATAAGACCGGTGATTGGCCAATAGCAAACACGGAAAGACGGGTGCTTCTCCATGCACTGAGACTTTCACCCCCGTAGCGGCCAACAGCCGCCGGGCCCATCGCCGGCGCATCTCCATCAAACGACTCATATCAGCGCCCCACCAACGCCGAAAAATGTACATCCGGGTTGCTACCAAAGTTGTGTAAGCGCTAAAGAAGAAGAAGCGATATAAAATCCGAACGAAACGCACAAATACAATTATACGAACGGTGCGTGCAAACGTTATTGCCCGCACCGTTCGTATCTAATATACGAGTATTTTTCTTTATTCGTTAATACCAGCGAAAAGCCTCTCGACTTCAGTATGGGCAACCGTAGCCTCGGTGGCAGGCTTCCAGCAAAACAGCACCTACCAAAAATGCCCAAAAAAGAACTTTTTTCCAGTTTTTCATGTCGAAAAATTTTAAAATTTAACGAATTTTCGTAATAACAAACCGATGTATTTCACGCTTCAAACGGTCATTTCTCTCCAATTATTGTACAAAGGGCATGCCACAGGCTGCTACCGCGCTAAAGTAAACTTGCCATTTGTTGGGATGTTTGATAAGGGCTGTGTTTTAATCTACATTTAATTCACCATTTGACAGAAGCCGTGACCTTTAAAGTCAAGCTCAAGAACTCTGACGAGTTTGTGCTGCTGGATGACTTCAGCTATGAGTGGTTGTCCAGTGACCCATACTATGTGGCCCTAGATTTTCTTAACAACCTGCGTTTGCACTCCAGCGGATGCGCGGTGTTTCAGAAAAACTGGCGCAAACTTACGGGAGGGTACAAGACCGAGACGATATACCTGCACAAATTGATAGCCGATAAGTACCTAAGCCACAAAAGAACACCGGAGGAGTCGTTAGTTGGCGCCATAAACGACAATAAGCTGGACTGTCGTGTGAGTAATCTTTTTTTTCACTCGCGCTCTTCTGCAGGCCGTCGCCGAAAAGCGCAAAATCAGAGCGGCTACATAGGCGTGTACCCTGACAATAAGCGCTATCGAGCGGTCATCTCGATTGATGGCAAGCCAGTGCACTTGGGTATGTTTGACACCGCCGAAGAAGCAGCGGCCGCCTACCAGCGAGCGCAACGCGAGCTAATCAAAAAGAAAGACAATGCGCCTCCGAAGCCTTAGCGTACTTAGCCTGCAGTAACTGCCTGCCGTGAAGCAACGAGATCCCACACGCCCGAATTCTCACACGAGTAGAGCCAGCCATATTTGTCAGGGATACGCCCTACGCGGAGCTGGTTGATATAGTTTTTGAGCCGAGTGCCAATGGGCCGATGTTTTTCGTCCACGGGCGGCAGTTCTAACTTTCTATCGCGCCAAGTAATCTCGCTCACATGGCTGACCACAGCGGCCGTGCCCGCGCCAAAACACTCCTGAAGTGTACCGCGCCAGTAAGCGTCCGCAATTTCAGCGATGCTCAGCAGGCGGTCTTCGGCAGTGTAGCCCCAGTCTTTGAGCAACGTCATGAAGCTGTCGCGAGTGATGCCGCGCAGAATAGTCCCCGTAGTGGCGGGGGTGATGATTTTGCCATCCATGGCAAAGAAGAGATTCATCGTGCCTACCTCCTGCACATATTTCTTTTCCTGGGCGTCCATCCACATTACCTGGTCATAGCCGGCCTGGCGTGCGCGCTGAGCCGGCAAGAGTGAGGCGCCGTAATTGCCGGCGCATTTTGCCTCACCTACGCCACCTTGGGCTGCCCGAGTGAACACCTCTTCCACCCATAGACGCACCGGCTTGGGGTAGTAAGGCCCCACAGGCCCCGTGAATATGATGAACTGGTAGGTCTCCGAAGCATGTACGCCAAAGTATGCATCAGTGGCAAACATAAGCGGACGAATGTAAAGCGAGTAGCCTTCCGTCTCCGGTATCCAGTCGCGGTCTAGATCTACCAGCATCTTTAGGGCCTGCATAAACAAATCTTCCGGAAATGTCGGCATACACATCCGCTCCGCCGAAAGGTTCATGCGGCGGATATGGGCATCGGGCCGAAACAGCACCGGTTCGCTATTCCGCTTCGTGGCCTTCATACCCTCAAAAATGCTCTGGCCGTAATGCAAGGCAAGATTAGCCGGAGAAATTTCTAAATGGTGAAAGGGTTCGATGCGCGGGTTTACCCATTCCTTACCGTCGTAATCGGCAATGAACATGTGGTCGGAAATGACCTTTCCAAAAGGTATGTTGGAAAAATCAACGGTCGAAATCCGCGATTTTTTGGTGGGGCTTACCAAAATAGCAGAACTTAGCGCCATGAGTCAGCTTTTTTATATAGAGGAATGTGTGTAATGAGCAAGCCTCGGCAAAGTTACGGGTAAGATCAAAAGCGGACGAAACAATCTTCCAAAACGCCGGTTTTATATTGATTAAAACGAAATAATATCAAGAAAGATTAGTTTCAACCAAAAAAAGTAGCATATGCCATGTTCGTCACTCCTAGCGTTGTGTATCAGATACCAGAAGTAAATCTGCTTCAGGCGGCTCAAGGGGGCTTTCAGAAGCAAGTACTGGTAGTGGCAGCCTTTGAAGCAGGAGAAACAGGCAAAACGGCATTTTTAGAAAAAATACTTGCCGCTGTAGGTATGGACTCGCACAAAGATACTCTCTTTGCCCTTATTCGACCAAACGAGCGCGTTTGCCTGAGCACATTCTTAAGGGATAAACAACCACAGGCCGTTCTGGTTTTTGGCCTTGCTCCTGCTCATTTGGGTTTACAGGCGGAGTTCACTCGCTATCAGCCCATTCGATTTTATGGTGCTACATTTTTATGGGCCGATGCACTATCCACTTTAGAACCGGACAAATCTCTAAAGGGGCGCCTTTGGACGGCTCTGCAAACCATGTTTTTATCACAAAAAAGGATAACCGACGGATGAAACGAGCATATGTTTTTCCAGGACAGGGCTCCCAGTTTGAAGGTATGGGCAAAGCTCTATATGAGAGCCATCCTGTAGCAAAAGATTACCTGGAGCAGGCCAACGACATTTTGGGCTGGCGCATCACCGACGTGATGTTTTATGGCGCGAAAGAAGACCTGACCCAGACTAAGGTAACGCAACCTGCCGTGTTCTTAGAGAGTTGGGTGCGCACACAGGTAGCTGGCGAGCAGTTTCGTCCCGATGCCGTAGCCGGGCACTCGCTAGGCGAGTTCACGGCATTGGCTGCTGCGGGCGCCCTGTCCTTTGCCGATGCTTTGCGCTTGGTGAACCAACGCGCCCTAGCCATGCAAAAAGCCTGCGAGCGGGTGGAAAGCACGATGGCTGCCGTGTTGGGCATGGACGACGCCATTGTAGAAGCCATCTGTGCCGAAATCACCGATGAAGTAGTGGTGCCGGCCAACTACAACTCACCGGGCCAGCTGGTCATCTCGGGTTCGCGCAAGGGCATCGAGCGCGCCGTAGAAAAACTTCAGCAAGCCGGCGCCAAGCGCGTGGTTGTGCTGGCCGTAGGCGGCGCTTTCCACTCCCCGCTGATGCAGCCAGCACAAGATGAGCTGGCTTTAGCCATTCAAGCCACACCGTTTCAAAAGCCCATCTGCCCGATTTATCAAAATGTACACGCTCGTCCGGTAGTAGAGCCAGAAGAAATCCGGAAAAACCTTATCGCTCAGCTCACAGCACCCGTACGTTGGACGCAGACGATTCAGAACATGTTGGAAGATGGTATCGGCGAATTCATCGAAGTTGGTGGCGGTGGCCCGGTACTCCGAGGCATGATCCGAAAGATAGCTAAAGATGTTACCTTGGGCGAATGCTAAGCCTTCAGAGATCAGTGTCAAAGATCAAGAACCGGTTTTTTCCGAAAAAACACTCCTTATCACAGCAAAAAAGTGCCTACTTTTCGGCCCTAAAATAAAATATAACACGCGAAGTACGATGCCTGCGAACACGTTGGTAAAAAGTGGCCAGATTCTGATTGCAGAGCCTTTCATGCTTGACCCCTTCTTTCGGCGCTCGGTGGTGCTACTTTGCGAGCACCACGAGCAAGGCTCCTTAGGCTTTATCATGAATAAGGCCATCAACATGAGCCTCAACGAATTGCTCCCAGATTTTCCGTACTTCGAAGCCGATGTCCTCTACGGTGGTCCGGTACAGACAGACACCCTGAATTATCTGCATAATGTAGGCGATATGTTGGAAGGAAGTGTGCCGGTAGCCCGCGGCGTCTGGATGGGCGGCAGCTTCGATGAACTCCAGTTCCTGATTACCCAGCAACTCATTCAACCGCATAATATCCGCTTTATGGTTGGGTATGCCGGCTGGTCCGCAGGCCAGCTGCAGGAAGAATTGTCGTACCGCTCCTGGGTCAGCGGCGAGATGGACCCCAATTATTTGTTCAATACCGATCCTGCTGACCTGTGGAAATTGGCCATGTACAATCAAGGGGATGCCTACTCGGTCATTGCAGAAATTCCAGATGCTATAAACTGGAATTGAGGACATTTTGAAGAAGTACTCCTCTAGCAGCTGATGTCAGTAGAGCACCAGCCACAGAGCGCCCGTCAGACACACCAGGCTAAAACCCACCAGAGTCTGTCTCCGAGTGTGCGGATGGCTTCGGACGAGCACCAACAGCGTCTTAAAGGCGGTATTTGATAATGCCGCCACTATAATGGTCTTCGCAGCATACCGATACGCCGCTGAGCGTTGCACCCACTGTGAAGTGCTGATGGTGATGGCATCCATGTCGGCGATACCCGAAAAAGCAGCTGAAGCATAAGACCCAGACTCTCCCAGCTCCTGACGCGAATAATGCATAAACAGCGAAACTCCTACGTACAGAGCCGCAAAATAGAGCGCATTCTTCAAGTCGAGCGGATTCCCCAACGGAATGTCCGGCGCAATATCGGCTCTCCCATATTTCGACCCGAGCACAGATAAAAAGAGCACCACCACCGTACTCACCAAAAACATAAGTGCGCAAGGCAGTAGAAGCCGCCAGGTCAACTCCGATGCAAAAAGGCTTGTTAGGAAAAGTACCCGCAGATACATAATTGAAGAAGACAACAAAATGCCTCCGCTAAACAGCGACGTCAGTTGAGGCATTTCCCGACTTCGGGCGCTAAAGGCCCAAGCTACCAAAGTAGAAGAAAACAGCCCGCCCACCAGTGCCGTGCCCAGAATACCGTAGCGAGCACTGCCAAATTTAAGTAGTAAATACCCCGTCAGGCTGATGGAAGAAACCAGCAAAATCACCCATCCAATAGACCGATAATGCAACAAGTTGTCCGGCCCAAAATAAGCATCCGGGAGCAGCAACAACGCCAGCACCATCAGTACAAAAAACTTCAGGAAAGCTGCTAACTCCTCCTGGCTGATCTGCTGGATGAAACGCTTGAAGCGCGTTTTAAGCGATAACAATACCGCCACAACTACGGCGCCACCGAAGGCCTCGCCCAGATAACCTTCGGCAGTAAGGTTGCCCGATAAGTAACTGATAAACAGTGCGATTTCGGTGGTAATGCCCAGGCTATGCCGCTCAGCCTGAGCGCGATAGGCCACCGTTATCAGCAACAGCACCCCCACGGACACCAGTGGCGTTAGCCAGGCGTTGGCCGTTTGAACAGCCAGGTGAGCCGTCAGGTAGCCCGTTATGCTCATCAGCGAGAAGGTACGCAGGCCAGCAAAACTATACTGCTCCGTGCTCTGCTGATGCTCTCGCTCCAACCCCAGCACCAAACCAATACCCAAAGCCACGACGAGCCCCTGAAAAAAAGCCGGAAGAAACGATAGCCAGGTGGTGTCCATAGAGCAAAGATGTCTGTTTTGAAACGCCACAGCTGCAAATGGCAGCAGAAAAGCACCGATAAAAGCAAGTACTGTTGCTCAGCACATACCCATATCGTCTTCGCAAAGTACGAGGATTACAAACAAATCGCCCGCGTCTTTCCGTGCTCGGGAAGGGCGCGGGCGGGCAAATGCTGCGAAAAATCTAAGGCTAATTACAGGTCTATGCGCAATCCGATGTTATGGATGCCGCGGAAAATGTTCGTATTCCGATAGCCATAGTCTACCGAAAGACGGCTGTCGCCTCCTTTTTTAAAAGGCGTAGAGAACGAAAAGCCAGCGCTCAGGCCGTTATCCAGCGTGGCCTCAGTACTACCGCGCGCGGCATCGAACTCGATCTTGTAAGCCGTGCGCAGAACAAACATCTGGCCAACGAAAAACTCCAGGCCGGCGCCCACCTGGTCGCGGGCAAAGGCATTGGAAGTGAACGTACTCAACAACGAAAGACGATTGCTGCGGCCCAGCAGCCAGTCATGCGACAAGCCAATGTTCAGCTGAGAAGGCAACTCGTACTCGGCACTGCGCTGGTAGAACGTGATAGGATAGTTGAACGTCGGGTTGGTACTGTTGTTCTGCACCCCCAAACCTTCGCCCTTAAAGCGCATCTTGCCACCTACGTTGCGCAGCGAAATGCCAAATTTGAAATTGTCGTTAGGGCCTGTTACATATTGCACGCCGGCATCGAGTGCAATGGCACTTGCGCCCGCGTTTGGAATAGACTCACTGATAAATTTCACAGCGACGCCCACCGAGACGCGATTCTCGAACAGATGCGCATATGAAAGGCTCATGTTGAAAAACGCCGGGGTGAAGGTAGCTCCCGATCCTTCGGGGGTGTCCGCCGTCGTCAGACGCAAATCGCCCAGGTTGAACGACACTAAGCTGAGGCCGAAAGCCCCGCGCCCTAAGCGCTGTGCGAAACCTAAAGCATTGAGCGCCAAATCGGCGCCTTCCAAATAGCGCGTGTGATTGACGGCTAACTGCGTCCGTTCAAAACGCGGCAAACCGGCCACGTTCATATAAAGAGCATCAATGCCCGTCACCGATGAGGTATTGAGCGAGTGTAAACCTGCGCTACGCGCCCACGGGTTAATGAGCAGCTGCCCTGCACCTGCTTCACCCTGACGGTCGGGATTACCCGCCCACGCGGCAGCCAGCGTCAACGAAAAAAGCAAAAGCAGGCTGCTCCGATATAAGTTTTTCATACGAATGTAAGAGTTGAGCATAATGGCTGAAAATGAAATCGGATGAAAAAAACAACCGCTGCAGGAGCGGAGACCGCAGCGTTGAAATGGCCCCCGCTCCTACGCTGGTCAAGGCGTCTTACAGACCCGATGGGTCAAATTGTCGGGCAATGCCGAACCATTTTATCGTGCGTTCTCCTAACCCGGGAGCGTTCACGTGGATGAGGTATGCTCCACTGGCCACAGGTATACCCTTGCTGTTCTTTAAATCCCACTCTAAGTCCGGACTGATCTGCTGATACGGTGCATAGACCTCGTCGCGCCGGTACTGCTTGATAAAGCGGCCATCAAGCGAGTAAATGGTTACCGTACACTTGCCTGGCAGGTTAGTGATCTTCACCACATTCGAGAATTGGCTCGTCTCGTAAGGCGAATAGCCATAGTACGGATTGGGCACCACTTTAATAGAGTCGAGCGCACTTTGCACCTGTACCGCATTCAACTCGGTGGCTTGGCGGCCTTGGATCTTGAAGCGGTACCTGGGCATGCCCGTTTTCTTGCCGCCATCAGCATCGTTGAACCACGTATCGTATTGGCGGTTCACGCGCAGTTTGATGATCGTCTCCGTCGGAATAAGCCCTTCGCGCAACGGCTTCATCTGGTAGTTAGGTGCCAGCATAAGCATGCCTGCCCAGGCGATATTGCGCATCTCTGGCTGCTTAAAGACGTCTGCTGCGGCAATGCTGGGCGCGCGCTCAGGCGTCAGACGAAGGCGCAAGGCCTCGCAGGCATCATAAGTGGTATAGGTAACATACACCCAATGCTGTCCACCCAGGATAAGGTCGAAGTAGTCCTGTGGTTGCTCCGTAGTCAGCAACTGATCGGTCGGATTCCACAACATGTCGCGGCCCGTGTAAGAGGGATCTACCGAGCGGCTATACACCGAGTTTTCGCCGAAGAAAATGTTAAGGCGACGTCCCGTTTCTACCTCAATGGCATAGCCCGGGAACCAACCCATGCCAACTACGCCACTACCATCCGGGTCGGGAATGCCATCGCCATTGGCATCCACCTTGCTGACAGATGGAGAAAAGCGCACATCAAACGAAGAGCGCCGACGTGTAGGTGTAGCAGGGTTGCTCTGCGTCTCGAGGCCCGGCTTTTTCGGGAAGGCCGAGCCGGTATAGTATAGTGAAGCCGACTCCACGACAACGCAGCGGCTCCATTTGCTGGTGTCCGGCGTAAGAACGATGTCTACGTTAGGCAAGTTGGCCAGTTTGAAATAACGGCTTCCCGTATTCGTGGGTTCCGAGTTGTTACCTACTACAGCACCGCTCAGCGACAATTGTGAAGGCGTCCACGCTGGCGTAAACATGCGCGAGTCCGAGGGCAACGCCCAGTCGCACAGCACGTAGGGTACAAACCAACCATTCCCCAGCGTAGAGAGTGCCTGTTTTGGGTCAAACTCCTCGTCACGTTCCAGGCGGTTCGTTTTGACATAGTTGAAAATTCCCGTTTCTGCATCTGGGAAGCCCGTCAGCCAGCGCACGTTCGGCTCAGCATACTCGATAGTTGCCCCGATAGCGCCGTTTTGCTCGCCCGGAGAGGGATATCTCTTCGGATTTCGCCTCGACCAGGTAAAACTACCGGTCAGCGGCGGTTGTGCTATGGTCACGGAAAAGCCATATTGCGGCACAATTTGCTCGTTGATATCTGCAATAGTACGCTCCGATGAGATAACCTGGCCGTCGGGCAGGCGACGCAACTCCCAGCGTGCGTCGGGGCTCAATTTATCATCGTTCGGGTTGCTATCCACGAAGCGGAGCTCATACTCACCGTCTTGCACTTCCAACGGGTTGAAGATCGTCACGGTAATGGGTCCTTTGCCCGGGCGGTAGGTCAGGAAGGTATCTTTCGAGGAACCCAACTGGAACAGCCCATTACGACTGGCATCTTCCATTTCCAGAAACGTACCGTTATTACCGGTGCCCTCCAGACGAGTAATGGCTACACCATCGCCATAGGCTGAGTTGAGCACACGATCCACAATGGGACGCGGCACCACCGTATAGATGGGAATGGGGCCGGTAGGCGCCTTTCGACCCGGCAGATAGGGATACTGCTGTCCAGATACCGGCACGTCGTACGGCCGGAAAGGAGCATACTGGTTGTAGCTGTAGGCAATGACCGTGTAGTAGTACTTCTTATGGTTGATGAGGCGTTTATCGTTGCCCGTAGCGAAGCGGTCTTCCGTCAGGCGGAAGGTATGGCGCAGGCCTTGATCAGCGCCCTTCACCTTCAGCACCGGGAAGTACACCAAGCGCTGCGGATCATTTGGATCGCGGACCTCTTCCCAGTTGTAGATGTCGGCGATACCGTTTTTGATATCTACCTGCTGTACTAAGCGGGCTTTGGCCGGGTCGTTCAAGTCCGCGGTCGAAACGTTCGGGTTGATGAGCTGGTAAATCAGATAGCCTTCAAAGCGATATTCAGCGAGTGCGCGCTTCTCCGGGTCTTCGCTCAAGCGCAAAGAGTCGGGCGCCAGAATGTCTACTTCGCGATAGCCCTCGCGATAGTTATTGGATACCGGATTTTCGTTCGTCAGCACAGCGATGAGCTCCTGGTGCATCTCGATCCAGTTCACCGTAGGAGCATCGGGGCCGTCAGCGAGTTCAAAGCAGTTGTCAAAGAGGCCCTGAGCGAACTTGTCAGCACGGAAAAGTTGCTCCAGGTCAGGGCAGGGATAATCAATATCCGGCACCCATGGAATACCGATAATCAGCTCATTGACGGCACCGGGAAGCAATCGGAACGGACCTGAAGCCTGCAGCGTACGGCGGTCGCCGAAAGCTAAGTTGGCCGTGCACATAGACCACCCGTTCGGGTTGTTGGGCGGATCGTGCAAAGCATACTTGGTGACATTCGTATTCGCCAAATCATAGCCGCTACCTCCGTAGGTATAAGGCGTGCCATCGCGCCAGCGCCCGGTGAGGTAGTTGTAGAATTCGAACGGCTGCTGGGGGTCTGTCATCGCAGCAGGCCACGGGCCAATACCGGGGTTATTATAGTACACGAACGACGACATGCCGATTTCCTCGCCAAACTCATCCAGCGGGCCGCGGAAGTAGTCCACCCCAATAATCGGTACACGTTGGCAATAAGTGGCTACACCTGCGCAATCGCAACCCGGTTGGCCGTCGGTAGCATCCTGGTTGTAGCAGTACATCAGGCTCTTCGAGCTATCGCAGCCGATGTAGTCGTCCTGATAGCAACCCAAATCCGGGTCCACCCACATGGCGAAAAAGGTCGAGTCAATGCGGTCTACAGCGCGGTTGATGAGTTTGTAGCGCTGGAACGTCATATCATTCAGTTCATCGTCTGTCAAATAGCCAAAGGCCTGCACCTGTACCTCCATCTGAATGGGCACGCCATTCGTGCGTGCGTGCGGAGCGCCGCCGCCCTGGTCGTTGTAAATCCAGAAAATCATTTCGTCGGGGAAGCGGTCCAGTGGGCAACCGCGAATTTCGATGGAGGGATAGTCTCCGTCCATGGGGTTGTATAGACCGTCCTCATTAGCATCGTAGAAGCCGGCAAGGCCCTGGCTGGTAAACGGCAGCGGGAAGCCCCATACATCAAAGAAGTAGGGGTTGCCACGCGAGGGCCAGCCTCTCAGGCCGCGCGGGATATTCTCCGGAGTAGCCGTTCCAGCGGCTAAGTTCCCCAAATGCTGGCGGATTTCATCTCCCGTTACGCGGAAGTGGAAGTTCCAGTTGGCGCAGGTGCGATCATCTGTGATGCCCTGCTCGTTGAGTGGGCCAGGCCAGAAGTCGTTCCGACCGCCTGGGCGGTAGTCCTGGCAGGCTAATTTTAGATTACCCGCCGGATCAACGCCACCCAGCCACACCGAGCCGGCGAACAGCGAAGACACTTCACGCTGGCCGGTAGCCGGGTCTACCTTAGGCACGATGTAGCGCCCGTCGCGGAAGTCCCACCAGCAGTCGCCGCCACCCAACAGGCGGGCACGTACATTGTTAATTTCCTGGTCTATTTGTGCGGTGGAAGCCGCACAGACGCCGCGGTACTGGACGTTTTTGACATTCTTCCCAGCAGCTTGCGGCCCGCCCGGAATGTGTGCCGATGCGTAACCAGCCCACAGCGCTAAAACCGCTATGGCGATTCCTGTGAGTATGCGCATGGTTGACATGTGTTTAATATGAGCAATTGTAGTTTGAGTGTTATCAGAACTGGAAGGCCGCGCCCACATAGATACGGCGCGGTATGGTGAAGAAGCCCGGGTTGAGCATAGCCCAGGAATACGCATCTAAGTAGGCTTGCACATTGCGGCCCTGCGTTACAACACCTTGCACGACGGATTGACCTTCGGCAGTCGCCAGATAACCATCGTCGTACGGAGAGCCGCTCACCGGATATACGCTGATGATATTCACCGTATTGAGCAGGTTGGCCACGCGCAGGTAAACGTTCAGGCTGAGGGGCATGCGCGGATTCTGACTCAGCTCAAAGGTCTTGTCCACCCGAATGTCAATATTGCTGCGCCAGGGCAGGCGGCTGCCGTTGATAGAGCCCAGGAAGCCGCTACCGCCGAAGCGCTCCGCCCGCTGGCGTGCCGTGTAGGGGCGACCCGATACAGCAGAGAACTGAACATTGACCCCGAAGAGCGCTAGGATATCCTTACCAGCGATGCGTGGGCCGTTGTAGCGCTTACCCGTGTCGAAGCGGTAGTCAAAGATGCCCTGGATGTTGTGGCGCTCGTCAAAGCTGAGCGGGAATAGCGTGCGAAGGTTACCGCGCTGCGTCAGGCCGCGCTGCGAGTTGGCATCCGAGCCGGTGCCGTCGGCGAACTGCAACGTGTACGCTAAGCGCAATTCGGCATTCTGCACACGACGCAGGTCATACTGGAATGTGAAGCCTTTCACCGTACCGAAGTCAATGTTGCCGTAGGTATCGTAACTACCAATGGTCGGTATAAACAGCAGGGTACGGCGCTGAATCATGTCGCGCAGTTCGCGGTAGTATGCCGAGAACTTGATGGCCGAGTTTTGCGTAACGCGCTGCTGGAAGCCCACCTCATAATCCACTACGCGCTCGGGCAGTAGGTTCGGGTTGTTGGCCGGCGTGCGCCCGGGCACGTAAAAGTAGAGGTAATCTAGCGGTGTAGTTTCCCAGTTGCTCGGTGGCCGCTGCACTAAGATGTCGTAGTGCGCAAAGAAGTTGGCATCGTCCGAAATCGGGAACGAAAACGCTAAACGCGGCAGCCAGTTGACCTGCGGCGTGTAATCGCGGAACGAGGTATTTGGGTTGAAACGAACATCAAAAATGTCATCGCCAGCAATGGTGTCCCTCAGGTAGGGCGTTACGACGCCGCCACCGAAGATGACGTTGCCATCAGGCGCTTGCGTGCCGTCGGCAAAAAACCACGTCTCGCCGTTTCGGAAAGCCTTGACGGTGCGGTCGTTCGAGCTCGTCACATATACTTTGTAGTCATCGCCGATGGTACCCGGACGCTGGCCCGCGCCCGGGACAGTGCGGTAGAACTCGTCAGCGCCCATGATTTCATACATTGAAAATGGATCGCGCAGCACCTTCGTATTCAGGTCGAAGCGCTCGATGCGAAGACCGAGGCGGAAGATCATCTTATTGAAGACAAACTTGTCTTGAATAAATGCCGCCTGATACAGTGGGCGCAGCGGCGCCACCGGGAACGTGCGAATACCGTCGGCATCGCGCGCCGTGAAGAAATCGTTGAACGTAACATTGCCCGTCAAACGACGCCCGGTGTGGTCGTAACCATAGTAATCCACGAAGTCCTGATCGGTCAGCTCACGCGAGGAGAACATGTTCAAGCTCATCTGGCGCGGGTCGAGCGCATCCGTATTTACGAAGTCCGGCAGATTCTTGCCCGTCAACTGGCGCACAGCCCGATAAAACCTGAAATCCGGTAAATCTACTGTGGCATTCGCGTAGCGTGGCACTTCAATACCCAACTGTGGAATCGGTACCGTGCCGATGACCACGTTGGTATCTAAGCCGTTGAAATGGCCGTTGGCCAGCTGGCGCATCAAGTTCCACAACCCAAAAGGAGCCAGGCCATAGGAGCGCTCTACACGCTGTTCATTCAACAGACCAAACTGGAAACTATGAGTGCCGATACGCCCTAACTTCAGGTCAAAGTTGGCCGAAGCAATGGCTGTAATGATGTCGCTCTCCGAGCGCTGGTACGAATTGTACACCAGATTAACATTTCTGTGCATGTTCGACCAGATATTGTCATAGAGCGATGAGAATATGCCATTTTGGGCAAAATAGGTGTTGACATTCTCCGGGTTGGCGGAGTACTGATTGTACGCAATCAGCCCCGGATTGGTCGTGATGGGCCCTGGCTCATAGCCCGTGAACGCGCGCAGGTTACCTACATGGGCCAGCCTACCGTTATTGTTAATGCCCGGAATGGGGCGCTCCTCAAAATTAAAGCGGCCAATATAGCCGTAATCAAAGAAACGGTCCTCGTGTCTGGGATCGTAAACCTCTCCACGACCGCGCTCGAAGCCAAACTGGAGCACATAGCTGACATTGGCAATACCTACTTTACTTGCACTACCTCCTCCATCACCGCCTAAACGATGACGAAAGCGGGCAATCGTGCGATAGCGAGACGAGTAAGAAGTAGGGTTATTATGACTGTTGAGCAAGCGCCAGCCGCCGGGTGTAAACTGATCCTGCACATCCCGGTAAGTTCCGGTCAGACTGAAGTCCATATTCTCCGACAGTCGGAGGTCCAAGCGTCCGGTGAAGTCGAAGTCCTGACGCGCCTCGTACGGGCGGTAATTCAGAGCATTCACACTGTCGCGCGTGTACGTTTCAGCGCGCGGCACCAAGATGCCGTTCTGACGAATCAACGGGCTGCTGATGAGGGTATCCAACAGTTCATCCTTTACGCGATAAACGGGCACCGCCGACGGACGGTCGTCTCTTTGGGACAGAAACTGGCCCGAAGCACGGAAGCCCAGGATCGTCCTGCTGGGCGCGCCATTGACGCCTTTTCGCTTAATCAGCGGGCCGCTCACGTTAGCCGTGCCCAAAAACCAGCCATAAGGATCCAGGCCATGCGAGTTTTCGACTTCCACAGTGCCGTGGTAAACATCAGCCGGGCCTTTCGTGGTGATGGAGATAACGCCGCCGGTTACGTCGCCATACTCGGCGCCAAGGCCGCCCGTTACTACCTGCAGCTGCTCGATGTCCTGTACGGGAGGGGGCGTACCGGCTACGCGGATCCCGTCAATGTAGTAGTTGGTGGCGTTAGAGCGCGAGCCGCGGATATTCACTGCACCGCCATCAATCGAGGTAGTACCTGCCGTCGTAGCCACAATGGCGTTCACGCTTCGCGTGGGTAAGTTTTTAATCTGCTCCGATGTCAGCGTCTGGCCACCCGAAGTTTTATCCTGCTCGATAAGCGGCACCTTAAAATCTCGGACAACCACTTCAGTAAGCACCGTGCTAGACGAAAGGACAAAATCCAGGTTATTAATGGTGTTCGAGATTACGCGAACGCCCGTAACCTTTTGGGTCTGATAGCCCGAATACGATACCTCAACGTCGTAGTTACCCGGGTCCAGGTTAACCCGGTAATTGCCGTTAAAATCCGTTTGCGTACCGCGCACGAGGTCTGCGCCGCGCATAATCTTAACGGTAGCTCCCAGCAAGGCCTCACCCTGGTCGTCGGTAATTTTACCGGCGAGTACCGTAACGCCAACTTGAGCAAAAGCCAACTCCCCAGCCAAAAGCAGGGCCAGCAGTAGTAGTAGTGAACGTACCATAGAACAGATGTTGGTGATGCAATCGTATTACACAAAATTTTGATTACCAACGGCTTAAGGCCGAATTACTTCACGATTTTAACACAAAGACGGGCGCAATGATAACAAATACCTGACAGCTCCAAAGGTCAAAAAACACAAACGACGCATTTCTGGCATTTTTTTACGGCCCGTGAGTCAACCTTGCTTTCAAGGCCTCCGTTAGGCGCGTTAGCAGGACTTCGGCTAACTTTTGCTTCGACTCGCTTGTCCAGCCAGCAATATGCGGGCTAAGGACGACCCGGTCACTTAAGTATAGTCGTTCGTAGAGCGCTGCCTCTTCCGGAGTGAAAGTCTCCGGCTTTTCATTTTCAAAAACATCCAAGCAGGCGCCGCCTACCTGGCCGGCCTCTAAAGCATCCACGAGGTCCAGCGTCTTTACGCAGGCGCCTCGCGAGGTATTGATAAGTATAAAGCCAGGTTTACAACGCTGGATAAAAGACGCGTCCACGAAGTAATGGGTTTCCTGAGTCAGCGGCAAATGTAGGCTAATGATATCGGCCTCCCGCATTAGCGTGCCCAGATCCGTCCTGCGCACCCAGGGCATACCGGCGGCATAATCCGCCTTATACTTGTCGTAAGCCAACACCCGCACCTCCATGCCCGCCAACTTGCGTGCAAACTGGCTGCCTGTGTGCCCAAAACCGATAATGCCTACCGTCCGGCCGCTCAGTTCGAGGCCCCGATTGGCTTCGCGTCGCCAGATTCGTTGCCGCACTTCACGGTCAGCGCGCAGCAGATGGTTAAGCAGTGCCAGCAACATCCCCAGCGCATGCTCGGCTACAGCGTTGCGGTTGCCCTCCGGACTGCTGGCCACTATCACGCCACGTGCAGCAGCGGCCTCTCGATCCACAATCTCCATCCCGGAACCCAACCGTCCCACAAACTCAAGCCTCGGAGCACGTCGCAGCAGGGCTTCATCTACCCGAGTCTTACTGTTGATAATCAGCCCTTCATACTCCGAAATACACGCGAAAACTTCCTCCGGCGTGATCTCCGGACGAAAATGGCATATATAACCTAATTGCTCCAACCCTGTGAGCAGGGCTTGATGACAGTCGTCGGTGATCAATGCTTTTTTCATCCTAAAAGACGGCACAAAGAGCGCAAGAAAAAAGCGCCCTTAACAGGGCAAATGTATGAATGCCCCTTCTACGCCTGTGAAAGCCACCTGCGAATGAGCGAAATGTTTGGATCGCCGGGTACAATTGACCGAATTTTGCCCCATTAAACAGCACACTTCAATGCTGTAAAGACATCCTGCGTATGCGATTATTTCTGCGTTTTTTATCCCTTTTTACTTTGCCTCCTCTTGTGGCGGCGGTATTGTACGCCTGCGCCTCTTCAGATGCCGGCGCTGTGGAGGAAGTGGAATGCTACGTGCGTTATCTCAAGCCTGAAGGCCAAGCGCTCGCGGAGATGGTCGTTCGCCGTCGTGAGCAAAATGGGACGCGTTCTGTGGAGGTCCCTGGTGGTGTGTACTATGGCGGCACCTCCATGCAGGCGCTTGCGTCGGGTGGCAGCGTTACCTATCGCTCCGAAGGTAGAAGCGCCTTTTCGCCACAACACACCTTCCGTTGGAAGGATGCCAAAGATCGGCTGCAGGAGTTTTCTCTGGAAATGCTGCCGATTTCCGACCTCTTCTTCGGCAGCCGAACGCTCTCGCTAAAGCAGCCAGCTACCCTGCGCTGGCAGGGGCCGCCCATTTCGGAGAACGAGGCTTGGGTCGTCCTGTGGGAAAAAACTGACCGAAGCGCTACCGTGCCTATGGAAATTATTACTGCCGCTGGTATGGACTATATCGAATTCCCAGCAGCACAACTGGTCAAATTGGGTTCCGGTATGTGGAGCTACTACGTCGTACGCCAAAAGGCATTCCGCCAGGAAAAGCCCGGATACATTCTTAAAGGTGTGACCGAATACTACAGCGACGCCGACACCGTGCAGCTGGTGAACTGATGCTCAGCGTGCTTGGGAGGAGCCTCCTACTGTCAACTGCCGATACGTTTTTAAAAATGCTTTTGCAGACGCCAAGAAACGCTCGTGCGTTTTCTGGCCAAAAAATTGCTTTAAACCCACCGGGACGAGTCTTTGCGCTAATTAGCGCAACACGCTCTGGTAGAGTGCGTACTTTTGCATTATCTTTTTTTCATTCAAAAATAGCAAACAAATCCAGACATGAAGAAAGCGCTTTTGCTCCTGCTTTTAGCGTTGCCTGTGCAGGCGTATTTGCAAAACACTGCCACCAAGAAGAGCGCTGATGCGCTTGTCACGCTGGTGTGCAAGATCATAGATGGCCCGCCCAATGCTACGACCATCTTCGTCTACGAAAAACTTGGCTTAGCCACACGAGAGGTTACCCGCGGACAGCGGCAGGAGGACGGCTCCTACGTGGCCACCCTGCCGGGCGGAGAACCGCGCGTGTACTTTGTGGGCTTCAATGACGTGCAGACCACACCGCTCATCCTGGGCAAGGAGCGAAACCTGACCCTGTGGGCTAACGCCCAGTATATGGAAAAAGGGCGCACGGTAGGCTCTGAGATCAATAAGGCCTACGAAAATCTGCGCAAGGAAGCTGAACAGTTTCGCACCCAAAACGAGGAACTGCACAACGAACAGCGCGATGCCCGCATACGCAACGACGCCGCTGCTATGCGCGCCGTCCGCGACAAGTTCAAGGCCCACAATGAGGCAAAGGCCAACTTCATCGCTGAACTGAAAAAGACCCAGCCCATGCTGTGGCGTTCGGCCACCCTGCTGCTGTGGCCCGATGACGTGTCGGAAAACGCTACTCCGGCCTCCATGGTGGACTTTTATGTCCGCGAATTTTTCGCCTATGCCAACCTGGCCGACCCGGGCTACGAACAAGTGCCGGAAGTGTTCGATGCTTTTCAAAACTACGTCGCCTTCCTGCAGCAATTGGGCGCTCCTGCTGACCAGGTTAAGAAAGGGCTCGAAACTCACCTGGCCAAACTACCTAAAGGCTCTATGGCCCACCGCCGTGCCTTCGGCGGCGCCATTAAGGGTCTGCAAAATGCCAACCATACGGAATTGCTCACGTTCACTCAACGCTATGTGGAGACTTTCAAGGGCAATGACCTGGGCGATGTGGCCATTTTAGAGGCTGAAATGCGTCGCACGTCCACCTTCACGCCGGGCATGCTCGTGCCCGACCTAGTGGGCGCAACGCCCAAGGGCGACACGCTTTCACTGCTCAAAACGTCAAAAGGGAAGTACACTCTTATTGACTTCTGGGCCAGTTGGTGCGGCCCCTGCCGTCGTGAAAACCCGAACGTCGTGGCCTTGTACAACAAATACAAGGCGAAAGGCTTTGACGTCTTCGGTGTTAGCCTCGACCGCGACCGCGACGCCTGGTTACGCGCCATTGAGCAGGACGGTCTGGTCTGGCATCACATCAGCGACCTGCAGGGCTGGCGCAGCGAACACGCCGCACTCTATTCGGTCAACTCCATTCCGCAGACGATCCTGATTGATCCCCAAGGGCGCATCATCCAGCGTAACTTGCGCGGCGAACAACTTGCCGAAAAACTTCGCGAAATCTTCGGAGAATAAGCCGAAATACTTTATCTCCCCCGCATGCTCCGGGCAGATGATGACGTCGGCGTCTCCTTTGCTCGGAGCATTTTTCTTCGGGCGTAACTATGAAACCATTCTACCTGTTGCCGTTCCTCTCCGCCCTCCTCATCCCACGTGACGCCTCCACCCAGACGTTACGCGGGCAGGTGCGCGACGCCATCGCGAACCTGCCTATTGTTGGGGCAACGATACGACTTTCGGACGGCCGCATCGCCGACGACCGAACGGCCATATCCGATAGCGCTGGCATTTTCTACGTAGAAATGTTGATGCCCGGCCTGTATCTGTGTACTGTACAGGCACCGGGCTATGAAACGCTCATCCTGCCCGAAGTACACATCGTTTCCGGGCGAGCTGTAGCGCTGGACTTTGCGCTGAAGCCCTCAGCACGCGCCCTGCCTGATGTGGTCATCCGGGCCGGCGCCGACCGACAGACGCTGCTGCCTCTGGGTGAAATCCCACTGACGCGAGAAAAAACACAGCGCTTTCCGGCCACATTCTTCGACCCGGCCCGCTTAGTCATGGCCTTCGCTGGGGTAGCCAATGCCGACGACCAGGCCAATGGCCTGATGGTGCGCGGCAATAGCCCGCAAAACCTGCGCTGGCGCTTAGAGGGCGTCGAAGTCGTTAACCCCAATCATTTGCCCAACGCCGGCACCCTCAGCGACCGACCTACCACTGCTGCCGGCGGTGTGTTGTTGTTTTCGGCCCAATTGCTTGACAATTCTACCCTGCTCACCGGAGCACTGCCACCCGGCTACGGCGATGCCTTCGGTGGCATCATGGATATGTATTGGCGCAGCGGCAATGCTCAACGGCAGGAGTTCACCGCCCAGGCCAGCCTGTTAGGCCTCGACTTCGTCCTCGAAGGACCCTTAGACCGCCGGCGCGGGCATTCATACCTGGTCAATTACCGATACTCGACCGTAGGCCTCCTGGGCCAAATGGGCATCTCTTTCGGAAACGAGCAAATCTCGTTTCAGGACTATGCCTTCAAAACCTCTTTCTCTGGGAAAAAAGGCGGCCAGTGGGCCGTCTTCGGTGCCACTGGCAATAGCCGGAACCGTTTCACACCGCCTTCCGACAGCCAGGCCATTGAGCAGTTCAAAGACTTGTTTCGCATCGACTTCCGCTCCAGCACCGGCCTGCTGGGCACAAGCTGGAACGGCCCCATCAGTGCTCAAACACGCCTGTTCGTCAGCGCCATAGGCTCCGCTCAGCGCAATACGCGCACAGCGGAAGCTCAGGACTTCTTTTCCGAAAGAGATACATCCTTAGAAAGCCGAGTCGGCCTATCGCTCCGCATTACCCACCAAGGCCATCCGCGCCGCCGCTTCCAGGCCGGCCTGCTGGCCCAGTATGCCCGTTTTGTGACAGGTGCCGAACGCGGCGACAGCCTGCTCTATTCGGCTGCTGTATCTCCGCTAACCCTCCAGCCCTGGGCCAGCGCCCGATGGACGCTGCCGGGCGAACGCACGCAAGTCCAGCTAGGGCTACACACTCTCCTTTGGCGCTCCGAGCAACACACACCCGCCTACCGCTTTGAACCGCGACTAACCATAGTACAACGCCTAAGCGAACGTCACCAATTAGCCTTCTTTGCAGGCCTCAACAGCCAGACGCACCCGCTGTGGTTTTATGCCCTGCACCCGCAAAATGGCGAGGCCAATCGCTTAGAAGATGCCTCCGTAGCCCGTGCGCTCCAGCTCTCCATCCGCCACTCTTGGACACTCAACGACTGGTGGCGCACCCGCGCAGAGGTGTTCTATCAGCATCAGCAACAGGTACCTGTTGCAGGCACCATTCACCTAGCCAACATCAGCGAACAGCAGCCCCTCGGCATGCTCCTAGCTACAGGCCATGCAAAAAACGCCGGAATAGAGCTCACCGCCGAGCGTTTCTTAGCCAATGGCTGGTTCCTGCTGGCCAATACTACCCTGTTGCGCGCCAGCTACCAGAGCGCAGACGGCCTCTGGCGCCCAAGCCGATGGAATACGGGCCACATGGCCAACCTCACTGCCGGCAAGGAATGGACACTTGACAACTGGCCCGAACGCTCGCGTACCTTTGGCGTCAACGGCCGCCTCGCCTGGGTCGGAGGGCAACGCGCCGCTCCTGTGGATACCACCGCCTCCGCCACCGCACAGACCACCGTGTACGACCTCTCCAACGGGTACCCCATCCGGCTGCCCGACTTCGTCCGCCTCGACCTGCGCATCTACTGGCGACGCCACATCGGCCAACGCCGCAACAGCCTACTGGCCTTCGACCTGCAAAACGCCACACTCCGCAACAACATCGCCTATCATTATTACGACCCACTGCTGGCCCGAGTAGCCACAAAAAATCAGCTCAGCCTTGTGCCCAATATTAGCTGGCGATTGGAATGGTAGCGCTCCTACGCCACCGCCACTGCATTTTTGAGCAAAAATCCATCCGGCCACGACGCGAAAGTTACTCCGCTTCGGCCGGGCCCTCAAACGACTGCTGCGCAACAAAGCCAACTTACATGTACTCGGGGATATCCTCTCCGAAGGGCTTTGAGAGGATATCAAAACTCAACAAGTCTTAGAAAGTAAAGGCAACAGATAAACCGAATTTGATAAGTTCAATTGCGCGGGCAGGAGGAAAGAAAATCAATTGCCGAAAATGCGCTGCGTATGGGCGCCAGTATCGGATTGGTTACTGAAATCAGGAAGGCCCGCCAAAGCAAACACGAGAAATCGCTTCCCGATTGGGCTTGGAAGATTGACGACGCCCTTTTCACGTCCGACTCGCTATCGGTTCATAGACAGCAGAAACTCCTCGTTGCTTGTGGTGTTCATCATGTGTTTTCGCATGAACTCCATCGCCTCTTCGGGCTTCATGTCAGCCAGGTGATGGCGCAGGATAAACATGCGCTGGAGCGTATCGCGGTCTAAGAGCAGTTCTTCGCGGCGCGTGCTCGATTTGGTCAGGTCAATACTTGGGAAAAGGCGGCGCTCGGCCAAGTTGCGGTCGAGCTGTAATTCCATGTTGCCCGTTCCTTTGAATTCCTCGAAAATGACTTGGTCCATTTTGGAGCCAGTATCAATGAGGGCCGTAGCCAGGATGGTGAGCGAGCCG
>FQKF010006072.1_pt1 | contig 31630 bp, 26 predicted proteins | sample 1504521 | NCBI WGS metagenome assembly FQKF01 (sample SAMEA4475357, study PRJEB15587) | soil metagenome | biome: Soil; feature: Field | place: India | collected 2015-03-11 | depth 0 m
TTATTGTCCCGATGTGCTGCTGATTTTTAATCCGGTTAATCCTTTCAATCGCGCGTGATTAGACGACGAGACATCTGAGAGAAAACTAATCGCTCACTCGTCATCATCCACTCATGAAAAGCGAATGCTCATGACCCAGTTTCTACATCCGTCACGAAAATTATCTGCACACCCCTCTGGTACATCTTCCGGTGAAATGCTCTCGAAGTGGGCATCTTCAAGGAAGCAGCACTTTGGTTGTTACAAGGAGTTTTTATCCGCTTTTCTGGAACGCGGATATCGCTTCTGCTTCTTTTTTGAGTTGTGCGAACCTTACGCCCAGATTGTGCTTCGCCACGACATCGACTTCGACACGCACTTGGCTTTGCGCATGGCTACTCAGGAAAAAGAGTTGGGGGTACGCTCGACCTTTTTTTTCTTGCTTCGCTCGCCGATGTACAATGTCCTGGAGCCGCAGGATTACGAGAACATTCAGCTCATCCGAGCTATGGGGCATGTCGTCAGCCTGCACTTCGACCCTACTCTCTACTCAGACTTCGAACAAGGACTGCGTCTGGAGGTGGAAATGTTTCGCAGCCTTTTCAAAACGGACGTCAACATCATCAGCCTGCACCGGCCCAGTCCGTTCTTTCAGCAGTACGACGCGCCCATTGCCGGAATTGAGCACACATACCAGTCGCACTATTTCCACAAGGTGAAATACATCTCGGATTCAACGGGCTTATGGCGCTACGGGCACCCCTTCGATACGCCCGAATTTGACGAAAAAAAATCCATTCACCTGCTCATTCATCCGATTTGGTGGATGATTGAAGGAGAGACGAACTTAGACAAACTTCGCTTTTATTATCGGCAACGAGTAGATGCACTCAAGGCCAATTTTTCTGAAAATTGTATCCCATTCCGTCAGTTGAATGGTCATCTGTGAACGCTTAGCGGTGTTTGGCTGTAAGGCCACGACGCGCTTCTTGCTGGAAAACTTAGAGCTGCCCTATCCTGTCCGCTACCTGATTACCTTGTCGCCCGAAGCAGGGATGAAGCACGAGGTAGCAGATTACTACGACCTTAAGCCCTGGGCAGAGGCGCGCGGCATAGCGGTCTATCAGGCGCATTATTACTCGCTCAAGCACGCCGACGACATTGCCTATTTGAAGAACCTGCAACTAGACATCGCCTTTGTCATCGGCTGGCAGCGACTCATTCCGGCAGAAGTGCTCTCCAGTCTGCGGATTGGCGCCTTTGGCATGCACGGCAGTGCGGCCAATCTGCCACGTGGGCGCGGGCGCTCGCCTATGAACTGGTCACTCATCGAGGGCCGCCAGGCGTTTTACACTAACCTATTCCTCTACGACCCCGGTGTAGACTCAGGCGATGTGGTGGATACGTTCAAATTTCAGATAACGCCGAGCGACACAGCCGAAACACTGCATTTCAAGAACACGCTGGCCATGAAATACCTCATCGAGCGCAACATCGAAGCGCTGGTGCGCAACGAGTTTTGCCGAATACCGCAAGATACTTCACTGATGCCCACCTATTACCCTAAGCGAACGCCCGACGATGGGCTGATAGACTGGGAACTGGACGTAACCGCCCTGGAGCGTTTTATCCGCGCCGTTACGAGACCGTTTGCTGGCGCTTTTACTTTTTTGGGCGATGAAGTGGTGCGCATTTGGCGCGCGCAGGTGTTCGACGTCCACGACTTTGGATACGAGCGTGCCCTGCCGGGTACGGTGGTGGCTACCTTCGAACGCGGCCACTTCCTGGTCAAATGCTTTGGCGGGCTGATGCTTGTTACGGAATACGAAAGCAACGCACCCATCCAAAAAGGCGTTATATTCGGAAATAATGGTCGGGAGGTTCGCTACTTCCCGCGTAATCCCCAGGGGTTCTTCGACCTGTCTGAAGCATGAGAAAAGCATTTGCCCGGCACCAGAACGTATTCTGAGGCCGGGCAAGTTTTGGGCTTGCGCATTTCGGGGCGAATTCCCGAGAATAAGTCTTGGCGAGGCTGGAGTCTCGCCAGGGCTGATAGCTATCGGGAGGGGCACTTAGTTCATGGCTACGGATGCAGTCGAGAAAGCCGGGCGCGGTTTGTGCACGTATTGAATGCGCGCGGAGCTGACCAGCGCGGGGTCGTCCACGTGCAGGTTTTCGCCCAGGATGAAAGTGTAGGTGCCGCTGCAGGTGAATACGGGCTGGTTTTCATACACGCCGTAGGTGTAAGGGTCGGCTTTGAGTTGGCCGGTGTGGATGTTCAAAGCAGTCATAGTGGTGAAGCGCTCGCTATCTACCAAGGGTGTCAGTTTGCCTTCAGCATTTTCTTTGGGGAAGACCAGGTAGAAAAAGCGGCCATTGGGGGTTATGACGCCCAGATAGGGCGCGTTGGGCGTGTTGAGGCGGAGGGCAAACGACTCGCCCTTATAAACCGTTGTAGCGTCTGTCCATATCTTCGCTGCCTGTTCTAAAAGCTCCGCTGTGGCGGGCGCCCGAGCGGGCAGGGCCGGAAGGGAAACGGTCGGGTTGTGTGTTTTCCAGGGCGCAGCCAGGAAGAGGGCGGCTAAGGGGATGCTGAGGCTGATAGCTAATTTCATAATCGGTAAGGTTGGTTAGAAACCTGTATGTCGTAGATTAAAAATTCATGCCAACTTTAGGGTAACTGCATTCAGGCGGGTTAAATTTTTTGGCATCATCAAAAACCGAAAGCCATTTACCATACGGCGGATTTTTGGGAAGTAACGGTCATGAATAAAGAGGAAATGGATTTTTTTCGAATGGGTTTGTTCGCCTGGCACTCCGGGCACCGGCGTCCGTTGCCGTGGAAGGGCGAGCGCGACCCGTACAAAGTGTGGTTGTCAGAGGTTATTCTGCAGCAGACGCGGGTGGAGCAGGGGCTGCCATATTACGAGCGCTTAATAGCTGCTTACCCAACGGTGGAGCATTTGGCGAACGCTCCGCTGGATGACGTGTTGAAGCGCTGGGAGGGTTTGGGCTATTACAGCCGCGCACGAAATCTGCATGCAGCGGCCCGGCACATTGCCTTCGAGCGAGGCGGTGTTTTCCCCAACACGTTTGAGGAAATCCGTGCACTGAAAGGGGTAGGCGATTACACAGCGGCGGCCATAGCGTCTTTTGCCTTCGACCTGCCGCATGCGGTGCTCGACGGTAACGTCTATCGCGTGCTGGGGCGCTTTTTGGGCATTGATACGCCTGTAAATACGCCGGAAGCGCAAAAACGATTTTCCGAGCTGGCCCAACAATTGCTCGACCCGGCGCGCCCTGGCGCGTACAATCAAGCCATTATGGACTTTGGGGCTCAACATTGCCGCCCCCGCCAGCCGCTGTGCGACCAATGCCCGCTGGCTATGCGCTGTGCTGCCTTTCAGCAAGGGCGCGTAGCAGATTTGCCTCGAAAAAATCCGCCCGCTCCGCGTCAGCAGCGCTTCTTCCTGTACGCCGTCTTCCGAAAAGGTAACTCGGTGTGGATGCAGCAGCGACCGGCTGGTGACATCTGGGCCAACCTGTACGAATTCGCGCTCTGGGAAACCCGCAAACTGCCCCGCGAACCCGCCCGGGCAGTGCCTCAGGTGGCAGCCCGTTTCTTTTCTGATATCTCAAAAATTGTCTTTAAGGGCGTCTTTGGCCCTTATCGCCAGACGCTTTCACATCGCATCGTGCATGCACTTTTTTATACGTTTGAAGTGCCCTCGGATGTTGACCTGGCGCAGTCAGAGCAATCTTTGGAACAGCCGTCGGCAGCCGCAGGATGGACTCTGATGGACAGAGTGGAAAAAAATCTCGCCCTGCCCCGGATAGTTGCCCAATTTTGGCGGGAGAAAATCTTATCTTGCTGCCAAAATGAAATGCTTCATCTCTAAAACATTCCAACCATGATCAACAAGGTAACCCTTATCGGCAATCTGGGCGCAGACCCGGAAGTGCGCCATTTGGAAGGCGGAGCGACGGTGGCTCGTTTCTCTTTAGCCACTAACGAAAATTATCAGGATAAAGACGGTAACTGGCAGACCCTCACCGAATGGCATAATGTAGTGGCCTGGCGCAGCCTGGCAGAGCGCGTGGAGCGCTCGTTGAAAAAAGGAATGCTCGTATACGTAGAAGGGAAGATATCCTATCGTAAATACACGGGTCAGGATGGGCAAGAGCGCTATGTTACGGATATTGTAGCCAATAGCATTCGTATTCTAGAGAAGCGCGAAGGCAGCGCCGAGACGCCCCCACCTCCACCTCTTTCTACTGAACAAACCTCACCCAGCACTTCTCCTTTTGCTACGGGGGCTCCCCAAAGAGGCGATGATGATCTGCCGTTTTAATGGCGTCGGGAAGGACGCGGCAGGCGTTCTGGCGCTCCGAGCACCTGCGTCCAATAGATGCCGGCTTTTCCAACGCCGATGTGTTGGTAGCCGGGGTTCATCATGTTGGCGCAATGGCCGCGGCTGTTGCGCCAGCTTTCTACTACACTTTCGGGGGTGGGTTGGCCCCAAGCAATATTTTCGCCGATGCTGCTCCAATGATAGCCGGCTTTGCGTGCGCGGTGGCCGGCGTCGCTACCCTCAGGGGTAGTGTGGCTGAAGTAGTTGCGTCGCTGCATGTCTTCGGCGTGCTCCTGAGCTGCATGGTTGAGCCGCTCGTCCACGCGCAGCGCGGTCGTTGGGCCAAACCATTCGCCGCCGGGACATCGGCAGCCCTGGGCACGCAAAGCGTTGACGGCACGCAAAACACCACGCACGGCCAGCGTGTCGATGCCAGCACCCGACGAGACACGCGCAGTGGGGCCATGGCTGGGCTGCCAGGTAAGCGCACAGGTAGAGGCGAGTAAAAAAGTCCAGAGTTTCATAGTGCCAGAAATGGATGCGCCTATAGGAATTCGGGATACAACGACACTTGCTGGGAGTCTATCGCATTCAGACCCCACTTTATTGGATTAAGGCGTGCGAATGCGCAGGGTTACAGGGCTGTGGACTTCTTCAGGAGGCGTGCTTCACGTAAGGCCCTGTTCGAGGCCGGCTTCAATTTTGGCCTGCCCAAATGTACTTGTTTCTCCGCACCCAGAAGCCACGCTCGGATTTCGATTTCTGCTCTGTTTGCGCGAGGACCGCGAGCAAAATCCGACAAACCATACACCTCGTTTTCAGTAGCAAAAAAAGGTGTCCGGTCTAAGCGCCAGTCTGTCTTCATGCCTGACGCGTGCTTTGCGTTTTCCGCCGGCGGTACTCTTTTTCGATGAGGGCCAGTTCGCGGCCCATGTTGCCGGTAACGGAGGTGTTTTCCTGAGCACGTCGGATGAGGTAAGGGATGACCTCAAAGACCTGTCCGTAGGGTACATATTTAGCCACGCGGTATCCGGCGCGGGTCAGGTTGAAGGTGAGGTTGTCGCTCATGCCAAACAGTTGGCTGAACAGGGCGTGCGGATGTTGGGGCGCTATTCCCTTTTGAGACATGCGTTCCACTTGCAGCAGGGCGCTGTGAGCGTTGTGGCTGGCGTTGCACAGGGCGATGTGCTCGATGTGGTCTAAGCAGAAGTGCAGGGCGGTGTTGTAATGGTCGTCCACGGTTTCCTTGTTAGGGTTAATGGGGTCAGGGTAGCCCATTTGGGCGGCGCGTTGGCGCTCTTTTTCCATATAAGCACCGCGCACGAGTTTGGCGCCGAGCAGAAAGCCTTCGCGCCGGGAGCGATCGTAGCTTTCAGTGAGGAACTGCAGGCGGTCGGTACGGTACATCTGGAAGGTGTTATAGACCACGACGCGCCGGCGGTTGTAGCGTCTCATCATGAGCCAGACTAAGTGGTCAATAGTGTCCTGGATCCAGCTTTCTTCAGCGTCCACGAAGATAGAGACATCTTTTTGGGCGGCGTGGTAGCAGATGGCGTCAATGCGTTTGAGTGCGTTGCGGTACTCATTGAGTTCTTCGCGCGTCAGAGAGTGGGCGTGCTGGATGCGTTCCAGCAGCCCGAAGCGAGCCAGGCCGGTGATTTTGACGCTTACGACCGGGATGTGGGGCGATCGGGCAGCGAAGTCAATGGCCCGGATGTTTTCGTTCATGGTGCGGTTGAAGTCGGTCTCCGTCTCTTTTCCTTCGGCGCCATAGTCCAGGATGGTTAGCACGCCGTGTTGGGCCAGTCGCTCGATGTTTGAGGCGCAATCGAGCAGGGTGGCGCCACCGACGAACTGGTTGAAGATGGTTTTGCGAATGATGCCTTCCAACCAGGTGAACTGCCGTTGGGCAGCCCACAGCATGAGTGGCGTACCCAATCGGACCAGCGTAGGTGAGCTCATGAGCCGGAATAGGCGGCGCATCTGGCGCAGTTCGGCGTCGCTCAGGTGGGCGAAGGCAATTTCCGTGTTGGAAAAGTCTATGTTTGGAGCGGGATAGGGCAGTGCTGGGTCGCCTGGCAGTGCAGTCATGGTATGGGTTGGCATGGAAATACGTGGCTCAGGAAAGGGCTTTTTGTTGCCAGATAGCCCATGCGGCTTCGGCCTGCCGATACAGCATGTCCATACCGTTGGTGGTGTGTGCTCCCTGGCGTTTTGCCCGCTGCAAAAGTAGCGTTTCGGCAGGATTATAGACGAGGTCAAACACCCAATGCTGCTCATTTAGGCGCTCAAAAGGCAGTGGCGGGCAAGTGTCAGTGTTGGGGTACATGCCCAGCGGTGTGGTGTTGACGACTAAGGAGATTTCCTCCCAGAATTTGGGTTTTTCTATGGCTTCATACTCCAGCTGTTGGGGTGTATTGGGGTGGCGTGAGACGAGGCGGTATCCGATGCCCAGTTGCTGCAGGGCGTAGGCTACGGCCCGGGCGCTGCCGCCGGTGCCGAGGATGAGTGCCTGGCCTTCCTGCAGGCGCGCTATTTGGTCGCCCGCCCAGGCCGTCAGGGCATCGCGGAAGCCAATATAGTCAGTGTTGTAGCCGTGCAGCGTGCCATCGGGTCTAATGACGACGGTGTTGACGGCACCGATGCGCTGGGCTGCCGGGTCGAGAGCATGCAGGTGGGGTAGGATGGCCTGCTTGTGCGGTATGGTTACGTTGAAGCCGCGCAAGTGGGGATGCTGGCGCAGCAGCCCGGACAGAGCATTCACGTCGGGCAGGGGGAAGAGTTGGTAACGCGCGTTGGCGATGCCTTCGCGGGCGAATTTTTCGGTGAAATAGCGCTGCGAGAAGGAATGCCCGAGTGGGTATCCGATGAGGCCCAGAAGGTGCACGGTGTGTTTACTCGATGATTTTGAAGGTGGTGCGTCGGTTGGCCTGATGTTCGGCCTCGGTACATCGGTTGCAGGGGCAGTTGACGGCGGGCTGGCTTTCGCCATAGCCGATGGCGCTGAGACGTGCAGGGTCAATGCCGCGTGCGATGAGGTAATTGACGGCGCTTTGGGCGCGTTTTTGCGAGAGTGTCTGGTTGTAGGCGTTATCGCCCCGGCAGTCGGTGTGGCTGCCCAGCTGAATGCGAATGCCGGGGTTTTGGCGCAGCATGTCAGCTAAGCGATTGAGCGCGGGCTCGGCATCAGGGCGGATGTCCCACTTGTCGAAATCGTAGTAGATGTTTTCCAGGACGATTTCACGGTCACGGAAGATTTTATCGAGCACAATTTCTACTTCATAGATCTGCACGGGGTTAGTACTATCGCGCGGAATGCCTCGAGTGCTGAAGCGTAGGCCGTTGGTCAGGTATCCGTCTTTGGAGGCAGTGAAGGCGTAGTCAGTGTTTTCGGCCAGTTCTAAGCGGAAGAGGCCGTTGTCGCCGACGCTGACGAGTTGGTTTTGATTTCGGAAGGCGATGTCCACGCGGGCGCCGGGCAAGGGCTTTCGGCCCAGGACGCGGCTGTTAGGGTCAGTGGGGTCTGCCAGGATTTTTTCTAAGACGTAGCCTTCGAGGAGGATTTTGAAGACGATGGGTTTGCCCGTAGTGGTGTCCGGCTTGGGCGGTTTGGGCGGTGGGATGCGTTGCTCGAAGTAATAGATGTCGTCGCCGCCGCGTCCGCCGGGACGGTTGGAGGTGAAGAAGCCCGAGAGGAGCAGATTGCCGGGCTGTGGCGGTTTGTGTTGTGGTTTGTGGGCGGTGGCGATGAGGCCGAAGTCGTCGGCTCCGCTGTTGACGGGTGGCTTGAGGTTTTGGGGGGTGGCCCAGGTGTTATTGGCCATTTTGAAGGTACGGAAGATGTCCAAGCCGCCCATGCCGGGGTGTCCGTCGGAGGCGAAGAAGAGCGTATCGGCGCACCAGCTGGGGAAGACCTCGTTTCCGATGGTGTTGATGTTGCGCCCCAGCGGTTTGGGTTCTTCCCAGCCGCCTTCGAGCTGGTTGTTGCGGCGCATCATCCACAGATCGTAGCCGCCCCAGCCGTCGGGGTCGTTGCTAGCAAACACAAGCGTTTGGTCGTCGGGCGACAGGGCTGGGTGCATGTAGTTGACGCGCTCTTTCTGAAAGGGTAGGGGGCGCGCTTCCGACCAGCCGCCCTCCACGCGCGCGGCGAAGTAGAGCTTGCAGTACTGGTCGTCGCCCTTGTAGGCACCTACGGCTCGGGCAAAATACATTTCCGTGAAATTGCGATTGAACGCTACAGTGCCCTCGTTACCGGTGGTGTTGATGCGCGCATCGAAAGGCTGAGCACCGTAGGCCTCCGGGTCGGTGATGAATAGGTCCATGAACTTGTTGCCCGTCCAGCCGTAGTTCTTTTTACTATTGGCTGCCGGGCGGTCGCTGCTGAACACTAAGCGTCCGTCGGCGTAGAAGGCCGGCGCGAAGTCGTTCTGCGGGCTATTGAACGGCACAGGCTGCACGCTCCAGCCGCTTTCTTTAGTCAGTTCTTGCCAGCCCAGCGCCACATCGCAGGCGGTCATCTCCTTACGGTATTCGTAAGGGCTACCGATTTCGATGCTCAGGTTGCGGAAGACCTCTTTGGCCTCGGCGTAGCGCTCCAAGCGTTTAAGCATGTAAGCCTGACCTTTGAGCGCCTCAGGGCCGTAGTTGTATTGATAAGCTAAGCCGTACCACTGAAGTGCTGAGGCGTAGTTGCCCGTGTGCCGATACGACTCGGCAACGCGATAGGCCAGCTGCCCTTTTTCCGAGCGGCTTTTAGCGCGCTCAAAATCGCGCTGCAGCATGGGTATGGCCACATGGTACTGCTTACGGTCGTAGGCCGTAGCGCCGTCTTTAATCGGCGTGGTCGGTGTGCAGGCGCCAAGTACCCACAAAAGCCCGACAAATAGAAAATGCACTCGCATGGTATTTATTTGTCAAAAGGAGCGTCTGTTTTGCAAGAGTGCATATCAAACGCAGTGCTTGAATGTTTTTACACTAACGGCTCAACCCGCTCCCTTGTTTTGAACCGTGTCTGTAGGCCCTGAGCGCCTTTGTGCACGATATTTGCCCAATGGGCGTTTTTGCGTGCTACTGAACAAGTCTAAACGGAATTATGGGTTTCTTCCCCTCTCGCATGCTTCTATTGGGGTTCCTGACGGCAACCTTGTTAAATGCGCTGCCGGCCATTGCCCAAAGTGATGAGGATGACCTCATCAGCGAACGCACTGTTGACCTAGAGGCCTTCCAGCCGCGCGTGCTCGACCTGTCGAAAGACCTCAGTGTCATTGCCTTCGGCTCGTGTAACAAACTCCATCTGCCCCAGGACATGTGGGCCGGCATCGCCGCCAACCACCCGGACCTGTGGATCTGGTTGGGCGACATCATCTACGCCGATACCACCGACGCTCGCGCGTTGGCCGCCCACTACAAACGCCTGAAAAACCATCCGGAATACCGCAAACTGCGCGACCGAACGCCCATTATCGGCATTTACGACGACCACGACTACGGAACCAACGACGGCGGCAAAGGCATGCCCAGCAAACGCGCCGCCAAAAAATGCCTGCTCGACTTCTTGGACGTGCCCTACTCAGACCCCGTGCGCAAACGCGAGGGCGCTTACCAGAGCTACCTGTTCGGAAAGCCACCTCGCCAGATAAAAATCATCGTGCTCGACACGCGCTATTTCCGCGACACCCTCCTGCCCGACCCCAACCCGAACCGCCGATACCTGCCCAACTTCGAAGGCGACATCCTGGGCGAAGCCCAATGGGCCTGGTTGGAAAAAGAACTGACCAACAGCCCCGCACAGCTGCACATCCTGGCCTCCAGCATACAGGTACTGGCCAACGAACACGGTCATGAAAAATGGGGCAACTTCCCCAATGCCCGCAAACGCCTGCTCCAGCTGCTCGTCAAGACCAAACCGGCCAACCTGCTCATCCTCTCCGGAGACCGACATATGGCCGAAATCAGCCGCATGGACCTTCAGGGCCTGCCCTACCCACTGTACGACTTCACCTCCAGCGGCCTGACACACACCCGAAACAGTCAGGACGAACCCAATCGCATGCGCGTCGGTCCCATGCTCGTCAAACGCAACTTCGGCCTGCTCAAAATACACTGGGAAGGCGAACGCCCCGTGGTCAGCATGGAAGTGCACGGACTGCAAAACGAACTACTTTACGAGCACACCGTGCGGTATTGAAAAAGCTGCGCTCTATATGATCTGGTAGGGTAAAGTGGTATTATCGATTGGGAGAAGAGGCCTGATAGGGAAAGAAAGTGCATTTTTAACTCGCGCTCGGCCCAAATTGCAGTTGTATTCGCCGTAAATTTGTATTTGCTTTAGATAGGCTGAAGTCATGACAGAACGAAAGAAGAACAAGCGCGCTCATTTGAACTTTCTTGTAAGGGTTATTTTCGGTCTCCTCCTCTACCTCGTGATGGCGGTGCTAAATCTGGTGTGAACTCCTTACTTACCCCCACCGAACGCTGGCGCCTCATCCTGGGCCGTGCTGCCGACCCCGAGGGAGAAGCGGCGCTTTCGAGCCGCGAAGCCGGCATGGACGCTGTATTGGAAGCGCTCTACGACGCTGACCGCCGGGGTGGGTTAGGGCGTTCGTCGCCGCAAATACATCGGTGGTTGGGCGACATTCGGAAGTACTTCCCGACGCCGGTAGTGCAGTTGCTTCAGCGCGATGCCTTGGAGCGGCTGGGCCTGACGCAAATGCTCTTGCAGCCGGAGCTGCTCGCTTCGGTAGAACCGGACGTGCATCTGGCCGCCATCTTACTGTCGCTGCAGAAGGCCATGCCCGACGAAACGCGCGAAACAGCCCGCATGGTGGTGCACCGCGTGGCCGAAGAACTCGAGCGGCGCTTAGCGCACGCCCTGCGCGAAGCCGTAGAGCGGGCCACCCGTCGCGCCGGACGCACCCGAAACCCGCGCCCGCGCGACATGGACTGGCACCGAACCATCTACCGCAATCTGCGCCATTACCAGCCCGAACTGAAGAGCATTATCCCTCAGCAGCGATACGGCTTCGCCCGACGTGCAAAGGTGCTGCGCCACATCGTCCTGGCCATAGACCAGAGCGGCTCCATGGCCGACTCACTGGTCTATGCTGCCGTGTGTGGCGCTGTGCTGGCCTCCGTGCGCAGCCTGCGGATCAACCTCTTTGTCTTCGACACCGAAGTGGCCGACCTAACGGAATACCTGCACGACCCCGTAGCCCTGCTCTTCGGCGCTCAATTGGGCGGCGGCACCGATATCGCCAAAGCCTTAGGATATGCTCAAACACTGGTGCAAACGCCGCAGGACACCATCCTCGTCCTCATCAGCGACCTCTATGAAGGCGGCTCCTCTGCCGAAATGCTCAAAAAAGCCCAGGCCCTGCGCGCCACAGGTGTTACGCTCATCGTCCTGCTGGCTCTCAACGACGAAGGCGCACCCGCCTACGACCGCACCAACGCCGCCGCTTTAGCCGCGCTCGATGTGCCCGTATTCGCCTGCACACCGCAGCAGTTCCCCGAGCTCATGGCCGCCGCTATTGCCAGGCAAGACTTAAAGCGCTGGAGAAGTGCTCCTTAGACCCTCTGCCGAGATCTGCGACGCGGGCATTTGACCTTTTCTGCAGAATTTTGCCGGCCATTGAAAGGCCGCGCTCTCGCCAGGCCAATGCCTTCACATGCAAACCTTTCTCATAAAAATAAAAAACAACACCGCACTGTTTTATCATGAACATTCGCATTGCTGCTGGAATGACTCTGCTGGCCCTACTGGCCTGGGCCTGCCAATCGGGCAAAACGCCCGATAAAAAATCCGACAAACCGGTTATTGAAGTAACTTTCCCTTATGAAAGGGCAGACTCGCTTTTTGGCTTTGAGGGCTGCGATAAGGGGCTGTACCGGGCCGACTCAGCGGAGGCCTTCGAGGTTTACTACGGCGTTTATCGGGTACAGGTGAAATACAACGCGGATGTCCCGGGTCAGGAGATTGTGGCCATCATAGACTCTACAGGCCAGCGCCTTACCTTTCCGCCTGTTGAGGAGGGCGGCTACTTTCAGGGCAAGTGGCACAATTTCTTTTTTGTGGATTTGGGCACGGCGCCCGACGTGCGCAAGTTGAATGTGTACAAGGAAGAGAAGGGCATTTTGTACCAAGTGCACCAGACGGAGTACTTGCCGCACGAGGCGCCGCTGGTGTCGGTTACGGGTTCGCTGTGGTATTACAGCCCCATAGCGGAGGCCGATATGCAGGAGAAGCCGCATTGCCCGGATGCGGAGCAGTGGCGTAAGGAGGGTTTGAGCGTAGGGTATGGGCAGCGTCGTTTGTTCGACCTGCAGCAGCGCATGCTGGTGCGCAAGTCGGAGTACACGTGTGTGCCGCGTCAATAGGGTCAGGAGATACGGCTCCACACGCGGGCTTCTTTACTGGTGGAGGCTAAGTGTTCGCGCAGGCGTTGGTGTTCGGGGGCCGTCAGTTCGGGGTCGGTCTCGAGGATGCGTTTGGCGATTTCGCGCGCGGCGGTTAGGATGGGGCCGTCCTTGGCTAAGTCGGCGATGAGGAAGCGGATCATACCGCTTTGTTGGGTGCCTTCGATATTGCCCGGGCCGCGCAGGCGCAGATCGGCATCGGCGATTTCGAAGCCGTTGTTGGTGCGCACGAGCGTCTGGATGCGTTCGCGCGCGTCGGCGCTGAGTTTGTGCGTGGTCATGAGGATGCAGTAGGATTGCTCGGCACCGCGCCCGACGCGCCCGCGCAGCTGGTGCAGTTGGCTGAGGCCAAAGCGCTCGGCATTCTCGACGACCATGACGGTGGCGTTAGGCACGTTGACGCCTACCTCGATGACGGTGGTGGCCACCATGATGTGCGTTTCGCCGCGGGCAAAGCGCTGCATTTCGAAGTCCTTGTCGGCGGGTTTCATCTTGCCGTGCACGATGCTTATCTGGTATTGTGGCGGCGGAAAGTCGCGGCTAAGGGCTTCGTAGCCGGTCATGAGGTTGAGCATGTCGGCTTTTTCGGTTTCTTCAATCATGGGATAAACGACGTAGACTTGCCGGCCCTGGGCAATTTGCTCGCGCATGAAGCCCTGTACGCGCAGGCGGTGCGGCTCGGTGAAGTGCAGCGTTTTGATGGGTTTGCGGCCCGGGGGGAGTTCGTCAATGATGGACGTATCTAAATCGCCGTACAGCGTCATGGCTAAGGTGCGCGGTATGGGTGTGGCGGTCATGACGAGCACGTGCGGGGGCAGGCCGGCGCCTTTCTTCCACAAGGCAGCGCGTTGCTCGACGCCGAAGCGGTGCTGTTCGTCAATGACGGCCAGCCCGAGGCGGTGAAACTGTACAGCGTCCTCAATGAGTGCGTGGGTGCCCACGACGATGTGCATATCACCCGAGGTCAGCGCCTCCAACACGGCTTTGCGCGCTTTGCCCTTGACGGTGCCGCTCAGGAAGCCTACTTGCACGCCCAAGTTGCCAATGAGTTCGGCGATGCTATTGTAGTGTTGCTGGGCCAGGATTTCGGTAGGCGCCATCAGGCAGGCCTGAAAGCTGTTGTCTACAGCGATGAGCATGGTCATCAGGGCCACAACCGTTTTGCCGGAGCCGACATCGCCCTGCACCAAACGGTTCATCTGGGCGCCGGCGCCCAGGTCGGCACGTATTTCGCGCACTACGCGCTTTTGGGCGTTGGTGAGCTCAAAGGGTAATCTTTCGCGGTAAAAGCGGTGGAAGTAGTGGCCCACTTTTTCAAAGACGAAGCCCTGGCTGCTGCTTTTGCGTCGCAGGCGGATTTGCAACAGCCGCAGCTGGAGGAAGAACAGTTCCTCAAACTTGAGCCGTCGGCGCGCAGCATCGAGTTCCAGCTGGCTTTCGGGGAAGTGAATTTTGTGTAGAGCTTCCCAACGCGGCATGAGTCGGTAGGCGCTTAGTAGGGTATCGGGCAGCGTTTCGGGCAGTTCGGCGGAGGTGAGCTGGTCGAGCAGGGTGTGCACTAATTTGCGCAGGCCACGTGCGTCCAGGCCTTTTCGGGTCAGTTTGTCGGTGGACGGATAGACGGGCTCGAACGTTCGGGCCGATTGGGCGTTGTCGGGCGTGAGTTCTTCCATCTCCGGGTGGGCGATGCTGAAACGCCCGTTGAAAAGCGACACACGCCCATAGACGACGTACTGTTTGCCCACCGTCAGAGAGCGTTCGACCCAGGAGATGCCCTGAAACCACACCAATTCGAGGGTGCCAGTTTCGTCGCGCAGGGTGCCCACTAAGCGCTTGACGCGCCCTTCGCCTACGGTCTCTAAGCGGCGCAGGACGCCTTTCAGCTGGTAGGCTTCTCCCTCTTGTTTTATGTCGCGGATATTGTAGAAGCGCGTGCGGTCAATGTAGCGGAAGGGGAAATGCAGCAGCAGGTCGCCGCAGGTGTAAATCCCCAGCTCGCGTTTGAGCGCTTCGCCGCGTTGTGGGCCGACCCCTTTGAGGTATTCAATGGCGGTATCCAGCATGACACGGGCAAAAGTAACAGAAATTGTTTTAAAAGTGCTTTTTTTGGCACGCTCTAAGCGAGGCCGGGAGGCTATTGGCCGCGCCGGGAATTAAGGGTATGAAATGCCATGAGTCGGTCGGCGCGGCTGCCGACAGGGCGATAGTAAAGGAGGATATAGTAATCGTTTTCGGTTTCGTAAGAGTTGCCTTCGACGCCGGCTTCGTCGCGCTCGCCAGTAGCGGGCTTGACCAAAACGTACTGATAGTTGTAATAGCCCTGTTTGAGGTAGGCGGCGCCGGTGTAAGCGCGGAGGGCGTCGTTGTAGGTCATTTTGAATTCTGGCTTCAGTTGCCAGTCGGTAAATTGACCGTAGAGATAAACGTCCCGGTCTTCGAAGGGTTGCCCGGCTTTGAGGGTAAAGCGGACGATGGCATAATCGCACTGATTGAGGCTGGCGGCATCGTCGCGGTTTTCGATGCTAAAGCGTCCGTTGAGGTCGGGCGTCTGAACATAGAGTTTAAAGGCTCGGCTTTCGTCAGGAGTGAGGCCGACCTCGTAGTAGTCCTGGGCCATACGGAGGGTTTGGATGAATTCGCCGCGGAATCGGAAGGAGCGCATATCGAAGTAGCGCCATTCCTTGCCGGCAGGGAAGACGATGCGGTCCTGGTAATCATAGACCAGTTGATTTTGGCGTCGGATGAAGGGGGGCAAAGGGCCGATGGCGCTATCCCAGCGTCCGTTTTGGAGTATGTAGGCTTTTACTTCGCGTTCTGGGTATTGGATGTAGGTGTTGCCGGTGCCGACACTAAAGCTGACTTCGTGATGGGTATTCATGCGGTCTATGCGCGCCGGGCGGACAAGTTGGGCGCTGATGTCCCAGATGTTTTCCGTAACGAGGAAGCGGCGCACCAGCACGAGTTGTCTGCTGCCATAGGTAACGTCATAGACTTTGAGCAGATAGTTGCCCGATTGCGTCCAGCGCATATTTTGATTAGGCAGGGTTACCGAATACAGGGCGTAGGGCTGCAGGGTAGTGTTGGAGTTCTGGATATTCTGGATGCGGTCTTCGGTGAAACCTTCGATGTACTCGATTTCGTTGAGCGACGAGCGTTGCCAGTCGCTGTTGCAGTGTTCGATGGTATAGACGTAGTCGTGGATATCGGTGCCTAAGCGGTCGAAGGAGAGCAGGAGCGTGCCGGGCGCTGCTTTGAGGTTGACGACCGGGAAGGTCAGCGGCGCATTGCGCAAGTGGAAGCGCACCGATAGCACGTCGGGGTCATAGTTGCGCTCTTCGTTTCCGGGGTTATCCGTTTGGGCCCTTAGCGCACTGGCCGTCAGGAGTAGGAGGATTGGAGCGGTGCGAAAATGGAAGCGAACCGTCATATTTTGTGCTGAAATCATTTTTTAAAGGCTGTGAGGAGGGCGGAAGTGGCTGCATTGAGGGCTCAAACGCTGCCTTATGGCGGTGTGGTTTGGCTTTTTGCCCCAAAAATACCGCCTTGTATAGAAAGGCCGCAAAGGTCAGGAATGCGGCTGGGTACTTTTGCTGAGCATTCTTTAATCGAAACAAACGGCACATAGAAGAGGCGTCAAACCTAAGTCAACAAGTACTGTGAGAAACATTCCTTCGATGACCGACTCCGCAGTGCCCTGGGGGTGCGTGCCCACGACAATGGTAGGGCTGGGGCTGCTCGCGGGGCTATTGTGGTGGTTAACTTCGTGTGGCCAGGTGCCCTTTTACGAGCACACGGCGCCCCTCAAGGACGAACGCTGGGCGTACAGCGATACGGTTCGCTTTTCGTTTGCTGTTTCAGACACTTCGCTGCGCTATAACTTGTACCTGACAGTCGAGCACGCCGACACGTTTCCCTATCAGAATATTTACGTACAAATCCATACAACCTACCCCGATGGCCAGCGCTTTGTCAAGTTGCTTCCTTTGGATTTGTTTGACACTGCGGGCCAACCCAACGGCACCTGTAGCGGGGGCATGTGCTCAACGGAGTTCGTGCTTCAGCAACGGGCCATTTTGCCGCAGGTAGGGCAGTATGAGATTGCCGCAGAGCAATACATGCGTTACAGCCCGGTGCTGGGTATTCGGGCATTGCGCTTGCGTATAGAGCCGGCGGCGTCTTCTTTGGGGCGTTAATTGCGCACATCGGCGCCCCAGGTGAGTTTTTCGCGCAAGGTTTGAGCGAAGGAAGTGCCTTCCAGCTGGACAAGCCGGACGCCGAAGTCATTGCGGCGCACGGCCAGCTGTTGCTTGGCGTTAATGATGGTGTGGCGCGAGTCGAGGGTGCAGACGAATTTATCAATGCGGCCCTCTACCTCGAAGGAAAGGATGGAGCGGTCGGAGAGCACTAAGGGGCGCATGTTAAGGTTGTGCGGGGCTACGGGCGTCAGGACGATGTTGCCCGAGTCGGGCATGACGATTGGGCCTCCGCAGCTGAGCGAATAGGCGGTACTGCCGGTAGGGGTGGCGATGACGATGCCGTCGGCCCAATAGGTGTTCAGGTAGTCGCCATTCAGGTAGGTGTGAATAGTAACCATCGAGGAGGTTTCACTTTTTAGGATGGTACAGTCGTTGAGGGCGAAGGGCAGCTCGCCAAACAGTGGTGGGGCGCTTTCCAGATAAAGCATTGTGCGCTCGATGAGGGTATAGCGCCCCTGAGCCAGTTTTTGAATGGCGGCCCGGATGTGGTGTTTTTCGATGTTGGCCAGAAAGCCCAACCGCCCCAGGTTGATGCCGAGCATGGGCACGCAGCTGTCGCGCACGTACGTGACGGCGTCGAGCATGGTACCGTCGCCGCCCAGCACGATGACCACATCTATTCGGTGCACCCGAAAGTCGAGATGACCCTCGAAGATGCCGTAGGCTGGCGGCAGCTTCACCTCATCCTCGATAAGGGCAAGGTAGGGGCGATAAATGTAGGTGGTAGCGCCAACCTCCTGAAGGGCGTCGAACAGCTCCTGGACGTAGGGCTGGTTTTTATCCTGGTATTTGATGCCGAAAACGACGACCTGCATGGTTGGGTAAGATGGGTCATTGCCGGAAGGCGGCTTCGACTAAGTCGGCCTGTTCTTTCTCGTGGCGCTTCACAAAGCCGGTGGCCGGGCTGGCCGCTGTGGGGCGGCAGATGGGCGTCCAGCCGTATGCGCCGTGGTGGAGCAGCAGATGGCTCCAGGCGCCCATATTGAACGGTTCCTCTTGCACCCAGTACAGTTTGGCTTTGGAATACTTGTTCAGCAGGGCCTCGAACTGCACCTTGGGGAACGGATAGATTTGCTCCAGCCGAACGATGGCCACGTCGGTGCGCTTTTCCTCTTGCTGGCGTTTGCGCAGGTCGTAATACACTTTGCCCGAGCACACCAGCAGGCGTTTGACTTTGGCAGGGGTGGCGTTGGCATCGTCTATGAGTTCGCGGAAGCAGTTGCCTTCGGTCAGTTCGCTCACCAGGCCTAAGTTGTACGGGGCGCGCAGGGTGGACTTGGGCGACATGACAATGAGCGGTTTGCGGAAGGGACGGGCCATCTGGCGGCGCAGCAAGTGGAAGAAGTTGCTGGCCGACGTTACGTTGGCTACAGTAACATTGTTGCCGGCGCAGCCTTGCAGGAAGCGCTCTAAGCGCGCCGAGGAGTGCTCGGGACCCTGCCCTTCATAGCCGTGCGGCAGCAGCATAACCAGGCCGTTCATGCGGCGCCATTTGGCTTCGGCAGCCAGTACGAACTGGTCAATAATAGTGCTGGCACCATTGGCGAAGTCGCCGAATTGGGCTTCCCAGATGACTAAGGCCTCCGGGTTGGCGTAGGCGTAGCCATATTCAAAGCCCAGCACGGCGTATTCGGACAGGAGTGAGTTGTAGATGAGGAAGCGGCCCTGCTTCTCGGCGATGCCGTCGAGGCGGTTGATGCGCTGGTAGCTTTTGGCGTCCAAGGGGCAGGCGTGGCGGTGGCTGAAGGTGCCGCGTTTGACGTCCTGGCCGCTCATGCGCACGTCTTTGCCTTCGAGCAGCAGAGAGCCATAGGCCAGCAGTTCGCCCAAGGCCCAGTCAATCTGGCCTTTTTCCACCAAGGTGCGCTGGTTTTCCAACATTTTGCTGATTTGCGGCAGCGGTTCGAAGCGCTCTGGCAAGGTGAGCAGGTGCTGGAGCAGGCGCTCTACGGTGGTCTGCGGGATGCCGGTATCGGGTGAGTGTTGGAAAGACTCGTCTTCGGTGGTGATGCTCAGGGCTTTCCAGGCCAGTTCGGTTTCCTGGTAGGTGTAGGGCAGTTTGTTTTGGCGGGCGTTGTCTAAGCGCGCTTGCAGTTCGTCGCGGAAGGCGCGTTCCATTTCGCGGGCCAGTTGGGCGTCCACGTCGCCGCGCTGCACGAGTTTGGCGTTGTACACTTCGCGCGGGTTGGGGTGGTTGCCGATGAGGGCGTAGAGGTCAGGCTGGGTGAAGCGCGGTTCGTCGCTTTCGTTGTGGCCGTATTTGCGGTAGCACACCATGTCAATGTAGATGTCGGTGTGGAACTTCTGGCGATATTCGGTGGCCAGTTCTACGGCAAAGACGACGGCTTCGGGGTCGTCGCCGTTGACGTGTATGACCGGGGCTTGAACGACGTCGGCCACTTGCGTGCAGTACATGCTGGAGCGTCCTTCGTCCCAGTTGGTGGTGAAACCTATCTGGTTGTTGATGACAAAGTGAATGGCGCCGCCGGTGTAGTAGCCGGGTAACTGGCTCATCTGGGCTACTTCATAAACGATGCCCTGACCGGCCAGCGCAGCATCGCCGTGGATGAGGATGGGCAGGATGCGCTTGAAGTCAGAGTCGTACAGGGCATCGGCTTTGGCGCGCGTGAAGCCCAGCACGACCGGGTCTACGGCCTCTAAGTGCGAGGGATTGGGCAGCAGCTTGACGTAGATGTCGCGACCCCAAGGCGTTTTGACCTGTGAGGAAAAGCCTAAGTGATACTTCACATCGCCGTCACCGAAGCTCAGGTCAGGGATGGTTTTGCTCTCGAACTCGTTGAAAATTTGTTCGTAGGTTTTACCCAGCGTGTTGGCCAGCACGTTAAGACGGCCGCGGTGGGCCATGCCGAGGACGATTTCCTCTACCGGGTTTTCGTGGTGGGCCGCCGTATTGATGATGGCATCCAGCGCCGGGATGGTGGCTTCGCCGCCTTCGAGGGAGAAGCGTTTCTGGCCCACAAACTTGGTGTGGAGGAATTGCTCGAACACCACCGCGCCGTTGAGCTTTTCCAAGATGCGGCGCTTCTTTTCAATTGAGAAGCCGAAGTCGTCGGTCAGGGGGCGGTTTTCGATTTTATCCAGGAGCCAGCTGCGGCGTTCGTGGTCGTAGATGTGGGCCACTTCGAAGCCGAGATTACCGCAGTAGATTTTTTTGAGGCGGTCCAGGATGTCGCGCAGGGGGGCGTTGGGCAAGCCGATATCGAAACCGGCGGCGAAGTGGCGCTCCAGATCGGCTTCCGACAAGCCGTAGTCGGCCAGTTCGAGTCGGGGCTTGCGGTCTTTGCGCGGCTTGATGGGGTTGGTGGTCGAGAGCAAGTGTCCGCGCTGGCGGTAGCCCTGGATGAGCGCGTACACGGCAAATTCGCGCATCAGGTCGGCGCCGGTGCTGACGGGCGCTGCCGTGCCATTGCCGTTAGCTGACGCAAGAGCGAAATCAAAGCCTTTGAAGAAAGCGGCCCAGTCGGCTTCTACGGACGTGGGGTCTTTTTGCCAGGACCGGTAAAGCGACTCGATGTACTGCGGGTGTGCGTTAAAGACGGCAGAAATATCTTTCATCTGTTAATAAATGCTAAAAAATCAGGCAGTTAGAACAAACTATCGCGGCAAAAGTAGGCCTTTGGCGCCAAACGGCTGGGCACAGAATGCTGCATTTTTTCTGAGGCTGCAGCTTTTTCTAACAAAAACCGATACCTTTGCCGCCCCTTTTGGAAAAGAGGTTGTTTTCAACAACGTTCACGACGTACGTATTTAGCACAATATGGCACATCATCGTTCGGCACTAAAGCGCATTCGCCAAAATGCGAAACGCCGCTTGCAGAACCGCTACTACAAAAAGAGCGCGCGCACGGCCATCAAGAGTCTGCGCAATCTCAAAGACAAAGCTGAGGCCGAAAAGTTTCTGCCTAAGGTTATCAGCATGATTGACAAGCTGGCCAAGCGCGGTACCATCCACCGCAATAAGGCTGCCAACCTGAAGAGCGGCCTGACGAAGCACGTCAATGCGCTGGGCTAAAGGGCGGGCTGGGTGACTCTGCGGTCGTTCCCGCTCGCTATTGCGCCATGAGCGCGCAAGTAAAGACATGAGCTCAGCTCGTGTCTTTACTTTTTGGCTTAATCTTCGGGCTTCTTGGGCCTAAACTATCCTGTCGGGCGCCTGTTTTTCGTCCCTTCAAACGAGACATCAGACGACATGGCTACTTCTACTCAGTTCTATCCATTGCGCGTGCGCGAGGTGCGCCGCGAGACGCCCGACACCGTTTCCGTAGCGCTGGAAGTCCCGGAGGACTTGCGCGATACTTTCCGGTTTTTGCCTGGCCAGTACCTCACCCTGCGCGCTCAAATCGAGGGCGAAGATGTGCGCCGTTCTTATTCGATATGCACCGCTCCGCACGAGGGTGAGCTGCGCGTGGCCATTAAAAAGGTGCCTGGCGGTGTGTTCAGCACCTTCGCCAACGAGCGCTTGCGCCCAGGAGATGAGTTGCTGGTTATGCCGCCTCAGGGGCGCTTCACGCCTGCGCTCGACCCTGGGCAAAGCCGTCTCTACGTGGCCTTTGCTGCCGGTAGTGGCATTACGCCTGTCATCTCCATTCTCAAGAGTGTGCTGCATACAGAGCCGCGGAGCCGCTTTTTGCTCTTCTTCGGCAATCGCGGCTTCGACCATGTCATCTTTCGCGAAGAGTTAGAACTGCTCAAGAACCGGCATCCCGACCGCTTAGCGGTCTATCACATCTTCAGCCGCGAAGCCATCGGGCCTGACCTCTTTTACGGCCGCCTCAATGCCGACAAATGCCGCACCTACGCCCGGCGGCTTTTTCAGCCTGATGAGGTGAATACCTTCTTCCTGTGTGGCCCTGAGGAAATGATTTTTGAAATCAAAGCCGCGTTGGAGGAAGTGGGTGTTTCACCCGGAAGAATTCTCCTCGAGCTGTTCACCACAGCCGGCTCGCCGCGCAAAGCACCGCGTCCGATGGTGCCGGCTGCCGATGTCATCGAAGCTTCAGTAACAGTCATCCAGGACGGCATGACGTTCGACTTCCAGCTACCCTCCGACGGCAGTACCCTACTCGACGCCGCCATGCGCGCCGGCGCCGACCTGCCCTTCTCCTGCAAAGGCGGCGTGTGCAGCACTTGCAAAGCCCGAGTACTCGAAGGCGAGGTGGAAATGGAAGTCTGCTACGGCCTCGAAGCCGACGAAATCGCCGCAGGCTTCGTGCTCACTTGTCAGACGCATCCCAAGTCGAAGCGCGTGGTGGTCAGCTTCGATGTGTGAAGGGACAATACCCGAGCGAGACAGCACTCAAAAGCTGCAGGACAGCCCCTATTTGACACTGCTCGGAAGGAGAAGATGCCAACCTGCTGCTCAAACTGAATTTCCGGACGCATGTCGGCTGAAGTACAGCGTGAAAAAATGAGCGACTTGCGGGAAGCAGCTCCGCATCTCCCGTCGGGGGGTATCGCCTCCGGGCTTCTCCGGGCCACAAAGGCATGAATGGTTTTTTTGCCATTAAGGCACGAAAGGGGTGCAAAGGGACTGAGGTTTAGGGCCAATGCTTCATGAGACCGCCCGGCCCATAGCTTTTGTCGCAGGCTCAAATGCGCGGCTTAACTTTTCTTTGCGGCCTGTTTGGTTTTTTTATTGCCCAAAATTATATGCATTGCTCATGAATGTTGCCCTTATTACCGGCTCGGCAGGTCTGATTGGCGGAGAGGCCGTGGCTTTTTTTTCCGACAAGTTCGACCTCGTGGTTGGTATTGACAACGATATGCGGGCCTATTTCTTCGGCCCCGAAGCCTCGACAGCCTGGAACCGCGACCGCCTGCTGGAGCGCTACCCGAACTACCGCCATTACAGCGCCGATATCCGGGACTTAGAGGCCCTGGAACGCATCTTCCGGGAATACGGCACCGACATTCGCCTCCTTGTGCATACCGCCGCCCAGCCCAGCCACGATTGGGCGGCCCGCGAACCGTTTACGGACTTCAGTGTCAATGCCAACGGCACGCTCAACCTGCTGGAGCTCACGCGTCGGCACTGCCCACAGGCCGTGTTTATCTTCACCTCGACTAACAAAGTCTATGGCGATAACCCCAACCTGCTGCCCTTAGTTGAACTCGATACGCGCTGGGAAGTGGCTGCCGACCACCTTTACTACGCGCATGGCATTGACGAGTACATGAGCTTAGATCATACCACGCACTCGCTCTTTGGAGCCTCTAAGGTGGCAGCGGACGTGCTGGTCCAGGAGTATGGGCGTTATTTTAATATGAAAACGGCCTCCTTCCGCGGCGGCTGTCTGACGGGGGCGGGCCACTCGGGCGCTCAGTTGCACGGCTTTCTGTCGTACTTGATGAAATGCGTGGTTACGGGTCGCGAATACACCATCTTTGGCTACAAAGGCAAGCAGGTGCGCGACAACATTGACAGTTATGACTTAGTGAATATGTTCTGGCATTACTACCAGAACCCGCGCCCGGGCGAGGTCTATAACGCTGGCGGCAGCCGGTTTTCCAATTGTTCGATGCTGGAAGCCATTCAGATGTGTGAAGAAATTGCGGGCAAAAAGCTGAACTATCAGTACAGCCCCATCAATCGCGTAGGCGACCATATCTGGTACATCAGCGACGTGCGCAAATTCCAGCAGCACTATCCGGAGTGGGCCTATGAGTACGACTTGAAGAGCATTTTAGTGCGCATCTACAACGCACTGCTAGAACGCGTGTAAATCCTAGGCTTCTATGAGCACTTCTGCTCCGGTTGTTTTTCTCACGCGCCACTATCCGCCCAACCCGAACATCAACGGCGAGTCGGTGTGCGATTTAGTAGAGTACTTGGAGCGCGAACACGGCATCCGCAGTGTGGTGTTGTGTATGGGTCGTTCGTTTGCCGGCGGCGGAGGGCGGCGTGAGCCAGCAGGCGAGGTTCATCGCTTGTGGACGCCTTACGAGGGTAATCGCACGGTGCCGCGCTTACTGACAATGGTATATGATGGCCTGGCGCTTCTATTGCGTGCTCGGCGCTATCGTCGCAGCTGGGTGGTGTGTACCACTAGCCCGCCGCTGCTGCCTATGTGGGCCGGCTGGTTGATGCCGCGCCGAACGCGCTGGCTCCTGTGGGCCTTCGATCTCTTCCCCGAAGGCTTCCGCGCTACGGGCTGGATCCGTGAGCGCCATCCGCTGTATTGCCTTGCTTTGCGCGCTACTTACCGACGCGCTCCGCACGGGCTTATCGCTCTTGGCCCGCGCCAGGCCGAGCACGTAAAGCAGGCGTACCGAGAACCTCGCCTGCCCGCGCTGCTGCTGCCCTGCGGCGTGTTCTTCCATACCCTGACACGCCCCGAAACGCCGCCCGACTGGTACGACCCTGCCCGCGTCACCCTCGGCTATTGCGGCAACGTGGGCGACCCACATAACCCGGAGTTCATCCGCGCCGCCATAGACCACCTCGACCCGGAGCGGCACCGACTCATACTGGCCCTTTACGGCAACCAGGCACCCGCCCTGAAAGCCTATGCCCAGGGCAAACCAGGCGTAGTGCTGCTCGACCATGTCCCGCGCGAACAGCTGGCCTTCATTGGCGTCCATTTGGTGTCGCTGCGCCGCAGCTGGACGCACGTGGCCGTGCCCTCCAAAGCCGTCAGCGCCGTCGCTGTAGGGGGGGCCATCCTCTTCTGTGGCAGCCCTGATAGCGACAACTGGTACCTGCTGCAGGATGCCGGCTGGCTCATCGAGGAAAACAACTACATCCAGAGGCAGATGGCTGACTTCCTCCGGCACCTGACGCCTCAAGCCGTGCGCGAAAAACAAACTGCCGCGCCAGACATTTATCAGCGCCTGCAAACCACAGTGCGGCAAACGTACGAGCAACTGGCGGAAATGTTCAGTCAGGCGCCGACCTATTGATTTTTTCTACGGCAGATGCTGAACGAGGTGGTGGGCTTTTTCTTTATCGTGGTTTTACCGCAGTTTCGAGTACTGCGGCCGAGGGGAACGACTTCGGGCAGAGCTGGCAGGTCTCGGACCCGTCAAATGTGTTTTCCTCTCATGCCATTTGCTTGCTCGTAGAAAAGCTTGACTTTTGCCAACGATGTGCTTTTTCATGCCTCAAACATTGTTGGTTTTGCTATACCTTGACTCTGTTGCGAAGGCATTTAAAAATGCTTGCAGAAGCAAAGAGTATCTTCGTTTTTTCTGTGTTTCTGATTGTTCACGCTAAATAAATTAAAGGCTGTTCTTTATGAAAAAACAACTCTACACTTTAGTGCTCATGAGTGTTGGCTTCGCGGCGTTGGCTCAGATCCCCAATGCGGACTTTGAGGCCTGGCAATCGGCGCCGGGGTACGAATATCCGACGGGTTGGGGGGTGGTGGCCCAGGCGACCAACGGCATTGCGGTTACCTGCGAGAAGAGCACCGATCGGAACTCGGGCAATTTTGCAGCCCGGCTTTTCACACGCGATTTAGGGATTGCGCGTGTGCCGGGTTTGCTCTTCACGGGCAGGCTGGACGTGGCGACCCAGAGTGTGAGCGGTGGTTTTGCCTACAACCAGCGGCCGGCGCGTCTGACCGGCTACTACAAGTACACACCGGGCATGGGTGATAGCTGCACGGTCCTTGGGCTGCTGACGCGCACTTTGCCGGCAGGAGGGCGCGATACGGTGGCGACGTTCTTCTGGCAGGGCGGTGCAGTGTCGGCCTATTCGCCGTTTTCGGTGCCGCTGGCGTATCGCTCCAACGCACAGCCCGATACAGCGCTGATAGTCATTTCTTCGAGCAAAGACCCGACTGCTCCGGCGGTAAATAGTTCTATGTGGGTAGATGCGCTGGCCTTTGAAGGCTCTGTCAGCGCTTCAGAGCCGACTTCGCTGTTGCCGGTGTTGTTGTCGCCTAATCCGGCTTCGGAGCTCCTGCGGCTTCATGTGGCGCGCGAGGGTCTTTTATTGGCGCATGTGTCGGATGCCATGGGCCGGAGGGTAGGTAGCCAGTTGCTTTACAGCGGAGAGGCCCTGCCGACGGGGCATTTGCCGGAAGGTCTGTACATCCTGGTAGTTCTCGACGCTCAAAGTGGGCAGCTGTTGGGCCGTGCGGCATTTCAGCGCCGGTGAGGAGGGCTATTTTGCGACAGGGGAATGTTAATTGACCTTACGCAAGGCTGCTGCGAGGTGAAAGAGCAAAAAAGCGCAGAGGATGCAGAGGGACACAGAGGTGTTTTTCTCGGCGTTTTTCCGCGTTCTCTACGGTCATAAAGACTTCAGTCTGCAAAGAGGCTTCTATCGAGATAGGATTGCTTTGCCTTATCTGTGGTTGCGCAGGGCTTGGGCCAGCACCTGGGCCGGGTGCAGGGCGGTGCGTCCGGTTCCGTCGAGGATTTGGTGCCGGCAGCTGGTGCCCGAGGCGGCGATGGTGGCATCGGGGGACAGGGCGCGCACAGCGGGCAGGAGGACGAGTTCGCCAATGCGCATGCTGACGTCGTAGTGCTCGCGTTCGTAGCCAAAAGAGCCGGCCATGCCGCAGCAGCCGGAGGGGATAACAGACACCGCATGTCCTCGGGGCAGGCCCAGTACCCAGGCAGTGGGTTCTATGCTGGCTAAGGCTTTCTGGTGGCAGTGGCCGTGCAGCCATATCTGTCGGGGAGTGTCGGTGAAGTCGTCGGCGCTGATATTGCTCTTTTGGGCTTCGCGGAAGAGGAATTCTTCGAGCAGGAGGGCGTTTTCGCCCAGGCGTTGGGCGGCCAGTCGCATAGAGGGCGGCACCAAACGCGGGTATTCGTCGCGGAAGGTCAGCAGGGCCGAAGGTTCAATGCCCACGAGCGGCGTTTGTTCGCTGATGAGGTTCTGGAAAACATTAACCTGGCGGATGGCCAGGTTGCGGGCGTGCTCGAGCAGGCCTTTAGAGATAGCGGCTCGTCCGCTTTCGGGGTGCTCGATGAGCGCCACCTCATAGCCCAACCCCCACAGCAGGCGAACGGTAGCAATGCCGGCTTCCACATCAGTGTAGTTAGTGAATTCGTCGCAGAACAGATACACAAGGCCTTTGTAGGGCTTTTTAGGGCGTAAACGCTGCTCATGCCTCTGATGCCATTGGCGCAGAGTAGTGTGCCCTAACGCGGGCATACTGCGTTTTGGGGCGATGCCCAGCAGGCGTTTGAGCAAGGGGGCGGTCAGAGGGCTTCTCAGGGCGAGATTGGTCAGCGCGGGTGCAGAAGCGCCCAGGCGATACAGGTCGGCGATGTGGGCAAAGAGGCGAGCGCGCCAGGGTGTGCCGTGGGTGCGATAGTACTGGTGAAGGAATTCGGCTTTCATGGCGGCCATGTCCACGTTAGAGGGGCATTCGGAGGCGCAGGCCTTGCACGATAGGCACAGGTCCATGACTTCATAGAGCTCTTCGTGGTCGAAGGGGTTGGATTGCTGGCTTCGGGTGAGGAATTCGCGCAGAGCATTGGCGCGGGCACGGGTGCTGTCCTTCTCTTCTCGGGTGGCGCGATAGCTGGGGCACATGGTGCCGCCGGCGAAGTCTAGGCGGCGGCAATCACCCGAGCCATTGCACCTTTCGGCGGCGCGCAGGATACCCTCGGGGAAGTCCAGTATGGTCTCGAGGAGGCGGTCTTGTTGGCCGGCTTCGTAGCGCAGCGAGGTGTTCATGGGCGGAGCGTCCACGATTTTGCCGGGGTTGAGGATACCCTGCGGGTCCCAGGTGTGTTTGATGTCGCGCAGCAATTCGTAGTTCTTTTGCCCTAGTACGATGGGAATAAACTCGGCCCTCACGCGCCCGTCGCCGTGTTCACCGCTGAGCGAGCCGCCGTATCTTTTGACTAAGTGCGCCATGGCTTCGCCGATGTCGTGCAAGCGTTGGCGGTCATTGGCGTCTTTCAGGTTTAAGATGGGGCGCAGATGCAGTTCGCCGTCGCCGGCGTGGGCGTAGTAAACCGATTTCTGGCCGAAGCGGCCCATGAGTTCCTCAAATTCGGTGATATAGGCCGGTAAATCGGTAACGGCTACGGCGGTATCCTCAATACACGGAATGCCTTTGGCAGCCCCGGGCATGTTGGACAACACACCCAGCCCAGCGTTGCGCAGTTCCCACACGCGCTTCGATTGCGGTGCTGGCACGATGGGAAAGGCATAGCCAAAGCCTTGAGCGCGAAAGTCGCGGATAAGCGTCTGCGCTTTTTGTTGGGCCTCCTGGAGCGTTGAACCGCGAAACTCGATCATAAGCACGGCGGCAGGTTCTCCCTCGACAAAAAAACTGTTGCGCGCCTGTTCGCGGTTGGCACGTGCACAGCTCAAGATGAGGTGATCCATCAACTCACAGGCAGTAGGATGATGCCGTACGGCCAACACGACGGCGTGCAGACATTCCTGCAGATTGGCGAAGTGGGCACACAGCACCACGTCGTGTGGCTCAGGCAAGGGTACGACGTTAAGTGTGATTTCCGTGCTGATGGCTAGCGTGCCTTCTGAGCCGGCCAGTAGGGTGCAGAAGTTGAAATCTGGCCCACCGGGCGTAAAGACGTTGGAGCGCAACAGCAGGTCAACGGCATAGCCCGTGTTGCGTCGGTGTATTGCCGGCTTAGGGTAGTGGGTGCGTATTTCGGCCTGGACCTCGGGTTGCGAAAGCCGATCCCGGATGTGCCGGTAAAGGCGCCCTTCCAGCTGCTCGAGGCGGCATTTTTCAGCAAACTTTTGTGGTGTCAGGGCGTGGAAAAACGCCTCCGAGCCATCGCTGAGCACCGTGCGCAGGGCCAATAGGTGATCGCGAGTGCTGCCATACACCAGTGAGGTGGTGCCACAGGAGTTGTTGCCCACCATGCCGCCCAGCATGCAACGGTTGGCCGTAGAGGTGTTCGGCGCAAAAAACAATCCGTAAGGCTTGAGCGCAACGTTAAGCTCGTCGCGAATGACCCCTGGCTCCACGCGCACCCAACGCTCTTCCGGACAAACCTCCAAAATGCGCGTCATGTGGCGCGACACGTCCACCACAATGCCCTTGCCCACGCATTGGCCCGCCAGCGACGTACCCGCTGTGCGCGGAATCAGGCTAAGCCCCCGCTCCCGGGCGTACTCTACCAGCACCTGAATGTCTGCCGCATTGCGTGGGTACGCCACACCTGCGGGCAATTCTCGAAAAATAGAGGCGTCTGTTGCGTACAGGCGCCGGTGCAATTCGTCAGTGCGAAGGTCAGGAAGTCTCATAAGTATGATGCGCCCAAATGGCTGGGCAAAGGTAGCACGCCTGCCCTCTCTTCCGTACCGCAACGCGGGCCGCTCGCATCCGAGAGCTAACCTGCGCAAAGCATGAGGGAAATGCCGGGAGAAACACCGCTGCGGCTTGATGCAACCTCTGCGGTTTTTTGGATACTTTGCTGCGGAGAGCCTCGGGCAAGGCGACATCTCCCAAAAGGAAGAGTCGTCTTTGAAAGAATTAGTGGCCCGAAAAATCCCGGAGACGATGGCTCTTGGTGGAGATGTCGCCTCGAGGTCATTTATGCCTTCGCTTGCGCCATCCCTTGCGCAAGCTCAGCACCTCTCCGTCCGGCGATTCTGTCTTGGCACGGTCGTATATTGAGTGGAAGGTGCGCCTCCCTTCGCCTGCGAAAAGCTCCGTCATGTAACTCCCGCGAAAACCCACAGACTCTGGCTCCGCCCGCCTGACCTGCTTGCCATATGCCCCGTCCAACACTCAAGCCAAGAGCGTCCAGTTGCGGCGCAACGCCTCATTCACCTCATTCGCGATGGCTCGCAACGCCTCGCGCCGTGGCGGCATACCAAGCGTTTTTGCAGTCCTTCGAGCAGAAACGCTTGTCGCTGCGGCCACAGCTTTGCGCTCCACATTGGATACATTGCACTTTCGTGACCCTGTCCATTTGTTTTATTGCCAAATCGGTTATCCCGCCCTCCCAGATGCTCGATTGCTCCACCCAACCACAACGCCTGACCAGGCCACCGTCTCCACCCATGCTCTCCGACTTCGCCCGTCCTATCGGTACATATTTTCCCGCCTCCTATTTTTATCCGTTTTTAACGTTTAAAACCCATAAAAGCGTCGCCTTCCCTACAAGCGAAGCGTTATGAACGGCTAAGTAACGACTACGGCAGCGCCTCCCGTACGGTTTTGCCTCCAGCTCTTCGGACCCGCTCCTGTCTCTTTGCCGAGAAAACTTCTTCAGCATGAGCACTTACATAGTCCCTTTTCACCTGGCAGGGCTAACCATGCATCGAACTCCAAACCGACTGCCCCGCACCTGACCTCGACCAGCACCTGGCCCAGCAGCCCGAGCTCTACTGGCACACCGAAGAGTAATTCCAGCATATGCCCTACCAAACCCACATCTGGCAGCGCGTTCGAGCTGTGCTTCAGTAACTGGCTATCGTCCACCAAAATCGCCCTCTTGGCCTCCTCCCCCTATGTATCGTCCCTACCTCCATTGAAAACAACCCCGACTACATCACCCTCCACCTGCCCCAGCGACTCGTCGGCCAATACCTGCATAGCATCCATAACATCCACGGGCGCCGAAGGAACTCCATCCGCAAAACCTGGGAAATCCCGTACAACCACACTACCCTCCAACTCCTTGAGCAACACCTGTCCGTCGAAATCCTGTACTGGATTTTCCAACCGCGCAACGACATCCCACAAAACCTCCTCATGCCGCTCATGCCTCGGGCGCCCAGACCCAAAATCCGCAAAAACCCACAGTACGAATGCGCCCTGACCGCCTTCGAACAAGAACTCCTCCTGCGCCGATATCGCTGGCGCACCACAAAGGCCTACAAAAATGCCCTCCGACAATTCCTACTGTATTACGACCACCTCAAACCCTCTCAACGCACTGTCGAGCAAATCAAACACCACATCGTACACTACATCCCAAAACATCACAATAGCACGGCATACCAAATCCAACTCATCAGCGCCCTTAAACTCTTCTACTCCACTGCCGCAAGGCAGCCCCTCAAAGCCGAAGCACTCCAACTGCCCAAGGCACCCAAAAGGCTCCTGCAGGCACTCCAATCCGACGAAGTCGCAGCACCCTTTGATGCCGTCCATAACCTTAAACTCCGATGCATCCTCATGCTCATCTACGCCGCCGGACTCCGCGTCAGCGAAGCTGCAAACCCCCGACTCGCCGACCTGCAACCCCAACAACACCGACTCTTCGTCCGAGACGCTAAAGGCGCTAAAGACCGTTGCACACTCCTTTCTCCAAACCTTTAGAACATCCCGTAAGAATACCCCCAAATATATCAACCCGTCGAGTATCTCTTCGAAGGCCCTAACGGCGGCCCATACAGCGTCCGAAGCATCCGGCATATCTCCTCCAACGCCAAAATTGCTGCCGCAATCAACCCAACCGAAACCGTCCACACCCTCCGACACTCCTTCGCCACCTACCCCCTCGAACAAGACGCCGACCTTCGGTGCATCCACGAACTTCTCGGGCGTGCCAGCCCCCAAACTACCCAAATTTACACTCACATTACTCACGGCGGATGGAAAAAACCTAAAGCCCATTCGATAACCTCCTCATAAAAAAATAACAAATCTATGAAAATCAATAAAGTAAACCAGAACGCCAACCAATTCTCGCGCGTAACGTACGATCCAG
>FQKF010001938.1_pt1 | contig 31442 bp, 26 predicted proteins | sample 1504521 | NCBI WGS metagenome assembly FQKF01 (sample SAMEA4475357, study PRJEB15587) | soil metagenome | biome: Soil; feature: Field | place: India | collected 2015-03-11 | depth 0 m
GAAAGATGGTTGAACAAGTATTCAGTTTTTTGTGTAAAGATAACCATTCTTTATGAATGTGGAACGACAAGCTTCTTTTCGAGACCTTTGCACAAATGTGCAAGGGTCTCTTTTGTAGTCTTTCTTGACAACCCTCCTCTTTTATGGTATCTTAAAGAAAGGAGAACACCATGGAGAATTCTTCCCCTTTTTCATCGTTTCAGGCCATTAGCCCTTCTGATATCCGCAATCTCCCAGAACTTCCAGGGGTGTACCTCATGAAGGATAGGGAGAATACCATTATCTACATAGGCAAGGCCATCAATCTCCGGAAGCGTGTTTCTTCCTACTTCCAGAAAGAAGAAAAAACCATCAAAACCGCCACGATGGTCTCCCAGATCCATGAAATAGATTATATCATCACCCAGAATGAGACCGAAGCCCTTCTTCTCGAAGCCAATCTCATCAAACACCATCAACCAAAATACAATGTGGTTTTCAAGGATAACAAGTTTTACCCCTACATCAAAATCACCATTCAGGAGAAATTTCCCCGGGTGGTCTTTGCAAGAGACCAGAAAAAAGACGAAAGCCTCTATTTTGGGCCCTACACCAGCGCGGCTATGGTGAGAGAATACATTGATATCATCCAGAGGCTTTTCAAAATCCGCACCTGCCGTGAACTCCCAAAAAGAGAATGCCTCAACTACCATATCCACCGGTGTAGCGCTCCCTGTATCCAGAAGGTGACGATAGAAGAGTACCAGGAACAGGTGCAAAACGCTCTTCGTTTTCTCCAGGGAGAATACCAGAAACTCATCAAAGAGTTTGAAGCGAAAATGTACGAAGCCTCAAAAAACCTCCTTTTTGAAAAGGCTCAACTCTACAAAGAACAGATTCAGATTATCCGAAACTTCGAAGAAACCCAATCTGTCTATCTTGACAAAAACCTCAATGCCGATTTTGTAGAAATCGCTATTGCCCAGAGCAAAGCGGTGGCTCTTGTGACCCTTGTTCGTGAAGGCAAAATGATAGGAAAAAAAAGCTACAGCAGTGATATCATTGACCAGAACGAAGAGGAAATCCTTGAACAGTTTCTCATCGGGTATCTTGCTGAAAGTACTCCCCCTTCCCTTGTGCTTGATTCTCGATGGCAAAACCTCGTAGCAAGGCTTGAAAACTACCTTGTTTCGGAAGGAAAACACATCTCCATCTCCCTTGCCTCCTCCCGAGAAGAAAAATCTCTCCTCCACCTTGCCAAAGAAAATGCTCACCTTCACCTCATGCAACTCCTTTCTCGCATTGAAAGTTCTCAGGCTCTATATGAACTCCAGGAAGTTTTAGATCTCGATGTCCTTCCCATACGCATTGAGGGCTTTGACATAGCCAACCTCTTGGGTCAACAGGCGGTAGCCTCTCTCGTCTCCTTCTACGGAGGAAAACCAGACAAGAGTAATTACCGCCACTACAAGATTCGCACCAAAGCTACCCCTGACGACTTCGCCATGATCCATGAGGCGGTTTTTCGACGATACAAACGCCTCCTCGAAGAAAAGAAAGAACTTCCCGATCTTGTGCTCATCGACGGCGGAAAGGGTCAACTCAACGCTGCGCTCTCTGCCCTGGCAGAGCTTGGTATTTCTCTGAATGTTATTGCTTTAGCCAAGAAAAATGAGGAGATTTACACCCCCTACTCTGATGTCCCTCTTCTCCTCCCAAAGAATTCTCCCGCCCTTCACGTGCTTCAGAGAGTGAGAGATGAAACACACCGCTTTGCCAATAGTTTTTACAACCGCCTCAAAGAAAAAAGTCTTCTCTCCTCCCTTTTTGATGGTATCCCTGGGATAGGTCCCAAGAGAAAAAAAATACTTACGCAAAAGTTGGCTTCACACCCTTCGCTTGATTTTTCTGCTGAGGAACTTATCTCTCTTGGTATTCCTCCGAGTGCTGTTGATGAAGTGCTCTCCCGTTTGAAAAATTATCAAAACAATCTTTCATCAGATACCGTTAAGGACGAATATAAATAAAATGAAATTCAACGGTGATACCATCCTCTGAACGGAGTTTCTCCGGAAGAGGTCCATAATTCGAGGTATGCAAAATGGCTCGAAGTGATGCCTCATTGAGAGACTCATAACCAAAATCCCTTGTGAGACGCACATTTCGGAGATTTCCCTCATTGTCAAGCTCAAAGGTTACCGTCACCACACCATCGGCCATAATCCCTCGATAATACTGAAAGACGGGAAAATAATACTGCCAATTACTGGCCACTGTTTGTTGAATATGCTTGAAATAAGGAGCATAGTCCACCGCCTCACTCTCAAGGGCTATCTGTCCACTGGTGGACATCCGTACCAGAGGTTTTCTCGACGGATCATACAGAGAAGGTCCGGATATCTCTGAAGATGATATGGCCAATCGAGAAGCAGGAGTTTCTCCTTTTTTTGGGAGCAGAGAACCCTGAATCTCCTGAGGAAGAAGCCTATTGTACTCTTCTTCTCTGGCTAAGGGTCCACGAGAACGAGAGTCTACATCCGAAAGCTTCGCCTTTCTGAGAGGTTTTTCCTGGGTCGCATGAGGATTGTCTATCAGGATATTTTCCACCACCACCTCTTCAGGAACCGAAGAGCGTGGATGCTTCAAAAGAGCAATCACGTCGGGATCAAGCCACCAGCCCACTACCAAAAAGCCGTAAATATGCACCAAAACAGAAAGATAGAAAAACAGCATCCCCTTTTTCATACGCTATTTCCACCCTATCATCACCATGGAGCTGGTGAAGTGCCACGGCCCAATCGTGATTTTGCTGGCCATATGGTAGAGAGTGATCCTTACCCAGTGACGATAATCCCACAGAGAGCGAAAAGAAGCTCGACTCTTCACAAGCTTTGGCAAAAGCCCGAATTCAACACCCCCAATAAACTTCACCCGAGAAAATCCCACCTGCCGAAGAACAGAAGCCAAATTATGCCTGTCAAAATAGGAGAGATGCCCAGGAAGATAGTAATGATATGAGGCCCCTTTTATCCTTGCCTGTAAGCCATCCATATCCGCTGTCTGGACGAGAACAATCCCTCCCTTCTGCAAGGAACGATACACATTCTGAAGTGCCTTCAGGGGATCACCAAGATGCTCGATAACCTCAACCAGCGAAACCACGGAAAAAAAGTTCTCAGGAAGCGTGTACTCTTCTATATTCCCTATCCATACATGACCCGGAAAAATCTGCTGAGCATACCCACCGGAATATGTCGAAATCTCAAGACCATACGGTTCATAACCATAGAGAGTAGCCGCCTCAAGAAGCCCCCCAAAAGCACATCCCACATCTAACCATCGCTTAGGCCCTCGACTTCTTTCCATTCGCTGAAGGGCTCTCACCCGAGCCCTCCACACAGCCATGGACGGTTCTTTGTTCTGGCGTTCGTCCTGATAGGTATAGACTCCCTGCCCTGTGTAGTATCCCTCATCGTACAAGTGAATCGTCTCTTCTGTCCTTCTCTCCTGAAACTGAAAAAAGCATTTTTCACAACGAAAAATAATGAGTGGTGGACTCCAGCGATCGATACGCCGAAAGAACCCAGCCCTATACCCGCACAAAGGACAAAAAACTCTCTTCTCCATAAGACATATTGTAAGAAAAGCAGAGAAAAAACACAAGTGAACATCATGCGCTCAAGCCCACCAATTTGTCAACACAATGAGAAAATAATTGACAAAAACCCCCTTTTGCTTATAATATATACATACAAAACACCAAGGGGAAAACTCTTATGTCGCAGGTGGTGATGGAACTCTACGTCAATTCTCTCTACCCCGGTATGGTCTTTAGCGGAGATGTGTACGATGAAAGTGAGACATTGGTTTTAGCCAAAGGACAAACCCTCACCGCTGATATCATTGAGAACCTCAAGCTCAAAAAAATCAAAAAGATTCACTACACCCAGGAATCCATGCTTTTCAAACAACCGGTAAGCCGAACCATGATCAATGAGGCCCATCTCAGCAATGCTGTTAACCTCCTCATGGAAATAGAAAACATGCTCAAAAACAATACGACCGGCCTACCAACCAAGGCCGCCAAAGAAATCGTCTCTGACATCGTCACGGATATTCAGGACAATCGAGATGCCTACCTCAATCTTCTTGAACTCCAATCCCATGACCAGTATATCTATACCCACGGGGTCAATGTCACCACCCTTTCTATCCTCATTGCCACCATGGTAAATATCCCCATCGAGAAGATTCATGATCTTGGTATTGCCGCCCTCTTCCATGATATTGGCAAAGTTATGATTCCCTCTGAGATCATTGACAAACCAACCCCACTCTCTCCCGAAGAATGGAAGATTGTGAAACAACATCCCGTGTATAGTTACAAAATTCTTCAGGCGGAATCCGGCTTCTCTGAGAACATTCTCAAGACGGTTCTCTGTCACCATGAACAGCACCAGGGCGGAGGGTATCCCCTTGGTATCAATCACGAGAAACTTTCCATCCTCTCCAATATCATTTCTCTTGCTGATGTTTTCGATAGCATGACCTCCGTCCGTCCCTACCGAGAAGCCAAAACCATGGATGAAGCCTTTGCCTACATTATGGAGCAATCGGGCAAAAAGTTTCATCCACAATTAGCCCAGACTTTTTTGAAGCACTTAGTAGAAAAACTCCATGAAACTCCCCTCTATCCTTTGGAGAGTTATGTCCTTCTCAATACGGGGGAGATTGGCTATGTGGTGGACTACCCCAATAATCAGAAATACACCCTGCGTCCTATTGTCAATATCTTTTTCAATCCCCATAAATCAAGCAATGTCGCCGAGTGCTTTCTCCGTGTACCCATCCAGATAAACTTAGAAAAAGACTACTCTCGAATGATTGTCAAGCGAATCATGGACCCAACCTACATCGCCAAATTCAACAAGCTTCTCAAAAAAGGAGAATAACCCTCCGAAAGGATGACACATTCGCGTTATTCTCTCAATTTCTCCTTAGTAGAGTAATTCCATAGCCATATTTTCAATCCCATAGGAGAAGGCACATTCCATACATTTTCCTTCCTCTACATAGCGGAACCACCTATGAGAATCAAATGTCACTGCAGCGAGCGAAAAAATAACCTCCGTCTTCTCCACCACCTCTTTTAACGTATATCGTTCTCCCCCTATTACTCCACATTCCATCTCTTTTTTTGTACAAAATTCCCCCAACCAGGGAAGTACATCCATCTCATACGCCACATACACCTCACTTGAAGCGCTCCATCCTATCCTCTCACTCACCCCCGCCCTCATGGAAGCAAGGCAAAGAAGCAAAGGATGCCTGCTTCCTGCAAGTCCCCGTTTTGATACAAGCGTCGGAAGTTTCACCTCCTTCACTCCAAACATTTCCTTCATCAGGGACACAAGCCCTTCAAACACCCGTTGGGTTTTCTGCAAGGCGGGATCGTTGGTTTCCAAACGATAACCTCGAAAAAGCACCTTTTCCACACCAGGCAGAGCAAAATATTCGTATAGATCAGCAAAAAGGGCCAAAAGACTTGTAGGATTCATCAGTGGTCGAAACCAATCTAAGGTCAGATCAATGACTAACCGATCACAGGCCGGAATGGCATCCCCCACAGAAAAAACACTATTTCCCACACCCGGTAAAAGGACCATCTTTTCCCGAAGTTCTCCAAGCTCCGTATGAAGTGGCATCACAAAGCAGGTTTTCATCGCCTTCCACCCCTCACGAGACGAAGAAGCCATCGCCAGAGATGCACAATGGGCAGAAACAATTCCCAGATAGAACGCTTTTTCTCCTCCGGAGGAGCCTCATCAAACACATAACGAAAGGTCCATATATGAAGGGTAGGTCCAAGCCCATAGACCGATACCAGAGGAATAATCACAAACAAGGGCATAATTCCCGGTGTGGGTAAAAAAGGTGTAGCCGCCGGCACTAGAAGAATCCCATAAAGAACCCACGATATCAAAAAAACCACAAAATAAACAAAAGCATACCGTATCACCGTATAGAAAGCCAAAAGAAGCATTTCCCCCACTTTCATACCACTTTTATACAACAGAACCACAAGCACCATCTCCATCATCATAAAAAGCACAAAAAACCACAAAGAAACAAAAAAGACTATCGCCCACAACGGAGAGAAAGAAGCCATCTGACGGGCATAAAACACAAAAGAAAGCCCAAAAAGAAACCCTATCCCCGTTGCCACTACCCAGAAACCAAGGGAAGACCAGAAATGTTCCCGGATAAACTGCCAGAGTTTTTTGAAATATCCAACCACAGGGCCATTGGTCATCTCTTCATGCATCCTGTGACTCACTACAGAAAGCGGCCACAACCATATCCCAGCAACGGTTGTACAGCCAATGATTATCCAGAAGTCTGCATATTGCTTCACAAAGCCAATCTCCGATGTCAAAAGAAAAGCTACCGTCGGAACAAGTACTAAAAAAGAAGGGTTGAGCGCCGCTACCAAAGCCGTAAACATACTATAGGAAAGATTATCCCACCATGACCAGAAACTCCGGCTCAAAATCCTGCCAATCATTGTTCCTCCTAAAAACGAATCGCCATCAGTGTTCTATCATCATCCTGAATGGTCCCTTCATAAAAGTCCTCAAGATGCATAAGCATACCGCCAATCACATCTGAAGCGGTCGCTGCCCCACGAACCACCGCATCAAACATCTGGGTCAAACGTTCAAGTCCAACCTGCTCTCCCTGAACATTTGTCCCCTCTATCACCCCATCACTGAACATCAAGAGAATATCACCATCATGATATTTAAGCACATCTTCCTGAAAACGCACATGCTTAAAGGTTCCCACTATTGGGTTTTTATTTTTGAGATACTTGACCGCATCCTCTTTGGCACAATAGTACAGCTGATCGGTATGGCCCGCAGAGAGAAAACTCAGTTTCTTCGCCCGTTTATCCACCAGAACAGAAAAGAGCGTGATATAGGAGTAGGTATTCTCAAGAATACGCGTAATCCTTCGATTCAGTGTCGAAAAAGCCTCCGACAAATGAGAAAACTTTTGTTCCTCAATGAGTTCCTCAACCTCAACCTTGAGCATGGCCCAGATCATGGCCGCATAGACACCATGACCAGACGCATCCCCCAAAAGAAAAAGCAAAAGATCATCGGAAAGTACAAAGACATCGTAGTAGTCTCCCCCTACACTCTGCATGGGCATATAAGAAATCTCCATATCAATAATCTTCTGCACCGCCCTCTGTCTATCAAGTGGGAGAAGGGAAATCTGAAGGGATTGAGCCATACGAATCTCATCCATGACCTTTTTATTCACGTCCGCCAAACGTTTTCTGGACTCAGCCTCTCTCATGAAAATATCAATATACTCAAAAATAAGATAGAATGACATGGCCAAAGACATCAAAACACACCCAATGGCCAAGAAGACCCCCGACCAGGGATTTTGCATCTTCCAGTAAGCCAAAGACAAAACCCACAGCACTATGGCTACCTCACCACCCACAAGAAGAGTTCGATAGCGAAGCCCGTTGATAGATGAAATCTTGCCCTTTTCCCTTCGTATGAGAGAAAAAAACTCAAACGCCTCTAAAAATCCCGTCAAAAGAAAATATCCCAACAGAACAAGCGAAAAAATTTGCCCATACCTTTCCCACCAGGCTACAGGTGAAAACAGAAGAAAAGCCATCACAGAACCGGCAACCAGAAGATAAAAAAAGACATACCACTGGGTATATTCTCTATACCCATCCGTTTCAACAAAACCCAAATCCTTCACCCATACAAAAATATACCGTAGCAAAAGAACAAAACACCCCAATACCCCTACCAAAAGAGCCCTTTCCACCCTCCAGAGCGGAAAATCCCCCCACTTACCCTCCCCAATACCAATAATCCCTAACAAAGAAATCAAACCACCCGCCACAATAATATACAAAAGATCAGGCTTAATCTCTTTCGCTCCCCCCTTTCGGAGAAGAAAAAGCAAAAAAGCGACGTACTGAATCATGAGAAAAAGACCAAAGCTCCCCCCGAAAACATACCATAATGTCATACTACCCTCTCTTCTTTCCACTCTCTCACTTTTTTCTCTTTTTCTATTTCCTTTTTCGCCACTCAGAAGCGTAATATTAATAGAGAAGAAAAAATATTTTCACTTGATTTTTTCTCTTGATGTATCTATACTATTATAGCATCGAAAGAGAAAAAGAGCAACCTTTTTTAGGAAATGCTAAACCATAACCCAAGGAGGCAAATATGAAATTTTATAGAAAAATCGTGTTCTGGATGGGTATAGTCGCTTTTTTCAGTGCCTGTACCGTCCTGGATACTGTTGATGAGAACGGTATCCTCTGGGAGTATTATACCCCTCTTCCCATCACCATTGGCATAGAAACCATGCCCTCTCAGAACCTTGTTCTCTTTGCCGATGAAGGGGGTACTCTGTACGCTCTTGATGCAGGAAGCGGACTTCTCCGGTGGAAGATTACCCCACCTCTTACCATCACCACCATCTTGCCTATAGACAATACCCTGTATGTGGTGGGATACTCCAATACCGGTGCCCAGGGAAGCGTTATCTATACCGTGGACACTCTCAATGGGGCCATCTCTTTACAGCGAAGTTTTCCCATCAAACCTCTCCCCAATCGTTTTCTTGCCACCCCTGATGGGATGCTCCTCTACTCCTCCAGTCAGGCTGTGATGGTCTCAAATAACGGAAATCTCAGTACCACCTATTCTCTTCTGAATGGCATTATCGCTATGGAAAGAATAGGCACAGAATACTATGCCCTCATTCGTGAAACGGACAACTCCACTAAAATTCAAAAATACAGCTCAAGCTTTTCAGCCATCAATAATGGAACCCACACCGCCAACCCCACCGGAAGTTTCTTGGCGTGGAACACCGCCCTGTACATAGGTTCAACTACTTCCCTTCTTCGAAGTGATACCACACCTTCTCTTTCTCTTTTCAAAACCTTTCCCGTCAAAAGTTCAATGGCCTCAGCCTCTCTCCATCTCTTTGTCCCTTCTGCGGAAACTTTTAATGGTGGTATCCGTGCCTACGACAATGCTGGAAACACCGTATGGTCTGTAGCCACCTATGCTCCTATCAGTTATGCGCCCCTTGTGTACAATAGTAGTTATCAGGTTATCTTTTCTCTTGATGACACAGGGAACATCGGCGTCTATGATGCCTCAACAGGAAGGCTTCTCTTCCAGCGGTACTTGGGGAGTATCCAGAAAACAGGCCTTAAACTTCCGATGGACATGTTCCAGAACTATATTTTCATTCCCTTTTCCTCTCCGGCCAAGGTGGTATGTTTCTCCCTTCGATACGCAAGCACCAGTCGGTAGGATATGCCTTCCTTTCGTGTTCATGCCCCTTTTCAACCAGCAGGTGATCAACCCAAAGCCATTGAAGCTCTGGTAAGAAACTTCAGCGAAGGCAAAAAGCGGCAGGTACTTCTCGGTGTCACGGGAAGTGGCAAGACCTTCACCATGGCGCATGTCATTCAAGCCCTCCAGTATCCTACCCTTATCATGTCTCATAACAAAACCTTGGCCGCCCAGTTGTACCGTGAGTTTCGGGACTTTTTTCCAGAAAATGCGGTGGAATACTTTGTGTCTTATTATGATTATTATCAACCAGAGGCTTATGTCCCACAGCGTGACCTTTACATCGAAAAAGACGCCAGTATCAACGATGAGATTGACCGTATGCGTGTCTCAGCGGTCGCCTCTCTTATGGATAGACGAGATGTTATCGTCGTCGCTTCGGTTTCCTGTATCTATGGACTAGGAGCTCCCACAGACTACAAGGAACTGATGCTTCTCCTCAAAAAAGGAATGATCATCGACAGGGACAGCATTCTCTCTCACCTCGTCCAGATTCAATATGAGAAGGCCGATATAGAACTCTCTCGCGCTTCCTTCCGTGTGAAAGGGGATGTGATTGATATCCATACGGCGTATTCTCGTGAGATTATTCGAATAGAGATGTTTGGCGACGAAATCGAGGCCATCAAACGCCTCCATCTGATTACAGGACAACTCATCGAAGAACTGGACCGCATTGTCATCTACCCCGCCAAACTCTTCCTCACCACACAGGACAAACTCAAATTGGCTATAGAATCTATAGAAGAAGAACTCTCCATGAGAGTGGCTGAACTCAAGGCAGAAAACAAAACCATCGAAGCCTACCGGCTTGAAACACGAACAAGGTACGATATCGAGATGCTTCTTGAACTTGGCTACTGCAACGGGATAGAAAACTACTCCCGTCATCTTTCTTTTCGAAAACCAGGGGAACGCCCATTTGTGTTGTTAGATTATTTCCCAAGGCCATTTCTTACCATCCTCGATGAATCCCACCAGACTATTCCCCAGATCAATGGTATGTTTCATGGAGACTATTCTCGCAAGAAAACCCTTGTGGATTTTGGTTTTCGACTTCCCTCTGCTCTTGATAACCGTCCCCTGAGATTTGAGGAGTTTGATGGTCTTTTGGACCATGTGCTTTATGTCTCGGCTACGCCGGCGGAATATGAGCTCACTCATAGTGAGGCTATTGTCGAACAGATCATCCGACCCACCGGTCTTGTTGACCCGGAGGTTGAGGTACGACCAACAACAGGACAGATCGAGGATATCATTCGAGAGGTCAGCCTACGCACCGCCCAGGGGGAACGTTCTATCATCACGACTCTCACCAAAAAGATGGCTGAGGACCTCACACAATATCTTCTGGATCAAAACATCAAGGTTGCTTACATCCATTCTGAGGTAGAAACCATTGAAAGAGTAGAAATCCTCAAAAAACTCCGCATGGGGATCTATGATGTCATTGTGGGCATCAATCTCTTGAGAGAAGGTATTGATCTCCCTGAGGTTTCATTAGTCGTTATCCTTGATGCGGACAAGATGGGATTTCTCAGGTCCGCCCGCTCCCTGATTCAGATCATTGGAAGAAGTGCCCGCCATGTAAATGGAAAGGTGATCATGTACGCTGAGCAAATGACGGAGAGTATGCAGCAGGCTATAAATGAAACCAACCGTCGCCGACAGATCCAGATGGCCTACAACAAAGAGCATAACATCACTCCCACGAGTGTGAAAAAAGAGATTGCGGACATTCTTGAAAGAAAACTCAAAGAAACCGAAGAAAAGGCTGATGAAATAGAAAAACTCAAGCGTTCCATCCCCGACAAAAAACGCCTCATTCAGGAAATGGAAAAACTCATGTTCCACTATGCCGAATCCCTTGAGTTTGAAAAGGCCGCTTTTGTACGCGATCAGATAGAAGAATTGAAACAAAAGAAGGAAGACCAAGAAGTCTCTTCGTAAGAGGCTTTTTTTTCAGCCTATCAACCAGGTGAGAATTGGTGAAAGCATCGCTGTAGCCTCAAAGTCTGAGAAGAAAAATCTCATCTCTCGCCGTAGACAAACTCTTCCATGAGGAGAGAGACATCTAAAGGAGACAGGGTATGCGTAAGAGCCCCCATAGAAACAAAATCGACGCCACTATGAGCAAGCCTGAGAATCCTCTCCTCCGTCATATTTCCGGAAGCCTCAAGTTTTTTTTGACCACTCACTATTGCTACCGCGCGGGAAATCTCCTCATCACTCATGTTATCTAACATCAGAATATCCGCAGAGGTACCAAGAGCCTCTCGTACTTCCTCAAGAGTGGAAACCTCAACCTCAATCAGCTTTTGTGGATAGAGACGCTTAGCCCGTTCCACAGCGGGAGAAATCCCTCCCGCAGCTACCCTGTGGTTTTCTTTGATGAGGATCATATCATACAGCCCATACCGATGGTTATACCCCCCTCCTACAGTCACAGCATACTTCTCAAACACCCGAAGACCGGGGAGAGTCTTTCTGGTATCGAGAAGTCGCAATTTTGTCCCCTGCAGTTTCTCCACAATACGGGCTGTTTTTGTCGCAATACCACTCATAAAACCCAAGAAATTGAGTGCCACCCTTTCCCCTGTGAGAATCGATTGAACAGGTCCGTGTATTTCCGCTATCACCTTGCCCTTCTGTATCCATTCTCCATCATGAACCAAACATTCCACACGCAAAGAAGAATCAACAAGAGAAAACGTTCGCCTCATCACATCCACACCACATACCACACCCTCTTCCTTGGCCAGAATAAAAGCCCTTTTTATCCGGGGAGTAGTCCCGAGAGTGGCTAACGTGGTAATATCCCCCTCTTCTCCCAAGTCCTCCTCAAGAGCCCGTCGGATGGCCTCATCTACAAGTTCCTCTGGTATTTTTTCCAGACGAAAAGGAAAATATTCCATAACCTATCCTTCAGAGGATGATTTTGGTTCAGAAGGAGAGGATTCCCCTTCTTTCCCTTCGTTTCCGCCACTTGATTCTTCCCCCGAAGGACGAGGACCAGGAACACCCCCCAGAGAAACACGATTGAAAATAAAAGAAGCCAAAATCTCCTGATCATCATGACTGAGATAGGTAAACCGCAGGGCACAAAACCGCTTCCGGTAATCGTAAGCAACCACCGTGGCATCAGCATACACATCCCTATCATCGAGCATAAACTGGATATTGGTAATCTGGGTATTGACCGCCAACGCCTCCTGAGGAAACATCCCCACCAGTTCCACAGCGAGGCCCCCAAAACTAATATCCCGAATCACCCCCACCAGGAGCTGAGAATTGATTGGCGAACGAAACTTGATACCTATCCGTTCATTGGGATTGGATGGATCAAGAGAAATACGAACATACTTCCGTTCTGGAGGTGTCCCTTTGAGCTTCTGATAGAGTTGCATCGTATAGAGAAAGAGATCATCTCCACCTACATTACTTTTCACAAACCCCACACACCCGTGTTCAATGGCCTTGGCGGCAATAGACTTGTCAATAGCCACATAAATCAAAAGGGCAAAAATCTTGCGATTCTGTGTCACGGCAAAGGCCTTTACCTTTGCTAAAATATCCAGGGCCTGAGCATACTCCTCATGAATCACATCAATAAAAACAAACTCAATACCAGGATAGAGTCTGAGCTTTTCAAGAAGTTGTTCGGCGTTATCCGTATGATAAACCGTCACTCCCCGTGGATAAAAGGTATTGACAAACTGGTTTCGAACATAAAAAGATTGGGTAACAATGAGTATCTCCATAGACCTTCCTTGAGATAAAGTCCTGTTATTGACAAATTCACTATAAGGCAAAGAAATCGAAAATGCAAATTTCTTCTTTTTTTTGACCTGTGAAAAGAATGCACAAAAATATTCTATTATGAACTTTTTTTATGCAAAATGCACAGGGTTTCTACTTCTTATCTCTTTACAGGAAATAAACTTAGAAAAAATTTTTTTGAAAAAATTGCAGTTTTTCCCTGTTCTTTTCGTATTATATGTGGACCGTGAAACAAATATGAAAACGGTTACTTTTGTTTTTCGGAGGAAGGATAATGAAGAAAGTATGGTGGAGCAGGTGGTTAGGCTTGCTTCTGGTGGAAATGGTGTTTTCAGGGTGTCAGCTGATGAAGGATGTCTCTGGTCCTGTTTCCTCTTCTTATGAAGATCGGGAAACACCCATTGTCTCATTCAATTCTCTCACCCTGAGTGGAACGACGTTGTCAGTCACAGCCGGCTGGAGTGATAACGACACCGTTGTCAAGGTTTCTCTTCTCATTAAACAGGCCGGCAATACGGTTACCAACATCACCCAGGGAATATCCAGTGGAAAACATTATGGAGATGTGCAATTTTCTGCGAATCTCTCAGCTGGTACCTATGAACTCTCTCTTCTTGCTGAGGATAGAAGTGGCAACTTGGGTCTCTCAGCCAAGACAAATATCTCCCTCGCCCTTCAGGATAATGTCCGTCCCTCGCTGAACCTTCTTTCCCCAACGAATAACCATATCACAGGGACCTCTCTCGAAATCTCAGGGAGTGCTTCTGATAATAGCGGACTTCTTGCCCTTGTGTATAAGATAGATACCCAGGCCTGGAATTCTCTTTCTCTCAGTGGAACAAGTCAAAATTTTGCCACCAATATTTCTCTTGATGAAGGCACGCATACCCTCAGTATTTACGCCCTCGATATAGCCAGCAATACTTCAGTTACCAACACGGTCACTTTCACCGCTGTTGTGGGAATGCCTTCTGTGGTTATCACCACCCCCTCTGTGGATATTCTCACCAACGTTTCCTCTCTCACCGTACAGGGAACAGCATCAGTTGATGGCGCAAGCATCTCCAAAGTCATCGTTCGCCTCAATGGTGGCTCATGGCAAAATGCCACAGGAACCACTTCCTGGTCGTATATAGTCACCCTCTCTGAAGGAAGTAACGCTATTGAAGTTGCCGCCATTTCTTCTGCTAACAAAACCAATGCTTCTTCACGAATCATCGTAAGAGATACCACACCTCCTTCTGTTTCCGTCACCACCCCAACGGACGGACAGACATGGCTTTCCAGTTCTCTTACCGTAACAGGAAATGCCAGTGATACGCTCTCCGGGGTAAACAAGGTGTACCTTTCCCTTGATGGGGGAGATTTTGTAGAAGCCAGCGGTACCACCTCCTTCTCGCGCACCTTCAGCCTTACAGCTGGTTCTCATACCCTCAAGGTATATGCAAAAGATCACGCAGGTAATTCCTCTTCCACAAACACAATCACTTTCACCGCCGATTTCCAGGGAGGAATCATTGTTCACTTCAAAAATCCCTCTGGATGGACAACGCCTTCTGTGTATTACTGGAATGTCTCCCCTGCCGGCAGTATGCCGACGGTAAGCTGGCCAGGCAAAAGTATGACAGCTGAAAGTGGAAGTTGGTATCGTTTTGTCTTCACCAACGCCACCTCTGTCAATCTTATTTTCAGCCAATCGGGAAGTCCTCAGACGGTAGATCTCTCTTTAACGGCTCCCGGTGAGTACTGGTTTATCACCAATGGTACCAGTGGAGGTAAAATCACTGGAAAATGGTATCTCTGTGATCCCGATGACCCTGTGCCACCAGAGGTAAGCCTTGTTTCCCCATCCGCTGGTAGCCAGGTTACAGGAGAAGTCCTGCTGGTGGCTGCCGCGAGTGATAACACAGGGGTGATCGAATCGGTAAGCTTCTACGTCGATAATGTGCTTCTCCGAACTATCACCTCTTCCCCTTATCAGACCACATGGAATAGTGCCTATAGCACCAATGGTCCACATACCATCAAGGCCTTAGCCATTGACGGGGCTGGTAATAGCAACTGGTCCAGTTCCATCACGGTGAGCACCTCAAATACTAACCTACCTCCTGTCATTCAGTTCTCTGCTGATACCTACGGCATGGTTTCCAATTCTTTTGGCTTCAATGCCTCGGCCTCCTTTGACCCCAATGGAACCATCGTATCATACTCCTGGACATTCACAGGGGCAGAATACAGCACACGAAGTGGTGCGGTGGTCTCCAACCGCTACTTCTCTCCGGGAACCTTCCAGGTCACCCTGACAATAACCGATAACAACGGAGCAAGTAGCACCACTAACTTTACGGTAACAGTAATCACCAACACTCGTACAGGCGATTTCCGTGAAGAAACCATTTACTTCTTGATTACCACCCGTTTCTACGATGGAGATCCTGCAAACAATGTGTACTGCTGGGATGATATGGCCGCAGGCAACTATCCCAATGACCCTGCTTGGAGAGGAGATTTTGAGGGTATCATCCAGAAACTTGACTACATCAAAGCCCTTGGTTTCTCTGCTATCTGGATCACTCCTGTGGTTCAAAACGCCAGTGGTATGGACTATCATGGCTATCATGCCATCAATCACAAAAAGGTAGATTACCGTTACAAGAGTTCTCAGGATGCCACGGCTGAGGATAGCTATCGAAGACTCATTCAGGCTGCTCATGCCAAAGGTATCAAGATCATTCAGGACATCGTCCTCAATCACACGGGTAACTTTGGGGAAGAGAATATTTATCCCATGTTCTACCGTCAGCAGGCCGAACCCTATAGCAATGCCTTCACCAAAGGACCTTATACCAATCGGTTGCCTGCTAATTATGACTCCCTCAGTGCTGGACTTCAGTACAGTGCCAGAATCACAGCCATGAAAGAAGACTGGACAGATGTGGACCAGATCTACCACCACGAGAAAAACCTCGGATGGGAAGATTATACCGTCCAGACCGCCCAGATCGCTGGAGATTGTGTCGACCTTAACACCGAAAATCCTGTGGTGGCTCAGTATCTCAGAGAAGCCTACTACCAGTACATCGACTGGGGGGTGGACGGCTTCCGTATTGACACCGTAAAACATATCTCCCGCCTCACCTTCAACAAGGAGTTTATTCCCCAATTCAAACAAAGAGGGGGAGAAAACTTCTATATCTTTGGAGAGGTTTGTACCCGCTACAGAGGAATATGGAATTTTGAAAAGCCTATTATTTCCACACCTTTCTACACATGGAAAGAATCCAAAACCTACGCCTGGGGAACCCTTGCCCAGAACACAAACTCTACCAAGCAACTCTGGGATGATAACTATGACAGCAGTACCATTGCCCTTCAACCAACAAGTGATAACCACCGTCTCAGGGGACAATATGAGAATGAATACCACACACCAGACTGGTCCCGTCGCTCTGGTCTCGATGTTATCGACTTTCCTATGCACTGGAATTTTGGTCATGCCCGTGATGCCTTCAATTTAGCTGTGGGCACAGACCATTATTATAGTGATGCCACCTGGAATGTGGTGTACGTAGATTCACACGACTATGGTCCTGATATGAACACCCGTTACAACGGCAGTCAGGCAGATTGGGCAGAGAACCTCACGTTGATGTTCACCTTCCGTGGTATACCCTGTATTTACTACGGAACAGAAGTAGAATTTCAAAAGGGAGCACCCTGCGATCTGGGTGCCAGTGGTCCACTTGCCAACACAGGCCGTGCCTATTTTGGCAACTATTTGGAGGGAACTGTCACGGCTTCTGATTACGGGGTTTATACAGCATCCGGAACGGTAGCAAGCACCCTCTCCTACCCGCTTGCCCAGCATATCCGAAGGCTCAACATGATCCGACGGAGAATACCAGCCCTGCAGAAGGGTCAATATTCCACGGCCTATATCTCCGGAGATGGTATGGCATTCAAGAGACGCTTCACCGACCCCGCCCGTGGCATTGATAGTTTCGTCCTTGTGACTATCTCAGGAAGCGCCACCTTCTACAATCTGCCAGGCGGGACCTATCGGGATGCCATCACAGGAGATACCAAGGTAGTAGCCAACGGTGGCTCCCTCACCGCTACCTGTAGTGGTCAGGGAAATGCCCGGATCTATGTTCTCAATGGCCCGGGAAAGATTGGTGAAGATGGCCCGTACCTCAAACCATAATCAAGACGGAGGAAAAAACATGCAAAAGAAAACTCTTATTTTGTTTATCCTTATAGGCCTTGCCCCCTTTATGTGGGGCAAGGTTTCCCGCTTTGAACTTTCTGCAAGCCCTGGACTTGTCCTTTTTGGTGATGCCCTTGGAGGAGGAATCACGGTGTCCCTTGATTATCCTCTCCTCCACCTCTGGAATATATCCTGGCCTGTGAAAACCAGAGCTGTACTTTTTGGGGAGATGAGTGGTGGCACCAATACCTCTTTCTGGAATGCAGGGATGGGAATAGGGATCGCAGGGTATTATACTTTTCCTGACCTTTCTGCCCTCACTTTAGAAGGTGGAATTGATCTCATTCCTGCGGTGTACGGCTTTGGATTCAAGGTAGGTGGAGTGAGTGGTAATCAGATGGGATTTGGGATGATTTTTGCCCCTTATGCGGCCGGGATATACCATTTCACTCCTTCCTGGGGAGGACGAGTAGATCTCTCGTATCACGTCGGTGTCTATGATAGCTTTTTTGGATATATCGTTATTGGTATGGGGGTAGCGTATGCGTTTTAAGAGAATAGCTCTCATTCTTGGCTTTGCCGCCAGTTTTATAAGTGCCTGTACTTCCTTAGGAGAAAAGGGAAAGGAAACTTTTCCGGAACTTGTCACTACTGATACTCAAACACAAACCACCATCCAGATCGTCTCTCCTACCAATCTCCAGTTTTTTGCTTCGTTAAACATCCCTGTCCAGGTAACAGTTTCCACGGTCTCCCATATCGATTCTTTTCTCATCCTGTGGTGTCCTGGAGAAAAAACAACAACCAATCTCATGGGAATGGAGGTAGGAAAAAGTGGAAACGTTACTCTGTCCACCAATCTCTTGATGGCAAACGAAGGAACCTACTACCTCTGGACAAAGGTTATCCTTTCTGGTGGATATAGTGTTCTTTCGCGTCCCATCTTGATTCAAGTGTACACCAATGTGGCTAAAGTCCCTGCTCCCCTCTTTTCTCCTTTGCCAGGAGAATCAGCCAATCCAATCACACTCTCCCTTACCACCACTCTCCCAGAGAGCACTATTTTCTGGACAACCAATAACTGGGTAACCGTTCATTCGGGTAATTCTCCTGTGAGCCTTGTCCTTGGCTTTGGCTCCTACGAAGTCAAAGCCTATGCCACAAAATATGGTTATATACAATCCGATACCATTGCAGGAACCTTTACCATTCGTGTGGCCTCTCCAGAGGCCTCTCCCACCCCTGGTGCTTACACCTCGGCTCAGACCATCAGTTTTTCCTCAGCGACAACGGGAGCTTCTATTTTCTGGACAACCAACAACTGGACTACCTCCTCAACGGGTTCTCTTACCCTCTCCTCAGGATGGTACACGGTCAAGGCCTACGCTACCAAAGACGGGGCTTTTTCCATAACCAACAGCTGGGAGTATAGCATCTCTTCCTCTGGAGTAGCCACTCCCATTTTCACCCCACCCGCAGGAACCTATGAAAGTGCCACCCTCATTACGGCTACCACCACAACAGAGGGAGCAACAATATACCTTTCTACCAACGGTACAACCTGGTTACAGACAAATGAAATCATGTTACCCGAGGGAATCTGGACCCTTTCTGGCTATGCAGAAAAAGACGGACTCAAGTCTTTGACCAACCAGAAAACCTACACTATCAACGAAACGAAGGTGGCCACCCCTCAATTCTTCCCCACTGGTGGAACCTATCCCACCAATATCACAGTAACCATCACCTGTGCCACCCCTGGAGCTTCTCTCTTCTGGAGTACCAATGAGGGAGCAAACTGGCATACTTCATCCTCTCTTCCCCTCACCGCAGGAACCTATACCCTGAAGGCCTATGCCACCAAAACAGGGCTTCTCCCCTCTTTCACCAATACGATTTCCTATACCATAGAAGATACCGAAGCTCCCTCCCCAGGAGGTATTATCCAGGTTTCCAATATCCAGAATTCTTCAGCTGTTGTTTACTGGCCTGCGGCTTCTGACAATTCCACATCTCCTTCCTATCTCAGGTACCTGGTTGCGTACACCACGAATGCCTCTCTCATTGACACGCTCACGGAGGTTACCAATGCTAATCCGGAGGTTTCTGTGATTGGATGGACGGAAAATATGACTTCTACCACTCTCCCAAGCCTCTTTGAAAACACCACCTACTATGTCAATGTCGCCGTGAAAGATAATACAGGTAACACCTCTCTCTATACCAATACCCCTGTGAGCTTCACTACTCTATCTTCCAGTGAACCTAATGCTCTTTTCACTATCATCTTCTCAAACTGGAATGAAAGCCGAACACTGTATCTCCCCGGAGATCACAACAACTGGGATCCCAATTCTGTCACTCTCTCCCACACGGCCGGAGCCACCTCAAAAATAAGCTTCAGCAACACGGTTACTACCACAGTGATTTCTAGGGGTACGTCAACGACGGACATTGAATTCAAGGTCATCAATAACCCCAACTGGATTGATCAGTGGGTTTTCACAAGCTGGACACGAGTTGGGCCCATTACTCTCTACGATAGTGGGAGACAGATTGCCATCACCTGTGATAATAACGATGTGGTCACCGTGCTCTTTGATGTGGGAAATATGAAGATTGTCGCCACAGTAGAGGCAAGGCCATAGCCGTGCTTAAAATAAAGAAAAGCCCCAAAAGGGGCTTTTCTTTTTGGAAAAGAAACCTCTACACTATCACAGTCAAGGAGTCTTACCCTACAACCAATAAAACGTTTTCCCCCCTTGACTTTTCTAAAAAATATCTTATAATCAATAAGCACATAGAATAAGTGAGTCTGAGCTTTCTGGAGTACCAAGCAAGGGAGGCAATGTGGACATACAGCAACTCAAAGATACCATTTCCCATCTCAAAAAAGAAAAAAATGCCTATATCCTTGCCCATAACTACCAGCTTCCTGAAATACAGGACGTAGCTGATTATGTAGCTGATTCACTTGGAATGGCAAAACACGCCCTCTCTATCCCAAATGATCTCATTGTTGTCTGTGGTGTCTATTTCATGGCGGAAACGGTTTCTATCCTCAATCCTGACAAACGAATCATTATTCCCGATACGAATGCAGGTTGTCCACTCGCCAATTTTGCCCCTGTCGAGGAAGTACGCCGATGGAGAAAACAATACCCTGACTACACCTTTGTCGCCTATGTCAACTCAAGCGCAGAGGTAAAAGCAGAAGTCGACATCTGTTGTACCTCAGCCAATGCTATAGATATCGTTCGACGTGTTCCCAATAACAAGATCGTTTTTCTTCCTGACAAAAACCTTGGTCGCTACGTGCAAAAACATGTTCCAGAAAAAGAAATTGTCCTATGGCCGGGCTTTTGTGTCGTACACGAAACCGCAGACCTTGAAGCCATTCTGAGAACAAAAGAAGCTCATCCCCGCGCCCTCACCATGGCTCATCCCGAATGTCCAGAAGAAATTCAGGAGATCGCTGATGGCATCTGCAGCACAGGCCAGATGATGGATTTTGTCGCCAAACACCCCGAAACAAGAGAATTCATCATTGTTACCGAATGGGGGATGGTTTATGCCCTGCAAAAAAAGTTCCCAGACCGGCTATTTCTCGAACCATCCCACCGAATGGAATGTAAGAACATGAAACGTATCACCCTGCAGAAACTCCATGATGCCCTGGTGGAAGAAAAGTTTATTGTCAAAGTGGCTGATGACATCAGAGAAAAAGCCCGCCAGAGCATTGACAAAATGCTTGCCTGAGAAGAGAAAATATGCTACAATAGTAGAGAAGATATATGGGAGGTATGTATGCCATTTGTGGTAACCCTTGATGATGCCCAGAAGGGTGTCAAGTTTCCTACAAAAGAAGATGCTATAGAAGCCATGTGGGAACTCTACAAAGACAAAATGAGTCGCGCTGATTTTGAAAAAATGATTGAGTCCCACATCAAAGAGGTGTAAGGTTGTTGTGAAACTTCTCGTTGTCAGTGATGTGGTTAATCAAAAGCTCTATAGTCCTCTCGTCACTCACGTCGCAGGAGATGTGGATCTGATTGTATCGTGTGGAGATCTTCCTATGTACTATCTTGATTACCTTGTCTCGACCATCAACAGACCCCTTCTGTATGTCTGCGGCAATCATGATCACTACACAAGAAAAAAAAAGTGGTGTGAAACCCTGAATGAAGTCAACGATTTTAAGTATCATCAACTCAACTATCAGAAAAAATGTTTTTTTGGCGGTGTGAATATTGATATGAAAGTCATAGAAAAAAACAAAGTCCTTTTTGCTGGTTTAGAAGGTTCGTATCTTTACAACTACGGGGAACACCAGTACAATGAGAAACAGATGTGGAATAGAATCCTTCTCATGTCCCCTTCTCTTTTCTACAACAGAATGAGATATCATCGCTACGTGGACGTCGTCATCAGTCATGCCCCTCCCTATGGGATTCATGACGGAAAAGATCTTCCCCACAGAGGGTTTGAGGCGTTTCTTTCTTTTATCAAGACGTTCAAGCCAAAGGTGTGGCTCCACGGACATACGCATCTCTACGACCGCAATGCCTCCCGAGTAACCAAAGTAAATGGCACCTATGTGATTAACGCCTACGATTACCAGATCATTGATCTCAACACTTATCTCCAGGAGAAGCCATGAGTCAGATAAACCTCTACAACAAAGCCCGATGGGATTTTGAGAAAGCAAAAAACAAGGCTTTTTTCTCCAGGCTGATGAAAAAACTCTTCTCCCAGAATGATGAACTCCTTCGCTTTGACGAAGTGAAACACCTCCTTGCCCCCCATGGAATGGCTTATAGAGGGGTCAAGAGTATCCCCCTCGACAAGATCGTAGGATCCGAAGGGCGTTATCAGGATTTTGATACCAATTTTCTCCCTCTTCACGAGCACAACCGTCAACGATGGGAAAACATTGACCTTGCCCATCTCAAGGAGATCACCCTCCCACCAATCAAGGTTTACAAGGTGGGTGATTTCTACTTTGTCCGGGATGGGAACCACCGGGTTTCTGTAGCAAGACAACTCGGGATGGAATTTATTGATGCTGAGATTACCGAACTCTTTGTCAAGGTACCCCTTCAATCAGAGAAGCTTGACCAGAAAAGCCTCCTCATTGCTGAAGGGTATAGATTCTTCTTGGAAAAAACTCACATCGACAAGGTCCTTCCTCACATTTCCTTCTCACTTACCAACCCGTGGGGATACTATCGCTTAGTAGAACATATCAATACCTACAAGTATCTTCTTGAAGAAAGGCTCAAAAAACCCCTCTCTATTGAAGAAGCCTCAAAAGAGTGGTTTTTCAACCTCTACAAACCCGTCACCGATCTCATTCTTTCCAACAAAATCCTCAAGCATTTTCCCGGCCGGACAGCTGGTGATCTCTATATCTGGATTATGGACCACTGGCACTATCTCAAAGAACGTTATGGCCCCGTCGATCTCATTACAGCGATGGAAGACTACACCAAACGGTTCGGGAAAAGGTCCTGGTGGGAAAAACTTATTCGTTTTTTCAGCGGGCATCAAAAAGGAGAAAAAGAGAATGAAACTCAAAAAGATTCTGATAGTCGCCCAGAGTAGTCGACCACAGGTCGCTGAAGCCCTCACTACTCTCACTCACGAACTCTCCAGACGGGAAATAGAGTTTTGTGTCGTAGAACCAGCGTGGTACAAACTCAAGAATGCCGAAGTGATTTCTGATTTTGATATCCATTACCGTCATGAGGACTATCAGGCTATCTTTGTCATCGGTGGAGATGGAACCTTTCTCTACACCGCCAGAACCTTTGGGATCTTTGGTATACCCCTTGTTGGTATCAATGCGGGAAAACTTGGATTTCTCATGAGTGTTTCCCCCCAGGAGTGTGGAAGTCTCATCGATGGGATTGAAAATGAGTCCATTCCCCTCTGTGAACGTTTTCTTCTGGATGTGTGTATCACACGAGACAACCGTACCCACCGTCTTGCCCCCTTCTTGAACGATGCGGTGATTGCCAGAGGTACCCTTTCCCGGATGATTCCCATTGAGGTCTTCATCGAAAATGAACTCTTCTCCCATTACTCAGCCGATGGGCTTATTATCTCCACTCCTACGGGATCAACCGCCTATAACCTCTCAGCTGGTGGTCCCATTCTCTCCCCTACTCTTCCCGCGATTGTCATAACTCCCATCTGTGCCCATACTCTCGCCGTTCGCCCTTTTGTGACAGATGCCCATCATCATATCAAGGTGCGTATCAATGGAGACCCACAGGAAAGTGCTCTCACGATCGATGGACAGGAAAATTTCCATCTTCAGGAAGGGGATGAGATCCACATCCAGTTCAGTGAGAAAAAACTCACCGTCTATGAACCCCATAAACATCAATTCTATCAACTTCTCAGAAAAAAATTAAGGTGGCAGGTATGATACAGAGGCTTGCTATACGCAATTACGCTATTATAGACCATCTTGAGGTAGAATTTTCTGATGGTTTCATTGCCTTTACAGGAGAAACGGGGGCTGGAAAGTCTATCATTCTCGGAGCACTTGGTCTTCTCACAGGAGAAAGAGCGGATACGTCTGTGATCCGCACCGGGAGTGAACGGGCTATTGTAGAAGGTGAATTCATCATCAAAGAACCAGCTCTCAAAGACATCCTTAAAAATTTAGAAATAGATACCTCAGACACCCTTCTTGTCCGACGAGAAATCGTTTCCGATGGTCGTGGTCGTGTCTTTATCAATGGGCTTCAAGAACCCCTTTCCAAACTTGAAGCGATTGGTGAGTATTTAGTAGATTTTCACGGTCAACACGATCACCAGCTTCTTCTTCAACAAAAGGTTCACCTCGACATGTTAGATAGATACGGCAATCTCTTTGAAGAAAGGGAAGAGGTAAAAAACCTCTACCAGAAATTCACCAGTCTCTTGGCCACGCTTGCCGACCTCCAGCAGGATGAAAGTCGCTTAGAACAGGAAAAAATTTTCTGGGAAACCGCCGTAGAGGACATTGCCGGGGCAAAGCTCTACCCAGAAGAGGAAAACGAACTCACAGAAGAGGTGAAACGTCTTGAAAATGGCGAAAAAATAGCGGAAGCCTTTTCCCTTGCCCATCAGGTCCTCTACGAACAGGATGGATCAGTCCTCTCCAAGCTTCAAAAAATTCTCCATCCCTTAGCAGACATCGCCGGCATGGACAAAACCTACCAGGAGATATATGAGATTCTGGATACCGTTTTCACCCAGACGCAAGAGGCAGCCAGCCTCATCAGAGAAGCCCGAGATACCATCGATTTTGATCCTGAGAAGATGAATAGTCTCATCGAAAGGTTAGAAACCATCAAAGACCTCAAGAGAAAATACAAGAAAAACACCGTCCAGGAACTCTTGGACTACCTCACCGAATGTCAGGACAGACTTCGCCGCTTCTCCAACCGAGCAGAAGAAATCGCCTCCATCCAGAAAGAGATTGAAGAAACCCAGCGTCTCTATAGCGAAAAAGCCCTTGCCCTTTCCAAAAAAAGACAGGAAGTGGCTACAAACCTTGCCAAACACATCGGTGAGGAACTTGCCACCTTGGGAATGGACAAGGCAACCTTCATCGTGGATATCAAGTACGTGCGTGATGAGAATTCCCCTCTCAGGATTCAGGATGTTCCCATCAAGATCTCTGAGAGTGGTATTGATCGCGTCGAGTTCTTCATGACAACCAATCCCGGCGAAGAACCAAAGCCCCTGCGAAAAATAGCCTCTGGTGGGGAGATCTCCCGTGTCATGCTTGCCCTCAAAAGCATTTTCTCCCGTTCTGATGTGGTGGAAACCCTCATTTTTGACGAAATTGATGTAGGAATAGGCGGCCTTACGGCCAATCAGGTGGCTACCAAGATGCGACAGATAGCCTCTCACAAACAGCTTTTAGTAATTACCCACCTTCCCCAGATAGCTTCTGCCGCCACAACCCACTTCAAGGTTCTCAAAGAAGTGGTGGACAACAAAACCTATACCAGACTCATCCCTCTCGGACCTGAGGAACGGATACCCGAAATTGCCCGTATGTTAGGAGGAGAGGATGAAAGCGCCAAAACTCACGCTCAAGAAATGATAAAGAGGTGGTTATGAAAGAACACAAGCCTCTTCCCGTCACAGCCCTGATTCTTCTCTTCCTTGTTCTCTGTGCAGCCGCTTTTCTGATACTCAGCTACTGGCAAACAAACCTCAAAAAGAACATAGTTGATCTTCAAAAAGCTATTCAGTCCCTCACCAATGAGTTTCCGCTGGGTGAGATAAGTCTCTCCCAGACTTCACCGGAGATAGGAGGACAGGTTATTTTCTATAGTCCTTCTGGAATTCCCCTTCAAAGTGAGGCCTTTGAAATGGGGGGAACAGATCTCTATCTTGAGTTTCGTCTCCTCTCCTGGACATACGAAACCAATCGCTTTGTTTTTGGTTACCCCCTTCGCCTCTACAGTGACCAGGTCGCTCCTTCGGAGGGGATTGAGGTATTTGATACCTTTACTAACGCTCTCGCTACTGGTGGAGATGCAGAGAGACTGGCTTTGCTTCTCCTCACCTCTCCCCTTCCTGAAAAAATCACTATCTCCCAGACCCAAACCATAGCTGTCCACCAGTACCCCGGAAAAGCCTGGCAACCTGTACGCTATCTCGTTCTCTATCGTCAAAATGGCACGATAGAACTCAGGGAAAAGTAAGATGGAAACCTTTCAGCTTCTTTTCCCTCTTGTGCATGGACTGGCCAAGATATTCTCCTTTCTTTTTTTCACTCCCTGGGGGTGGGCAATACTGGGGTTTCTTTTTCTTCTTCTCCTTTTCAAACAGGGAATAAGTGGAGACGGATCCTGGAGGTGGTCGGTGTTTCTTTTCAACCTTTCGGAAAAAACCACTCTTTTTTTTCTTTCTCTTCCTCAATTTTTGATGGGGTTTCTATTTCTTTTTCTGTTAGCCTTTTTTGAAAAAGATATTCACATACTCTCTGAAAACCTGAGACTCAACAGGGAAAAAGAACTCCTCACCCAAACCCTCAAAAACCTCCATTTTGAGGGAAAGCTTCTGGATATCTCGGTAGAAACAACTACCAATGGCTACACCCTCACTCTCTTTTATTACACCCATAGCCCCTGGCAAAATAAGCCCCTGCTTCGCCACAGAGAGACCTTTTTCACTCCAGAAAAAAGGATTTATGTAGATTTTGGGGTATGCAATTTTGAGTACAGCGTGGTAGCTGAGGGGAGTGCTTATAATCTTGCCTTTCCTGCCCGGATCTATACAGAGACCATCCCTCCCGAAAAAGGATATTCCCTTTTTTCAGGGGAGAAAGGGCTTCTCTGGGGGTTTGACATCCCGGAAGAGGACCTGGTGGGTATTGATGGGAAAAACTTCCATCTCATGGGACAACGCATTGTAGAAGCCATCACCAATAGCGCAGCTGCCAAAAAATTAGGTATCCGCACGTTTTACGGCCAGGCTATAGCCATTGATCTTGTCCCCGGTCGCACCTACCAGTTTGTTTCCACCGGTACCGGCGGCGTAAAACTTTTGCCATAGCCATGCTTTCAGAAAAGACTTGGGAATTTTCCCTCTCTTGGTTTTCCTATGGCGAGGGAGACTCCTCTCTCTGTACCTGATGGCGATAGTTTACCTCCAGCTGGTGAAGATGCTGTACATAGGAAACATCAATCCCACTGCGATAAAGATAAACGGTGTTATTATGAAAAAGAGGATCAGAAAGGTCTGTGAGAGAGGAAGCCCTGACAAAATCAGGTGTACCCGGTATAGGTGAATAATAGGCCAACATGGGCATCCCCCCTGAGGCAAAAATAAACTGCATGGTTTTTTCCACCGAGGAAAGGGACTGTCCAGGGACATTCACCAGGGTATATACCCTGATATGACGGCGAGAAAAACCCACCTTATACAAAATCTCCATAGCCCTCAAAAACTCTTCTCGTTTAGCCTTTTGCTGATGGGTTTGATGAAATTCCTCCTCCGAAGACTCAAGGGAAAGTCTCACATCCTCAAAACCCGCCTTTTTCATAAGCTTTGCCACATCTTCCGTGAGAAAACGAATATGAAGCCCATTTGGCGTATGAAAAACAGGGGTATAGCCTTTTTCAAGAACATGATGCAAAAGGATTTTTAGCCTTTTTTCCGGCTGAAACAAAAGGGCATCATCATAAAAGGCAAAATGCCTGACCCCCTTTTCGTTATACAGCCAATCAAAAGCCCGAAGAGTCCTTGCTATATCCAAAGGCTCAAAAGACAAAAGCCTGTGGCTGGCACAATACTCACATCGAAACACACACCCTAAAGACAAAAGAAGGGGGGCATAGCCATACTCCCGGGCTATAGAGTAATCGGGAACTACCTTCTCTCCCCTGAGAGAAACACCCAAAAGCTGCGACAAAACATTCGCTACCTTTGCAGGTTGCTGAAAGGGAACGACCACATCAGCCCCCTGCAAAGCGGCATGATCGGGCAAAAGAGAAGCATATATCCCCCCAACCACTACCATAGCTGAGGGAAAGACATCCCGCAAAAGCCGAATGGTATACGAAAGCCCTGTATACCAGTACGTCATACCACTCGAAACAAAAATCCAATCGGGTTGCCAATCAAGCCCCTTCAACTTCTGATACAAGATTTCCTCTGGCATACCATACCTTTTCCATCGACGGGGAATATCTGAAAGAACCTCAGGCACAGCAGTAACCTGCTGATAAAAATGCCCTGTTCCATCCGCTTTAGACTTGAGACCAAGCTCTGGGATATTTCTTTGCAAAATATTGACATAGGCAATATCAGCCACGGGACGAAGGATATCGGCAAGCATCCAGAGACCTACAGGTTTGGCAAAATGATCGTACGCCGCAAAATCCTCAATATAAGGATACACAAGAAGAATCCTTGGCCTACCCATGAAAAACCCGTCGATAAAAGAACCGTCCCTCCCGCCACTCCCCAATAGCAAGAAGAGTATCCCTGAAAACCACCTGATACATTCCATTTTTCGCAGGAGGCAATACAAAAGAACCCTCTTCTAATTTTCTCCCCTGAGTAACCCAGAGAGGATTTTTTATTTCAAGTACGGGAAACAAAAGAAGTCGTCTCATAGGCAAAAGAAAAGAGGTCCAGTTTTCCCCTGAGAGGGTCTCAAGAGAAACCGTGTCTGCAAGTCCAATACCTAAGGTTTCCGTCCGTACAAGGCGAAGTACATGACCATAGCACCCTAAAACCTCTCCCATATCTCTGGCCAAACTTCGAATATAGGTTCCCGAAGAACAGCGTACTCTGGTATGTACCACCCTTGCCTTCCCATCATAGTCTAAAAGAATATGTTCAAAAATATCCACTTGGCGAGGCTGAAGTTCTACATGCTCCCCGTTTCTTGCTCGCTCATAGGCCCGTTTCCCCTCCACCTTCAAGGCCGAATAACGAGGAGGTACCTGCACGATTCTTCCCTGAAAACGGGCTACGACAGATTCTACCTCTTTTTGAGAAGGCACCATATCAGATGTGGCTATTACCTTGCCTGTACTGTCATCGGTATCTGTAGCCACACCAAACTGAATCCAGACCTCATATACCTTGTCATGTTCCAGAAGGAAAGGAAAAAGTTTTGTGGCTTCCCCAATCAAGAGAAGAAGGACCCCTTCCGCCATAGGATCAAGGGTACCTGCGTGACCTATTTTACTTTTCTTCAACACAGGTATCCTTTTCTGAAGCATGCGAATCATATCGTAGGAAGAAGGCCCAGAAGGTTTACAAAGAGGGAGTACACCGTCCATCAGTTTGCAACCTGCACCTCTATGGTCTCGCTCTGAAACTTTCCCTCTATATCATACACAGAGACCGAAATCTTATAAAACCCGTTGGGAACAGTTGTCGTATCCCACTCCGAGGTATAAGGACCAGGGGCATTAATCACCGCATGAGGGCTATCATTGATACGTATCTCCACTCGATCTACTACCATCGTCGAGGGGGGAGCAACCGAAATAATCACCACCCCACGAAGTGTTTCTCCATCCTTGGGAGAAAGAATAAGCCTCTCCTCCTGCGTAGCCGTACAGGAGAAAAGCCCCAAAACCACCAAAAGAAATACCTTTTTCATCACTTACTCCTCTAATTTATTATAACACAAAACCCTTTCCCTTGCAAATGCCTTCTTCGTATTCAGCCTCTGCCTCCCTCCAAACAAGACCTCTCCCAAATAAGGCTCACCCAATCCTTTCTCTGAGTTTCTGAATCTCCTCCTGATTTTCCCTACTGAGTTGAGAGAGTGTGGCTGATTCATCAACCAGCCTGAGGAAATGACTTCTCAACGAACTCGCCTCCTCATAGACCTTCTGGGCAACAGAACTGGCTATCTTTGTCTGCTCAAGGGTATTTTTCAGTTCCCTTTCCATCTTCTCTGTGGCATCTTTCACCTGATTCCCAAAAGTCGAAAAATCCACCAGAAATTCGTTGATGGTTTGCGTATTGTTTGCCACCATCTGGAGATTCTCAAAGGTTTCCTTGAGTTCCACCTGGGTTTCCTGAACCTCACTCTGCACTGTTTTGAAAAATCCCACCGTTTCCTTCATGGAATCCTCAACAATTCCTATGCTTTTTTGAATATTGCTTAAAAACTCCCCTACCTCCATACTCCTTTGTTTTGCATTCTGGGCCAAACGCCTGATCTCCTCGGCCACGATACGGAAGCCCTTGCCTTCTCCCCCGGAATGACTGGCCTCAATAGAGGCATTGAGCCCAAGCATATGAGTTTTTTCTGCTATCTCACTGATGAGGGTATTGATCTCAAAAAGCCTCTCAAGCATACCCACCATAGCAGTAATCTGAGAAGAAAGCCCCTTCAGGCTTCCATCTACCTGATCCATCGTCCGAAAGACCCTGACAAGAACATGTTCTCTCTCTTCGGCGGTACTGGCACTTTGCTGAACAAGATGAATGGTCTTTGAGACGACGTTCATGCCCTCACCTAATTTAGACAAGTGGGTCTGAATCGATCTCCCCGCCTCCTGCTGGATACCCAGTACTTCTTCTTCCCTGGAGGCATTGGAAACAAGAATACCCGAGAGGGTCTGCATATTTTTGGCCATTTCAGAGAAAAATTTTTCAAGATCCTGCGCCGTACTATGCAAGAGCTGTGAAGATTGAGAAAGCCTTCCACTGATGCTCTCAATATCCTTTTGCGTTTGAGTGAGAGCCTCTGTGGTTCTTTGATAACTCTTTTGAATATGTTCACTTAAGTGAACCCCTTCCTCAAGGAGGGTCTGTTGAAGCACAACCATACGCCTCACAAAATATCCCCCCACCACCACCAGCAAAAAACAGGTAGCCAAAGACTGAATCGCAAGAAGCGTGACTTTGTACCCATCCAAAGGCAAAGCATCCAGAACATACAAAACCCCAATAGCCATAACCACAAGAAAAGTTAATACATCTATCTGTTGCTTACTGACACTGATAAGCCCTCCCACCACAAGCAAAAAAAGTCCAAGGGTGGCAAAGACATACGTCTCATACACATTCTGGTACTGGTCAAACTTGATGGCAAGAAACATCACCACAAAAAGCGTATAGAGAAATAACCCCACCGAAACCGAATACCTTCCCATGCGCATCAAGAAGAGAACCACCCCACAGCTGAGAACCAGAAGCGCTATAGCCCCTCCGGCTGCCACCGCCCCCGTCAGAAACATCACGAATGCCAGGAGTATACTAAAAGACCCAACCACACCCACCACAGGTGCCATAATCTGGGCTTTGCGATAAATTTTCACATCGCCATTTTTATAGCGATCCGTAAAATACGCACTCCACACACCCATACCGCCCTCCTTTTTACCCTGATATATTATAGCATATTTTTGAGAAAAAGCAACCCAAAAAGAATACAAGGAACACATTCCCCATATGAGACCTTTGCACGAATGTGGAAAGGTCTCAAGAAAATGGTAAAATATATAAAGTAGTATAAAAGTCCCCCTTTCCATAATAAAAAATCTTATTTTTTTGAATAAAAAAGACAAATAAGC
>FQKF010081531.1_pt1 | contig 30899 bp, 29 predicted proteins | sample 1504521 | NCBI WGS metagenome assembly FQKF01 (sample SAMEA4475357, study PRJEB15587) | soil metagenome | biome: Soil; feature: Field | place: India | collected 2015-03-11 | depth 0 m
TATTATTTTTTTATTATTTTATTTTATTAAATACATAATACCGATAGATTATTTTCTTGATAAAATTATCAAATGATTAATATTAAAAATATGTCTTTCATGTATAAACTTTGATTCAACCATCTTTCATATATTTTTTTATTTGTTATATTAATTTCATTTGCATTAATTCAATCTATTCTGTCTTTTAATCAAATTTTGGGTTTATTGCGTATTTTGCTCAGATAAATTATTTGGTTCAAGAGAAGTGCTTTTGTATTTTATAATAATTTTATTAAATTCTTCTGAAAAATTTTCTATTGGCACAACATTCATATAAAATATGGTTCGTAAAGCTTCGGCACCTGTGGGTGTTATATCTGTTAGTATCATAAAGCTTCTTTCGAAGCCTAATTCAAGAATTTTTGATATTTTCGAATATTTTTCCATGTATCGCTGATAATCTCCAGTTTTTGCTTCGAACCAATAGATATCATTTTCGACAGATAGTAATAGATCAAACTCGAAATCATCCCCATTGGGTAGTTTGATTTGGGGATTTAATAAATAACCGATGTTTAAGTTTGGGTTCATTTTTTGTAACAATAAAATCGTTTGAGATTTGATAAAACGTTCAAGCCATTTCCCCGAAAAAAAGCTCATCACCTTGGGAATTCTATTGGGTCTTGCATATAAAATATATTTGGGAGAATTAAAATATTTATATTCTTCTAAAAAAGCGATTTCGTGTAAACGTTTTGCTAAGTTGCAGATAGCGTTGATTTCTTCTTGTCTTTTGTTTTTTAACTCTAGCTTTACTGTTAGACCAGAGTTTATGTTATGTTTGATTAATTCATAGAAAGATCGAATTAAAGAAAAATTGTTTCCCATATAAACGGCAATTTTATCAAGAATTTTATCTACTTCTTCTTCTGGTGGAATATGTTTAATTTTGATGTTTCGCGAATTTAGAAATTCTTCAATGATTCTATAATTGTTAACAATGTTATCAGTTTTTCCTACTTCTTTAACATTAGATTGTCTTACGAAAATAGGTTTTTCGGCAGGATTTTTGTTTAAAGTATCGGCAATTTTTTCGAGTGCTGTTGCAATTCTTTCTAAGACAATGATTAATTCTTTATCCATTTAAACCTCCAACAAAAAATTTTTTATAAAACCTTTTATTTATTTTATGAAGATTGATTCTATCCTTAGCGATGATGTTTGGTTTTTGTTGTTTCGCTAATATTATAAAGTAAAGATACTACACAATAAATCCAATTCTCCATTAACTTTTTGTATCTTTCTGGATTTATCTATTTTTGTTTAAAGATATTTTCATTAAATTTTATTTATATTTTCTTTGTAGACCATAAACATTTTTTTCTGATATATTTTTTATTCTCTCTTGGATCCAACCAATTCGAATTATTCTAAATATATCGTTGTTTTTACACCCAGATAGCTATCTTCTATTTTTATGGATTTAACCTTTCCAGATATTGGATAATATTGACCTTTTTTGTATCCAAAAGCTTTGATTTTGTCAGATGTTATGAAGATAATTTTGTTTCGATAATCCTTTTCTTCGTAAAGATTTTCTTTGGTTGATTTTGGCAGATAAAGTTCTACCTCATACCTTCCTGTATTACGAAAACATTCATCACATCCTAAAAATACCTCATAAGCCATTGCTAGCATTACGATCACATTTTGTTCTTTTTCCATTTTTTTTAGTTTTTGCCTTCCGTAAGGAGTTAGTTCTTTTTCTGGAATTACATCTTCTAAAAAAAGATATTGGAATTGTAGTAGTTTTCCTTTATATTTTTTATTGATTTCGTCGATTTTTTGAGCAAATAGCTTTTGTTTTTTTTCTTTAAGTGCTAATGTATCTTCGGACGTTGTTTTAAATTCTTCTATATTTTCTTTGATGGTTTCGAAAATTTTTTTATCTGCTAGAATCAATGGTTTGGGATCGAAGGTCTTACTATTATCAGTTTCTGTACTTATGATAGATATTTCTTTGTTTTTTTCTTTTTCTTGATTGTTAGTAGAAATTTCAATATTATTTTTATCCATTTCTTGATTATTGGTTGGATTTTGTGTTTGATTTTTGTTTATCTCTTGGTTATTTATAGTTGTTTGTGTTTTGATTTCCTCTATTTTTTTTACAGAAATGGTTGTTTCGTTTTTTATAGGATCCTGTTTTATTTGTTGTTCTTGATAGGTAGAACAAAAAATAAAAAAATTTATAAATAAAAAAATAAATAATTTTAATAAAGTTTTCATAATAAACTCCTTATTAGGTTTTTGTAGTAAATTGCATCAATCGATAAAAATAACATAAGCCAAAGAAACTTTTCCCTAAATCCGTAGGTTTTTGAGTTTGTTATATCGAGCGGCGATATGGCTATGTTTTTCTCTTTTGCAAAGTTCTCTCTTGTTAAAAACATCATTATTATAGCAAACAATTTTTGTTTGAGCATTTGAACCTCCCAACGTAAAAATTTTATCTTATCATTAGGACAAATTCAGGAAATATGGGAAATTTTTTTTGTTTTCAATAAAAAAATATACTTATTGACAAAAAAATCTTAAACAAAATAATTCAACTTGTGGAAAAATTCAATATTCATTATTTACCTGATAACAAAATTGTAGAAGGAGAAGTAGGAAATACCATCTTACAGATTTCTTTAAAAAATTATATTCCTCATATTCATGTTTGTTATGGAGAAGCGCAATGTTCAACATGTCGCATCGAAGTACTAGAAGGATTAGAAAATTTATCTCCACGTAATTCCTTAGAAGAAACTATGGCAAAAAGAAAAGGATGGGACGAAAAGATTCGATTAGCATGCCAAACCATACCCAAAGGAAATATAAAAATTCGAAGATTGGTGTTAGATGATTACGATGCACAAATTGCTCAAATTGAACATAGTGATTTACCACAAGGTGTTTTAGAAGAAGTAGTAGTGTTGTTTTTAGACATTAAGGATTTTACTTCTTTTATAGAGAGAGAATTGCCTTATGATGTTGTTTATGCTTTAAATCGTTATTACAATAAAATTGGTGATGTAATTCTATCTCTCGATGGTTATTTAGATAAATACATCGGGGATTCTATTATGGCAATCTTTGGAATTAAAAGAAATAAACCCACGTTAGAATTTTGTTTAGATGCAGTTTATTGTGGGTTTAAAATTCAAGAGATAACCCAAGAATTTAATCAATATTTAAAAGAAAATTTTAACGAGATGTTCGAAATTCGTATTGGGATTGCTTATGGTAAAGCAGTACTAGGTTTGATTGGACACAGAAAAAAAGCAGACTATACTGCTATCGGAAAAGTAGTAAACTTAGCAAGTCGATTGGAATCTGCAAATAAAAAAACTCATACAAATGTATTGATTTCGGATTCTTTGTATCAACTCTTAAAAAATAAAATCACCGTAGATAGACGTTTTAAACTAAGGATCAAAGGTTTTAACAACCTTCAAATGGCTTATTCAATTGTAGATATAGATCAGCTTGAAAAAGAAAAACGAAATCAAACCTTACAAAGTTTTCTAAGTCAACCAAAATCACAAACCATCCAAGAAGCTTCTAGTTTGTCTACAATCCAAGAAGAACTGAGCGCAAGTCCTAATACAATTAAAATCGAGGTTGATAAAGCCCATTCCCAAATATTATTTCAGATTTCTCATTTAACTTCTATCATAACAGGATATGTAAAAGACTTTGATTACGAAATTTACTTTGATCCTCATCAATTTATCAATTCGCGTTTTAAGATTGTTATACCTGTTAAGCAAATTACAACATTTTTAGAGGCAAGAGATCAACATCTATACAGTGCGGATTTTTTTGATGCAGAGAATTTTCCGAACATCATTTTTATCAGTAACGAAATACAATCCATTGATCCAAATCATTATAGTGTATACGGCAATCTTTTTATTCGCGGAATCTCTAAAAAAATCGTTGTTCAAATGAATCGAAAAAGTGAAGAAATCGATGCTTACCAAAATAAAAAATTATGCATTAACGGCGAAGCAACGATTGATCGAAGAGATTTTAATGTAAGTTTTAACATTCCTTTATCCAATAATAAGCATTTAATTGGCAACGAGGTAAAAATCATTTTTGAACTTCAATGCATTATTAGCGATTGATCGAATTAAATATTTCTAAGATTTGAGGATCATGAGGGAAACCTGTCTTAGGGATTTCTCGTACTAAAAAGATCAAAAGATAAGGATCAAAATCTACTGCATAAAATCCTAGATGAATATTGGCTGCATAAAACTTGTCGTAAAAAGAATAAAATTGGTTGTATAGAACCTTTTCTTTTAAGATAGATTGTAAAAATGGATTTTTAATTTTTTGGTAATTATCGATACGCTCTGATTTTTTTAAATCTGTAAGGAAGGATTCTATGCGTAATTCGAATAAATACATAGGATAATTTTTTTTGACGATAAAACAGCTAAAAATCGGCAATTCTAGGTTTTCTGGTTTTCCAATGTAAATTAAGGGAAAATCTATTTCTTTTTCTTCTTGGATCTCGGTAAAATTGTTGGGTATCTTAAACGAAATGATACTATTATGATTACGATTATTTATGGTGATCTTCTCTTTGCTTTTAGATATTTCCAATTCTTTTAAAATTTCTTTTTGGATTTTTATTCTTTCTTGATACTCCACATAGCTAAGTAAAAATTCATTTTGTAGGTAAAAAAACTGAAAAATTAAAAATATGCCCAAAAATAATACAATTGAAAATCCATAAAGAATCAAGTAATTTGACATTAAAAAGATTATGCTCAATACAAAAAAAACAATGTAATAATATTCGGGAAAATTGTAAAAGTAAAAGATTATAAATAATATTAAATTTAAAAATATAAAAAAGATTAATTTAATAAATTTATAATTATTTATATATATAATGAACTTTTCTAACGGAATTTTAACTAAAAAATAAATCCATAAAAATACTAACAATGTTGGTAGAATTGTTAAGAGTATGTTATAAGGGAAATACCAGCCCTTACTTAAAGAATAAAAAATTCCCATAGGAAAAATTATTATAAAGATGTAAAATATGATTGCAAGGAGATTGGTTTTAATTTTCATATAATCTAAAACAAATTTTTTTTTCGATGTAAAAAAACAAATCATATTTATGGAAGAGCTATTTACATATGTGGATTCCACAGAACATTTAGATATAGTTCTCTCTTCGGTAAAAGATTTACAAGAGGGGATTTTGTTAAAATTATTAGAATCTAATAATATATTTTATAAAAAAATCCAAGAAGTTTGTATTGATTTTAAGAATGTAAATGAATTAAACTCATTAACGATCTCTGAGTTAATCAACTTAAAAAATCGATTTAAAAAAATTAACCCTAAAATAGAAATTTATCTTATTAATGTAAAACCAGAGGTTTATAATATTATGCAATTAGTCAATGTGGATGAGTATTTTAAGATTCTTCTTAATCCCAATATTACTTAATTTTTTCTTCTTCTGTAGTACTCCTCAACCTTATTGGGTAAAAGAAAAACAGCAATTGTTTATATTATCAAAGGATTCCGTAGAATTGATTTTTTATATCGAGCCGGATTCAGATTTATATAAATTTCGTCAAATTACTCGTTCTATTTTTGATTACTTAGATCTTTTAAAAACCTATCCGTATTTAACAATAAAAGAAACGCGTTATTATGTAATCATTTACAAGGATTATCATTCTTACAAAACGTATCGTCCTTTTAAAATAGATTCGCTGGCACATTTTGATAGAAATCATAAATTGATTCATATTCCTTTGGATATACAAAATCATCTTTTAAATCGAACAACACCATCGTTTGTTATCTATCATGAACTGAACCATGCAATATTAGAAGAATGCTGTAAACATTATCCAATATGGTTAAACGAAGGCCTTTCTTTTTTACTACAAAACATTGCCCAATCATTCGAATGTAAAAAGAATACGATTTATTTACCAGAATCTTTATTACGGCAAAAAAATGAACTTATAGATAGGCGTATTCATCTTCCTTTTTATCCTGATTTTGATCAAATCTATGATATCTATCAACAGAATTTGATTTCGATTTTGTATGTTTATTATCTTTTTAATTCCAATCAATTATTGAACTATATTCAGATAATAAATCAAGATCCTAAAAAAGAACTTTATTTTGTTTTTACGAAAGGCAATCTTCATTTATACGAAAAAGTAAGAAATGATTTTTACGAATGGCTAAAAACCATCAAGGGAAATCGTGTAATAAATGGATGTTAATTTAATTTCGCATAAATTTTTTTTGCTAATATGTTTTTTGTTTGATTTTTACGTAATATAAGATTTTTTTATCATAAATTTAAATAAAAGGAGAGAGGGTATGTACGATACGTGGTATTCACCACCAGAAGAGTTTGTAAAAAAAGCAAACATTAACAAAGAACAATACGAGAAAATGTATAAACGATCCGTAGAAGATCCAGAAGGATTCTGGGCAGAACAAGCAGAACGTTTAACCTGGTTTAAAAAATGGGATAAAGTCCTCGAACATGATTTTGCAAACGCAAAAGTCAAATGGTTTATTGGGGGTAAATTAAATGTTTCTTATAACTGTTTAGATAGACATTTAAGTACTCCAATAAAGAATAAAGCTGCTTTAATCTGGGTCGGCGATAAACCTGGCGAAGAGAAAACATTAACATATCAGCAATTACATAGACAAGTTCAGATTTACGCGAACATTTTAAAAAAATTTGGTATTAAGAAAGGCGATAGAGTTCTAATTTATCTACCAATGATTCTAGAATTACCTATCTTTATGCTAGCATGCGCGAGAATTGGTGCAATTCATTCCGTGGTATTTGGTGGATTCTCTGCCGAATCTTTGCAATCAAGAATAGAAGATGCAAAACCATCCCTCATTGTAACTTCTGATGCAGGTTATCGCGGTGGTAAAATCATCGACATGAAGAAAAACGTAGACGAAGCATTGAAGAAATCTTCCCATCCCGTAGAACATGTAATTGTAGTGGAACGTGTTGGACAAGGACATTATACCCATTGGGTAGAAGGAAGAGATCATCATCTTAAAGATTTATTAGCTGGAGATATTTCTGCAGAATGTCCCCCAGAAGAGATGGATGCAGAAGATCCTTTATTTATTCTATATACAAGTGGTTCAACTGGAAAACCTAAAGGAGTATTACATACGACAGGTGGATATCTATTAGGTGTAAACTTAACCTTTTATTACGTTTTTGATCATAAACCAGAAGATACTTTTTGGTGTACAGCAGATATCGGTTGGATTACGGGACATAGCTACATTGTTTATGGTCCTCTATCTAATGGTGCAACAAGCTTGATGTTCGAAGGTGTTCCCAATTATCCCGATCCTGGTCGTTTTTGGGAAGTGGTAGATCGATATCAAGTAAACGTATTTTATACAGCTCCAACAGCAATTCGAGCTTTAATGAGAGAAGGAACCAAATGGGTAGAAAAATATAAGTTGAATTCTCTAAGATTATTAGGAACCGTAGGAGAACCTATTAACCCAGAGGCTTGGGAATGGTATTATGAACATGTGGGTAAAAAACGTTGTCCTATTGTGGATACATGGTGGCAAACAGAAACTGGTGCGATTATGATCACACCGCTACCAGGTGCTTGGGATTTACTTCCAGGTTCTGCTACAAAACCATTCTTTGGTGTGCAACCAGTGTTAGTAGACAACGAAGGTAAAGAAATCACTCAAATGGAAGCAAGCGGTAATCTATGTATTAAATTTCCCTGGCCATCGATGATGAGAGGTGTTTATGGTGATCCAGATAGATTTTATAATACATATTTTGTACAATATAAAGGATATTATTTTACTGGCGATGGTGCAAAAAGAACAAAAGAAGGATATTATATCATTACTGGACGTGTTGATGATGTATTGAATGTATCTGGTCATAGAATTGGAACAGCAGAAATCGAAAGTGCATTGGTTGAACATCCATCTGTTGCAGAAGCAGCTGTTGTAGGTTATCCACACGAAATCAAAGGTCAAGGCATCTATGCATATGTAACTGTCAAAGCTGGTATTAATCCGAATGACGAACTAAAAAAAGAATTAATTGAATTGGTTGCAGAAAAAATAGGTAAAATAGCTAAACCTGATGTAATTCACTGGGCTCCGGGTCTTCCTAAAACCCGTTCGGGAAAAATTATGCGAAGAATTCTTAGAAAGATTGCAGAAGGTGAATTTAATAACTTAGGAGATATTACAACATTAGCAGATCCATCTGTGGTTCAAACTTTAATCGAAGATAAAAAACGCTTCCATAGTTAAAAGAAAGCCCTCCTGTGGGCTTTTTCTTTTTTGTGAATCCAGAGAAAATCATTTGTTTAACAGAAGAATATGTAGAATTGCTCTATCTATTAGGAGAACAAAAAAGAATTGTTGGTATCTCTTCTTTTGTAAAAAGACCACCAGAAGCAATTAAAGAAAAACCAATTGTTACATCCTTTATCAAAGCTAATATAAAAAAGATCAATGAATTGCAACCAGATATAATATTAGGATTTTCGGACATTCAAGCAGAAATAGCCAAAGAATTGGTTTTAAACCATCATAATGTATTTATTTCGAACCAAAGAAGTATCGAAGAAATCTTTCGCGTTATGTATTGGGTCAGTATAATTGTTGGAAAAGAAAAAGAATTTTTACAACTAGAAGAAAAATGGAAAAACAAAATAAATTATTATAATAATATAACAAAAAATAATAATAAAAAATATAAAATATTATTTATAGAATGGGATGATCCAATTATCGGTGGAATTTGTTGGGTCGAAGAACTATTGGAGATTCTAAACGTAGAGTTATGTTTTCCCGAATTAAAAAATAAAAAGCAAGCAAAAGATCGAATTCTTTCGATAGAAGAAATCAATCAAGTCAATCCTGATGTTATAATTAATTCGTGGTGCGGAAAAAAAACAGATTTTGATTGGTTAAAAAAAACCTTTTCGAATACAAATGCTATAAAAAACAATTGCATATACGAAATTGATCCTGCAATTATTCTACAACCAGGTCCTGCATTATTCGAAGAAGGAATTGATGTATTGTATCGAATTATTTATTCCGAAGAATAAAACTTTTGATAAAGTTTTTCTTTTAAGTCGTTAAGATTATAATAAAAAGCAGGATAGGTCCTATCGAAAAAAACGCTTTGGTGGTATTCTACTAACTTGCTTCTTTCGAGTTGTTTTTCTAGGTTGGATTTGATTTTAATGGTATATAAATGCATTTTATGGTTGAGTTTTAAGAACTCTTCGTGAATCAAAGAACCATATGATGTTGATTCTTTTTCTATACGAATTAATAAATCTTTATAAATATTTTTTAATTTATTTTGGTTTAAAATATTTATATCATAATAGTAATTTTTTTTGTATTTGCTGTATTTTGAATCGTAGAAGTTTTTTAGGTGTATTAAAAACATTTTTTGTTGTTTTAATTCACATTCCTCTTTTAAAAATATCTCTGGGTTGAACTTCCATTTTCTTAGTTTTTTAGTAATCATTTCGCTTGGTTCGCTATATAGTGCAATAGATGCCTTAGATAAAATAGGAATTGTTGCAGTAGAAACTATATGAGGAGATAATTCCTCTTTAAAGAATTCTTTTAGAATTTCTTCCGAAAGTAGATCATAAAATCCACCTCCTGTTCCATGGATCATTAAGTCCGATAAAAAAATTCTAATACAAATACTTAAAGTAATTGCTTTTGGAAAAATATGATTTTTATTTATATCATCATCTATTGTTAATGTTTGTCGCATATATCCATCGCTTTTCCAAAAAGGAAGCTCATTTTCTTTTAGGTTAGAAAAAGGATAATGAGGATTCTTTATATGATGAATCTTACGAAATTCATCGAGTTTTCTGTTATATATTTCTCTAAACCTTTGGTGTTCTATCTTAATTTGTTGTAAGATTTCTCTAAAGCTTTGTGTTTTAACCAAATCCGAAACATAGATGGGTTTTACTTGTACGTTAAGTTGATTCATTAAAAATTCGTTGATGAGAACTGATAGTTTTGCAACAGTTAAATCTTTTATTTCTAGAATATTTATACAATATTCTAACGTTTCTTTTATTTTGGGAACAATAGTTGGATCAAAGATATGGTATAAACGAATCATCCATTCTTTTATAAAATATATTAACTGATTTTTTTTATTATTATTAATAATTTGATTTAATAAAATTTCTTTATGATTGCTTAATCCAATATGCTGCTTAAAATATGTTTGGTTTTCGAACCATATAAACTTCCAATCAATTTTTTCGATGTCATTATCTAATACTAAGTAATATGCTTTACCTTGAACTTGTTTTGCAATGATATCTGCTAATATTAACTTTATAAATATGCCCGGATAATAGATAATTGGTTGGTGCCCTGTCATTATAATGGGTTGATTTTTGGGTATGTTTAATTCTTCTTTAAACTGATTTTTTCTTTGCTGGATTGAACTAGATGATTTCGATTTTTTTAACAAAAGAGGTTGTAATTCGTTCCATTTATGAGAAAGATAGATTTGATATTGCATAGTTTTTTTATTTATATCCTAATGGCCAATTATAAAACAAAGGAATTTCTTTTTGAAAAAATGGCTCTGCTGCTTCTGTATGAACTTGAATGCCCCAGTATTTATTTTCTATTAATAAACTTTCGATAATATTTTCTTTTTTCGATAAAATAAATTGAGATTTGTAGCAATATATAGCTTCTTTCTTTTTTTCTAAGTATTTGGAAATATCTACCAAAAAAGAGGGATTGATTCTTAATCGTATATGAATCGGAAAATAATAAATGATTCTTTTAGGAAAAAATGGTTCTCCGGGTATGTCGGTTTTAGTAAGTTTTGCATAGAACCTAGAAGCATCTACTAGTTTAGATGCTGCAATATGATCGGGATGTGCATCTTCAAAGTAAGGAGCAAAGATATATTTTGGTCGAAAATCGCGAATGATTGCTGCAATTTTTTTTCTGTTTTCTATGGTATCTTCTAAATAACGATTGGGTAAATCTAAGGTAATCCTTTTAACACCCAATACCTTAGCAGCTTCTTCGGATTCTTTTTTTCTTATTTCTGGAGAACCATAAGGTGTTGGTTCACCATTGGTTAGATCTAAAATCAAAACATCGTATCCTTGATCTACTAATAATGCAACTGTTCCCCCCATACCCATTTCTACATCATCTGGATGGGCACCAACACACATAATGGTCTTCATTTAAAACAATTTATAGAATATTCTCGTATCGAAAAGAATTTTTTAGCATAAGTTCTCGCGTAATGTAAAAATCATATTTTACTGGATCATTAGGAGCAAATTGACAAAAATAGTTGGTAATAATCAATGCATTTTTTCTAGAACTTATTTTAGATTTTATTAATTGATTTTTATAAGCAAAGTTTAATATATGCGTATCGATGGGATAAACTAATATTTTTGGTTCAAAAAAATCATAGATACCTAAATCAGGGAAGTCTTTTCTTATCATCCAACGAAAAAATAAGCAATATCGCTTTAAAACAGAATTTTGATTTCCTAGACAAAAATAATGTTTTAAACCATCACTTAGAAATTTATTTGGTATGTAATCTTGAATTTCTCTAATGAATGGATCAATTATTTCGTAAATATTATTAACTTTTTTATTTAATAAATAGTTTTTTATATTATTATTTATAAAAAATTTTTTTAATGTTATTATGATATTTTTTATATCGTTTTTATTTTGAAAGCGGTAATACAGATCAATATTAGAATTTTCTCTAAAATTTAGAATTTTTTCGTATGGATTAGGTTGTAGGATTTTTATAAGATTATCCATAAATCGAAACATAGCTTTGATATTTCCGTAGGCAAAAAGAGCAATCATAAGCCCCACTAATTCTACGTTTTGGGGCTCATTAAAATAATAACAATATTTGATTGGATCTGTTAGAATATATCTCTTGTGATGATATTTTTTTTCTAAACTTTTTAGATAATCTAAGTTCATAGAATGTTTGTTCTAAAAAGATTGCCAAGTAGAAGATCTAAGAGATTTTTTTGTGGATTATATTCGATCACTAAAAAGGTTGTATCGTCTTGAAATTCCTTTGATCCCCTAAAATCTTCAAGCGTTTTTAGAAGTTTTTTGGTTATTTCTTCTATTGGTAGTTCCGCACATTCCTCAATAAATTTTATAAAATTGTTTTCTCCAAAAAATTCATTATTTTGATTGGTTGTTTCTAACACACCGTCTGAGCATAAAAAGATTTTAGAACCTGGTTTTATTTTTAGTTCATAACTTTGATATGGGCTAGTTGATATACCTAATAGCTTTTGTGTTTTTTCGATTTTATAGATAGGTTCATTTTTAGGTTTAATGTAGATGCCTGGATGTGCTGCATTAATGTATTCTATCTTATCTTGAGAAATATCTAAAATAAATGCAAATAACGTTAAGAATTCATATCCCATGTATCTATCTGTAAGAAAAAGGTTGATGGTGTTAACAGTTTCTGTTAGAGATTTGTTGTTTTCTAGAGAGTAGTGAACAATTGAACGAACTGCACTAACAAGATATCCAGTGCCTAATCCATGACCACTTACATCTCCTAAAAATATAGCAATTTTATTTCGAGAAATGGGGATAATATCGATATAATCGCCAGAAACAGATAGAGCAGGTTGATTAAAATATTGAATGTTGATACCCAAAGGAAAATTTTCTGTTCGAAATATTAGTTTTTTTTGAAACTTCCCCGATTGTATAATATAGCGAATTTTTTTTCTTTTGTCCACTTCGTGGAATAAAATATACATATTGGTTAACATCATCGAAGCTAACCGTGCAACTTCTTGTAAATATCTGATTTCTTTTAAATCAAATTTATTTCTATCTTTGGGAAACCCAATTAATAAAGCAGATTTTGGAAGTTCCTTTTCTAAGTTTCTTTTGTACAAAGAAAATTCTTCTTTTTTAAAGATATAATATATCTTATTAATTAAACGTAGAATAGATATATAAATGATTTTATAAATATCTTTTTTTTCTCCGAGCCCAAACAATAAAAGTATTTTATTTTCGTAGAGAAAATTAAAGAGTTGTTTTTTGGTTCCAGTAGAATATACGATATAAGTAGACGCAATGATTTTCTCTGGCTTTATAAACTTCCATATAGGTGTTGTCGTTGGAATTTCTAACACGATATCTTTACTAAGTTGGATATTAGGCAATACATTAGGAGGAAATAAAAATAAGCATTTTTCTGTGTTTAATGTTTCTTGAATCTCTTTTAAAAAATTCTCAATTGCTAAATTGGGTCTAGATATTCGCGCTAAAATTTTAGATAACCTCATTAGAGAAATAATATATTCTTTTTCTGGTATCAGTATTTTGTTTTTTATATAATCAAATATTTTATGACGAATAGGATCTACAACTAGCGATAAAAATACCAAAAAAAATAAATCATAATAAATTCTATATTTAGAAACATGATAAGGAAAATACGAGGCATAAATATATATTGCTATAAAATAAATAGAAATAAAAGCAATTGTGACAATGCCCGTTATAAATGTTTTTGTGATTACAATTTGACTTGGAACAAGGTACATTCTGTATAAACTATAAGCAATCAAAAAAGGATAAACACTAGAAAACAGTAAATAAACAAACATATTAATATGATAAACATAGAACAATAAAATTAGTGGAAATAATCCGATAAGATTTCCTAGAATAAAACTTGAAATTTTTAACCTATCTATTTTATCCAAGTTTTTATCGAAAATTCTTAAAGAATTTATAAAAATAAAAATAGAAAAAATAATAATAAAAATATTATAAAAAAATATAAATATATTTTCTTTAATTTTTGTTTCATCTTCTACTACTAAGTAAAGAATTATAAAACAAAAAATGATCGATTCTAAGAGTAAAATAAAGGTATTGATACTTTTTCCCAAAAATCTAATATTTAGGTTAACATATGATATAATAAACAATGTAGCAATAATACACCATAGAAAAAAATATAGAGGATTATTAGGATAGTATATTCCCAGTAAAAAAATAAAGATCAAAATCGATTTTAGAAAAAAGAAAATAGAAAAAAATAAATCATACAACAATTCGTAAAACCAAAAAGAAAAATACAATGCAACCAAACTAATTATTATGGGAATGTAGAATAATTCAAGAAATTTACTAAATGTATATTCTTTTTTGTATAAGATATATTTGGTTCCATCTTCTAATTCTAAAATACTTTTAATTTCTGATATTGATTCAATCTTTTTAATTTTTTTTAATAATAAATTCTCGTATGGAACATCCAGCAGCAACATTTTATTATTAAAAGAGTAAAAAACAGGCTCACGCGATTGTGGGTTTTTAAAAAATAGATAATATGTAAAGAAAATTATAATAATGATTAAAAAGTCTATGGTAGAATGATGTTTCATTTTTAATTTCCTGTATATTCTAAACTAAATAAATAATTATCGCGATAATATAATTCATAAGTTTCTTTTGGTTCTAAAAAGATTTTTCCGTTATGGGGAATTCTGTAAAATTTATTTTTATGCTTTTTTAGAAAATATTGAGGAGAATTCCCTAAATATGTGTGTAAATATCTCTGATTTTTATCTATTTCGATGATGAGTTCTTCAATAGGATAATCTTCGTGGACTAAGTCTTTTTCTTTTTTTAAAAACATTAAAAGGTTGTTAATATTAAAATTTTCTTTATTATAGGTTAAATAAGCGAATAAATAACCTAATTTGCCAGATAAGATCATAGCAGAAATACCATTTACTTTGGGTATCGATAAAATTATTATATAGTATTTATTATTATTTTCGAAAAATTCCATGATGGATGCAGTATATACTTGTTTTAATTGTATTTTAAAATTCGGAATTGTAGGTGGTGTGCTGATTTGTAGCATTTGCCTAATTTTTTCTGCAATTTTGATCTCTTCTTCGTATCTTGCAATGTTTTGAATGCGTTTTTTTAGAATATCGTCATGGATCAAAAAAGCAGATTTAATCGCATAGAGTTCTAATGCTCTATTAGCATGTTTATTTTCCGTAGGATGATGAAACGAAATGAATCCCATGAGTCGATTAAGATGGAAAAATGGTACAACAATGGAAACATGAAATTTTTCTAGAATTGTTTTAATTTCTTGGTTATCTTGAAATTCTTTTTGATAAATAATATGATGGTATTTTCTGAGCAATTTTAACAGATAAAAAATTCTTTTTTTTGGGACTATCTGTACGTTTTCTATTTTTCCTTTATGGTACAAATACATGGTAAAATTTTTTTTGTCTGGGTTTAAAATAAATAATCTTGCTTCGGGGATTTTTAACCACGCCATGAGTTCTGGCGTAATCTGATAAATTAATTCTTTAATGGTAAAAAATTTTGCTAAAAATTCAAAATGATGGAATTCTGAATGAATCAAATAATCCCAATTGGGAATGATAAAGTGTTGAGAAATTAAATATTCTTTTAGTGGAAAAAGAATTAGCAATAAAATGATTATGAACAATATAATTAATGCATCTCGAGGAAGAAAAAGTGATAAAAAAAAATCAAAAATCAAGTATAATACAATAGCAAAAGCTGTCGTTATAAGGCTTAACCAATGTTTTTTAAAAAAATTATGAAATACCATCAAGTCGTATATTCGGAATTTAATTTTACATAATCGTAGGTTAAATCGCACCCCCAGAAGCTATCACAAACATTTCCTTGGTTTAAATCTACTTCGAAATATATTTCTTTTTTCTTCATTTCTTGTTCTAATAAACTTATATCTATGTTTTTAGGATAAAATTCTTTTTCGTTACAATAAATCCTTAGGTTTTCTGTATCGAATTTTTCTTCAAAAACTTTACCAATTGCCATAATAAATCTTCCCCAATTTGGATCGCCTCCAAAAATTGCTGTTTTTATCAATGGACTATTAATAATCGAACGTCCAATCTTCTCTGCAATCGTCTGATTGGGGGCATTTAATATATTGACTCTAAAAATCTTTGTTGCTCCTTCTCCGTCAGAAACAATTTTTTTTGCTAAATTTAATGTAATTTTATAAATTTGTAATAAGAATTTTATTTCGTTTTCGTTAAGGGATGTTTTTTGTTTTAAAATAAAAGAAAGTTCCTCGTAGTAATCTTGTTTTGGATTATTACCAAAGTTTATAAATTTTCTAAAAAAATCAATATCGTTTAGCAACATTTCTAATTTTTTTATATTATCTTGGGAATAATTCAATTTGATTCTGTTTGTTCCGTTTGCCATTATTACAAAGGTATCGCTTGTTGATGTATCCGAATCCACAGAAATTCTGTTAAAGGTTTTATTTGCAATAAAGTGGGTCAAATTTTTTAGAACTAAGCTATCTATTTCGCAATCTGTAATAACATAAGCAAGCATTGTAGCCATATTAGGATGAATCATTCCAGCACCTTTTGCAAAACCTGTTATGGTAAATTCTTCGTTAAAAAAATCTGTCTTGGGATATAGATCTGTTGTTAAGATTGCTTCGGAAAAATTCTGAGGTTGTATGGATAAATAATCTTTGATGGATATACATGCATTTTTAATGGTATCTGGGTTGAGTTTTCTTCCAATAACACCAGTACTAGAAGGTAATACATCTTTTTCGCTTATTTGTAATGCTTGTGCTGTCCAATGACAAGAATCATAAGCAAGTTTTAATCCTTCTTCGCCTGTTGCAACATTCGAATTACCAGAATTAACAATAATACATTGAAGCTTTCCATCTTTGATATGTTCTCTACCAACTATTATAGGATTACCAACAAATTTATTTCTTGTAAAAACAGCTGCTGCATTTGCTCTATTTTCGCTAAAAATAAAACCAAAATCTTTTTTGTTTTTGTCTTTCTTAATACCTGCATGCCAACCATTGCAATAAAAACCTTTGGGAACTATCATAAATTAACAAATTTCCAATGAAAAGAAATAAGATTGGAAATCAAGCGATTTAATTAAAAGAAAATAAAAAATGATGGTGTTAACTTTTTTTATAGCTTAAACATAAAAAAGGATACGTCATCTCTAATTCGTCGATTTTGTCTAAATTGTGTCCAATCTTTAAGTAATAGTTTTTTGTTTTTGTTTAATTCATCATCAAATTCTTTTAATACATCTGGTAATCTTGTGATGTACATTTCTTTATCATAATTCATTTGTTCTGTAATTCCATCACTACAGGAAAAAACAATATCGCCTTCTTTTAATTTAAAGGAAATTGGTGTAATGTTGATGTTATCGTGTATTCCAAAAAAACTTGTTCCTACTTGATTCGAAGAATTGATTTTCAATTGATGAACCTTACCTTTACGTTTTACCCAAATCAATCCATGGCCAAAATCATAAACAGAAATGATTTTTTCTTTTTTATGGACTATAATAAAAACACCTGTTGCATAAAGTTCTGGGGATGTTGTTAAGATCAAATCTCGGTTAATGTCTATTAGCTCTTTTTGAAAGTTTCTTAGATTAAAAGAATTGGTTTGAAGCATTATTTCTAATTGTTTGTTAAACATCGATACAAATGTAAATACCATAGAAGATGCTTTTAATCCTTTTCCACAGACATCAAGTAAAACTACTAATGCATAGTCGTTGTTGATTTCGTATTTATGAACAAAATCTCCTCCTGGTCCAAGAAGTAGTTTTATAAAAGATACATATTCTAACGGGTTTTTAATATTCTTTTCGTATTCTACAAAGAAATTTCCTAAGGAATATTGAGCTTCTTCTAATGCATCGAAATCTCTTTTTAAAAAAATGTTGATTCCTTTGAGTACTCTATCTACGGTAGATATTCCAAAAAATTTTCTATCCAATGTAACAACAAAAGGATCGAATCGATATTGTTCTGGTCTTTCCATTAAAATATCGCTTGCTTCGGAAAGCGTAGAGTAAGCATTTAAACATACAACATTTTCGTTAAAATAATCCTTAATTACTACATCTTTTCTAAAAAGTAGTTCTCTGTTATAACTATTTTCGCTTATAATAGACAAAAATGATTTTCTTGTAAAATAACCTACGATCCATCCAGATTCGTTTATAATGGGTAAATATTCAAGTTTAGGATGATCATGAAAGATATTATAAATAACCTGAGTTTGGGTATTTTCTAATGGTAGTTTGGAATAATCGTATCCAGTAAGTTCGCGAAGTTGGTTTATTTTTAGCGTTATTTTCCCGACTTCATTTGCAGAAAAAATAGGAGGTGGGATTTCTTGAATTTCTAAAAATGCACTTTCGTCTATGATATGCTCTTTTTCGTTTTGTATTTCGAATTCATCGAAATTTTTATTAATTTCTAAAATCATAAACTACAAAAATAGGCAAAAAAAATTACAATTTAATTACATTTTATTATAATTTTTTTTAAATTGCATTTCTAAAAAACTATTTAAATATATGCTAAAAATATATTGACTATTTTTTGTAATGTATTTTTTTGTAAAGTATGAAGGACTTAACACAAAAGCAAAAACAAATATTGGAATTTATAACGAATTTTGTAAAAGAGAAAAATTATCCACCATCTATTAGAGAAATTGCGGATCATTTTCAGATTACACCAAAGGGGGCTTATGATCATTTAAAAGCCATCGAAAAAAAAGGGTTTATTAAAACAGAAAAAAACCGTAGTAGAGCAATCGAATTAGTTAAAACAAATACGGACGTAGACTTCGATATGATAAAAATTCCCCTTGTTGGACGTGTTGCAGCTGGTGCGCCCATTTTAGCAGAAGAAAACATAGAAGAATATCTAACCTTTCCGCGTAGTATGATTCCTGCTAATTCTGAACGCGATATATTTGCTTTACGCGTAACAGGCGATTCAATGATCGATGCAAAAATTAACGATGGAGATATTGCAATCATAAAGAAAACTTCCACAGCAGAAAATGGAGATATTGTTGTTGCTCTTATTGATGATGAAGCAACATTAAAATATTTTTATAAAGAAAAAGATCACATTCGATTAGAGCCAGCAAATTCAAAATATAAGCCTATTATAACAAAAAATGCTATTATAATTGGAAAATTGATTGGTTTATACAGAAGGTTTGCCTAATTTGAATTGACAAATTTTTCTATGTAAAGTAAACCACATTAAATGAAAGATGTTTACATCAGAATTTGGACGAAAAGAAATATTGACGAAGTCTCTAAACATTTACTTCTAATAGATGATTTATATGGAATGTGTGCGAATTGTAAAGAACCAGGTTTGAATTTTGTAAAAGATAAAAAATGTCCCAAATGTAATACAGAGTTTAAATATTTAGCTATAAGAAACAAAAACGAAATAGGAAAAATTCTTACTAGAATAGAAAAAGAAAACTTAAATTTATTCGTAATCGAAAAAGAGGATTGGGAAAAGGCGGTAGCAAAGAAAAGTATGGATTCCTTGTTTCAATAATTATAAGAGGGATCGAATTAAACCACCATCTACTGCAATATTTGTTCCAGTAATATAACTTGATTCATCGGACAAAAGAAAAGCACCCACCTTGCCGATTTCTTCGACGGTTCCATATCTTTTAAGGGGAATTTGGTTTTCGAAAAATTTTCTAACCTCTTCTTGTGTTTTTCCTTCTCTATTGGCTATGGTTTGATCTAATTGTTTGATTCTATCGGTATCAATTCTACCTGGTAATAAACAGTTTAGACGAATATTGGGTCCCCATTCGCGAGAAAGTGTTTTAGCAAGAGATGTAATTGCACTACGAAATACATTAGAAAGAAGTAAGTTTTCGACAGGTTCTTTTACAGCAAAAGATGTAACAAACAATATAGAACACGTTTTATCTTTGATATATGGATAAACAAGTTTTAATAATCGTATGGGATTCATCAACATATATTCAAATGCTTCTTGCCAATCTTTATCGTGAAAATCTAAAAACTTTCCTGATGGTGGACCTCCATAATTTATCAATAAACCATCGATATGTTTTAAAATCGAAATTCCTTTGTTAAACCATTCTTCCACAGAAGGATAATTGGTTATATCAACACTTTTGTAGAAGGTGGAATTATTTTGGATTTGATTTAACTCTCTTTCTGCTTTTTCTAAATTTTCCGTAGATCGACTTCCTATAAAAACTTTATTATTTTTATTTACTAATTCTTTTGCGATTCCAAATCCTATACCTTTACTTGCACCTAATAAAAAGTAGTTCTTCATGCTTGTTTTTTTATATTTTTATTCTTTTTTTGGCAATCATTTTTAGAATAAAATCAAAATCACTAAAAATTAGATGTCGAACTAATTATTTCTTTTTAATTTATTTCTATGGGCTATCCGAATTTTGTTTTAATTGCGGAAGGAAGAAGCGCTATCGATGGTGGAGGAGTTAAATTAAAGCGAATTCTACCTATTTTTAAAGGCTATCGTCAAATATTCGAAATAAATCCTTTTTTATTATTAGATGAGTTTAAGATCGAAAACGAAGATGATTATAAGAATGGATTTCCCTTACATCCTCATAAAGGATTCCAAACAATTACTTATATGAAGTGGGGCTCCTTTCAACACGCAGATTCACTCGGTAATCAAAGTATTATACAAGAAGGGGGAATTCAATGGATGATAGCTGGTTCCGGAATCCAGCATAGCGAAATGCCAATAATCAACCAAGATAAAAGAATTTGGGGATATCAGCTTTGGATCAACTTACCACAAAAATATAAATATATTGAACCTTATTATAAAAACATCCAAAAAGAAGAAATTCCAGAATTAGAACTAGCAGAAGGAAATATTAAAATACTTTTTGGAAAAAGTAACTATTCCTCTGTTGGTGGAGTAGAAAATCCATACATAAAATTAAACTATTTTGATGTTAAAATTAAACCTAAAATGACCCTTCTATTTGATAACACAGTTGTTAATTTTGAAGATTGGATTTTATGTTATGTATATTGGGGAGAAATTATATTAACTTTAAAGAATGATAGCAGGAGAATAAAAAAGAATCAATTATCAATTCTAGAAAATGGAAATAAATTAGAAATCTATAATCCCACAGACGATGCATCTCATTTTTTGTTTTTCAACGCAGAAAAGTTAAACGAACCATTAGTTCGTTATGGACCCTTCGTAATGAATACCGAAACAGAAATTTTAGAGGCAATAAAACAATTTCAATAAAAATTTAAACTTTTGATGTTTTTCTTTTCGATTTTAATTTTGTTTGGACAATTCTTTGGATTTCTTTTAGGTTTGGTACAACAATTTTATCCGCATAGAGTTCTATTTTACCTTGTTTAACAAGCGTCATCACAATGTTGTTTACTTCGGCAACAGGCAAACCACACCAATTTGCTACATCATCTATGGTAGTTTGTAATGTAATGGAATTCATTTGCCATGCATTAGGATTATGCTCAGATAACATTAGAAATACATCGATGACTCGTGTTGTATAGTCGTCTATTAAAAGATTTTTTAACCTTCTTTTTGCATCGTAAATACGCTTTGCAAAAATAATCAGGAGGTTGTAAACTAGTTGAGGATATTTTTGTATAATCATATTAAAATTTTCTTTGTTAAATTCCAGTAATTTTGTTTCTGTAATGGCGATAGCAGAGGCACTTCTCGGTTCTTCTTCTAATAATGCCATTTCTCCAAAAATGCTACCTTCTTCCATTACATCTAAGGTTTTTTGTGTTTTTCCGAATATTTTAACAATTTTTACTTTGCCCTTAACAATAATATATAAACTATCGCCGGGTTCCCATTCGCAAAAAATCATTTGTCCGGGTCTAAATTCTTTTCCAAACTTTTGAAACAAACCTTCCGAAGTATCCATATTATTTATTCTCCAATTGTTCTAATCGTTTTTGAGCTTGTTTAGATAACTCATCATTTGGTTTAATCATCAATACCTTTTCGTAGAACAGTTTTGCTTTTTTATAATCCTTCATAATTTCGAATACAATAGCAACTTGTAGAAGTGCATTTTTGATAAATTTCCCTTGCGGATAGTCTTTTAAATATTTTAATAAAAATTCTAAAGCAGCTTTATAATTTTTTAATAATATCAATAACCTTCCTTTTTCGTATAGAAAATATTCGATTATTTTGGGATCGTTTTGATAGTCTTTTGAATTCTCTAACTCTAGAATTAAATCGTAAGCATCTTTGATTTGGTTATTTTGAACAAAAACTTCTATTTTTTCTCTGAGTTCATCGACAGAAAATAGTTTATGAATACTTTTTTCTAACGAATCATTTTCTTCGATTGCTGGCATCTGAAAAAGATCATTGTCTACCATAGAAAGACCTGTTTCTCGAATTTGTTCTTCTTCGTAAGCACTCATTAGTTTAGATACATAAGTTTCTAAGGAAGGAATATCTATTGGGTAGGTTTCTCCTTTACGTGTTTTTAATAAAAGCATTTCTGCGCGTTCTTTAAACTTTCCATTAGGATAATGATATAAATATTTTTCGAATACATATTGGGCATGTTCTAGATTCCCAGACATATAGAATGATTCACCAACATTCATCAATTCATATTCTGGATCTTTTACTGTATCGACTTTAAGGATTTCTCTAATTTTTGAATGGATTTGTCTTAATTCTTTAGAAAATACTTTGGACATCTGTAAAACTAACCTTGTGTTTTTAAATGCCATTTGTTGAAATTCATCTGGTCTTAGAATTACAATTCGCGCACCGCCAACTACTTGAGCTGTTTCTTCTCTGGGATATTTTCCTAATGTAGATTTTACACCAAAAAATTCACCTATCTTTACGTTGTATTTTTCTTCTTTTTCGCCATCAAGAGAAGTATAAATAAGTATAACTTGACCAGATTGTAATAAATATATATAATCGCTTTTATCGCCTTCGAAATATATAATAGCACCTTTGGGATATTCTTTTATTGTTGGCATAATCAACCTAAATCTACTGGTAAAAAGGGGAATTCTACTATTTTCCCCAACTTAAAAAAAATTTGATTAAATCTCTTCGTAAAATCTTTTTTAATTAGACGTAATTTTTTTTTGATCTTTATTTCTTCGAAAGGAATTTCTAGAAATTCGAACAAGGACTGAAATTCTTTGGAACCATAAATCGGCTTTCCTTTTATAACAACTAATAATATCGTCTCGAGGTTTATATTTTCTATAAAATTATAATTATTCGGAGAAACAATATCAAGAATGATAAAATTAGCTTCGCTGTTGTGCATCAACTTTTTAGAATCTTTTAGAAAAAATGCTTCTTTTGGGTTATCAAGAATCATTTTGAGTAACAACTGGTTGTCCGAAACATACTTTTTCGCGAACTTTAACGTAGAAAGCAGATTCAAGCTACCATGCATTGCACTACCACTACCTAAACAAACTCGAATATCTTTTTCTATAAAATAATGTATTGGAGCTGTTTTACCAAAAATATATTCATTTACTTCTGGTGCCCAAACGAAACTACAATCATATTTTTTTATGGTTTCTACATCTTTTTCTTCCAAAGATATTCCATGAATTAGAACTGTATTCCTATCTAATACCTCTAGTTCTTCTAGGATTTTGATACTATTTTTACTTTCGCTATCGAAGCCTTCTGCTACGCGAATTATAAACGGAAGATGATTTTTTTTTGCATATTCGAATTCTTTTTTTATACCTTTCCCCCAATTTAAAGAATAACTTGCAGGAGAATGAGAAATTCCAAAATCATTTAGTATTTCTATGTCTAAGCTTTCTATTAGATCTTCGAAAACAAATTTAGGAATGGGATCTACAACAAAACTTACACCAGAAAGAATATTTCTATAAGAACCTAAAAAATATAAATCTTCTCTATCTAAGAGCATTCTTTCTTCGAACAGCTGGGAAGATTTTAATTCATTATCCCACATTAACCAATTATAGTAGGGAAAATTTTTTCCTTTATAGGGTAAATATGTAGCTAGTAAGTTATCGAAACTATTAATAAAAGAAGGTAGAATAGTTCTTCCGTGTAAGTTAATGTTTAAATCTGCATTTTCTAAATCTAAAAATATTTTATTATTTTTTACAAAAAATTCAAATGATTGTTTAATGATAGAAGAATCTACATAAGTACAATTATACAAACACCAAATCATTAAAATTATTTTCGGTTTTATGTTGACTAATTATTGACTAGGATAAATCATAAAAATGATACGAATAGCTCTATAAATTTGTAAATAATTTGCCGATCTCTATTTTTTTAATTCTTAATTAAACATTTTTTTGAGTTGACTAAAAAAATCTTATAAAATAAATGTACATTTAGATAAGGAGATAATAAAGTGGCAAATTTAAAATCTTCTAAAAAAGATATTAGAAGAGCAGAAAAAAGAAGAATTAGAAATAAAGCTCAAAAGACTTATTTAAGAACTTTAAAGAAGAAGATCAATAAATTTTTAGAAGAAGGTAAATTAGAAGAAGCAAAGCAAACATTTGGAATTTATTGCAGATATTTAGATAGAGCATCTAGAAAAAAATTAATCCATAGAAGACAAGCAGATAGAAGAAAAAGTAGAACTGCAATTGCTATAAACAAAAAAGAAAAAGAATTAGCACAAACCAAGTAATTATAAAATATGGGCGATTAGCTCAGTTGGAAGAGCGCCTGCCTTACAAGCAGGAGGTCAGAAGTTCGAGCCTTCTATCGCCCACCATTTCTTTTATGTTTCTCGCTAAAGAGATCCTTATCCATGAAAAACCATTTGGCTTTCATATTATAACAAACGAGATTTTGTCTAAGCTGAACGAAATAAAAGAAATAAAAATCGGAATTTGCTTTTTGAACCTATTACATACATCGGCAGCATTAACAATCAACGAAAATGCAGATCCTACGGTAAGATCAGATTTTAAAAGATTTATACTAAAGCTTGTGCCAAGAGATTTTTCCTTTGACCACGTTTTAGAAGGAAGTGATGATATGCCAGCTCATATTTTATCTTCGATCATTGGTACACAATTGCAAATACCTATCGAAAACGGAAAATTTGTTCTTGGTACTTGGCAGGGAATTTATTTATGTGAATTTCGAGAAAATGCTGGTCCAAGACGAATTCGAGCAACCATATATTTCGAAAAATGAGGAAAACCATGAAGTCCTTAATACCCATTTATTATTATAAAGATTTATCAAAAGAAGAAATTATCGAAAAATGTAAGCGTCCGTCTTTCGAAGATAAAGAAGCTTTTAAAATTGCAGAAGAAATCATAGAAAAAATTAAAGTTGGTGGAAAAAAGGCGTTAAAAGAAATTACCCTACAATTAGACAAATACGATCCAGAACCATTGGTGCTAACAAAAAAGGATTTTGACGTTGCAGAAGAACTTCTAAAACAAGAAGAAAAAGAAGCATTTCAAGAGGCTGCAAAAAATATCAGAATCTTCCACGAATTCCAAAAAAGCAATTTAAAAGACGATAAAATCAACCTCTCCGAAATTACCTTAGGTTATATTTATAGGCCAATAGAAAGTGCAGCAGTATATGTTCCAGGTGGGAAGGCGATTTATCCATCTTCTGTATTGATGGGAGTTATTCCTGCAAAGATTGCTGGGGTAAAGTATGTTTCGATTGTTACACCTGCGGATTCGGAAGGGAAAATTCATCCAGCTGTGTTGTATTGTGCGAAAATTTCTGGAGCAGATGCAATTCTTCGCGTAGGTGGAGCACATGGTATAGCTGCTGCTTATTTAGGTATCGATGTAGAACCAGCACAAATTATCGTAGGACCTGGTAATCGCTATGTTACTGCCGCGAAAACATTACTTTCTGCCACCGGTAAAGTAAAGATTGATCAACCAGCTGGTCCATCAGAAGTATTAATTATAGCAGATCACAATGCAAATCCTAAATTTGTAGCTGCGGATTTATTATCACAAGCTGAGCATGGGGAAGATAGTATATGTGTTCTTTTAACTGATAGTATTGTCTTAGCAGAAGAAGTTATAAAAGAAATTGAATTAGGTTTTAAAGAAAGACCCAAACGATTGGAAATAAAAAAAGAAAGCATTACCAAAAATTCTTATATAATTCTGTTCGATAAATTTGTAGAAATCGATGAACAAAAGAAAACAAAAAAAATCACCTCTGATTTTCTTCGCGCTTTTGACTTTATCAATGAATTTGCACCAGAGCATTTAGAAATTTGTCTCAATATTTTCGATGATTTAGAAAAATATTTAGACTATATTGAATCTGCTGGTAGTGTTTTTATTGGAAAATATGCTCCTGTTGCATTGGGAGATTATTTTAGTGGTACGAATCATATTCTTCCTACTGGTGGTGCAGCAAAAATGTATTCTGGATTAGGTGTAGATACATTTTTAAAAAGAATCACTTGGCAAAATACTACGAAAGAAGGGTTAAAAAAATCTTCTAAATATATAGATATTATGAGTAAAATAGAAGGATTAGACCAAGAACATGGTCACAGTGTATTGATTCGAACAAAATAGAATGATTATTTTATAAAAAATTAAAAATTTTCTAAGGCTTCTTCTTTTGTAGAATAGATTTTAAAACCATCTGGTAAAGTCATAATAGCAAGGACTTTTTTGATAAAAGTATGTATACCACCAACAACTAATTTTCCTTTATTGTCATTGCAGCGAAAAAACATAGAAAAGATAATAGCAATTCCCGTAGAGTTTATATAATTCAATTCTGATAGATCAACGATGATGTTATAATTGCCGTCTTCGAAAAATTCGGGAAATTTCTTGTTGAGTTCAAACCCATTTTCGTTAGAAATTTTTCCGATAAATTTTAAATATTTGATGGTTTTATCATTTTTTTTAAGTTCTGATGTTTCTATGGTTAAATCTTTTAATTCTATTATGCTCATATTTTTAATCGTAATCTACAATAATTAATGTATCTGTATTTCCAAAGATGATTCCTGAAAGATAAGATAAAGTAAAATTTTCTACTTTACCTTTACCATTCAACTCGCCTTCTTTCGAAAGATATTCTTTTCTATGATCTTCTTTCCTTTTGAGGGAGACTTTTATAATATCACAGTTGGAATGTTTTTGATAAACATTTTCTATAGAACCTAAAATAGGAAGGTCAGGAGTTAAGTAATTTTCTAAATTTTTGTCTTGTGTAATTAAATAATAATATTTATATTGTTTTTTTAAGATTTCTAGAAAATAAGCATCAATTTCGAATGTAATTAATTTATCGTATTTAGGAAATTCGATAAATAAGTCGCCATGACGATTATAGGGATCTTTGTTATTTAAGTAATGAACAACAATTCTTAACTTTGGTCTTATCGCTAACATGGCTTAACACCTTAAAATTTGTAACCAAATAAACTATGATAATTTATAATACAATTTTTTTTTATAAACTTATAAATAAAAAATTCTATTTATATTTTAGTGAAAAACTCTTAATACAATTGTAGGAGCTAAGATAATTTCTTTTTTTTGATTAATAACTTCTAATGCCCGAGAAATTGCACTCTCCTTACATTCATGGGTAAAAATAACCACATTCACTGGCTCTTCTCCTTCTTCTTGGTGCATAGAAGCAATAGAAATATTAAAATCTGCTAAAACGCGAGAAATGGCAGCTAAAACACCGGGTTTATCAATAGTTTGAAATCTAAGATAAAAACGATAATCAGCATCTTGGATTAGTTTTGTGGAACCAAATTCCTGAAACCATAAATTCTTAGAACCTGATGCAATAGAAACAATATCAGCTAAAACCGCAGATGCAGTGGGGAATCCTCCTGCGCCTTTTCCAACAATAAAAGTAGAACCAGAATATTCTTCTTCTACAAACAAAGCATTATATTCATTTCTTACATCTGCTAATAGATGATTTTTAGAGATTAAAGCTGGATGCACTCTTAGCAATAATTGATCATGATAAAATCTACTGATAGCAATCAATCGTATTACCATACCCCATTTTTGAGCAATTTCGTGATCAATCTTTTGGATTTTTTCTATGCCTTCTATTATTATATCTTTTTCTTCTATCCAACAACCAGATGCTAATGAACTAATAATTGCTAACTTTTGACCTGCATCTTTCCCAGAAACATCAAAAGTAGGATCTGCTTCTGCAAACCCTTTTTCTTGAGCTAATTTTAACGCTTCTTGATACTCCAATCCTTCTTCCATTTTCGAAATAATAAAATTACATGTTCCATTAAGAATTCCCACAAGAGAGTGAATATTGCCAAACGACCACATTCTTCTTAAATTTTTTATGATTGGTAAAGCACCACCAACCGATGCTTCGAAACCAATCGTAATAGGAATATTGTTTTGTTGTTTTTGTTTAATAAGTTCAAAAATAGTTTTTCCATGATTTGCTAAAAGGGCTTTATTTGCTGTTACGATCGATTTATGATTTTCTATTGCTTTTATGATTAATTCTCTTGCAGGTTCTATTCCACCAATTAGTTCTACGATAATATCGATTTCTTTATCTTCTATAACTTCGTTTAAATTTTTTGTACAGTTGTATTTTTTTAATATTTCTTTTTTTTCGAAACTTCTATCGCCTACTTTGGAAATTTCTATGGATATGCCATGATTTCTTAAAATTCTATTTTGTTCTTTTTCGATGATTTTGATCAGGGATTGTCCAACTGTTCCTGCTCCAAGTATGCCTAATCGGATTCTTTTTTTATATTGCATTGAAAGTATAAAAATTTATCAAAATAATCAATGTCTACTAATTTAAAAAAATGATAGACTTTTTTTTAGTTCAAGAAAAAACTTATAACAGAATGATTTTATATGATTTACAAGATTTGTTGGATATTTTAGAATTAGATTATTTTCCCACAAAAGAAGAGTTAAAGAAACATTTTAAGTCTAGGATTATTAAATATCATCCCGATACAAACAAAAATCCTTATGCTCACGAAAAAACCATCGCATTGATGAAGGCTTATCAAAGTTTTATGTTTTATTACTCTTATTACGAAGAGGAATATTTAAAATCCCTCAAAAAAGATCAAAAACAAGATACAAACAAACCATTCGATAACGAGATAAATACAATACAGGTTTATCAATGCAACAATTATTATTTAGGTTTACCTTTGCATGGTTTAATAGGTTTTTTAGATAAAAGAGATGTTGATATTGTCAAAAAAAACAATCAAACTTATATTTTTTACAATCGAAATTATTATAAACTACTAGAAGAAAATAAAAAAGATAATCACTATTGTTTTGTTCTCTATAATAAACCCTTTTTATTTTCGTATGCTATTTATGATAAAATCAAGTTTGTTTATACAATTAGAACAGAAATGAAAAACATCGTTTGGAACGAATCTTATGGTATATTTAATTTTAATTCATATTCGATTTACATACCATTGTGTTTAAAAAATGTGATTCTAAATCAAAATGAAGTTATGTCCCCATACTAATAGAGAACTCCAAAGATGGAAAGAAAGTCCAGATTACTTAATTGAACCTAAATTAAAGATACTTTATTATTTAAAGTGGAGTCCTCTTAAATACGAGAATAATTATTTTTTAGAAGAATATAAAAATACTTACGGGAAAACTTATTTCGAAGATGAAAAACATATTCGTTTATTAGCACAAAAGAGAATCGAGTTTTTAAAACCTTTTTTAAAAAATCATTCTTCGATTTTGGAATTAGGTTGTGCAACAGGGTTTTTCTTAGACGAAGCGCGAAGTTTATTTAAAAAATTAAAAGGGATAGAAATATCTCAATTCGCGACAGATTATGCCAAAGAAAAGCTTATGCTGGATGTAGAGTGTATGAATATATTCGATTTTTTCCGTAAGAACACAACTAAATACGATGTAGTAGCTTCGTTTTATGTAATAGAACATTTTAAAGAACAAAGAGAAATTTTTTCTTCGATTCGTGATGTATTAAATTATAAAGGATTATGGGTTTGTGCAATTCCCTCCACCTTTGGACCATTATTTATCTATGATAAAAAAAAATGGATAGAATCCCATCCAAAAGACCATTATGTGGATATTAACCCATATGCATTAAAAAGAATTCTATCTCTCTATGGTTTTAGATTATTATCGATTCGTCCAGCTTCTTATCATCAGGAAAGAACAAAAGGTATGATAAAAAAAATACCAACTTTTTTGTATAAATATTTTGCTGATATTTTTTGTTTTGGAGATACCATAGAATTTATTGCTCAAAAATATTAAAAATTATATAAATATATTTAAAAATCAGTTATATAAATTGAAAAAAATCTTCGAAAAAATTTCTATTATTTGTTAGTTTCTTAAAATAGATTTTTGACAAAAGATTCAATTTTATCTATTATTCTTACGGCAAATGGGATCAATGTAAAACTCTACAATTCTTCGAAGACCGCTTGGGTAAAGAATGATTAGAGTAGCAGAAGTATTAGAGAGAGCCTACGAAAAAATGAAAAATGAATCACTAGAGCTACAAAAAAATTCCACAATAATATTTAGCTTGCTTTTTTGTAGTTCGATTCGTAAATCAAAGTGCTATGGAATTTTTTTTTAGAATGATTCATCTAATAAAAAACTCTATTTTTATAATGCTTTACTTGTTTGAGACTTAAAAAATTTTACTCATTTTATTAAAATTTACTACTATATGTTTTAAAATTTTGCCAAGAAAAATTCATGTTTTAACTTGTTTTTTTGTTGACGTGATTTTATAAAATGAATTTTTGGAATAATCCAAAGGTAGCCCAGGTAGCTCAGTCGGTAGAGCAGTGGACTGA